>ERZ795031.24-NODE-24-length-189099-cov-12.536039_pt1 | contig 189099 bp, 173 predicted proteins | sample MGYA00375123_ERZ795031 | MGnify/ENA primary metagenome ERZ795031 (study PRJEB30166, sample SAMN05720159) | activated sludge metagenome | isolation source: anaerobic digester from wastewater treatment plant | place: USA | collected 2015-04-21 ...
AGCTGCAGGATGCGGACCTCGCGCGGAGGAAGGGAATCGAGTACTTCATCCAGATGCGCCCGAAGCAGGTTATACGTGGCGGTGTCATCTGGGGGTGGCGCTTCGTCATCCTCGATGAAGTCACCCAACACGGAATCTTCTTCGTCATCCGTGGGCGTTTCCAGCGAAAGCGGCCTGCGGGCAACCTGGATCATGTTCTCCACCTTTTTTGGGGGCACTTCCAGGGCTTCGGCCAGCTCTTCCACGCTGGGGTCCCGGCCAAGTTTTTGGGTTAGCTGATGCTGCACGCGCAGAAGCTTGTTAATCTGATCGCCCATATGCACTGGGACGCGGATAGTGCGTCCTTGGTCTGCAATAGCGCGGGTGACCGCCTGGCGAATCCACCAGGTGGCGTAAGTACTGAATTTATGCCCGCGTTGGTATTCAAATTTTTTGGTAGCGCGGATGAGACCGATATTGCCTTCCTGAATTAAATCAAGGAAAGGAACGCCCCGCCCCATGTATTTTTTTGCGACGCTGATGACCAGGCGCGAGTTTGCCGTAATTAGGTGCTCGCGGGCTGCCCAGCCATCCTCGATCATGGCGCGCAGTTCCAGCCGTTTCTTGGGGCCGATATTGCCTTTTGCTAATTCTTCTCGCGCGGCGCGCCCGCGTTCGATCCTCTGGGCAAGTTCCTGTTCTTCTTCAATGTCGTGGAGGAGTGGAACCCGGCTGACTTCCTTCAGATACAGACCAATCGTATCGTCGGTGTCAATATTCGCGAGGTCATCCAGAGCGCTTTCTTCACGGATAGCATCCGAGAGCTCAGTTTCGCTTGGCTCCTCCTGCGAAGAAGTTTCTTCAGTGTAATTAATCCCGGCTCCCAGTAGGGCGGTATAAGCTTCTTCTAACTGGTCCAGGTCCTGCTCAGCGTCCGGGAAAAATTGGAGGATGTCATCGTAGGTTACATAGGTTTTTTTTCGCCCAAAATCCAGCAGCCTTTCCAGCGCTGAAGATTCGCGGTCATCATCTAAGACTTGATTATCGTTGTTTATTCTCGCCATTCAGTTTTGGTACCTTTTCTATACAAATTATCGCACTTAACCAATAGAGTACAGTATTTTGGAGCCAAATACAAGTATTTTATGAACTTTATTCATTCTTTTTGGCTTTGGCAACAAGTTCGCTATTATATCCTTTTCTGTGTTATTTCGAAAGGTGATCTTTGCTCAAACTCCAGGGATTTGACCGCAGGCTTGCCAGCGATTAAAATCCGATAGTTAACCATGAGGTAATCGTGCTCCTAAAAAAGACTGCTCAATATTGGGTTCCTCTTCTGGCGTTTGCGCTTGCGGCAGGTTTAGTGCTGCTTAATCTTCAACTCTCAGAGCAATTTTTATACCAGGATGAATTCCTCCCGCGCTGGTCGGCAGCTCGGGGGTGGATGCAGGATGGAACTTCACCATATTCTGAGGATGCCTACCAAAAGGCAGCGGCACAGTATGAAGACTTTGGTTATACCGCGCCAGGTTTCAGTCAGGGCAGGTTTATTGACCTGGCATGGTTCATTTATCTCTATATCCCTTTCAGCTTTCTGCCCTATACGCTCGCGCGGGCAATCTGGATGAGTCTTACGGCGGCAGCGATTTTTTCCAGCATCTGGATAGGGATTGATTTGACAGGAGGGCAGTTACGCGTATTGGAGAAAGTGCTGCTGGCTCTCCTGATCACGTGCTCTTATCCCTTCTTCAAACTGATCCTTTCGGCAAGCATTTTGCCGTTGTTTATTCTGGCTTTGTTCGCGGCTTGCCGCAGCGCGCTGGCAGGAAAGGGAACTGCTGCAGGGGTGCTTTTATTCCTGTGCATTGGCATGCTGCCAATCAGCTTGTTAATTGTGATATTTTTGATTATTTGGTTAAACGCCCAGAAACCAAGCGATATCCTGCTGGTGTTTTTGATTGGTCTTGCTTTTCTAGCCGTCACCACGCTGATTCTCTTTCCCGGATGGATACCCCAGTGGTTTACCAGCATCATTTCCGTTCAGCCCCGATTGGACTGGCTGGATACTCCACTGATGCGGATCGCAGCGTTTTTTCCGGGCGCGGTGGTTCCGCTGGCGATTGCCCTGCACGTTATTCTCTTATTCGCGCTGATTATGGAATGGTACGGCCTGGCGGAAAAAGATGAACGACAGGTTCGTTGGAAACTTCTGTTAAGCCTGACTCTCATAAGTTTGATTAATCCGACTGGCTCCGCGGCATTCCTGCTCTTTGCCTGGCCGGGCTTCCTATTGTTTTATCTTTTTTTACAGGAAAAATGGAAAATATTTGGTAAAATTAGCTTTTGGTTGATCCTTGCGCTTTATCTTTACAGCAACTTGGAATCCTTCCTGCGCTCTCAAAACTGGTCCGCGACTGAGTCAACCTGGGTAATCACAATCCTGCCACTGGCAGCATTACTCAGCTTGGAATGGACTCGTTGGTGGGCGATGAGCAGCCCGAGACCGCTGCGCGAGATTTAGCAATTACTTTATCAATTATTGTTGGAGGTTTATTATGGCAAAAAAACGCATTGGAGTCATGACTGGAGGCGGTGATGTTCCAGGTTTGAACCTGGCAATCAAATCTGTCGTTCTGAATGCCGTTGAGCATGATTATGAGGTGTTGGGCATCCGACTTGGGTGGGGTGGTTTTTTACGCTACAACCTGAACAATCCCGAAAGCACAGCGAATCTCATCCAACCTTTGAATGTGAACTCTGTCCGCAAAGTGGACCGAACAGGCGGTACCTTTTTACATACCTCGCGCACGAATCCTTCTAACGTGCGGCCTAAAGATACTCCGGATTTCCTGGTGGACAGCCAGTATGGGAAAGTAGTAAAACCAGACGGCACAAAAGATTACACTGATTACGTCCTGAAGGTGTTGGATTATCATGGAATTGATTCGTTGATAACCATTGGTGGCGACGACACGCTCAGCTATTCCGCTCGCCTGTACAAAGAAGGTTTCCCGGTGGTCGCTATTCCCAAGACGATGGACAATGACGTCTACGGCACGGATTACTGCATTGGATTTTCGACCTCAATCACACAGTCTGTCTCTCTGATTACCAATTTCCGTTCTTCCGTTGGGTCGCACGAACGTATTGGCGTCGTGGAACTCTTTGGGCGAAATTCCGGTGAAACCAGCCTGGTAACTGGTTATCTCAGTTTTGCGGACCGCACAATTATTTGTGAAGTGCCCTTTAACTTCCATAAACTGGCGGATTTTCTGGTTGAGGACAAAAAGAACAACCCATCGAATTACTCCATGTGCGTCATATCCGAAGGCGCGATTTCAGATGGAGGCGTGATTGTCGAATCTGGAGAGGAAGATGCTTATGGTCACAAGAAGCTGGGAGGAATCGGAGAATTGCTTGGCGATCAGATAAAACTGCTTACCGGTCAGCATATCATGTTCCAGAAGCTGGCTTATCTTGTGCGCAGCGGTCCGGCGGACATGCTTGACCGTATGGTTGCCCTGAATTATGGTACCCTGGCGATGCAATTGACACTCAAGGGTGATTTTGGCAAGATGGTAGCCATTAATAACGGCGTTTACAATACTGTTCCGATTGATTCGTCCATCCAGGGTAAACGCCATGTGGATGTGGATAAATATTACGATAAAGAGCACTATCGACCCCACATTCAGGATATTCACAACCTGCCAATGTTCCTGGTCTAAGGCTTTGGATAAGTACAGCTCATAAAACAGCAAGTTTTATGAGCTGTTTTTATTGGAGAAATATGGGAGCAGAAGCGCAAGGAGTTATTGCAGACCGCTACACAGTTATCCCGAGGGTGCTTGTCTTTCCATTCTCCCAGGATGGAAAAGTCCTTTTGTTGAAAGGTGCGCCAGAAAAACGCATCTGGGCTAATTTGTGGAATGGAATTGGGGGGCATGTGGAACCAGGGGAGGGCGTTCTGGATGCCGCCAAAAGGGAGCTGGCAGAAGAAAGCGGCCTGACAGCCGCCTCTTGGAACTATTGCGGTCAAATCATGGTGAACACTCGCGGTCAGATTGGCATTGGCTTTTTCGTTTTTCGGGCGGAAGAACTGAGCGGTGAGCTTGTTGAGGGGGTGGAAGGAAGCTTGAAGTGGTTCGCGCTTGAAGAACTCCCGGGTTATCCTTTAGTTGAGGATGTGCCTGTCCTAATAGACAAAGCTGCGCGCGCAAAGGCTGGCGGAAAGCCTTTTTGGGGGATGTACCAGTACGATGAACGCGATCAGTTAGTGATGTCTTTTTCGAGCTGAATGTGTTCAAAGAATACTAAAAGGGTATCTCCATACTTACGGGAGTCAAATTCCGAGAAATGTTGATAGGCGCGTTCTTGCCATTCCACCGGGTTAATTTGCACGATAATCTGTCCTTCGGCGCTTAAGAGTTCCGGCTGCAGGTCCAGCAAATCCATAGCCTTTTGCCACATTTCTTTGTATTGGGGCGGCGCAACGTAAATCAGGTCGAAAGAACGACTGGGCGCTTGCGTCAGGAATGTAAAAGCGTCCATGTGCAAGATTTGCGCTTTTGCACTCAACTTTGTTTCGCGCAGATTCTCCTGGATTGTGCGCACAGCCAATCTGCTCTTATCCAGAAAAAGCGCTGATGCCGCGCCTCGGCTGAGCGCTTCAATTCCGACCGCTCCAGTTCCCCCAAACAAATCCAGAACCTGAATGCCCAACACTTCATCGCCCAAAATGTTAAAGAGAGCCTCTTTCACCAGATCAGTAATTGGGCGCGTGGTATCTCCTGGCACAGTTTTAAGCCGCAGCCCCTTTGCGCTTCCGCTAATTACCCGCAGCGTGCCCATGTGTTTACGCTTTCCTGACGGCGGTCTGACCTCTCGCGACGTCTCCGAAGGTCCAGAAGCGATTGGCGGCGTAGTTAAGCACGAGCGTGACGGGGATGACGACTGCTAACGCCATGTTGCGGCTGATGGCTTGAGGGGAGAGACCCATGAAATCAAAGTTGTTTGCAACAACCAGCTGTCTGAACCATCCATCGACAGGAGGGATTGAGATTGTTCGAAGCGCGAGTCCAGCTGCGTTAATAATCGCGAACTTGGAAAATTGGCCGGCAAACGATTTTGCGCGTGTCTCCGGGTAGATCCAGAGACGATTGAGGGCGTAGCTGTTGAGTACCGCCAGGATGAAGGACAGCGCCTGCGCAAGGATTAGCGGCATACGCAGTAGGCCGGAAAAGAGGTTCATCAATCCGAAATCAATTAGCGTGTTCAGCACCCCGACAAGTAAAAACTTACCGAAGCGCACAGCCTCCGGAGTCTGGCGCTTGTTCATTTAAGCACTTTTCCACGGAAGAAATCGATCGTTTCCTTGAGCCCGGTCTTGAGGTCCACCAAGGGTTCCCAACCCAGCAGCGTCCTGGCGCGCGTAATGTCCGGCCGGCGGCGCTGCGGATCATCACCCAGCCCTTCCGCGAAGCGAGTAATCAACCCGGCATTGTTTCCAGTCAATTCATTAATTAGCAGCGCGAATTCGCGAATGCTGATTTCATTAGGGTTGCCCAGATTGACTGGTTCATGTTCATCAGATAGCATCAGGCGATAAATGCCCTCCACCAAGTCGCTTACATAGCAAAAACTGCGCGTTTGCTGGCCGCTGCCGTAAATAGTCAATGGCTCTCCAAGCAGCGCCTGTTGAATAAAATTGGGCACAACACGCCCATCATCCAGGCGCATGCGGGGGCCAAAGGTATTAAATATCCGGACAATGCGTGTATTCAAATTGTGAAAGCGCTGGTATGCCATCGTCAGCGCTTCGGCGAAACGCTTTGCCTCGTCGTATACTGAGCGGGGACCAATTGGATCGCAGTTGCCCCAATAACTCTCTGCTTGTGGATGGATTTGTGGGTCTCCATAGACTTCGCTGGTGGAAGCCAGCAAATAGCGGGCTTTGTGCGCTTTTGCCAACCCAAGCGTGTTTAGGGTGCCCAGAGCGCCAGCTTTGAGAGTCTGTATAGGCAGGTTGGGGTAGCCAAACGGCGAGGCGGGATTCGGGCTTGCCGGAGAAGCAAAATGCAGGACGTAATCCAGGTCTTCTGGAATATCAATGAAAGTTGAGACGTCCTGGCGGATTAATTGGAAAGAGCCAGAACTGCGTAAATGGGCGATATTTGCTTCGTCGCCGGTGACAAAGTTATCCAGGCCAACAACTTCATGACCCTCATGGATAAGTCTATCTGCCAGATGTGAGCCCAAAAAACCGGCTGCGCCGGTGAGAACAACGCGCATGAGTGCATCCCTTCGGGGTTTTTCCCCCGAGATAAGTAGAGTATAATCACAAGACTTAAAGTGAGAGTATTATAGCATGAGCAACGAAGTAGAACTCAGTTCAGAAACCAAGTCCAAGCTCTGCCGCATGGAAGCGCTGCTCTTTGCCGCGCCTGGACTAAGCGCGATACAAGACCTGGCTAAGGCGTTAGGAATTTCCAACGCCGAGGTGGAGAGTCTGGCCGGAATTCTTTCTGAGCATTACACGGAATGGCACGGAATTCGACTTCAGAAAATCAGGGACCAATACCAATTGGTGACCGCGGCGGAGCATGCTGTTTTAATTGAACAATTCCTGGGACTTGAGATCACTTCCCGACTGTCACAACCCGCGCTTGAGGTGTTGGCAATCATTGCGTACCAGCTGGCTTCTACCCGACCAGAAATTGAAGCAATTCGCGGCGTGAATAGCGATACAGTGGTAAAAAGCTTGCTGGCAAAAGGTCTGATTGAAGAAAGAGGCAGGTCCGAAGCTCCCGGAAGACCAATTCTATATAACGTGACACCGGATTTCTTGCAGCATTTTGGTTTGGAATCGCTGGATCAGCTTCCTGCCGTCGACATTGAAGCGCTAAAAACGCTTACGCAGCCGGATGAACCACAAGGGCAAAGGATATTAAAAGACTAATGGCAGAAGAACGCGTACAGAAACTACTGGCAGCGGCCGGTTTTGGCTCCCGCCGAGCCTGCGAGACCCTGATTGAGGCAGGACGGGTGAGCGTTAACGGGAAAGTGATTCACTTAGGGGATAAAGCAGACCCGGCGCGGGACAGCATCAGCCTGGATGGGAAGTTGCTGCGTCTGAAGCAGGAAAAAATCTACATCGCGCTTAACAAGCCTAAAGGCTATCTTTCAGATATCGATGAAGAGCATCCTAAGCCAACGGTAAATGACCTGATCGGCATCAAAGAACCGTTATTTGCAGTTGGAAGGTTGGACCTGGATAGTGAGGGCTTAATTCTGATGACGAATGATGGCGAGCTTGCCAACCGTCTGACCCATCCGCGTTACAAGCACGAGAAGGAGTACGAAGTATTCGTGATCCGGCAGCCAGACGCTGAACAATTGGAAATCTGGCAGCGCGGGGTCGTCCTGGAGGATGGCTATCGGACGCTGCCTGCCAAAGTAGAGGTAATGAATCACGCTGGCGGTGGAAGTTGGCTGAGAATCACGATGCGCGAAGGCAAAAAACGCCAAATTCGGAAAACTGGCGCTCGTATCGGTCTGCCAGTCGCGCAGATTAAACGCGTGCGAATTGGCACGCTCAAGCTGGGATCTTTAAGGTCAGGCGAATGGCGTTATCTTACCGGTACCGAAGTAAAACGCCTGCGGCAATACGCTGGTTTGGATAAAGACGAAAAAAACTCCTGAGAATTCAGGAGCTTTTCTTTGTATATGCGTCCAACGCGTTCGTCAGGCGTGAGAGCTGTTCTTCCGTCAGGAGGGTCTCACATTCATCGCGATCCACTCTGCGGACAGACCGTTTCAGGTCCTCCAGATTCACAACCGGAATGGGCGCTTCGCTGATCTCACCGACAATCGTGTTCTTCATCAGAACCACGATGATATGCTTGATTGGCGGCTGTTCCTCTTCCGGGATACCTTTTTCAGCCAGGTATTTGCGGATCAGGGCAGTATTCGCACTTTCTTCCTGAACTGGCCGGCCGAGGCCTTCCTGTCCGAATACTTTCATCATAAAGTTGCCGCCTTGCTGTCTCCATTTGCCTTTTTCGTAAGAAATTTTCCCGCTAGCGGTTAATGGAATAGGCACCCAGATGGCGCAGGGACCAAGCAATAGAAAAGGAACCGGGCTGGAGTAGACATAGAAAGTGTATTCGTGGCGCAATTTCTCGAACGCGCCTTTGAATAGTTCGTCAAAGCGCGGGCTGCGCCCAAAGCGGGAGGAAAAGTGCATTCCCAACTGAGAGAGTATGAAGCCGATGATGAGCGCGATGTAGGAATAAAGAATTCTGGTCATATCTTTGCCGAACGCGAAGACAAGCCCGATTGCCAGGACTGCCAGGCTGGCAAATGTGGTGATTTGACCAATGGTTTTATTTTTCTTGATAAGTTTTTCGTTGATAACAAGCTTCATGAGAGCATTTCTCCGTTGGAATTAAGTGGAATTGATTGACGCAGGGAATCCATCAAGCCGGATTGCACCGCGATTTTTGCTTGATTGATTGCGCTGACAACTGCTTTGGCATCTGAACGCCCGTGCCCGACGAACACCAAAGCGTTTATGCCCAACAAAGGCGCCGCGCCGACTTCGGAAGGGTCGAGCATTTGCTTGACAGACTTGAACGCGGGTTTTGCCAGCAGCGCGCCAATCTTCGTGCGCGTACTGCTCATCAGTTCTTCCTTGAGTGTCTCAAGGATGAGCCGGGCGACGGCCTCGGTCGATTTGAGTAAAATGTTGCCGGTAAAGCCGTCGGTTACCGCCACATCCACCTCGCCGGCAAATAATTCCTTGCCTTCAATATTCCCAACAAAGCCTGGAATTTCGGCGCGCATCAAAGGTCCGGCTGCCTTGACCAGTTCGTTGCCTTTTCCTTCTTCTTCTCCATTCGCGAGCAAGCCAACTCTGGGATTTGAGCGATTGAGCAGCAAACCTGCGTAAACGCTGCCCATGCGGGCAAATTGGACCAAAAATTCAGGGCGGCATTCCGCGTTGGCACCTATGTCCAAAATCACGCATTTTCCGTTTTTTACCGGGAATGTGCCGCAAAGGCAGGGACGAATGACCCCCGGGATGAGCCCGAATGTTTTGGTCGCGAAATACATCGCCATGCCGGTATTCCCAGCGGTAACGAAGGCTTGCGCTTCACCGCTCCGCACCAGGTTCATTCCAACCTGCATCGTGTTATTCTTTTTGGCGCGGGCTTCCTGGATATGGTCGCTCATTTCCAGGGCTTCTGGCGCGTGAACAATCCTCACGTGGGATTTATCGCCGGGCTGGGCTGCAAGCAAGCCTGTCAGGGCAGCCTCATCGCCAACAAGTAGGATATCCACGCCAAGGCTTTCGGCGCACTGCACGGAAGCTTCCACTTCGGGATTTGGGCGATTGTCGCTGCCCATGGCGTCCAATACAATAGTTGGTCTCATCTACTTCCTCTCCAGGATAAAATCCTTGACAATAAGTTCAGTACAGATATAATTTCTATCCACGCGCTGGTGCTGGAATTGGCAGACAGGCATGGTTGAGGGCCATGTGGCGCAAGCCGTGGGGGTTCAAGTCCCCCCCAGCGCACCTTGCAGGCAGAAATGCCTGCTTTTTTTATGGAAATTCGCGGTTTAACCAGGTAACTGGGTTGACTGGCGTTCCATTAATGTCGATTTCAAAGTGCAGGTGCGGCCCGTTGCTTCGGCCGGTGTTTCCGATGTGCGCAATGAGCTGACCGGGCTGCACCTGGTCGCCTTCCGCGACCAGCATATCTTCCAAATGCATGTAAATGGAAAATACACCGAGACCATGGTCAATGACGATGGTGTTTCCGCGGACAACCTGGTTTGGCAAGGCTGCCACAACTGTTCCAGCTGCCGGCGCAAAAACGTCAATACCATAGCACCAACCAATATCCAATCCGGTGTGGTAATACACTTTGTCGGTGCCGGTATACGTTCGTCGGCTTCCAAATCGGGAATTCACACAGTCCCCACCTTTGGTTGGGTATTGAAAAATGCCGCTCCACTGCTGTTTAGGGGAGAGGGTGGTCACAATTTGCTTGAAGAGAGCGTCCTCGCTTGCTATATTCTCTCCATCTACGGTTTCTGGGTCCACCTTGAGCATTTCGTCGACTTCAAAATTGCCTGATCCAACGATTGTCCATTGGTCAAAGCGGTAGCTGCTGCCGTCCGCGGTGGTCACCTCAATCGTTAATGGGTAAGCTCCGGGTTCCAGCAGGGCGTGAATTCCGCCGAAAGCAATCTGGCTGCCGTCATCCTGCGTGAAAAAAACTGGTTGGACGCCTGCCAGGTCTGCAGCGAGCGTTACAGGCTCTTGACTGCTTACTTTAAGTACAAAAGTTCCTCCCTGAACCAGCGGCAGATTTCCAATCACCAGCGACGTTATGCCCGGTATGGCCAGGCTGTTAGGGTTGTTCTGAGTGGAATGAGCGTAGTACGCTTCCTGAGGGAGAGCGGAATTTGGCGATGTAAGGCGATTGAGCCGCGCAAGAGCCCAGGGGTTTTGCCCTGAGAGTATCGAGAGCTCCATCCAGGATTGGCCTGGCAGAAGCGAGGGCATTGTTTGCAGGTCCTTAGTCGTTTCGCTGGTAGTCAAGGCGATTTTCCGGCCGACAAACAGTTCGGATTGGCTGGTGAATTTATTCAATCGCACCAAACTGGCAGGGTCGGACTGGGTTCGACGGCTGAGGCTGCGTAAACTCGCGCCGAGAGGAACGAAATCAGTGGTGAGTACCCCCTGTAGACCCGGAAGTCCAGGGATGAAAAGTCGGTCACCAGGCCGCAGCGTATCCCCAATGGTGCGGTTATTGACGGCTAAGATTTCATCAATTGTTGTGAAAAACTGACCGGCAATTCCGTACAGTGTGTCTCCGGATTTGACTATATAGATTGGAAGCTGCGCGTTTTGCGCGAAAGCAGACACTGGCAGCATTAATGAGCCGATTATTGGTAAAATCAGCAGCAATAGTAATAATCCGCGGGGTGAAAACGCGTGTCGTTTTCTTAGGGTCTTAATCATCAAGGGCTAAGTTTACCATAGCCTTCCACACAAAAAAACAGGAGTGAATGCATGAAGATTACGACATGGAATGTGAATGGTTACCGTGCCGTCATGGGGAAACAGGGCTTTGATTGGCTGGAGGAGCATCAACCTGATGTTTTATGCCTGCAGGAAATTAAAGTGAAGCCTGAGCAATTAAGTGAGCAACAACGTGAGCTGCCTGGTTACAAATCTTTTTGGAATCCAGCGGATCGGCCAGGCTACAGCGGAACAGCAGTTTTTTATAAAGCTGACCCATTAGAGATTAGCACTGGATTAGGCGTGGATAAATTTGATGATGAGGGGCGTGTCACCCGCTTGCGCTACCCAAAATTTCTTCTGTACAATATCTATTTCCCCAACGGCGGGGAGGAAAACCAGCGCGTCCCTTTCAAGCTGGATTTTTACGCCAGGCTGCTGGAGCTGTGCGAAGAACACCACGAACACGGCGAAAATGTCATTATCACTGGTGATTTCAACACAGCCCACAACGAAATTGATCTTGCGCGGCCAAAAGAGAACGAGAAAAACACCGGTTTTTTGCCCGAAGAACGGGTATGGATAGATAAATTCCTGGAGCACGGTTTTATTGACGTTTATCGCCAGCTTTATCCGCTCTCACAGGCTTATACCTGGTGGTCGTACCGGATGAACGCGCGCGTCAAGAACATTGGCTGGCGCCTGGATTACTTCCTGGTGAGCGCTCCTTTCATGACGCATGTGCGGGATACGGTCATCCTGGATGAGATTATGGGTTCCGATCACTGCCCTGTGACGCTGGAGCTTTGTTAAACGCAAAACGCCGGAGCTAGCTCCGGCGTTTTGGTCTGTGTGGGCTTAAGCTTTTGGCGCGCGCAAAATCAACTGTTTAGCAGCGCGGACCTCATCACAGCGTCCGACGGGGGAATTATGCGGAGCTTCGTGCAGGAGCTCTGGACTCTCGCGCGCTTCAACAGCAATCTTAAGCATAGCGTCCGCGAAAGCATCCAGTGTTTCAAGCGATTCCGTTTCCGTTGGCTCAATCATCAGCGCTTCATGGACAATCAGTGGGAAGTAGTTTGTGGGCGGGTGGAAGTTGTAGTCAATCAAACGCTTCGCGATATCAATCGCGCGAATCCCGGGCGCGTCCGCCCATTGACCTTCGACCACAAATTCGTGCATGCAGCGGCGGTCGTAGGGAAGATGGTAGACGTCCTTCACCTTGGCAAGCAAGTAATTGGCGTTCAGGACCGATTTTTCGGCAATATTGCGCAGACCTTCTTTGCCATGCATTGCTATGTAGGTATACGCCCGTACCAGCATTCCAAAGTGCCCGTTAAAAGCTTTGACGCGGCCGATGGACTTCGCGGGGTGCGCGTAGCCATATAGAGGCGGCATTTCATCGCTGCCGGGCTCAACAACCGCTACCACGGGGTCAGGAAGATAATCCACAAGCTGCCGCGCCACCGCTACCGGGCCGGAACCGGGGCCTCCGCCGCCGTGCGGAGTGGAGAAGGTTTTGTGCAGGTTGATGTGCATAATGTCAAAACCCAAATCTCCGGGGCGCACGACCCCGAGCAGCGCATTAAGATTGGCGCCATCGCCATACACCAAACCACCTGCGGCATGTACCATTTCAATCACAGTGCTGACGTTTTCGTCAAACAGACCAAGGGTATTTGGGTTTGTCAGCATCAATCCAGCAAGATGCTCATCACACAGCTCGCGCAGAGCGTCCAGATTAACATTACCGCGCGCGTCTGACGGCAAATGCGAAACTTCGAATCCACTCATCGCGGAGGTGGCAGGGTTAGTGCCGTGAGCAGAATCCGGAATGAGAATTCTTGTGCGTTGCGTGTCGCCGCGATCCGCGTGGTATTTTTGGATCATCAAAACGCCAGTCAGTTCCCCATGAGCGCCAGCAGCGGGCTGAAGGGAAACTCCGGCAAATCCAGCGATTTCCTTGAGCCATTCCTGCAAGGTGTACATCAGGTACAGGTTGCCCTGCACGGTATCTTCGGGCTGAAGCGGGTGGGTAAGCGCGAAGCCAGGCAAGCGCGAGGTTACCTCGTTTATCTTGGGGTTGTACTTCATCGTGCACGACCCAAGAGGATAAAAACCCAGGTCAATTGCGTAGTTCTTTTGGGAGATGCGCGTGAAGTGCCGGACAGCGTCAGTTTCAGCCAGTTCAGGGAGAGGAAGCTCTTTCCTGCGGAAGGCCGCGGGCAGTTCCACTTCGGGTACGTCTGATGCTGGAAAACGCACGCCCCGACGACCGGGGGAAGAGAGTTCAAAGATTGTGGGCTCAGTCATGAGTCACCTCTATCAACGCGTCGTGTAGAAGATCAATGTCTTCTTTGGCGATTTTCTCCGTGACGGCAATAAGCAGGCAGCCTTCAAGTTCGGGGTATTCCTTGCTCAAATCGTAACCACCAAGAATGTCATAGGCTCGCAGGTCGTCCAACAGGTGCGCTGCTGGCTGCGGGCTGCGAACCACGAATTCATGGAAAAACGGCGTTTCGGAGAAAAGCTGTTTGTAACCCTGGATGGAGCCTATTTGGGCAGCAGCGTAGTGCGCTTTTTGGTAACAAAGGTTGCTGACTGCTTCAAACCCCTGTTTGCCAAGCAAGCTCATATAAATGGTGGAGGCAAGCGCCATCAGACCTTGGTTGGTGCAAATATTAGAAGTGGCCTTTTCACGGCGTATGTGCTGCTCGCGGGCTGTAAGCGTGAGGACGTACGCCAGTCTCCCAGCGTTATCCACGGTCTCGCCGACGAGTCGGCCGGAAATCTTGCGCAGTAAATCGTTGGTGACCGCGAAGATACCGAGGTAGGGACCACCGTAAGACAGCGGAATTCCCAACGGTTGACCTTCTCCAAAGACAATATCGGCGCCAATCTCACCGGGAGGGGTGAGCACGCCCAGCGCGGTGGGGTTAACAGCCACAGCCACTAAAGCCCCGGCATTATGGGCTGCTTCGATAAGCGGTTTGTAGTCAATGACCCGCCCGAAGAAATCGGGATATTGCACCATGACCAGGGCAGTATCAGCGTCAATCTGGGCAATTAACTTTTCCATGGAGGGGTCGATGCCGGTCTCCGCGTCATCGCCCTCAATGCTGATATCCTGGTTTCCGCGCACGTAGGTGCGCATAACCTCGCGATATTGCGGGTTGACCGCTCGGGAAATCAGGAATTTGGTGCGTTTGCCCTTGAGATGATGGTAGGCCAGAATGACCGCTTCGGCGGCGGCGGTTGCCCCATCGTAGTGGGAGGCGTTGGCAACATCCATGCCAGTCAATTCGCAAATCAAGCTTTGATATTCAAAGATAGCCTGTAAGGTGCCTTGCGAGATTTCAGGCTGGTAAGGCGTATAAGCCGTATAGAATTCACCGCGCCGCAGGAGCATGTCCACAGCGGCAGGCACGTAGTGGTCATAAGCACCCGCGCCTAAAAAGTTCAAGAGAGTTTTGGTGTTGCCGTTTGCGTTGGCAATGCTTTCCAGCTCGTCCGCGGCTTCCATTTCGCTAAGTCCCGGGGGAAGCTGAAGTTCAGGGAAGCGGAATTTTTCAGGGATTTCGGAAAAAAGATCTTCGACTTTTCCGATTCCTATGGCCTTCAGCATCACCTCGACATCTTTTTGTGTGTGAGGCGTGAACATAGGCTCTACCCCAGACGGAAGGCTTGGTAGGCTTCCGCGGTCAGCAGTTTTTCCAATTCAGCCGGGTCATCCATCTTGATTTTCAGCAGCCAGGCTGTACCATAAGGGTCCTGGTTGAGGATCTCGGCGTCATCGCTGACAGCCTCATTGATTTCTGTGACAACGCCGCTTACCGGCAAGATAACTTCCGAGCTGGCTTTCGCAGAATCCACCTGACCGAGCTGCCCGCCAGCTTTTACCTGGTCGCCGGCTTCCACCGAGAATTCAAAATAAACCACATCACCCAATGCGTCCTGGGCGTAATCGGAAATGCCGATTGTGGCGATGCCGTTTTCCACTCTAACCCATTCGTCTGTCTGAGCGTACTTAAGTTCTGCTGGAAAGTTCATGATTTTCTCCTTATCTAATAGTTGCAGAGGCACACATATTTGTGCCTCTGTCGTAAACCTTTTTGTTCCACTTCAGAGGATGAATTGGCTGGGTTTGTTTACCTGAGAGTTTCGCCCTGTATAACGGGTTTGCCCCTTCGGTGCCTGAGGTCAGGACTCTTCCCAGTCAACGTACTGATTTTATTTTAGCCGGATGGGGTGTAAAGTCAAGCGGAACAGCTGTGCGCGGGGAAAGCATATGTTTGCTGATTATGAACCGGCTTGCTCCACGTATTCCAGGCTTTGATGCCGAAAATAGGTATTGTACAACTCCGAGTAATGACCGGCCTGGCTGAGTAACTGCGCGTGCGTGCCTTCTTCGATGATTGCGCCTTCGCGGAGGACAATGATGCGGTCCGCGCTTTGCACTGTGGAGAGGCGGTGCGCAATTAATACGCTGGTGGATTGCTTAAGTATCAAGTTCAGCGCTGTCTGAATTTGTTTTTCGGTGAAAGGGTCAATACTGGCGGTGGCCTCGTCCAGAATAAAAACCGCTGGGTTTTGCGCCAGCACGCGCAGCAGGGCAACCAATTGGCGCTGCCCCATTGAGATTTGAGCTCCGCGTTCACCGACCCGCGTATCCAAGCCATCCGCGAAGGTATCCAGCCATTCGCCGCCACCAATCTGTCTGGCCAGCGACAGGATTTCAGCGCGGGTGATACCCGGCTGGGAGAAACGGATATTTTCTTCTACGGTTCCTTCAAATAAGAAAGGCACCTGAGTGACCAAGCCCATATGTTGACGCAGGGCGTGCAAGTCGTAAGCGCGAATATCCGTGTCGTCTATCAACAGCTCGCCATCTTGAAATTCGTAGAACCGCGCGATTAATCGCGCAATAGAAGTTTTTCCGGCTCCAGTGTGGCCAACGATGGCAATGTTCTCTCCCTCGTGGATATGGAGCGTGAAGTCTTTGAGGACAGTTTTACCGTTCGCGTAACCAAATCTGAGATGATTGAAGTCTATTTTGCCTTTGAATTTCTCAGGCTGGAAGCTGCCTCTTTGCAGTACCGTATGTTCAGCGTCAATCAGAGCGAGGATGCGCTCGGCAGCTGATAAACCAGTTTGGACTTGCGTCCAATAAGATGTGATGCTGAGAATAGGCTGCAGAAAGCGTTCGGTGCTCAGAATAAAAAGGTACCATGCGCCGGCAGTGATGATTCCTTGGGTGACGGAAATTGCTCCAAAATACACCAACATGGCAGTCGCCAGCGCGCCAAGTGTGCGCGTTGTGGGGAATACCGTAGAAAGGACGAGCCCCCGCTTGATATTAGTACGGAACGAGATGGTGTTGGATTGCTTAAACTCCTGATAAATGCTTTCTTCCTGACGGAAGTTTTTAGCGACGGCAATCCCGCTGATGGTTTCCTTAATGGTTGCGTTTACATTCGCCATGGCGCGCATGCCCTGTCGAGAGACTCGTCTGGCCAACTTACGGTACAGCGAGACAAACAGAATGAAGACCGGAATTGTCAGGAAGAACAGCAAAGCCAAATGCCACTCAGCGTTCAGAAGGATGAACGCGGTGACAATCGATTGGACAAGGTTGTTGGCAACGTCCATCGTTAGTGTAATCAGTGTCGAAAAATCGCGCGTATCGGTGGTGATGCGCGAAACGATTTTGCCGGAGGAGAATACATCATGAAAGGCCATGTCCTGCCGCATGGAAGAGGCAAACGCGTCCGTGGATAAGCTTCGGTTGATATCCGCAATCACTCGCGCCAGCAAACGGTGGTTGACGTAATAGAAGAGGTAGCCCAGCAGTTCCAGCAGGATGACCAGCGCGGTCAGAAAGTAAAACGCCTGTTGATTTGGGATGCCGGCGATGCCTTCGTCCAGAACTTTTGCCACGATTACTGGTGGAAGCGCGCCAAGCCCTCCCTGCAGCAGGACAGTCAGCAAAATCACCAGGATGCGCTTGCGCTCGGGTCTGGCGTAAGCCCAAACACGTCCCAGCAAGGTTTTGTTGCTGTACTGTCGGTCGTATGATTCGCTGGCAAGCCCGGTAGAAAAACCCATAGTTTATATCTCAGTAAAGATATTGCGGTAAGAGGAAGAAGTTCGCATCAGGTCCGCGTGCGTCCCAATATCCGCGATGGATCCCTGTCGCATCACGATGATAAGATCCGCCCAGCGAATTTGGGATAATCTGTGCGTGATGATGAAGGTGGTGCGTCCTTCGGAGGCGGCTTTAATCGCGCGTTGAATTTCGTCCTCAGTTTGACTATCAATCGCGCTGGTGGAGTCATCGAGTATCAGGATTTTTGGGTCAGTCAAAAACGCGCGCGCCAACGCGATGCGCTGCCTCTGTCCGCCCGATAACGTTACTCCGCGCTCCCCAATCACCGTGTCATACGCTTCTGGCAGACTCGAGATAAAGGCATGCGCTTGTGCTTTTTTGGCTGCGTCTTCCACTTCTTCCCGGCTTGCTGTAGGTTTGCTGAAGGCGATATTTTCAAATATGGATTTGGAGAAAAGGAAAATATCCTGTTCAATGATTGAAATCTGGCTGCGCAGGGTGTCCAGTTTCCAATTGCGCAGATCCACGCCGTCAATTTGCACAGAGCCTGAGCCAGGGTCGTAAGTGCGATTGATGAGCCTGACCAGCGTTGTTTTGCCTGAACCAGTTTGACCGACGATTGCGACCGTCTGGCCGGGCTGCACCCGAAAACTGATATTCTGCAAAGCGGAATTGTGGGCGTCATACGAAAAACTGACATCCGAGAAAGACACTTCACCCTGAAGCTGGTCAGCATTGCCGCCGTCGTTTTTATCCAGGTTATTCTCTGCGTTCATAATGGAGAGCAGTCGCCGCGCGCCGGCAATGCCCAGAGATATCTGAGAATAGGAATGAATTGAGGTGTGGGTAGGGAAGCCTAATAGGGAGAGCGCGCTGAAATACTTAATTACGTCCCCCAGGGGGATAACGCCATTTTGGAACAAAATTAGAGCATGGAGCAGCCCAAAGCCCATTGCCAGTGCCAGAAGGAGCAAAGGCAGAAAACGGGCTTCCATATCGCCTTGTTCCACAGACGCGTTTCTGTAGGCTCCGATATTGCGCTGGAAAAGGCCAATTTCATTTTCCTCCTGAGCGGCGGCTTTGACTGTCTCGACCCCATCAATTGCTTCAGCCAGACGGCTGTTCATCATACCAAAGCTGCCGCGTACTTTGCCTGTGATTGGCTTGAGTTTTTTGAGATACAAAAGAATGGAGAGAAAGTAAGTGAGAATGAACAAGAGCGGTGTAAGCAGCAGCGATGGATTGATTTCCCAGCTGATTATCAGGGGGATGAATAAGAAATTTATGGATCCGATAACCATATTGATGCCCGGACTGAATAGGAAATTCACTTCGCGGATATCATTCGTGGCGCGCGCCATAAGATCCCCAACCGACTGCAGCGCATGGAAAGTCATGCTTTTTCCAAGCAAGTTAATATAAAACTCATCGCGGACGTCCCGCTCAATTTTCTGAGCGGTGGCTTCAAAGCCAAAATTGCGCATCAACTGAAAGAGACCGCGAATGACCTGCGTGTAGGTGATAATAATTGCGGCGCGGATGAATACGTTTTTATCCGGTGAGCCGCTGGTCAGGTTGGTGAAAACAATGCCGAATTGCACCGCGGGGACGGCTGCCAACGCGGCATTGCCAGCCGCACCTACCAGCGCGGCAAGAAAAACCGCCCAATGATGGAGTGTGTGCGAAAAAAGCCAGGCAAACGGATTTGCCTTGTTCGTCTTGTAACGAAAAGGAATCGAGAATTCGCTAATACTCATTGATAATTATGAAACCGATGATAAATTCTAACCCATTGTACCTTAGGAGCAGGGGAAAAATACAAAAAAAGCGCATGATGACAGGGAAAGGCACAGGTAAGGGAAGTGGTAATCGGCAATTCTTTGAACCCTGGTGATTAGAAGCAATTTGCCCATCTTTAGCTGTTGGCGGAAAGCAATAAAGCGGCTTGGGGTATCAATAATCAGATTAATAGCTTGAAGCATCTTGACGGATGCTGTGTGTAAAGGCTATAATCAAGTAAGTAAGCAACATTAATCAAATTAATGAAGAAACGGTGATGAATAACAAGAGCAGTTTGCTCGATTATCTGGCCGAAGCGCACCAAGCGCAGGCATCGATCCCCAGCATTCCAGAGCTTAGCAATGTGCTGGGGATTAGCGTTGCCAGCGTCCGTGAACAGCTCGAGGTGGCGCGCTCCCTGGGTCTTGTAGATGTTAAGACCAAAGTAGGTATTCAGAACCGCGAATTCACTTTCAACCACTTGTTGGAACTAGGGCTGCGTATTGGCGCGAAGGTACAGCCTGGCACGCCGGATGCTTTCCGCGATTTGCGCAAACATGTCGAGAGCAGCTACTGGCACGAAGCCGCGCCGCTGCTCACAGCGCAGGATAGAGAAACCCTGCAGGAGATTGTCCGCAGTGCGTTCGCGCGAATATCTAAGGAACCTATCAGCAATCCGAGCAAGGAGCATCAGGATTTTCACCTGACGATATTTTCTCACCTGGAAAACCCAATTGCCAGGAGCATTCTGGAAACTTTTTGGAAACTGAACGTAGAGGCAGAACGCGATTTACAGCCGGACCGCCCCTATCTTGAAAATGTGTGGACCTATCACCAACGCATCGCTGACGCGATCTCCGCGCAAGACTATCAGCTTGGTTATCAATGGCTGGTTGAACACATGGATCTGGTGAAACAACGCAAAAAAGCTGAGTTATCCCAGCGTTTCGAATAATTGGTAGTAAGGAGAGCAACAAGAGCTATGGATCATCCTAACGAAAACGCACAGACAGGACAAAAACCGCTTGTGAACGATTTTTGCATGACAATTTGCACTGTCAATGGGTCTGGGAGCGCGACGGCGAACACGATTTTGTACCGGGCGCTTTTTAATATGGGGATTCCCACTTCTGGTAAAAATATTTTTCCATCAAATATCAAAGGGCTACCAACCTGGTTTGTGATTCGCGCCTCAGAAAAAGGGTATCTTGGCAGAGTGCCGTATGATGACATCATCGTCGCGATGAACGCTGACACTTTCGCGAACGACCTGACGTACCTGCCAAAAGGCGGCGTAGTCTTCTACGCTGACCACCTGCAGAAGCCAGCGGATGCCAATCCCGACCTTGTCTATTACCCCATGCCCATCCGCCAAATGGTGCGCCAGGCAGAGGTCCCGCGAAATTTGCGCGAATACATGGAGAACATGGCTTATGTCGGCATTGTGGGTCAGATCCTGGGAATTCCGATGGAAAATATCGAGTATGCCCTGCGCAAACACTTTGGCAGTCGTCAGACGGCATTGGAATCTAACCGGAGTATGATCCAGTCGGGTTATGAGTGGGCAAGCGCCAATGTGATTAAACAAGACCGTTACTCCGTGCGTGTGCTACCGCCACTCGCTGATTACATCCTTACCGATGGAAACAATGCCGGGGCGCTGGGCGCCTTGTTTGGTGGCGCCCAATTCTGTTCGTGGTATCCAATTACGCCAGCTTCTAGCTTGGTGGAATCAATGATCGCGCAGAATCCAAAACTGCGGAAGGATCCGCAAACTGGAAAAAACACTTGCATTATTCTGCAGGTTGAGGATGAGCTGGCAGCGGCGGGTTCCGCGATCGGAGCGGGCTGGGCGGGTTTGCGCGCGATGACTGCGACCTCCGGCCCTGGACTGAGCCTGATGACTGAAAATGTCGGTCTGGCTTACTATACCGAAACACCGGTGGTTATTTGGGATGTTCAGCGCGTGGGACCCAGCACCGGATTGCCAACGCGCACCGCTCAGAGCGACCTGGCAATGGTCTATCGATTGGGACACGGCGACATCAATCACATCATCCTGATCCCTGGCAGTGTGAACGAATGCTTTGAGTTTGGATGGAAAGCGTTTGACATTGCTGAACACTACCAGACGCCAGTCTTCGTTATGAGTGATCTGGATCTCGGAATGAACCAATGGATTACCAGGAAATTCGATTACCCGCACGAGCCAATGGACCGCGGCAGAGTGCTGTGGGAAGATGACCTTGCCCGTTTTGAAGGCGCCTGGGGCAGGTACAAAGACATTGAAGGAGATGGCATTCCCTGGCGAACGGTCATGGGAAACCAAAACCCTGCCGCGCCGTACTTCACCCGAGGAACTGGTCACGATGAATACGGCAACTACAGCGAAGACCCGCAGAACTGGGCCAAGACCATTCAGCGCATTAAACGCAAACTGGAAAGCTCTTGCGAATACCTGCCTTGTCCGATCATCCGGAAGAAGCCAAATGCCCGCATAGGGATAATCGCCTTAGGCTCTACTGACCCGGCAATTATTGAAGGGCAGGACCAGCTTGAGGAAGCTGGTCTTCCGGTCGACTACCTGCGCATTCGGGCTCTCCCTGTGTGCTGTGACGTACGGGAGTTTTTGGAAAATCACGAGAAAGTGTATGTCTTGGAGCTTAATCGCGATGGGCAGTTGTACGGAATCCTAATCCAGGAGCTGCATGATTATTCACCCAAACTCATCTCAATATCAGAAGTTGATGGCCTGCCAATGACCGCTATCTGGGTAAAGCAACAAATACTCTCCAAGGAGCAACAAAATGGATAACGCGCAAACCACCAAGGTTGAACGGAATTTTGTCGGGCTTTCGCCAATCGATTATCGTGGCAAACCTTCAACGCTCTGCCCGGGTTGCGGACATAACACTGTTTCAAACCAGATTCAACAGGCCGTCTACGAGCTGGGCATCGTGCCTGAAATGATCGCGAAATTTAGCGGCATCGGGTGCTCCAGCAAAAGCCTGAACTATTATTTGTCGCGCTCATTCGGGTTCAACGGGCTGCACGGCCGCATGCCTACCCTGGTTTCCGGGGCATGTTTTGCTGACCGGCGCATCAAAGCTTTAGGAACTTCCGGGGATGGGGATACCGCCAGCATCGGACTGGGGCATTTTAAGCACCTCATCCGCCGCAACGTTCCGATGGTTTACATTATTGAAAACAATGGTGTCTATGGATTAACCAAAGGTCAGTTTTCAGCTACCTCGGATTTGGGATTGGAGCTGAAGCATCAAGGGAAAAACTTCTTGCCTCCGTTGGATCTATGCATGGAGGCTCTTATCAGCGGCGCCAAGTTCGTCGCCAGAGCTTTCTCCGGTGATATCAAACAGATGAAAGAACTGCTGAAAGCTGCGATTGCGCATAACGGCATTGCTGTGATCGATGTGATTAGTCCCTGCGTAACCTTTAACAACCACGATGATGCCCTGCAATCCTATACCTGGGGTAGGGAGAATGAAGCGCCTATCCAGGACATAACCTACGTTCCGCGCGCCCAGGCCATTGAGATTAAAGAATTCCAGGAAGGGGAAACGCGCGAAGTGAGACTGCATGACGGTTCCAGTATTATCCTGAAGAAAATTGATCGGGATTACGACCCTACCGATAAACACGCGGCGCTTGATTTGCTGACGGAATCGTATAAAAATCACTATTTTGCTACGGGTTTGATTTACATCGAGAATGCCTCGACAAATTTTTTTGATGAGTTTGACTTTGTCGAAGAACCGCTGAACCGTCTGACGCCAGACAGACTGCGACCGGAACCAGCCGCGCTTGACCGGATTAATCAAACATACCAATAACATTTTTTCTCCGCGAGCATAAATCGCGCGAAGAATGTTATAGAAAATAATCAAGCGCGAGCCTATATCACAAAGGCTCGCGCTTGATACTTCCAAAAAATTCAGCCTGCCTGGCTAACGTCGGAATTCTGGCGTTTAGTAATCCAGGCGGCGGTAGTACCTGCGAATGTCCATCGGATGGCAATTCAGTTTTTCGATATGCGCGTCAATGCGTTCCGTGACCGCGTGACTCACCTGATATGAAATTAAGCCGCGGAATTCCGGGCTGATTCCTTCCAGAGGATAGTCTTTTGTGTCGATTATTGTGTAGCGGGCGCAAATACGCGGCAGGAAGCGAGCTACGCGTTCTGCCAGCGGGCGTTCTTCATCTTCACCCACGAAAACGGTAACATTTGTGTCGCGGTCGATTACTTCCAAAGTGCCGTGGAAGAATTCAGAGGCGTGGATGGACTTGGACCGGATCCAGTGTTGTTCCTCGACATAGCACATCGCGTAGGAGTACACTGCGCCGTATTGGTTGCCCGCCGCGACGTAGTAATGCAGCGGGTCATCTTTGTGCGTTTCCGCGAAAGAAAGGGCGAAAGCATCGGCGCGTTTTGAGACGTCCACAAAAGCTGCTGCCAGGTGGGCATCAAGTTCGGCGTAGAATTTTTCGTAAGCCTCAAATTCACCGTTTCTGTGCATTAGCCGGTGAGCGAACATGAACAGCTTCAATTGTTCGTTGTGTGGATAAGAAATAAGACGATCACTGAGCCTGGCTAGCGGAGATTCCACAAATTCCACAAAACCGACGATTAAAGCGCCGGCCTTTTTTGCCTTTTCAACTGCCTCAACCATTTCCTGGGTTGTGCCGCTGTCGGAAGCAATCACAACCACGGATTTTTCGGTGATATGTTTATTGCCGTGCGCAATATAGCGGGCAGCGTGCAGCAAGTAAATTGGAAGGGAGCTTTTGCCTTCCACGGAATCCACTACCTGAATACCAGTAGCGTAAGTTCCGCCGATACCCATGTAGAAAAGCGCGTCAAACCCTCTGTCGTAGAGTTCATCCGCGACGGCTTCAATTTTTGGGCGCATCGCCAGCGCACCGTTCATACTCTTTACGATTTTTTCCTCATCAAATTTCAACATTGCACTTCCTCCTGAATTCTCCTTTGATACAACTACCGCGCATTCATGATTTTCATTACCATTCGATCAGCTCATGGCGTTCAAATTTCTCTACACTATGCGTTGGTTAATATTATCCATCCTCTTATATAGATAAGTAGCTAATTATTGCATACCAATAGTGCTAGTTTAACACAGTATTTTCCACTTTGCAATGGCATTTTCCGGGAATATCAGCAAATACTTTCGGATTAGCCGGATGTGAGCCTTTTTGAAGCATTGTTGAATAGCGCTGCCTAATACATATGGTACAAAAAAACACAGCTGTCTCGCAAGCTGTGTTTTTTCTTTTTCGATTTGGAAGCCAGAGTTTTTTTGTTTGATATTCATCCTCTGAGCGTATAGAGCAAGGTCAGGTTGGGTTTTCCAAAATCTCCAACCGGGAAACCGCTGATAACGACGACCTGGTCACCCGCGCAAAGCGGCGTGGAGGATGTGATGGCAGTTTCTACGTGCTTAATCATTGTTTCAAGCGTGTCTGCGTGCGGGACCAGCAATGGCGTAACGCCCCAGGCTATTCCCAGCCATTGGTAGGTGCGCATCTCGGGGGTGAAAGCGTATATTGGCACGGACGGTTTAGTTTTTGACATCCACATGGCGCTGGCGCCGGAGATAGTGAACACCACAATCGCGGATACTCTGGCGTCTGCCGTCAGGTCTTTAGCAGCCCGGGCTATAGAAATGGCTTCGTCCAGCTGGTCTGAACTGACCACACTGTCCATGTGACCCCACTCACTCAGGTGCTGTTCAGATTCGCGAATGATTGCTTCCATCATGCGCACGCTTTGGACGGGATATTTGCCCGCCGCGGATTCAGCGGAAAGCATGACCGCATCGGTTCCGTCAAAAATCGCGTTCGCGACATCAGCCGCTTCGGCGCGAGTGGGACGCGGGTTGTTAATCATGGACTCGAGCATTTGCGTGGCCGTAATGACAAACTTACCTTTGTGGTTTGCCGCGCGGATAATTGCCTTTTGAGCCGAAGGCACCACCGCGGGTGACATTTCCACGCCAAGATCTCCGCGCGCCACCATGACGCCGTCAGTCGCGTCGATAATGGATTCCAGGTTCGCAACTGCTTCGGGGCGTTCTAATTTGGCAACTATCGGAGGTAAGTGCCTCATTTTAGTCATACTGCGCATAGTATCGCGTACAGTCAGGATGTCTGAGGCTTGTTTTACGAAAGAAATCGCGACAAGATCGACGCCAATATCAAGGCCGAATTGCAGATCCTCCAAATCTTTGGGGGTCAGGCAGGGAATATCTAGCTTTGAACCAGGTAGGTTTACGCCTTTGTGAGACTTCAGATTTCCGCCTAAAATCACCTTAGCATAGATGTTTTCACCGTCCAGCTCGGTGACCTCGAATTCCAACTGGCCGTCATCCATCAGGATATGGTTGCCAGGCACCAGCGCTTCGTGCAGCTTGGGCACGTCGAATGGAATAAAAATGGTTCCTTCGCGCACATTTTCTGGATTTTCTGACGAGCTGAGGGCCACCACTTGATTGGATTTGAGTTCGATGAAATCCTTTTCCAGCTTCCCAATGCGCAGTTTTGGTCCCTGCAAATCCATCAGGATGGAGATAGGTTTGCCAAGTTCGTCAGAAAGTTTCCGCAGCAGCTTCACTTTTTGCGCGTGGTCATCATGCGTTCCATGCGAAAAATTGAGGCGGGCGACGTCCATGCCTGCTGAGATTAACTCCCGCAGGGTAGCTTCGTCCGAGCTGCTTGGACCAAGAGTGGCAACGATCTTGGCAAACCTGTTCATGTTTACCTGCTTTCTAAGCTTGTCTCAGAACCTTCGCGATTTTTGGCAGCGCCCAATCGAGCGTCTCCTGGTCGATTACCAGGGGAGGCGCGAAACGTATCACATGCGTGTGGGTTTCCTTGGCGAGGATTCCTTCCGCTCGCAAGGATTCGCAGAAACGCCGGGCGCCGCCTGCCTCTGGCTTTAATTCGACGCCTATCAGAAGTCCCTTCCCACGAATTTCTTTAATGTGTGGGGAGTTGATTTCGTTGAGATGATCCATGAAATACTTCCCAAGTTGAAAGGCGCGCTCTGGCAGTCTTTCTTCCTCGATGACCTCTAAAGCGGCAATGCCAACCGCCGCGGCAAGTGGACTGCCGCCGAAAGTTGAGCCGTGCTCCGATGGGACGATTAATCCCAGCACCGCTTTGTCAGCCAGAACCGCGGATACCGGGTACATCCCGCCAGAAAGAGCTTTTCCAATAATGGTGATGTCAGGACGGACATTTTCGTATTCGGACGCGAAAAGTTTGCCAGTGCGTCCCAAACCAGTTTGGATTTCATCCGCGATGAAAAGCACGTTGTTTTGCTTGCAGAGATGAGCAGCGGCGCATAAGTAACCCTCTGGAGGGATAATGACGCCGTTCTCGCCCTGAATCGGTTCTAACATGACCGCGGCGGTATTGGGAGTGATGGCAGCTTCCAGCGCTTCCAGGTCGCCGAATGGAACAACCTTAAAACCGGGCGTAAAAGGACCAAATGCGTCCTTGTAGAGCGGTTCGGTGGAGAAAGAAACGATGGTGACTGTGCGTCCGTGGAAATTCCCGGCAGCCACAATGATTTCCGCTTCGTACTGCGGTATGCCTTTTACCACGTAGCCCCATTTGCGGGCAACCTTAATCGCGGTTTCAACTGCTTCCGCGCCGCTATTCATGGGCAGGCTCATTTCGTAGCCGGTCATGTCAGAGAGTTTCTTGTAAAAAATTCCCAGCTTATCATTACGAAACGCGCGCGAGGTCAGGCTGATTCGTTGAAGTTGGTCTGTCATAGCCTGAACAATCCTGGGATGGCAGTGCCCTTGATTGAGGGCGGAATAAGCGCTCAGACAATCGAGATAGCGATTGCCTTCAACATCCTCAACCCAAACACCATTTCCTTTGCTCAGTACAACATCCAAGGGTTTATAGTTATGCGCGCCGTACTGGTCTTCAAGTTCGATAAAATCCTGGGAATTCAATTTATTCTCCTTTCAAGAGCGTGTATAGAATTGCTTTTTGGGCGTGCAGACGATTGTGCGCCTGTGGGAAAATGCGCGAATGCGGTCCGTCAGCGACACTATCCGTGAGTTCGTGGTTGCGGTGCGCAGGCAAGCAGTGCATCACAATAACATCAGGATTGGCTTCTGAAACGAGTTGGTCGTTCACCTGGTAAGGTGGGAACACGCGTTCACGTTCCGCGGCTTCTTCCTCCTGCCCCATGCTCGTCCAGGTATCAGTATAGATAACATCCGCGAAGCGCACAGCTTCATGCGGGTCCCTGATGAAACTCAATCGTGACCCGCTGACAGCGGCAATTTCTCGCGCGGTTTCCACCGCAGAGGCGGGCATGTCATAATTCTCTGGGTTGGCAATGGTGAAGTTAGCGCCCATCTTCGCGCTAATCTGCATCAGGGACACAGCCACATTGTTTCCATCTCCAACGTATGTAACGTTGACGCCTTTCAGTTTGCCATAGTTCTCATAAACGGTCAGCGCGTCTGCCAGCGCCTGGCAGGGGTGACTGAAGTCACTCAAACCATTGATGACAGGGATGTTTGCCCAATGCGCCAGTTCAAGCACGTGCTGATGTTCGAAAACACGCGCCATGATGCCGTGAACGTACCCGGCCAAGACACGCGCGATATCCGCGACGGATTCACGTTTGCCCAAGCCAATTTCATTGGGGGAAAGGTACAACGCGTCTCCACCAAGGTGGCGCATCGCCATATCAAAGCTTACTCTGGTGCGAAGCGAAGGCTTTTGAAAAATCATCGCCAGTACTTTCCCCTTCAGAACGGGTTCATTACCGCCTTCCTTGTATTCCCGTTTAAGCCGCACAGCGAGGTCTAACAGCTCTTGCAGCTCTTCCTGACTGAAATCGATGATATCCAAGAAATCTTTGTACATACACTCTCCTTATTACTTATTATTTTCACGAATCCAGAGCGCCTTAGGGTTGCCCCAGAGTCTCAAGGGATTTTACCAGACTTAAGCTTTTCTAACCCTTCCTGCAATCGTAAAAGTTGGTTGAGCAGAGCCCAAATGGCGAAGGTTACGACGAACCAACTCCCCAGATTGATGCTGGCTGGCAGTTTTGAGAATAACGAGCGGGTATCCGTTTGGACATCCGTAAGGATTCTTAAGTAGTTGTCCAAAATGGGTCCGGCATCCGCCAGGCTTTTCTTGATTTCCGCGACCTGAACGGACAGCGCGCCCACATCGCTTCCAAGCTGTTTAATATCCCCAGCTGAAACTTGCAGGTCTGTTGTGATTTTTCCGAGCAGCGGGGAAAGGCTGTCTACATCGGTAGAAAGCTTCTCAAGAGTCACATGCAGCGGCACATCCGGAACATAATCCAGCCTGAGAAGCGGGATTCTCGCGATTAGCTGCAAGGTTGTATCAATCAGTTTGGAACTTTCCGCGGCGGAATTCAGAGTGACCGCTCCTTCTGCAGTAATCTCAGCGAAATCAGTGCCAATGAGTCGGCTGAGGTCCATCAGGAAGGGAGACAGTGCTCCGACCGAGGTTTCCACAGTATTCAAGGAGTTCTGGAGCTCGTTGATGCTGGCTTCAACACTGTCCAGTGACTCAATTATCAGTTCAAGGCCGCTGTTGGTGGTCTTTAGAGTCTCCTCCAGTGATGCTCCAAATGTTTTTGACGTCCGGATGAGAGCAGGACGGGTGACCAGAGCGCCAACAGCCAACGCGGCAGCCATTATCATGCCAACGATGCTCAAGACAATCTGAAGTCTCCAACGTTTTTTTCCAGGAAAAGCGTCACGCTTATTCACGGCTGATACTCCCCAGTACAGGATTGTCTATTTCTTTTAAGATTTCATCCTGCAGCGCGCTCATCTCTTCGAGATCGGCTTCCTCCATATGGTCATAACCGTACAAGTGCAGGAGTGCGTGCACAAAAAGCATTTCCATCTCCTGTTGCAGGCTAAAGCCCCGCTCTCCTGCCTGAAACTCCGCAGTCTCTATCGAAATGACGATGTCTCCGATAAATCTGGAGCCAGTTTCAAGATCAATGTAATCGTTTTCAAAGGAAAGCACATCAGTAGAGTCATCCATACCGCGGTAAGACTTGTTGAGCTTGCGAATAGCGGCGTTATCCGTAATTTTCAGGGTAACAGCTTCCTGCGTTGGATTGCCAAACTTTTCAGCTGTTCTTTGGAAAGCAAGCAAAAAGCGGTTTGAATCGAGCTTACCGCGATGTTTGCGAGGTATGGAAAAATTGATCATCAGGCGCTCCTTCCAACTTGGTGCCTAACCAGCGGAATCACTGCCTTTTGACACGGCATTTCCGTTGGTTCTCAGATTTGGATATTGAATGCGGGGATGATAGGATCGCTGCAAGGTTCTAAAAAATGATTCCTCAATTGTGCTCAGGTCCTTTAATGTCAGGTCAGTCGCATCCAGCTGACCTTCGTTTTTATACATGTCAATAGTTTTGCGAATGAGAGACCGGATTTCTTCGTCAGTGCGCGGCGTTTCCGAGCGGGATCGGGCTTCTGTGCCGTCCGAAAGCATCAGAATAGCGGTCTCTCTGGACTGCGGTTTTGGACCGGGATAAGTAAAGAGGGCTTTGTTGATGGTATTGGGATCATCCGCGGCAGTCGCAGCTTGGGAGTATTGATACATGGTGAGCATAGTCCCGTGATGCTCACGCATGAAATCGATTACGCGCGACGGCAGGCGATATTTTTTGGCCAGCGCTACACCGTCATGCACATGTTGGATAATGGTCGCGGCGGCAGTGACCGGGTCCAGATTATCATGCGAATCCAGCTTGTCCTTGACCTGATTCTCAATGAAAAATTGCGGATTATTGGCTTTGCCTGCATCATGAAACAAAGCTCCGACGCGCACCAACATCCGATCAGCGCCAATCGCTTCGGCGGCTTGTTCCGCCAGGTTAGACACCAGCAAGCTGTGTTGATAGGAACCAGGGGCGTTGCGAAGTATGTATTGCAGCAAAGGATGATCCGGACGGGAAACATCCAACAGTTGCAGGGCGGTGGGGATATCGAGGATTTGGGACACGACGTATTGTAGCAGCAGTGCCAGGCTGCCAGAGGCAAGCCCATTGATGAGCGCGGAAGCGGCCAGCGAAGCCAGACCAATCAAGTCCGTGTATGTGTCGCCCAACCGGAACGCAACGACGACAGCCAGCGCGGCAAGACCGGTAAGAAGACCCGCGGCGAGAAAAGCGCTAATTCGACGCGCGCGGCCGATGGTCAGCATACCCACGATGGCTGGAATGATGTAAAAAACACCCAACTCGGCTTCGCGGGTGTTATCAAACACCATCAAAATACCAAGGAAGAGGCTCATTACGACGCCAAGCTCAAGGTTGTAAATGATTGAAAGGGTTATTCCGAAAGCGGCGACAGGATAGAGATATGGAACAATCGTCCTGTTCATCACCATAAAGCGCCCCAAGGCCAGAAAAATGATGAACAAGCTTGCGATGACCAAGAGCGCTTTCACCGAAAAGAAAGGTTGCTCTTGTCGGCGGAGATAATAAAGAGCTGCTAAAACCGAGACTGTTCCGGTTATCACAGCGCTGGTGACAAATCTATCAGTTTGATTGACCGGCTTTGCCAGACCAAAAATGTTGAGGGCTTCGTAATCTTCCTCGCGAATAATTTGACCGCGGCGTACCACCACCTCCCCCGCGATAATGCGCCGGGAAATCGGCTCAATTTCAGCCCTGGCTTGTTCCCGCGCCTGGTTCGTCTGCTCTTCACTGAAAAGGCTGGTTGGAGTAATCAGCTGCGAAACCAGCGCTATTACCACTTGCGATTCTTCCTGTTGGAAAGAAAAATCAATAACAGCGGGAAGGTTGCTGCGTATTTGCGCTGCGTTGTCATTACGGATGGTATCCCGCATGACTTGTTCCAGGACGCGGCGCGCTTCGATTTCAATCGCCTGCCAATCCTGGTCGGAGAATTCAAGCATCTGCTCAGCAATGCTGCTGGTCAGCTTTACGGAGCTGATAGCCGCCAGATCGCCAAGCTTTTGCTCCTGCGTGGAAAAGCTGTCTTTGCGGACCGCGGAGATGTAGTATAAAACGCTGTTTAGCGTTTCGTATTGGTGTCTTGAAATTGTGGGATCCGCGGGCAAGAAAACCGGGCTGACTGCTGCCGCGGCTTGAGTGCGGGCGCGTTCTGTAAGAACTTTACTTTCAAAGGTGATGGAGTAGGGCGCAAGAATTTCCTGGGATGCCACCTCTCCCACACCTGCAGGAATATTGGATTGACTGACGAGACCCGGCAGCACCAGAGCGCCGAAAACTAACAAACTCGCGGCAAGTAAAATGGACAGACGCAATGCGCCTTGCGTAAAGCCAGCTGTTTTTTTTCCGTTTTCTTGCTTAGTGGCCATGGTCACGCAAGCTTACTCAGGCAGTTCTTAACCACTCTGCTTGCGTCCTGATTAGTCGCCCGGCCTGCCAGTTTAGGGATCAGCACTTTCAGCACCTGACCCATATCTTTTGGGGAAGCAGCGCCGACCTCGCGGATGGTTTGCTCAGCTAGAGAAATCAATTCCGTTTCGGTGAGCTGCTTGGGAAGGTAGGCTTCCAGCTCCTTGATCTCCATTCGTGATTCAGCCGCCATCTCAGCGCGTCCCGCTTTTTCAGCGTCAGCGATGGTATCCAGCTTGGTCTTGATTTCCTTCTGTACGACAGCAAGGAATTCAAGATCACTAAGCGGCGAACCCTTTGAGACCTCCGCCAATTGGATGGTAGAAATGAGCAGACGCAGCACGCGCTTCCGCAGCGTGTCCTGGCTTTTTATGGCTCTTTGCAAATCCTCTTTAAGTCTTTGGTTATTATCCATGTCTGGTATTATACCCGCCTTATCCCCTCGTCACAGCACATGTGAAGGGAATTTATGGGCCGAGTACGATCAACCCGGAGATCTCATCCAGGATAGCTTGTCCTATTCCGGGGACGTTCAAGAGTTCGTTCAAATTTGTGAATGGTCCATGTTCAGCGCGGTAGCTTAGGATTGCCTCGGCTTTACTCTCTCCAATTCCAGGCAGGGACATAAGAGCTTGTTTGTCAGCGCTGTTAATGTTTATCAGGCTATCTGGCGCGGCGATGCCAGTTGAGGACCGAGCTGTATTGTCCTGCGGTACGGCTTCTCCGATGCGGGGCATGTACACTCTTTGGCCGTCCGCCAGGTACGCGGAAAGGTTAATTCGTTCAAAATCCGCGTCAGCAAGCGCGCCACCTGCCGCGGAAAGCGCTTGATGCACCCGCGCGCCTGTAGGCAGAGTGTAGACTCCCGCGTTTGCCACGGCTCCGGCAACATGAACCTCGATTAATGCGGCGGTGGCTGTGGCCTGAGTGCGGATGTCAGGAGTTATGGTGACGAGCTGAATAGGTTCTCCTCTTTGTGGAAGGATGAGCAGAAGAATCGCGCCGGAAAGGAGCAAACCGCCGATAAAACCTAAGAAAACAGCCTGCCAGGTCTTCATTTTCTCAGGGATTACGCTTCAGCTGTTTCATGTTCCAGCGCGAACATGCGATTGAAGGCCGCGATAGCTACTTCGAGCATTTCAATAGTCGGTTCTTTTGTGGTCAATCTCTGCAGAAGAAGGTTGGGTTTAATGATTGTTCGTACAAACGCGCTTTTGTCCATCATCTTGGCGGCCCAGCGAATATATTCATAAGCGATGCCAGCCACTACTGGCAGCATGAAAATGCGGGAGATAAGACGCCAGTGGAGCGGCAGCGGACCCAACAGAGAAAATATCAGGACTGAAAAAATAACCAAGGTCAGAATGAAAGATGTACCGCAGCGGGGATGTACTTTAGTTTGAAGGGCCACGTTTTCAGGGGTCAATTCCACGCCGGCTTCAAAAGCGTTTATGGTTTTGTGTTCTGCTCCGTGATACATAAAGGTCCGTTTAATGTCCGGCATCCTGCCGACAAGCAATAGATAGCCAACAAGAATGGTCAGGCGCAGGAAACCCTCAAATAGGTTGCTCCACCAGGAGCCAAGACTTAGGCTTTTATCTACCCAACCAGCGGCTAGCGCTGGCAGCAGAAAGAATATCCCTACGCCGAGCGCCACTGCGAGAAGTACAGTTAAAACAAGCGTGCCGCCTTCGATTTTTTCATCTTCACCGGTCTGCACATTAGCAGCCTTGGTAAGGTAACGCATTCCAAGTTCAAGGGAATCCCAGAGACCCAAAACACCCCGCACAAATGGGGTTCTGAACCAAACAGAACGGTAAACAGCTGGAAGCTGTTCCTCAAACAGCACAATTTCGCCCTGAGGTGAACGCACTGCCATCGCAACAGCTTTCTTACCGCGCATCATCACGCCTTCGATTACTGCCTGTCCGCCGTAGGAAGGCATCTTTAGTTCAGGAGCCGCTTCAGTTGTCATGGTCAAAGCTCAAGAAAAAGCGTATTAACGCCTGGACGCCTAATTTCCAGGTGGGCAAGTGTTGATGTTCGTTTGGTGAGTGGATTTGGTCATCAGGAAGACCAAACCCAGTCAGCAAAGACTTAACACCCAGGTACTTCAGCATTGTGGTGGCGACTGGTATGCTGCCGCCCTCCCGTTTATAACTGACCTCGGTGTTCCAGGTTTGTTGCAGCGCTGTTGATAGTTGCTCTAGCCCAGGCGCATCGTCCGCGAGGTAGGCTGGAGCGCCAGAATGCTTGAAAATCGTGAGGCGAACAGCTTCTGGTGTGAGGCTGGTAATGTAGGCGCGAATCAGTTCATAAATCTCGTCAGGGTTCTGGTTTGGAACCAACCGGCAGGATATTTTTGCCTTGGCGTAGGCAGGAATAATGGTCTTGCTGCCTTCGCCAATGAACCCGGAATAGATCCCGTTGACATCAAGGGTAGGCCTGGCGCCTGTCCGTTCTAAAGGTGAATAAGCTGCTTCGCCAAAGAGTTGGGGTACGCCAGTCATTTTCAATAGAGCTTCAGTATCAGAATGCACAGACGCAATTCGCCTTTTTTCTTCATCAGTAAGCGGCAGCACTTCATCATAGAAGCCAGGCACAGCTACTGAGCCATCAGGGTTATGTAATTTCGCGATAATCGCGGCAAGAACGTTGGCTGGGTTTGCCACGTTCCCGCCAAACAAACCCGAATGCAAATCAGCCTTGGGTCCATCCAGGCGCATCTCCAGGTAAAGCAGCCCGCGCAGACCGTAAACAATGGTTGGAGCATCTTTGGACACCATGCCGGAGTCTGGGTTAAGAACGATATCGCATGCCAGCAGCTCCGCGTGGCTTTCGATAAAACCATCCAGAGATGGAGAGCCTATTTCCTCTTCTCCTTCCAGCAGAAACTTGAGATTTACAGGCAGTCGACCTGCCGATAGTATGCTTTCCACCGCAGCCAGGGAGGCCATCACCTGACCTTTCATGTCTGAGGCGCCGCGGGCAGTCATGTACTCACCTGAAATAGACGGTTCGAATGGTGGGGTTTGCCATTCTTCAATCGGATTGACTGGTTGAACATCGTAATGACCGTAAATGAGAATAGTGGGAGCCCCTTCAACGTATGAGCGTTTCTCCGCGAAGAGAATAGGGTGCTTATTTGTCGGGAAGATTTCCACGTGTTCTGCACCGAGGCTGCGAAGTTTGACAGCCAGGAATTCACAGGCCGCAATCATATCCGATTGGTGTTCGGAGTCTGTGGAGACAGAGGGTATCCGAACGAATGCCTGGTATTGCTCGAGAAAATAATCGTAGTTGTTTAAAAAATATTGAAGAGAGTCAGAAAAGTATGTCATTGGTATCCTTTTTAAACTTCCGTTGATTATATGCGATAAAGTGGTGAATTGTGTTAACATTGATTAAATAAATGGGTATTACGGAGTGCTCGGAACCTATGAACAGTGATGAAATCCTTTCTACATCTATGAAACACAATCTCTGGACCTGGACCGCACAGCGTAAAGCGGAGGTATTGCCTGTCGAACGCGCTGAAGGGGTTTACTTCTGGGATACCAACGGAAAACGCTATCTGGATTTCAATTCCACGGTAATGTGCGTGAATATTGGGCATGGAAACGCGCATGTGCAGGAAGCCATGATCCGACAAATCCGCGAACTGACCTTCGCGGGTCCGCACATGGCCACGAAACCGCGAGCGCTCTTGGGTGAAAAGCTTGCCTCGATCACACCCCCCGGCCTTACCCGCTTTCTTTACACTTTGGGTGGTTCCGACGCGAATGAAAATGCGGTGAAAATCGCGCGGGATTACACCGGTAAGTTCAAAATCCTGACGCGCTATCGCTCTTACCACGGCGCGACAATGGGAGCGATGGCTCTCACCGGCGATTACCGCCGCTTGCATTGGGAACCTGAAACCATGCCCGGCGTGGTGCATTTCCTCGATCCGTATCCCTATCGTTCGCCGTTCTTTCCGGATGGAAGCAGCATTGATTTAGCCGTGTTTGCTCAGGCCTATCTGGATCATCTGGAGGAAATTATCCGTTTTGAAGGACCAGAAACCATCGCGGCGGTGCTAATCGAGACCGTCACTGGCACTAATGGCATTCTTATACCACCAGAAGGTTATTTGCAGGGGGTGCGAGCGCTTTGCGATAAATACAGGATTTTGTTAATCACTGATGAAGTGATGTGCGGATTTGGCCGCACAGGAAAGTGGTTCGCGTCCGAGCATTGGAATGTCATCCCCGACATCATCACTATGGCAAAAGGGCTGACTTCTGGTTACGCGCCGCTGGGGGCAGTGGCAATGAAGGAAGAAATCGCGGCGATTTATGACGAGCGCCAGTTCGTGGGTGGGATGACCTACAACGGTCATCCGGTTTCATTAGCTGCTGCGCTCGCTAATATCGAGGTAATTGAGGAGGACGGGCTGCTGCTGAATGCCGCGCAGCGCGGAGAAACTTTAAAAGAACTCCTCGCCGATTTGAAAGAAAAGCATCCTTGCGTTGGGGATGTGCGCTCCATCGGCCTATTCGGGGCAGCGGAATTGGTTCGGGACCGCGCGACAAAAGAACCGCTCAGCCTGGCAGCGAAACCACTTAGCCCGGCAATGAAGAAGGTGAAGAGCTTTATCTTGGAAAATGGCGTGTTCATGTACAATACTTTCCACACGCTGTTGTTCATACCGCCGTTGATAATCACCGACACGCAGCTGCGTGAGGGCTTTAAAGTCATTGATGCTGCGATGAGTTTGGCGGATGAAGAAATTCAAGCTGGATTGGAGTTAAGCTGATAGGCATGGAAGCAAACACGCATCATCAACTTGTAATTATTGGCGGAGGACCAGCAGGTTTCGCGGCCGCGCTGTACGGCGCCCGCGCTGACCTAAAACCTGTGATTTTTTCTGGCATGCTGCTGTATGGGCAGGCTTCCCAGACCGATGTGATTGAAAATTACCCGGGTTTCCCGGATGGTATCCATGGCGTGGAATTAGGAAAGCTCTTTGAGCAGCAAGCCTCCCGTTTTGGGGCGATTATTGAGTACGACCAGGTGCTTTCACTGAACCTGCAGGCGCGACCTTTCACTGTTCAAACCTACAGCGGCAGCCTTAGCGCTGATTCAGTGATTCTGGCGATGGGGGCTGACCCCAAGAAATTGCATATTCCTGGAGAGGCCGAATTTACCGGCCGCGGCGTATCCTACTGCGGGACTTGCGATGGGTTCTTTACGCGCGGTAAAGATATCCATGTAATTGGTGGTGGGGATACCGCGCTTGAAGAGGCTATCTTTTTGACGCGATTTGCCCGCAGCGTCACGGTCGTGCACCGCAGGGACTCGCTTCGCGCTGGCGCGATTCTGGAAAACCGTGCCCGCGCCAATCCGAAAATTAGCTTTTTATGGAATACCGTCGTTGATGAAATTCGAGGGGACGAGAAAGTTCATGCTTTGGTGACACGCAACACCAAAACCGGTGAGATTAAGGAAGTTCCGACAGAGGCGGTTTTTGTATTTGTTGGACACAGTCCAAATACCAGTTTGATTGATGGTCAAATAACTCTGGATAAACAAGGTTACGTAATCGTCGACGCGAAAATGGGTACCAACATCCCGGGCGTTTTTGCCGCGGGAGAAATCGCGGACCCCCATTACCGGCAGGTGGTTACCTCTGCCGGAATGGGTGCCGCTGCCGCCATATCGGCGACACAATATCTTGAAAATCTGGAATAGCCTGTCAGAATCTTTAGGGGTTAGGTGTGGCGCCTACTCCGGTTCCAATCCATGAGAAAACGCGTTTTTCGCTAAGGAAGCCCGCTTCCTCGTAAATTGGATTGGAAGCGCCGCTGTTTATCAGACGCGCGACAGAAACTGACCACTGAATGATATGGGGCGTTGTGTCGGTAGGTCTAAAACTGGTGGGCAGAATGAACCGGGTTTCCCGTACATATTCCACCAGGATGCGTCCGTTTCCAGCGGTCAGGTCTTCCACAGTCACACGGTAAAGCTCGTTTTCCCGCAGGTCAGCCACCGCTGCCCACTGTAGCGTGATGGCATCCTGTTGAGCACTGAAAGCCGCGCCGGAGCTGGGGAGCAGCAAATTGGGCGCCGGATAAGGTGGGGCCGGTGTGGGGGTCGGGGTTGGCCCGGCTGTGGGTTTGCGCTCGCATAGTGGGATGATTAGGTTTAAGCCTTCATAGACTACATCATTGGTCATACGGTTGTATTCACGAATGGAAGCCATGGTAACGTTGTAATTCAGGGCAATGCTGCTCAAGGTCCAGCCAGATTCCACCTTGATGGTGATTGTCTGGCAGTCAGATTCGGTTGCCTCGAGACCCGAAGACGTAGCGGTTGGTTGCGGCGAAGGCGTTAGCGTCGGCTGCGGAATCAGGAGCAAGTCACCCTCTTTAATGGTGCAGTTCGCGTCCAGGTTGTTCTGACGGATGATGCTTTGGATAGAAACGCCAAAAACAGCCGCGATTGAGGAGCAATAATCCGTGTTTTTCACAGTGTACTCAATTGGCGGAAGCGGCGTCCAGGTCGGCAGGGGGGTAGGCGTCAGGGTTTGGGTAGGCGTAAGGGTTTGGGTAGGTGTCAGGGTGGGTGTCGCCTCGATGACCTGACCAGGCGCGGCAGGCGCGGCGCTGGTCGACTTGATGATGAAGAAGACCAATAACCCGGCCAGCGCGAGGAAGACAAAGCCCAAACCGATCGCGACCGGGAGGTTTAAGCGTACTTCAGGCAATTTTCGGGATGGGATTCCTGAACCTTTTTTCACTGTCGCTGTCGTGGAAAGCTGAGTCCCACAAACCAAACAACGGGAAGCGGTCTCGCTCAGGCGGGTACCGCAAACCGGACAAATTTTTGTGTTTTGAGTATTCTTATCTTGAGCCATAATAGTTTCCAGGTGGATTAGTATACACAGCCCACTTAAAACCTGCAAGTCAGGCAGAAGCAGCGGTGGATGACTGTTAGAATAGACGCATGTTCAGTGTCTATATCCACGTGCCTTTTTGCGCGCGGAGATGTTATTACTGCGATTTTATCACGTATGCTGGCCAGTTGAATCTGCTGCCCATTTATACTGACGCGGCTCAAAAGGAGATTCGACTGCTTGGACAAGTGGCGAGCGGGGCTGTTTTGCCAACGGAAACCGTCTATTTTGGCGGCGGGACGCCTTCCTTGATGGAACCAACAATGGTGGAGACGCTTCTGGGAGAGATAGAGGGCGCGTTTGGCCTCACAAAGCATGCAGAAATCAGCTTGGAAGCCAACCCAGGTACCCTGAGCCCACAAAGGTTGCGGGATTTTCATACGGCAGGGGTTACACGCCTGAGCCTCGGCGTACAATCGTTTTCTGATGCGGAACTGGCGCTGTTGGGCAGAATCCACACTCGCCAGGAAGCGGAGAAATGCATCGCCTGGGCGCGCGCTGCAGGATTTGACAACCTGAACCTCGACCTCATCTTCGGTCTTCCTGGTCAGACGCTTGAGGCTTGGCGGCAAACCCTGCAGAGGGCGGTTCAATTCAGACCAGAGCATCTGTCCGTCTACAGCCTGATTGTTGAGGAAGGAACCCTGCTGCATCAGCAGATTTCCAATCGAAAGCTGCCCGAGCCTGATGATGACCTGGCTGGAGACATGTATGACTTGGCGCGGGACCTTCTTTCTGGCGCTGGCTACAAACAATACGAAATTTCAAACTGGGCGGTAGCAGACGAATTCGAATCCAGGCATAACAAGGCGTATTGGAAAACCACCCCTTACCTTGGTATTGGGGCAGCTGCTCATAGTTTCGCGAACGCTTATCGAACCGAAAATGTTCCCGGCATCCTTGATTACTGCGAACGAATTCAAGAATGGGGACAAAGCCGGGAATTTCCCTTCTCGGCAGCTAACCAGCAGCGGTCCTTGCTGGACCAGCGAACGCGAATGCAAGAGTTTATGCTGCTGGGGCTGCGCCTGACCTATGAAGGGGTTTCTCTCTCGGAATTCTCAGGCAGGTTTGCCCAGGACGCGCTGCAGGTTTTTGCTGTTGAGATTAAGCGTTTGGAGCAAAAGGGTTTGGTGGAATTTTCTGAGTTCCCCGATGGTCGGCACCTGCGATTGACACAACGCGGGGTCATTCTGGGCAACCAGGCGTTTATGGAATTTGTCTGATTATTCTTTGGTCAGTGTGATGGGGGTGCCAAAACCGTGCTTTTGCCAATCTTCAGGAGCGGCTACCGGAGTCGTCCACAGATAAATCCATTTGGCATCCGCCATGGTCATGTTGATGCAGCCAGCGCTCATCGGTGTGCCGAAGTTGGTATGCCAGTATGTGCCGTGCGTCGCGATTCCTTCTTTCATTTCAAAGAAACAGTTCCACGGAACCCCAACAAGTTCATAGGCGCGGATATCGCTGGTGACGTAACCATTGCCCATGTGTTTGGAGGGCATCTTGGTCTGAATGCTGTAGGTCCCAATGGGTGTCAGTCCGCCTGAAGAGATTTTCGTCTCAAACACCAGATTATCGTATTCGTAGGCTCTCAGCCGCTGGAACATGATTGAAATTTCGATGCGTTTTTTCCCGAGCGGCACATCCGGAGAGATGGGCTGCAGCTCCGCATCGGTCACAAAGCGCAAGTGCTCTGAAGGAACTGCCAGCATGACGCTGTTTTTTTCATCCTTAATTTTGTACCATGGTTTGTCATCCGGTCCGGTTACCACATCCATGACCCAGTGCGTGGTGCCGTAATACAGACGGTATTCCGGGATCCAACCTTTATGCGGGCTGTAAAACATCGCGCGCGTATAGGGTACAGTAATCTCGGCCAGCTGTCCGGTCGGTCGTATATCCGTATTCAAACTGTTCAGCGTATACTGAACTTCGTAAACATCGCCGCTAAAGATATAGCCACCCCAAACCCGGAACCATATTGGATTCCAGTAGGGACCCGCCGGGCTCTCAACGGCATCGTAAACGTTCACGATTTCGTTGTATCCGATTTGATAGATGATCAGACTATTCTCATCGGGCAGCTTGTGCACGCTAACGCCGTTTTGATTGCCAACCAGAACAAGGCGGGGAGCTTTGGCGGCGGCGAACACCTTGCTCGTTGGCAGCATTGCTGCCGCGCCAAGACCAATCAGGCCAAGTTTAAGAAATTCTCTACGTGAAAGCTTTGGTTCCATGATCAGGCAGTTGCTTTAGTCCAGTTCCTTCGGATTGATATCCGCGACGGACTCGAAGACCCATTTTGGGCGGTAAGAAAACTTTTCCATGCCAGCGCGGTCTGTGGTTCCACTGAGCACCAGCACAGTGTCCATTCCGCTGGAAATGCCGCTCAGAACATCGGTATCCATCCGATCTCCAACCATGATGGAGTTTTCGGAGTGCACGTCGAGATAATTAAGCGCGGAGCGCATCATCAGGGGATTCGGCTTCCCGACGTAAAAGGGGGCGATGCCTGTAGCGCGTTCAATCAGGGCGGCCATGGCGCCGCAGGCCGGCACCAAGCCCTGCTCTGAATTTCCGACAGGATCTGGATTAGTGGCGATAAAGCGGGCACCGGCATTAATCAGGCGCACCGCGATGGTGATTTGCTCAATACTGTAGGCAAAGGTTTCACCGAGAACGACATAATCAGGATTAACCGAGGTCTGGGTGTAACCGATGGCATGGATAGCTTCGCTGAGCCCTAACTCACCGATGACATAAGCAGTACCATTGGGGCGCTGATTATTTAAAAAGGCAGCAGTCGCGATGGCGGAGGTATACAATCGGTCTTCCGGGATATTCAACCCAGTAACCTGCAATCTGTGCGCCAAATCACGTGTTGTGTACAACGGATTGTTGGTAAGAATCAAAAACTTTCGTTTTTCTTCAATCAATCTGTTGATAAAGCCGTCCGCGCCAGGAATCATGTTTTTCCCGTGGACAAGGACGCCGTCCATATCAATAAGATAATTCTTTTTTTCTTTCGACATAAAACACCTCAATTTTAATGAGACCTAAAAAAAATCAGGCCGCTGTTGATTGTACCAGCAGCGGCCTGAGAATGCTTCAGTTGTAGAACTGCTTACTTTTTCTTGAGGATGATGCGCGCATCCACAACCTTGACGCCCTGACCATTCTCATAAACGATGACCGGGTTCGCATCTGATTCTGCGACCTCGTCCTTCAGATCGTAGATCATGTGAGCGTAAGCCGCGAGCACTTTTGCTAGAGCGGCTTTATCACGGGGGCTTTCGCCGCGTGTGCCGTTCAGAATTGCAGCGCTGCGAATTTCATCTTGCATTCCAAGGGCTTCTTCCTCAGTAATCGGCGCGACGCGGAAGGTAACGTCCTTCAGAACCTCTACAAAGATACCACCCAAGCCGAACATCACGGTCGGTCCAAAGGTATTGTCGTTAACGGAGCCGATAATGACTTCGGTCGCCCAGGGGGCCATCTCTTGCACGGCAATGCCTTCGATAAAGGCATCCGCTTTGTAATTGTGAGCGTTTTCCAGAATGGTCCGGTAGGCGTCTTTGGCCTGTTCAGCGCTTTTTATGTTCACTTTTACGCCGCCAGCATCGGATTTATGCAGGATGTCCGGAGAGACAATCTTCATTACCACAGGAAATCCAATTTTCTCTGCGAGTCGGACAGCTTCTTCTTCAGTGCTGGCAAGCTCGGTGGCCGTGACGGGCAGTCCGTAAAGGCTGAAAACCTGCTTGGCTTCCACTTCAGTCAGGGCGTCGCGACCTTTTGCGCGGGCGGCTGCGATAATCGCGCGCGCGGCGCCAGGATCAATATTCCCGGGTTCGTAACTGCCGTTATGATTGAGTTCTTGCATGCGCTGGTCATCGCGCAGGGTGGCGATAGCTTTCACAGCTACATCCGGTGCGTTGTAAGCGGGAATGCCGCGTTCCACTAACCATGCCATGGCTTTGTCGCTTCGTTCGCCGCCAACAAACGACACGGTAATCGGTTTATCGCTAATTCCAGAATCGCGCCAACCGCGCAGAATCGCGTCCGCTATTTGTTCTGGTTCTGTGATGGCAGTTTCGCAATAGAGCACAACCAGGCCGTCTACCCAAGGATGGGAGTACGCGCTGCGAGTGGTCTCGTAATACCAATCATTCCCAGCCATGCCGGTCATATCCACCGGGTTTTTGGCGGAACCAAAATCGGGCATGTGCTTCTTCATTTCTTCTTGCACGTCCGCGGGAGCGAAGTGCAGAGGAAGGCCGTACTTTTCGGCAGAGTCAGTCGCGAGCACGCCCACGCCGCCGCCATTGGTCAGGATAAGCAGATTTTCGCCCTTCATGCGGGGTTGCAGGGAGAGGGCCAAGGTGCGGTCAAAGAGGTCATTCAGATCTGTCGCCTGAGTGACGCCGGCCTGGCGGAAGGCGGTGCTGTAAATTTTGGCTGCGCCAGCCAGTGAGCCGGTGTGGGAGGCTGCCGCGGCAGCGCCGTGGGCAGAAACGCCGGACTTAAGCACAACGATGGGCTTCTTGCATTTGCGCGCGGCTTCAATAAACGCGGGACCGTCACGCAAGCCCTCGACGTACAGCGCGAGACAGTTGGTATCGGGGTCGTCGCTGAGGTAGCTGATCAATTCCGCAAAATCAACATCCGCCATATTGCCGATGGAAACCATCTTATCAAAGCCCACGCGGCGGGTATAGGAGGCCGCGTCCATGGCGATGAGCAGCGCGCCGCTTTGGGAGACCAGAGAGGCTTTGCCCGGCAAAGGCAGGAAGGGAGCAAAAGATGCGTTCATTTTGTCGCTGTTGGAAAGCGTTCCCACGATGTTGGGACCCAGAACGCGCATCCCATAAGATTGCGCCACGCGGACAATTTCGTGTTCGAGTTCAACTTCGCCGACTTCAGCAAAACCAGAAGTGATGATGATCAGACCCTTGACGCCTTTTTCACCGCATTGTTTGGTCGCCTCGAGGACGAATTTCGCGGGCACTGTGATCACTGCCGCGTCCACCACGTAGGGGATATCCGTGACAGCGGGATAGCATTTGAAACCGAGGATTTCAACAGCTGTTGGGTTGACAGGGTAAACGCCGCCCTTGTATTCGCTTTCAATCAGGTTGCGGATGACGGTGTTGCCAATTTTGCCTGGAGTGGCTGATGCTCCGATGATGGCGATGCTTCTGGGTTTTAGAAGTCCGGTTAAGATGGGGTCCACATTTTCCTCCAAAGTATTAGATTTATCAAGCGATTAGTATACCGCAATTAATGAAAAATCTCCGGTAGTTTCTGCTAATTACTTTGAAAGAGGGTAAATTTCAGGCCGATGGAACCCAAGAAAACCAATGGTAATGCGTAACGTGGCAATACTAACTGCGCTCCGATTGGGATTGGTAGGCGGCAAAGCGGCTGCCGAAATTTGAAAAATGAACATTGCCGTTGTTGTATAGGCGCAGCAAGTAGAACAACAAAGTCCGCGTTGCCAAAAGTAGCACATTGGCAATTGGCACACTGCAGTGAAAATTGATATTATGGTTTGAATATAGACCACATTGCGTGTAGTAGTTAGATTTATGTGCCAGTCCGAACAGAAGCTGCGCAGGATATAATTAGCCGCGAGGAGACATAATGGACAATTTACGCTTGGGATATATCGGCTTAGGACTAATGGGAAAGCCAATGGCTCAAAATTTGTTGAAAGCGGGGTTTTCGGTCGTTGTTCACAATCGTTCTAGACAGAAAGTGGCAGACTTGGTCAGCCTGGGCGCAAGCGCGGCGGAGAACCCGCGCGAAGTTGCGGAACGGTCGGATATCGTTTTCACTAACTTGCCCGACACGCCTGACGTGCTTGAGGTGGTGCTGGGCGAGAATGGGGTCATTGCCGGTGCCCATCCCGGGCTGATTTCCGTGGATAATTCCACGATTAAACCAGCAGCCAGCCGCGAGATTTACCGGCGTTTGGCAGAAGTAGGGGTTCAAAGCCTGGATGCCCCGGTCAGCGGCGGCGATATCGGCGCGCAGCAGGGCACGCTTTCAATCATGGTTGGCGGGGACGCGGACGCGCTTGGGAAAGTAATGCCGGCGCTTTTGGCTGTTGGGAAGACTGTTACCCACATCGGAGGTCCCGGCGCGGGCCAGGTTGCCAAGGCATGCAATCAGATTATGGTCGCGGCGCAAATGCTCGCCATGGGTGAGCTGCTCATTTTCGCGCAGAAAGCTGGCGCGGACCCGGAGAAAGTGATTGGGGCTATTCGCGGAGGAGCCGCCCAATGCTGGACGCTGGACGTAAAACCGCAGCGGCTGTTGGCCGGTAATCGCGCGCCTGGGTTTCGGTCGAGCCTGCAAAGCAAAGACCTGAATATCGTGATGGAAACCGCGCGCGAGTACGGCATTTCTCTGCCCTCCGCCGGATTGGCCGCTCAGCTCTACGCGGGCTTGTGCGCGAATGGCGGCGGGGACCTGGACAACTCGGGAATTATTGCTGTTATCGAGGCTCTCAACAACACAGATCTTCAACATATCTAAAATATTGGCTAGAAATCAGGCGCTTTTGTTTGAAATCAGTCTGAATTCGCCTATAATTAGTGCTTAGTCTACTAGTATCAAAGGAGAGTAAAGATGGACTTCGACGTCATCAAACCATTGCTGAAAGAAGATCAAAAATCCAAGATTGTTCTGCTGGTCATGGACGGACTTGGTGGGCTGCCAATGACAGAAGGTGGCAAAACCGAATTGGAAAGCGCTAACAAACCCAATATGGACGCACTGGCTGTCAAGTCCGTGCTTGGCGCGCATCATCCTCTGCCCTTTGGGCTTACGCCAGGCAGTGGCGCGGCGCACCTGGGTTTGTTCGGATTTGACCCGATCAAGTATGAAATCGGGCGCGGCGTGCTCTCCGCGCTTGGCGTGGATTTCGACCTGCAAAAAGGGGATGTGGCTGCTCGGGGCAACTTCTGCACGGTTGACCAGGACGGCGTGATTACCGACCGCCGCGCGGGGCGCATTCCCACCGAAGTCGGGGAGCAGCTCTGCCAGAAATTGATGGAGAGAATCAGCATTCCCGGCGTTGAGGTCATTCTGCAGGTCGAGAAAGAGTACCGTTTTGTGTTCGTTTTGCGCGGGGAAGGCTTGAGCGGCGAAGTGAGCGACACTGACCCGCAGGCTGTGGGGAAGAAAGCCCACGTTGCCAAAGCTGCAGTTCCTCAGGCAGAAAAAACAGCGGAGTTTATCCGCGAATTCGTGCGCCAGGGCAATGAAATTCTGGCAACGGAACACCCAGCCAATAGCTTTGTCCTGCGCGGTTTTGCTCAGCTGCCAAAGTGGCCGACCTTCGGCGAAATCTGGGGCGTGAACCCGGTGGCAATCGCGATGTACCCGATGTACCGCGGCGTCGCTAAGGTGGTCGGGATGACCGTGCTGGATGCAGCTGCTTCCATGGAGGAAGAAATCACCATGCTGGAACAAAACTGGGATAAACACGATTTCTTCTTTGTGCATATCAAGAAAACCGACAGCTACGGCGAAGATGGCAATTTTGACGCTAAGGTCCACATCATCGAAGAAGTAGACGCGCTGCTGCCGCGCATTCTGGCGCTGGATCCGGATGTGCTCATCATCACCGGCGACCACTCCACTCCAGCGAAACTGCGCGCGCACTCATGGCACCCCGTCCCGACCATGATTTACAGCAAAAACTGCCTGCCGGATGGGCTGACGACCTACGGCGAACGCACTTGCGCCAAAGGCAGCTTAGGCGCGCGCTTTGACGCGACCGACATCATGCCTTACGCTCTCGCGCATGCCCTGCGCCTGGAAAAGTTTGGCGCGTAAGATCTGTTCGTAAATTTAAAGGCTGTCCTGGAAACAGGGCAGCCTTTTTTTGACCTTTTTTTAGAGTTGATATTGCGCTGGTCGGCGGTCCGCAAAGAGGTCATTGCCGGCTGAAAAACGCTTGTTAAGACTGTCTGCCGGGTCAATATCGACAATGCGTAAATCCTGGTCATTTTCGCCGGCCTGCGCCAGAAGCTCGCCTCGCGGGGAAAGTATCTGGGACCGGCCGGTAAAGTTCAAGGCCAGCGCCTGCCCGGATTCAGCGCCGGTGCGGTTGGCGGTGATGCTGAAAATAGTATTCTCCAGGCTGCGCGTGACCATGGCCGTCTGGCACCAGGGCAGCACCAAATTGGCAGGATGGCAGAGGATTTGCGCGCCTTTTAGCGCCAGAGAGCGGGCAGCCTCCGGGAAAACCCAATCAAAACAAATCATCATTCCCAGGCAGACCTGTTGGAAAAAAAAGACTGGAAAGCCTCTGTCACCCGCAGAAAAGAGCTCTTTCTCGGTGTTGAAAAGATGCACTTTCCGGTATACGCACAGTACGCCATTTTCATCCACAGCGGCAGCTGAATTGTAAAGAGCATCATCAAGGCGTTCGCTGAACCCGCTGACAATGCAAGCGCGGTGCGTCCTGGCTATCTCTGTCAGGCCGCGCAGAAAGGGTCCGCTTCCGTTTGCTGGTTCGCTAATCTTATATAATTCGGTCGGTTCATCAAACAGATAGCCAGTGGAGGCTAATTCCGGCAGCACAAGCAGGTCAAATTGGCTTCCCGCAAGCCCTTCTTTAATCAATTCGAGATTGCCGGCAGGGTCCCCGTGTCGCGGGCAGAATTGGTAAAAGCCGATTTTCACGTTCGCCTCCAGTGTACAATACAAATATCTACTTACAGTTTACAGGGAAGGATGCGGCTATGTCAAAGCATTTTGAAGCGCTGCTTTATGAGGCACTACCGGAAAACAAAGTGCGCTGCCAACTTTGCGCGCACAACTGCTTAATTGCTGATGGAAAGCGAGGAATTTGCAAGGTGCGCGAGAATTCTGCGGGGGCCCTCTTCTCTCTGACATACGGCCGGTTAATTGCCGCGCATGTGGATCCGATCGAGAAAAAGCCGCTGTTTCATTTTTATCCCGGAAGCCGTAGCTTTTCGATTGCCTCGCCCGGGTGCAATTTTGACTGCCAGTGGTGTCAGAACTGGGAAATCTCGCAGGGCGATAGTGTCGCGGCTGCCACGCGCTGCCCCAATACCTCCCCGAAGGAAGTGGTCAGCTCCGCTCTGCGCAGCGGTTGCCGCAGCATTTCCTACACCTATACCGAACCGACAGTCTTCTTTGAATTCAGTCAGGATGTCGGCCGTCTGGCCCGGGATGCTGGCTTGAAAAATGTGTATGTGACCAATGGTTACATGAGCCAGGAAACCGTTGAATTACTGGGCCATTGGCTGGATGCGGCGAATGTGGACATCAAGGCATTCTCGGACGAAGTTTACCGAAAGCATATTGGCGCGCGGCTGCAGCCTGTCCTGGATGCCTGCGTGGGGCTAAAAAAAGCCGGGGTCTGGCTGGAAATCACCACGCTGTTAATTCCGGGTCTGAATGATGATGAACAGCAATTGCGCGGCCTGACTCAATTCATCGTCAGAGAACTTGGCGCGGATACTCCCTGGCATGTCAGCCGCTTCTTTCCTCAGCACAAGTACCAGAACGTTGAGGCAACAGGCCTGGCGAGCATAGAAAAAGCGCTTGAAATTGGCAAGGCAGAAGGTTTGAAGTACACCTACGCGGGAAACGTGGCCGGTTCAGCGGACACTTATTGCCCGCATTGCGGGGAGGTGCTGATCGAACGCAGCGGGATGAGCGTATTTAGCAATCACATTAAAATGCCAGCTTTGTGCCCAAAATGCGGCACGTCTATCGCCGGCGTTGGCTTGAGTTTTGATGAGGTTGCGCTAATCTAATTCTGGAGTCAGCGCGGCAATTTTGCCCGTACGCACCAGCATGAGAATCTTTTCCAGATGCGGATGCAGCAAGCTATCCTGGGCGATAAACGGAACCTCCGCGCGGATAAATGCGTATGCTTCCCGAGTAATCTCTCCCATTCGGGCTTCTGGCTGTTTCTGCAGGCGGAAATCCAGCGCCTGGGCGGCGCAGAAGAGCTCAATTGCCACGATCGTTGAAAGGTTTTTCAAGATCTCCCGGCAGTGCAATGCGGCATTGGGACCCATGGAAACATGGTCCTCCACATTGCCAGAAGACGGGATGCTGTCGGTGCTGGCTGGGTGCGAGAGCGTCTTGTTTTCGGAGCTTAGCGCAGCGGCCGTGTACTGCAGCAGCATGAAACCCGAGTTCACGCCGCCATGTTCCGTGAGAAACGGTGGATAAGTAAGTGAGTCACAATGGCTGTCCACCAGTTTGGCAATGCGACGTTCGGACATATTGCCCAGGTCTGTCAGCGCGATGTTCAGGAAGTCCAGGCAGAATGCCAGCGGTTCACCGTGGAAATTTCCACCAGAGATAACCAAAGGGCTGCCTTCTTCACTACGAAAAACCAAAGGATTATCTGTTACCGAATTAAGCTCAATGCTGATAGTCTCTCGGGCTTGCGCTATAACATGATGAACCGCACCGTGAACCTGGGGGATACAGCGCAGCGTGTACGCGTCTTGAATATTCTTTGGGTCATGCGGACGTGTGAATTGGCTGTCTTTCAGGAGAGCACGAAAAACGGCAGCGGTTTCTTGTTGTCCGGGCTGAGGTCGCAGGCTGTGAATTTGCTCGTTGAATGCCCACAATGTTCCGTTTTGGGCTTCAAGCGTCAGTGCGGCAGCCAGGTTAGCCGAATCCAATAAGGACTTTGCCTGCGAGCAAAGGAGCGCGCCCATAGCTGTCATCAGCGTGGTGCCATTCGTCAGCGCCAGACCTTCTTTTGCGTGCAGACGCACTGCGCTCAGTCCTGCCTGAGAAAGAGCCTCAGAGGCTGGTAATTCACAGCCTTTCCAACGCACAATGCCCTTGCCAATCAAAGGCAACGCCATGTGCGCCAGAGGAGCAAGGTCGCCGCTAGCGCCTAAGGAACCTTTTTCTGGAATCCGGGGCAGTATGTTTAAGTTCAAAAGCGAGATCAGAAGCTGTATTGTTTCCAGGCGGATACCTGAGTAGCCGCGCGCAAGCGTGTTGGCGCGGATCAGCATCATTGCTCTCACAGTCTCATCGTCCAGGTACTCCCCAACGCCGACTGCGTGACTGAGCAAAATGTTCTCCTGCAGCGTTTCAACCTGGTCGCGTGGAATGACGCGGTCCTTGAAAGCGCCAAAACCGGTTGTGATTCCATAGGCAACCTCACCCCTCGCGACCAGTTCCGCGACTGCGTCGGCGGATTTCTGGATACCAGGCAGACAAGCGTCTGAAAGCGCGACCTGAACCTCAGGATTTTGAGAAACCCGCCGGACTTGTTCAATGGTCAGAGATTGTCCGTCCAGGAAAACATGCTTCATCCTTTTTCCTCCAAAACGAAGATTACTGTTCTGCGATGAGCACGGAGTTCAGCGTAACAGCTGGCGCGTTAATCAAGTTTGGGTCCCGAGGTGGAATCGCGAAAAGCACATCCAGACCGGAGACAACCTGACCAAATACAGCGTGTTTTCCGTCAAGCCAGGGCGTTGCGACGTGGGTGATGAAAAATTGCGATCCATTGGTATTCGGTCCTGCGTTTGCCATGGAAAGCACGCCCGGTTTGTCATGGCGTAGTTTCGGGTCAAATTCGTCCCTAAAGCGGTAACCCGGACCGCCGCGCCCAGTGCCGGTCGGATCGCCGCCTTGCGCCATGAAATCCGGAATGACGCGGTGAAAAATTGTGCCGTCATAAAAGCCTTGGCGAGCAAGAAAAACAAAGTTGTTGACCGTGTGGGGAACGTTTTTCGCGAATAAATCAATCACGATATCCCCTTTGCTTGTACGCAAAGTGGCTTGGTATTTTTTGGTAAGGTCCAACTGCATTTCAGGTTCAGACTGCCATTGTTGAGAACTCATGATGCCTCCAAGTGGTTTTGGACAATTGTAGCATCAATCCGATGGCGTGACTGAAGGGGGGCGCAGCGCATAACCATAATTCGGCGGCTGAGGTAGTAAAAAAAGAATCACAAATTGCACTGTGATTCAGTCTTCATCAATAATTAAGTTTTGTCTTCTGCGTAATCAGGCGAATTCTTTATTGAGCGTATCAAGCAGCGCCAGAATTTCCGCATTGGCAGGGATATCGGTCATGTCGTGTCCGTAGTGGATGTAGCGCACAAGACCGGCTTTATCCACAATAATCTGACCAGGCATGCGACCGAGCTTGAATAGGTTCACCTGTTGACCTAGCAGTTTGAGGACTGAATGGCTTGGGTCGGGGAGACCGATAAAAGGCAACTTTTCCCGGAGGAAGTAGGCGTTGAAGGCTTGGGGGCTTTCAGGGCCGATCACCAGGATCTGCGCGGCGGCAGCAACAAATTTGTCGTAATCATGACGCAACTGCGCCATATGCCGCTGGCAGAATGGTCAAGTAAATCCGCGGTTCAAGACGAGAATGACATGCTTGAGACCCTTAAAATCCGAAAGCGCGATTGAATTTCCAAACACATCTACAAGACTAAAATCAGGAGCAGGCAGATTAAGGGTTACGAGAGTCATAGAAAGCCTCCGTTAATAAATCCCTTTTTACCGCGATTCGAAAGCCCAATATTCCATCAATGGTGTTGTTGGCTTCTTTGCTAACCTTTTACCGCGCCGCCAAGCATGCCGCGGATAAAGAAGCGCTGGAAGAGAATATACACGATGACGGTTGGAACAGCCACTATCAGCGCGCCAGCCGCGAGCAAGGGGATATTGGCAGTGTATTTCCCCTGGAAGAAGGCCAGCCCTACCGGCAGCGTGCGCATGGTTTCATCCTGAACAAGCACAAGCGCGAGTAAGAATTCATTCCAGGTCCACATGAAAATGAGGACTACCAAGGTTGTAACCGAGGGTTTAGCCAGCGGCCAAAGAACGCGCCAAAGCGTTTGCCAGCGGCTGCAGCCGTCCATGGCGGCCGCGTCCACAAGGTCGCGTGGCGCGTTTTCAAAAAAAGACGTCATCCACAAGCTGCCAAAAGAAACACTCAACCCAATCTGCGGCAGGATTAAAGCCCAATAGCTATCACGCAGGTTTAACAAGTCCAGAAAGTGATAGAGCGGAATAATGACTGCTTCGAATGGAACCATGTAGCCCAGCAGGATGAGCGGAAAGAGCCATTTCTTTCCAGGAAGGGGCAGCAGTCCAAAAGCGTAACCTGTTAGTAAAGAAAGAAACACGCTGGCAGCCACAACGGCGACCGAAACAATCACACTATTCTTGAAAAAAATGTTGAAGCGGCCGGTGAACCACGCTTGTCTGAAATTATCCAGGTTCCAGGTCTGCGGAAGACTGAAGGGTCCCTGGATAAGCTGAGTGTCGGTCTTAAAAGCCCCCAGGAGCAGACCCGCTATTGGTAATAACACGAGCAAAGCAAAAAAACTGAGCAGAAGATAACGAGGAACAAGCTGGCCTTTTCTACTGTTCATGCGCTGTTTTCCTCGTTTCCGGTTTGGAATCGGCGAATAAGCAGAGAAATTCCCAGGATAATAAGCATGAGAATTGTTGCGATTGCGGACGCATACCCGATACGGTTTTGTTGAAAAGCAGATCGGTAAATCAGAAAGCCGACCACCAGGGTCGCGTTGCCGGGCCCTCCGCGCGTGGTGACGTAAACGAGGTCAAAAACCCTCAGCGCGGCAATGATAGTAGTCACCAAAGCCACGCCAATTTCTGCGCGAAGGCCGGGAATGGTGACATGCACGAACTGCTGAAACGCGTTCGCTCCGTCCAGGCTGGAAGCTTCGTAGTACTCCTCTGAAATGTGCTGCATGCCTGCCAAAAAGAGAATCATGCAAAATCCGTACTGCACCCAGGTGCCAATGGAACCTACCGCAGGAAGCGCGAGCGCAAAATCACCCAGCCAGGCTCTGGTAAGACTGCTCAACCCCACCGAGTTCAGGAGGATATTTAGTGGGCCGAATTGGGGGTTAAAAATCCAGCGCCAAATCACGCCTACAACCACCATGCTGATGACCTGGGGCAGAAAAAGCACGGTACGGAAAAACGTCATGCCGGGTAGAGCCTTGCGTGTCAGCAGCGAGGCAAGCAGCAGCCCAAGCAGTACTGGCAAGATGCAGAAAAATAAAATAAAAATCAGGTTGTGAAGAAAGGCGTCTGCGAATTGGGCATCAGAAAACACCGTACGGTAATTTTCCAGGCCGACCCAATCCCGCTGCGCGCTAAAACCGTTCCACGCAAAAAAGCTGGTTCTGACCGTTTCGAGGATTGGGTAAAAGATAAAACCAATGTAGATCACAAAACCAGGCAGCAGGTAGAGCCACCCTTTCCATTTATTTTCGCCTGGGTATGCCTGGTTTGATCGCATTGCGTTGAAAAGACAGCCGGCGCTTGTTTGGAGCGCCGGCTGTGAGGAGAGAAATTATTTACTTAGGTAGGTCTCATAGTCTTTTTGGACGGCTGAGACGAAGTCTTCAGGCGTGCTGATGCTGCCGAGCAATTTCTGCAATTCAGCCACCAGTGTGTCATAAAAAGTAGGGGTAGCCCAGTCAATATAGTGACCGACGGCGTTGCCCTTGTTGATGGCGTCCCAGGCGCGCAAGGTGTCGCCAAAGAGATTGTCCGTCTTGATATCCGCGCCCTCAGGCAGCGCCATGGCGGGGAGCATGCCGGCATTCGCCCAAAGTTCGGCAGCGCGCGGGCTGATCATCCAGTTGAGGTACTCCGCGGCAAGGTCAGCTTTGGTTGTCGTGGCTCTGATCGCGAACGGGATACCGACACCACCAATAGCCAGCGCGGTTTTTCCTTCGAAGGGCGGCATCAGGAAGAAACCAAACTCCTGATCAGTATCGTTCACCAGTTCGCCAGCCAGCCAGGAACCGGTGATGGTCATCGCGCCGCTGCCTGCTTTGAATAGCGCGTTGCTGTCGTCGTAGCCGATGCCTGGATAGCCTTCGGAGAAGTAACCGGCTTTGGCCCACTGCTGGAGGATGGCCGCGGCCTTGGTGTTCTCATCAGTTTTGAAGCTGACATTATTCACGCCGTAGGTCAGGTTATTGATGTAATCCAGGCTTACGAGCAGATGCTGAATTGCGCTAAATTCATGGATGGCGTTCCAGCCGTCCAGGCTGCCAAAGGAAATGGGAGTTTCCCCGCTTTCCTTAATCTTAGCGAGCAGTGTTTCAAACTCCTCAAAAGTTTGCGGAACTTGCCAGCCATTCTTTTTGAATAGGGTTTTGTTGTAATACACCCCAACCACTTCAGCGGTCGGGCTTACGCCGTAGAGGTTGCCCTGACCAAAGGTCTTGCCATCGGCGGTAAAACTGTTGCGGCTGGCGACTGAGGTGGAGAAAACCGAACCCCAATTGTATTTGGCGAGGTAAGCATCAAGCGGCAGCAGCAGACCCGCTTCTACCATCGCGCCCATATCGCTGCGTCCTTGATTCACCTGGGCAACGTCCGGGCCATTGGCTTCCGTCAGAGCGAGCTTGAGGGTCACTTTTAGGTCGTCGAGAGTTTTGACCACGCGTTCGATCTTGACGCCCGGGTGAGCGGCCTCGAATTCCGCGTTGAGCGTATCCATCACCTGGCTTTCAACGTCGCGGTAAAACTGATCCCATACAACCAGCGTGGTTACTTCCGTTACAGGCGCCTCGTTCTCAGCGGGTTTTTTGATGCTTTGGCAGGCACCCAGGATCAAGGCGAGTACCAAAATAATCGATATGGTTAAGCGCGTTCTTTTCATACTGCTCCTTTGTGACATTAAAAAAGTTAGCAAAATTATACCTTACATGAACTGCGCCAATCTCTTCCCTTAGAGAGAAATAATGGAAAATCTAAGATGTTCTGCAAAAACCAGGCGGATAATAAGCACCTTTTGGGGATTGGCTCCCAGCTTGTTGATATAATGAGATCAAGCAAATTGATTGCAGTCAAAAACTTTGCTTGTGATTTTTGGAAAGAGCGATGACTTGATGAGAGTACGGCTCCGCACTAATTATTTGATGTATGACAATATTCCCCTTCAGTTTATGGATGCCTGGGTAATCTGACTGGACGTTGTGCCAGTTTTTCTATTTTTCTTTGCCAAAAATAGTTACAAAGGAGAGAATGGTGGAAATAAAAGAAGCAAGTTCTTTGCGGGACGCGTTCGCGCATTTATCCTGGCAGTTGTTGATGGTAACGGAGAACGCTGCGATTGCTGCCGCGCGGTCTGCTGGGAAAGGGGATAAAAACCTGGCGGACAAAGCTGCGGTAGATGCAATGCGGGATACGCTGGATAAGATGAGCGGATTTTCGTCACATATCAAGATTGGGGAAGGAGAACGCGACGATGCACCAATGCTGTTCATAGGCGAGCGGCTTGGCAGCGGGGATATCGAAATTGATATAGCCGTGGATCCATTGGAAAATACCAACGCCACTGCTGACCTGAAGCCCGGCGCGGTGTGCGTTTTGGCAGCTTCTTCCAGGGGTGGGCTCATTGAGGGCTCAGATACTTACCTGGACAAATTATGTGTTGGACGAGAAGCCGCGCCTGTGGTCGATATCCGCTTGGCGCCAGAGGAGAACGTACGTAGGATTGCTGAAGCTTTGCGCCGCAAGGATTACGCTGAAATAACTGTGACCGTGTTGGACCGTCCACGCAACGAGGAACTTATCCAGCGCCTTCGGTCGACTGGCGCGCGTGTAAATCTTATCGCTGATGGAGACCTGATGCCATGCATCTTTACGTGTTTTAAAGGCGCTGGCGTGCACGCGGTCATGGGCATCGGCGCGGCGCCGGAAGGCGTAATTTCTGCCGCGGCGATCAAACTGCTGGGCGGCGGCATGCAGGCAATCTTTAAGCCCAAGGACGAAGCTGACCGCCAGCGATTGACGCGTATGGGAATCAAATTGGACCAGGTTTACACAGCGGAAACCCTTGCTCCTGGAGAAAATCTCATTTTTTGTGCCACTGCGGTCACGCCGATTCTCACAACTACCAAGGCAGTCCTGGAAGGCGTAAGCTTCTTCCCCGGCGGCGCAAAAACCCACAGCCTGGTCGTCTCGAACACCTTTATGAATTTTGTTCCGACCACCCACGTGCTTGACTGCGAAAACTTCACGAGAGAAAAGAGCGAATTCCGATTATGGTAGGCTCTTCAGCGCTGCTTTTCCGGTTTCCGGCCGGTTGACAGGCTTCGCTCGGATGGTAAAATTGCGGTCTATTACGCGAATGAGGTTTTGATGAAAACAGCTTTGATTACTGGCATCACCGGTCAGGATGGTTCATACCTGGCGGAATTGTTACTGAGCGAAGGTTACGAAGTGCACGGCGTCATTCGTCGGTCAAGCACTTTCAACACGCGCAGAATTGATCATCTCTATCGGGATCCGCACGGAAACGGCGAAAAACCGCGCTTATTCCTGCACTACGGTGACATGGGCGCAACCGATACGCTCCTTGATGTGATTTACACTACCAAACCGGACGAGATTTACCACCTGGCGGCACAAAGTCATGTGCGCGTCAGCTTTGACATGCCGGAGTACACCGGAGACATTACCGGGCTGGGCACCACGCGCATTTTGGAGGCCATCCGTAAAAGCAAGATAAATAGCCGTTTTTATCAGGCGTCATCTAGCGAGCTGTTCGGCAGCGCCAAACCACCGCAAAGTGAAAGCACACCTTTCCAGCCGCGCAGCCCCTACGCCGCAGCCAAGTTATACGCTTACTGGATGACGGTAAACTACCGCGAAGGTTACGGTATGTACTCGGTCAATGGCATCCTTTTCAACCACGAATCCCCTCGGCGCGGCGAGACCTTTGTGACGCGCAAAATTACCCGCGCGGTGGCCTCCATCCGGGCAGGCTTGCAGGACAAACTGTTTTTGGGCAACCTGGACGCCAAGCGCGACTGGGGTTACGCGCCGGAATATCTGGAAATGATGCATTTACTCCTTCAGCAAGATGCACCAGACGATTATGCCATCGGAACGGGCGAAGCACATTCCGTGCGGGATTTTCTGGATGAGGCCTTTGGCTACGTTGGCATGGACTGGCACAAGTATGTAGAAATTGACCCACGCTACTTCCGCCCGACTGAAGTAGATTACCTGCTGTGTGACCCCACCAAAGCAAAAACCAAATTGGGTTGGGAGCCAAAAGTCAAATTCCATGAACTGGTAAGAATCATGGTAGATGCTGATCTTGAGCTGCTTAACCTTCCAAAACCAGGTGAGGGCAAGCGCATCATCGATGAAAAGTTCAACGGCTGGCACCGCTGGGAACACCAGGTCGTCAGCATGGATAAGTGACGAGTAAGCAAAACAGCGTTATAATAAGAACTTCGGAGTAGTAATCCGCAGCCGCTGACAGAGAAGGGTTGGCAAGTCTGAAACAACCCACAGAACAGGCAAGGATGAAGTCGCCGGAGTGATGACCGAAGAAATCCTCAAAGGAGATTAGAACGGTCCGGGTACGCCCGTTAGCGCGTTCGAGTGCATTGACATACGTCAATGAAATGAGGTGGTACCACGGAGACTTTCGCCCTCAACTGGCGAAAGTTTTTATTTTAATGATGAGGAAAAGAAGATGACCGAGCTGCCAAAAACTTATGACTTTAAAGAATACGAAGAAAAGATTTACTCCGATTGGGAGAATAAGGGGTATTTTCGTCCGACGAATGACCCGAACAAACCCGGGCATGACCCTTCTATCAAACCCTTCGTCATCGTAATTCCTCCCCCAAATGTTACCGGCGGGCTGCACCTGGGGCATCCGCTCTTTGTGGCAACGGAAGACCTGATGATACGCTACCACCGCATGAAGGGCGAACCGACATTGTGGGTGCCGGGGACTGACCACGCCGGCATCGCCACGCAACTGCAAGTTGAAAAGCAGCTAGCCAAAGAGGGGTTGACCCGTACCCAGTTGGGACGGGAAGCCTTTGAAAAGCGCATGTGGCAGTGGAAAGAGCAGTACGGCGGGCAAATAACCCACCAGATCCGCCGCATTGGCGCCAGCTGCGACTGGGACAGAGAACGATTTACGCTGGATGAAGGCTTGTCGCACGCTGTGCGCGAGGCGTTTGTGCGGCTGTATGAAAAAGGCTTAATCTACCGCGGTCCGCGCATGATTAACTGGTCGCCGGGTTTAAGAACCGCAGTCTCGGACCTAGAAGTCGAATACTCGGAAGAAATGGGCACTTTGTACTACTTCAAGTACCCACTTGCCGACGATTCTGGCGATTTCATCCCGGTGGCAACCACACGCCCGGAAACAATTCTCGGGGATAGCGCCGTGGCAGTGCATCCGGAAGACCCGCGCTACCAACGCTTTATTGGCAAAATGGTGCAGGTGCCTGTACTTGGCAGAGCAATCCCAGTTGTCGCGGACGCGTATGTCGAGCGTGAATTCGGCACAGGGGCGTTAAAAATCACGCCTGGGCACGACCCGCACGACTATGAAATTGGAGAACGCCACCAGCTGGCGCTTATCAATATTTTGAACCCCGACGCGACGCTGAACGAGAATGGCGGACCGTATCAGGGAATGGATCGATACGCTGCCCGAAAAGCGCTGTGGGAAGAAATGCGCGCCCAGGGGCTGGTAATCAAAGAAGAACCCTACATGATGAGTGTGCCCAGGTCCCAGCGTGGTGGCGAAATTGTTGAACCACTGGTCTCAACGCAGTGGTTCGTCCGGATGGAATCGCTGGCGAAAAATGCGAAAGCTGCTGTGGAATCCGGCGAGGTCACTTTTGTGCCGGATCGTTTCACAAAAGTCTTCCACAATTGGATGGACAACATTCAGGATTGGTGTATCAGCCGCCAGCTTTGGTGGGGGCATCGCATTCCAGTTTGGTACTGTCAGGATTGCGGCGAGGTCATAGTCGCCCGGGAAACACCGGAATGCTGCCCCAAATGCGGGAGCGCAAGCCTGGAGCAGGACCCGGATGTGTTGGATACCTGGTTCTCGTCCGGCTTGTGGCCATTTTCCACTTTGGGATGGCCGGAGAAAACGCCCGATTACGAGTACTTCTACCCAACGTCAGTGCTCGAAACAGGATATGACATCCTGTTCTTCTGGGTCGCGCGCATGATTATGGACGGCGTGGAGTTTACGGGTAAGGCGCCGTTCCACACAGTGTATTTGCACGGCATCATCCGAGACGAAAAAGGCGTGAAGATGAGCAAGACCAAAAACAATGCCATCGACCCGCTCGAGGTCATGGACGCGATGGGCACCGATGCACTGCGCTTTACGCTATTGGTCGGCAGCACGCCCGGGAACGACATGAACATTTCTGTGAAAAAAGTGGAAGCCAACCGCAACTTTGCCAATAAAGTCTGGAATATTGGCAGATTTGTTATCTCCGCGGTAGACCGCGCAGGGGAGAAGCCAATAGAAGCGCCTGTTTGGACCCTGCCCGACTCATGGATTTGGGCACGGCTCAAGCAGGTTGTCAACAGCGTCAACGCTCTGTTCGAAAACTATCAATTTGGAGAAGCCGGCAAACAAATTTACGAGTTTTTCTGGAGCGAATTCGCGGATTGGTACCTGGAGGCTTCCAAGCGGCAGATTTCGGAAGGCGGCGACCGGGCTTACTTTACTGCCTATGGGCTCGCGCAGGTGTTGGATGTGATGCTGCGCCTGCTGCATCCTTTCACTCCCTATGTCACTGAAGCTCTTTGGGGTTATCTAAAACAAGCGTGCCTGGACGCCGGTCTGCCTATGAAAACCAAGGAGGGCTGGGAAGAAGCGCTCATCCTGGCGCGTTGGCCTGAGCGCATGGAGATGGAAGGCTGGGAAGATGAGATTATCAAGGACTTCAATACCACGCAGGATTTGATACGCGCTATTCGCAACCTGCGCTCTGAGTATAAGATTGAGCCATCGCGAAAATTGCATGCCGTATTTGTGTCTGCTGAGCAGCAAATATTGCTCGAGTCCCAAAAGCTGGTTTTGTGCGACCTGGCTGGGCTTGACGCGGATTTGACAGAAATCCGCGTGGAAAAACCGGACGAACAAAGCGGCATGGCCGGACTTGTCGTAAACGAAATCGAAATTTTCGTTCAATTGGCGGACGCCAAGGACGATGCGGCTGAAGAAGATAGGCTGCGCAAAGAACTGGCTGAGTTGGAGAGTCAGGTCGCCCGCCTGGAAGGGCTGTTGGCAAGTCCCTTCGCGCAAAAAGCGCCGGAGAAAATCGTGCAAGCTGAACGCGAGAAATTGGAGACCTACAAGGTCAGTGTCGAAAAGCTGCGCGCGCGGCTGGGTTAGGTGAGATAAAGAGATGCCCGGAAGGGCATCTCTTTTCTTGTCAACTGAATTGATTATTGTGATGAGACGCGTTCTGATTCGTGCTGCATGATGCGGCGTAGAATTGCCAGCGAACTGGCATAGGTGGAATCCATGCCCTGGTAGGAAAGCGCGCCGGCCCCAAGGTTTTGACCCTTCGTCAGGGGGGTATCTGAGACGTAATGTAAAATGCCCAGATCGAAGGGCAGTTTGTGGAGATTTACAATTTCGTTCACCGGGTGCCGCTGCGGCCGGAAAAGTTCGTAAATGGCTGAAAGATAAGGCCCAGCTTCCATCTCGATATCTGTGTAGCCTTCGCGGTAGATGACATCCATAACCGTGGCGTTCTGTAAAAAAGTACCCCAGACCGAGACTGCTTTTTGGTTATCCAGCACGGTGCCATATGTCAGGTAAGGGGAGAGGTCCGATGCTTGAAAGTTGTTGTCAAAGATATAAGTATTTTTGGAGTGCTCGTCGTAGACGACATTTGGCAGGATGACATCGCCGCGCACCCCATTCAGACTGGCTGCTTTTCCCATCACATAGATACCCAGGATTTGGGCCGCGTTTTCCGCGATCTTCGTCAGCAGGTGGTACGCGCCAAACCCGAGCGGATAATCAATATTCACAATAAGCGCGTCAGAATTTGGTAAAAAAGCCCACTCGCGGCAGCCCGGCTGCGCGCAGGGTGTGATGCGGGAATCGATGCTGGTTGGATTCAGCTTGGAAATATCAATGACCTGCGCTTCGGTATCAAAAGCATGCATGCTTGGAAAGCGGAAGATTCCACGTTCTTTTTCAAAGCGAAGCTGTTCTTGCCAGGCTTCGGCGCCAGCTGGTGAGGATTGGAACTTTTTCATGACGTAATAGAAAAAGTTCTCTCTGCTGGAGGGGACAGCCTTGTTCTGGATATCCTGCCACTCTGCCAAAAGAGCAGGTTGGTCAGCGCTGTTGACGAAGTCGATTAGTTGCCGCTGTTTGCTGAGCGCGAAGCCCGAGAGCAGGTTCACGAGGCTGTGGGTGTTGGAAGAGACGAAATAAATCGGGCGCTGATTTATACCTGGATACTGCTTTTCTATCTTTTCCCACCAGGTTTCGGTGGCTTTGCGGTAATCATTTAGAGAACCGCTGAGCAGTTGCAGTCGAAAATTGCATTTCACGCTGGCAAAAAGCCCAAAGACTTCGTCAAAGCGTTCACCCAAAACAGTATAAAGTCTTCCCAGGTCGGCTTCGCTCATCCTCAGTTGGTTAGCTAATTGTTGGAAACGCACTGGTTCAGCGGGGGATGCATTCAGATAGCGTTCCTCGGGAATTTGACTTAGCAGCGCGTTTAGCTTATTCCATTCAATTTGCAGAGCCGTGAGCGTGGGCACCACGTCATCGATATCGGAGCGCGAGGCGATGTAGCACGCCATTTGCTCGCCGCCGTCGTAAAAGCAGCGTCTGCGCCGCGCGCGGGCAGCTACTTCCGTCCAGGTTTCCACGCTGCCATAGCCGTGTTGAGAAAAATTGCTCTCCGTTTGTCCCAGAATGATTTTCTTCACATTAAAGATGCACTCTGGCAGGCGCTGCAGGCTGTAAATCAGAGCAGAGGTATCCGGGTAAGGTTCGCGGGCATTCGGGTGTAGCGAGGAATTAATCCCGGAATGCACTTCTTCGAGCGAACGGATTTGCACGACGTTCGTGGAGCGCAGCAGCGAGTAGATAGTGCGAAGATATAAATCAATTTCCTCAGAAGAGCGAACCGGAACCTGTCTTTCCATGGCGGGATGTCCTTTAATATTTATTGAACGTTTTTCAATTTTATCATGCCGGTGCAGAGACCCTCGGCATACCTTATAATTGGGGCACAGAATGGAGGAGTCGCGCATGCCAATTGATACTGTTATCTTTGATTTTGGGGGAGTTATTCTGCGTTACCTGGACCCCGACTGGCTGCGTGAGACACTGCCTTATGGCGAGCAAATCCAAACCGCAGTTTATGAGTATCTGGAATCAGAGGTTCTGTGGGATGTAATGCGCGGAAATCTTAGCGAATTGGATTTCTGGACTGCAAAAGCGCAAGAGATGAACATTCCCGAGGAAGCGGTCAAACAGTATCTGCTAGTCCAGACTGCTCACGCGCAACTGGATTCAAAGGTGCTCGCACATATGGAGCGCTTAAAAGGAAATTACAAGCTGGGCATCCTCAGCAATGCTGGGAACACAACCAGAGCGCTGCTGGAGGGGCAATATCATCTCCATGAGCTGGTTGACGATATTGTGATTTCCGCTGAAGAGGGCTTAGTAAAACCCGAACCAGAAATCTATCAGCTCTCGGCGCGGCGGCTTGGAACGGAGCCGGAGCGCTGCGTCTTTGTGGACGATTTGCCAGAAAACATCCAGGCGGCGGAGAGCTTAGGCATGCGCGGTGTTTTGTTTACTGATGCTGAGAGCTCTCTAGCGCTGCTGGACGCGTTATTAGCGCAAGGAGATTGACCATGCTCTATCTGGTGGCAACTCCTATTGGCAATCTGGGTGATATGACCTACCGCGCCGTCGAAACCCTGCAAGGAGCGGACTTAATCGCGAGTGAAGACACACGAAAAACCAGCATTCTGCTTAAGCATTACGGGATATCCAAACCTCAGGTGGCTTTCCACACCATGAACGAAGCCAAAATGACGCCAAAGCTGCTTGAGCGGCTGCTGGCTGGTGAAAACATAGCGCTTGTAACCAACGCCGGCACGCCCGGAATTTCTGACCCTGGTTATTCCCTTACGCACGCTGCAGTTCAGGCCGGGGTCTCGGTTACGTCGATACCTGGTCCTTCCGCGGTCATCACTGCGCTTACACTCGCCGACTTGCCCTTACACAGCTTCACTTTTAAGGGCTTCCCTCCTCATAAAGAAGGCCCGCGCAAACGTTTCATGGAGCAGGAAAAGGACTCCCCGCACACCTTGGTCTTTTACGAGAGCCCTTATCGCCTAAACGCCTTTCTGAAAAACGCCCTGGAAGTTTTTGGGGACCGCCGCGCGGTCGTAGCGAATGACCTGACCAAGAAATTTGAAACCATCTGGCGCGGAAGCTTGCGAGAGGTCCTTGAACAGATGCAAAGCACGGACGTCAAGGGCGAATTCTGCATTTGCATTGAAGGTCGTGTGGGGGAAAAGACTAAAACGCGAGAGGGGTAAGATCCTTCAGATCCGAATACACATCCAGATTTTCGGCTTTTTTCAATCGATTAGTAATCCAATAGGTGGCGGGGGTCATGAGTACTTCCACGCCAACTTTAAATAAGTAATTGCTGAGCGTGAGTGTAAGGTAGAGCTCCCATGGGAATACCCGCGTGAGTGACCCCACCGCGATGAAAATGGCAGTATCCACCAGTTCCCCGATAACCGTGGACCCGATGGTTCGCACCCAGAGCCATTTGCCCTGCGTGCTGTGCTTGAGCAGAGCCATGATGATGGCATTTGAAAAGCTGCCACCCAGATATCCAAGAAAGCTCGCCAGAACAATACCGCCTGAGCTTACGCCTCCAAGAATCTTGTCATAGGCAGACTGCCCGACGGACTCCAACCACAGGGATTCTCCTGGCAGTCTTTGAATAAAGAAGAACATCAAGGCAGTGAACGCCAGCCCCAAAAATCCTATCCAAATAACGCGCCGCGAGATTTTGTACCCATATACTTCTGTAAGAATGTCTCCGAAAATGTAAGCAACAGGGAAGAATAAGGTTCCAGCGTCAAAAGCCAGAGGAACACCTGCCAAAGAAACTCCCCAATCTATCAATTTGGCTGAAGAAGCAATGTTGCTGAGAGCAAGAACCAATGTAAAGACAACCGTTACGATATCCAGGTAACGGTACGCGCGTGGAGAGGAAGATTGGGGTGATGTTCGGTTCATCAACGGAAAGTATACCTTTTTTTACAGGTATACTTATTTTCACGATGCAGCGCTTTTTTATCACCCCTAATGCCATACACGATGATTTGGTGCAATTCCCGGAAGCCATTGCCCGGCAGATGGAAAAAGTCTTGCGACTGGACCTGATGAACGATGAGGTAATTGTTCTCGATAATTCTGGAAATAGCTACCTTGTTCGCCTGAATGGCCGGCAGGCTGGCATTTTACATGGCGTGATTCTGCAAATTACCGAAACAAATCCGCGGACAGGGCTTAAGCTCGAGCTCGGTTTCAGTTTGACCAAGCGGGAAAAGGTGGAATGGATTCTGCAAAAAGCGACAGAACTGGGTGTTAGCGTTTTCAGGCCATTCGTCTCGGAGCGCAGCCTTGACCGAGGATTGACATTGGGGAACGCCCGGCGAGAGCGCTGGACTGCAATTATCCGGGAGGCTGCTGAACAATCTCATCGCGCGAAATTACCGGAACTGCACGATCCGGTCGCTTTTCGGGACGCTCTCGACTGTTTTACGCTGGACAGCCTCAGATTGTTTGCCTGGGAAGGCGTCTCACCGGAAATTCAAATCAAACCCGATTGGTTCAAAAACGCAAGCGGATTGAGTGTGCTGGTGGGTCCGGAAGGGGGCTTCAGCGCAGAAGAGGCGCGGATGGCTGCGGATGCGGGCTTCAGACACTTCTCGCTTGGACGACGTATCTTGCGGATGGAGACCGCCTGCCTAAGCGTCTGCGCGCTTGGCGCGCATTACCTTGAGCGAGCTGATTAAGGACTGAGAAGAGCGCGGGAAGGCAGGAGATTGCGCAAGCGACCTGGAAGATTCTTTCCCGCCCCGAGGTTCCTGCCGTCGCCATCCCGCACGGCAATGATTGAAGCATTCCGGCAAGATGCGATGCTTGCGCCGCGGATTTCAGCGCCCTTCAGCCACTGAGCAATCAAATCATCCGGGATTATCCAGACATTGCTATTGAATCGGTCGCCAAAGCGGCTGACAATTTCCGCGGAGAGTTCAAAGTTTGATCCGCTCCACCGGCCAAATGGAAAGCCAAAGGCGTAATAAGGCAATTCTGAAAAGTGGCGCAGAAATTGTCCGGGTAAGAGAAAAAGTTGTTGTTCTCTTCGGTAGAGATGCAAATCTCGTTTTTCAAATTCCGGACTGAAATCAAAGCCGTACAAATCCGCCAATTCGCGCAGCAGAGCTACCCGGACTTTTTCCTCCAGGAGCTCAAGCCCGGTTTTTTTGAAAGGCCGTGTTGGAGGTAGCTGGCGTGGAAGCTTGAGCGCGGCTGTCTTGATTAGTTTCGCGGCAAAGAAGCCATTGGTGCCTGCCAAATGCGGCCAGAGCCGCAAGCTGGCAGCAGTCTGAGGGTTAAAGTTTCGGCCTTCAAATTCTGTCAGTCCAGGCGCATTCAGCATGCTCTGGGGGCTTTCATCTACGCGGGCGGTTCCGGGATGCTTCTCCAAGAATGCACTCAGAACAGCTTCATCTTCCTCGGGGGCAAGCGTGCAGGTGGAATAGACCACTTCAGCCCCAATTTTGGCCGCGCTTACGGCGGATTCGAGCAGGGCGAGTTGCCGCGCGGCTAATCTTTCCCGCTCTCCAACAGTAATTGGACGGAAGGGATGGCTGGCGGAAACGCGCAGACCTTCCATACTGCAGGGCGCGTCGAGTAAGACCCGATCAAAAGTTTCTGGGAACCAAACACCGATTTTTTCACCGGCAAAATTGGTAATGGCTGTGTTGGCTGCTCCCCAGGTAAGCAATACCACCCGCAGCGCTTGCAGTCGATTAGCGCTCGAATCGTTGGCGACGACAAGGTTGTTATCATCAGTGCTGTCCACAAGTTGGGTAGTCTTGCCGCCTGGTGAGGCTGCCATGTCCAGCGTCAATCCGCCGTGCGGGAGTTCTGAGAAAAGGTTCACTGGCAGGATGGAAGCCGCGTCCTGTAGATAGTAATACCCGAAGCGGTGTTCAATGGTTTGGCCGGGGGATGTCTGCGCGGAAGAAACCTGCCAGGCATTGGGTGCAAAACTAATCGGTTTTGATTGCCAGGCATAGCGCTCGCTCCAGCGGCCAAAAGCTTGGGGAGGATCGGGATTCTTGAGCAAATTGACCCGCACGGCGGGATGCGCCGGCTGATTGGCGGCGTCCAGCAGCTGCGCGTAGCCATCGACAGTAAGGTAAGAACGGTAGCGTTCAGCTGCCGAAAACGCGGGTTGGATTGGCGAGTTCATGATTGTGTCCGACCCTTTCGGATAACAAACAAGAGCTCATCCACCACTTGGACTCTCTCCACGGTCCAACCGCGGCCGGCTGTCGCCCTGGTAATTAGCTGCGTGTGGTAGTCCGTTAGTGAATGGTGGCCGCTCAAATCCGAAGCCGGCAGGCTGACCAGCAAAAGAGGAGCGTTCAAAGCCGCCAGGAATGGACCGTTGCAGCCGGGCCGCCTTTTCTCGAAGCGGTGCGCTTCTTTAAAGAAGAAAACACAATCCGCCTCGACTAGCGGAGCTTGGGCGAGAACATCCTGATGAATCGCGCGGGAATTGGGGGAATTCAGGGAAAAAAACCGGTTAAGAAAATCTACCCGGGGTTTGTGTATATCATACGCGTAAAAAGTTGCCGTTTGGGGCAGCCCGAGCCAGGGCAGCATCAACGGATCCAGCGCGCAGGCAAGGTCGAGGATGGTAGTGGGGCGGCCAATAAGCTCCAGCAAAACCTGGCAAAAAGTTTCCAGGTGCCCCAGCCGTTCACGCGTAGAGGCATGTTTTGCCATAAGCTCGGCCGACCAACTTTTCACTTCCGCCCCCGACGGAGAGCCATGAAAAAAACTGAGCATCTTTTCGGTCTCCGCGCGGTAATCTATCTTCTCCAAGTACGGCGCTACGATGTTGTGCACCTTTTTGCGATACGCGGAAGTAATTTCTGCTGAGCTGCCGCCCTTAGCTGCTTGTTCCATGAGAATCTGGCGCAGCATGTCCTCCGGCAAGTCCAATTCGCGGTATTTGCGCGACGAGCGCGTTTCAGAAATAACTTTTTGGAGGAGACTCTCGTCCATTAATTCACCGCGAAAGCAGGAAGACCATTTCATTCGGAAAATTAAACTCGCGGACTCTGAAGGATGTCCCTTTGATTAGCTGCGCGAATTGGAGTGAGTAAGTCTGTCGCATACCCTTTTCCCTGCCGCTCAGGCTTCTGGCTGGATAAGAAATCAGGATGTGTTCGGCATCTAAATCTGCCAAAAGGCGCGCGCCGAGCGTTTTATCCAGTTGATCCAGGCATGGCAGCGTTTTTAGTAAAAGCGCAAGCTGAACCGCTTGGTTTGGGATGCGCGCGCTTAGGTCACATGGAAACGCTGAACCCCGAATGTTGGACCACTCAAAGACCTGATTTAGGAAAGCAAGCATCGGCAGGACGACATCACAGGCGTGATACACACAATCAGGTGAGAGAGGCATCCAGGGCAGCGCCAGCGGATTAAGACCGCATGCCAGATCCAGGATGGATGTAACGGGTGAAATATCTGCCAAACAAGTTGTATAAAAATGCTTGATGTAAGGCAGCCGTTCCGCTGTCGAATTGTGCAAACGCATCAACCGAGAACAATAATCCTGCCATAAATCATCATCATTTCGAGAGATAGAACTAAGAATGTCTAACCACTTCGCGTAGTTAATGTCTGGAGTCAGGAAGGCGCCAGCCACCTGGTGAAGCCGCGTGCGGGTGGTTTTTAGCGCGGTCTTAAAATCTGCGCGTTTTTCAAGTTCCTCCGCGGCCAAACGTTCCACCAGGCTGGGAGCTAATTGCGCGTACTTGGGATTTACGCAAACTGCCGCTACCAGTTTGGCCAGGTCTTCAGGATGAGGGCGCGTCATTGCGCAACTGCTCCATCAAAAGAGTCATAAAACGAAGGTTGTGTTGGGTGGCCAGCCGGAAATACGCGCTGTCTTGCATGCGGTACAGATGGCTGAGATAAGCAAGGGAATAATGGCTGCAGCAGGGGCAGTCGCAGCCTGGAGAAATCGCTTCCTGGCTACGCATATGCTGTTCATCGTTCACATAACGGAATCCAAACCAATCATCTCCTCTGCCGGGAACTGCCTGAGGTGATTTTAATGTGTAAAGGCGGCCGTGTCTGGCGTCCCGGGTGGGCATGGCGCAATCAAAGAGCTCATAGCCCATGCGGTAGCAGGCTGCCACGCTGACCGGATGACCGATCCCAAGCGCGTGAATGGGGTATTTAGCAGGCACTACTGAGCGCGTGTATTCCAGAATGTCCGTCAGGAGCTTGGATTGGTCATCGAGCGGCCAACCGCCGAAGCCAAACCCATCAAATCCAATTTCCAGCAGAGCTTCCGCGCAAAGCTTGCGCAATTCCGGATACCCACCGCCCTGGATTACGCCAAAAATGAGTGGGCGATTTTCTGGGTCCACTCTTCGGGAGCTTAGCTGGTTTTGGTAGGCTGCTTTGGCGCGCTTTGCCCATTGGATGGTGCGGTTAACAGACAACTGCTGCTCCTGAAAAGGGGCATCGACATGCGTGCAATCATCCAGGCAGATGAGAATATCCGCTCCATACCCAAATTGGAGCTGGATGCTTTTTTCCGGTGTCAGAATAAGTTTTCGCGCCGAAGATTCTGGCCGGAATATTATCCCATTCTCACCCAGGCTGCCAAATTTTGCGTTCTGGCGGATAAGGGAGTACGCCTGAAAGCCGCCAGAGTCCGTCATGATGATACCGTTCCAGGCAGCCATGCGATGCAGTCCGCCCAAAGATTGTACGACCGATGAGCCAGGTTTTTGCATCAGATGGAAGGCGTTCATCATCAACGCTTCCACGCCAACTTCGCGCAAATCCGAGCTGGTGAGGCTGCGCACATACCCGTACGTGGCATCCGGCAGAAAAGCAGGAAGGGACACAGAACGAGCGCGAATATTCAGCGTCTTCATGGTCCTCCGAACTGCTTTCTTTGGGGTCGATCCAAAATCAAGATGAATTCTGCTTTGCGGTTGTTCGTCTGCCTGATGACTTCTTCAATTGTCCCGTGGTAAAGGCGTTCAGAAGGCAAGGTCAGGTCGCAGGCTAAAAAAACGCGTTGTTTCTTGCCGAAAGCTTGCTGTACTTCTCCTAATAGTTTACTTAGTCGGTAGGGTGTATCCATCAGGATTACCGGTTGGTCTGCGCGGCTGAGGCGGGCAAGCGCTGGCTGGCGCAGTTCTGTTTTTGGGGGTAGAAACCCCGCGAACTGAAATTGCTCCAGATTAAAAGGACAGACCGACATGGCTGCGATTAAGGATGAAGCGCCAGGTACCGGAACAACCTGAATTCTCATCTCCTCGAGCAGCACTAAAAGCTGTCTGCCTGGGTCGGAAAAAACCGGTGTTCCGCAATCCGAAATGAGCGCCATGGACTGACCTTGCATGAGAAGAATCAGGACTTCCTGTATCATGCTGCTTTCGTTGTGTTCGTTCAGCTCAATCAGAGGCTTGCTAATCCCAAGTTCTTTCAGAAGTCGGGCTCCGTTTTTTCTTTCTTCACAGATGACTGCGTCTACCGAGCCGAGCACATCCAATGCGCGCCGGGTAATATCCGCGGAATTCCCAATCGGAGTGGCAACAATGTAAAGGTTTCCTGCGGCAGGTTTCTCAGTCATTAATCGCATCTTCTTTCTGTCAGGTTTGATTATATAACAAGCCTTCTGGATTAGCGCTTGGTCAAATGTGGCATAATACTGCCATTCTTTCTATGAGGCCACATGAAAAAGTTAAGTCGTCTGACCAAAGTTTCATTGCTACTGGCTGTCCTCTTTTCGCTGGATAAACTGCTCGGGGTTGCCCGACAAATGCTTGTCTCGAGGCAGTTTGGGCTTTCGGCGGAGTTGGATGTGTTTAACGCCGCGAATAATCTACCAGATATGCTTTTCATGCTTATTTCAGGGGGAGCGCTGGCGATTGCTTTTATACCCGTTCTCACTGAAGTCCTCTCGAAAGAAGGACAGGAAAAAGCCTGGTCGCTATTTTCAAATATTCTTAACATAGCTTTCCTGGTTACCGCGGCGCTTGCAATCCTGATCGCGATTTTTGCAGGACCGCTGGTAAGCGGAAACCTGGGTATCGCGCCTGGATTCAGCAGCCCGCAAATTGCTCTTACTATCAAATTATTACGTCTTAACCTTATTGCCACCTTGGTATTCTCTCTGAGCGGATTGGTGATGGCAGGGCTGCAGGCCAATCAGCATTTTCTGCTGCCGGCATTGGCTCCGATTTTCTATGACTTTGGACAAATCTTGGGAGTAGTAATGCTAGCGCCCAGCAAACCCTATCAAATCGGCCCTCTGACGCTGCCAGCCCTGGGTTTGGGAATTGAAGGGATGGTTTATGGGGTTATTATCGGAGCGCTTTTGCACCTGCTGATTCAAGTGCCAGGATTAATCAAATTTCACTTCAGATGGCAGCCGCGCGCGAACTTATCTGATCCTGAGACTCAAAAGGTTTTGCGCCTGATGGGTCCGCGCTTGCTCAGCATGCTCTTTATCCAGCTCATCTTCCTTGCCCAGGACAATTTCGCTTCCCGGCTGGCTACAGGTTCGGTTACTGCCCTGACCTACGGCTGGTGGATTATGCAAGTACCCGAGACGCTGATAGGAACAGCGATTGCCACGGCAGTTTTGCCTACGCTGGCGGAGCTATTCAGTCAGTCAGCGTTTGAAGATCTAAAGGCGAAAATTGAAAAAGTGGCACAAGTTATGTTGGCATTGACCATACCAATCGCGGTGGTCGCGGGGATTGTCATTCAACCGCTTATCCAGGTTTTGCTTGGGTTGGAGCCTGCTGATACAGCGCGCGTGGTGCTCGTGACGCGCGTCTTTTTGCTTGGCATCAGCGGTCATTCCTTGGTGGAATTGTTTGTCAGGTCTTTTTACGCGATGCAAAAACCCAAATATCCGCTCTTACTTGCGGGATTGACCCTTTTGTTCTACCTGGCGGCCGGATGGTTGCTTTCCGCGCGTTTTGAAGCCGCCGGTATCGCAGCCGCGAATACCCTTGCTTACACGCTTCAAGCCGCGGTGCTGTTAATTTTGCTTGCCAAGGTCCTCACCGCGAAACCCAACTTGCGTCTCACGTTAGTTAGGGCAGTTCTGGGGGCAGCGCTCGGAGGAGCTGCTGCCTGGTCTGTAATGCGATACGCGCCGATTCCAGGTGGAGGTTTAGTATCTGCTGCTGTTGGTGGTATTCTGGGCTTATTGTTAGCCGCGCTCGCTTTGCAAAAGGATTTGCGCGCGCTGGCCAATTTGTGAGGCTGGAGTATAATTTTTAGATTATGGAAGACAAAGACGAAAACATAAAACAAGAGACATCTTCCACTCATGAGCTGGAAGTTGCAGCTGAAAACGTGGAAATCGAAGATTCAGCTATTGCTGAAACAGGATTGGCGCTGCCTAACAAACGTCGCATTCCTTGGATTTGGTTAGGCGTTTTATTTCTTATCCTGATGCTTGCTTTGGGAGTCTTTTTGGGATATCGACAAGGAATCGCCCGACGTCTCGCCCGGAGTGAAACGACCGTCGTGGAGCTTGCCGCGGAACAGTACCAATTAGCGTTTCAGGATATGGCAGCTGGTAATTACCAAAACGCGAAATCTCGAATTGAATACGTGATCAGGATTTACCCCCAATTTCCGGGGGCTCCAGACCTCCTGCGCGATATCCTCATGAAAATTGAACAGCCCACCCCCACAGCCACTATGGTTGCTATTCTTTCGCTTACACCCTTGCCCAGTGGTACACCGGACACTCGCAGCGCTGAGGAAGCCTTTAATGCTATTGTCGCTGCTGTCTCCGCGAAACAGTGGCAGGCGGTCATTGACAATGTGATTGCCATCCAACAAATCAACTATACCTACCGCACAGTGGATGTAGCGGGTTACTATTACATCGCGCTGCGCAACCTTGGGATTCAGAAAATTCAGGCAGGTGAACTGGAGCAGGGTTTATTTGATCTTTCTTCCGCGGAGCAAATTGGTCCATTGGATGGAGAAGCCCAAGGCGTTCGTTCCTGGGCCAGCCTTTATCTTAGCGGCGCAAGCTTTTGGGATGTGAATTGGCAGCGCGCGATTGAGATTTTCCAGCAGATCAAAGAGGCTTACCCTTACATGATGGATGCTTCGGGGATGACAGCCATTGAACGTTATCGCGTCGCCCTTTACCGATACGGCGATCAGATTGCGGGCGCCGGTGATTACTGTACAGCCTATCAATACTATCTGAGATCCTTGGCAGTCGCTCAGGATCCAAACGTCCAGGCAACAGCCGATCTCTACCAGCAGAACTGCAGAGCCTCTCAGCCTACGGATATCCCTCCAACTGAGACTTTGCCGCCTGAGGAAACAATCATACCGCCTACTGAGGTAACCCCTTCTCCGCCTCCGACGGAAGAACCCACTCCATAGGTGTCATAAAACCTAAAAAGCCCGGACGATTTTTGCTCCGGGCTTTTCTTTTTTTCAGGTCGGGCACTTAATTCGCCGAATCAGAAGGAGGGATTATTTCTCCAAACAGGTCGTGCAGCATGGCTGCCTTCACGCGGACAGAAAGCATGTCCCCAATTTTCCCCTTGCCTTCCGCTATCATGAGTCCATCGATTTCCGGCGCATCGCGATAGGTTCTCCCGATGAGAATATTATTATCTTTGTCAACTCCCTCCACCAACATGGGCAGCACATGGTTTTTCAAGTCTTGGTTTTTCCGCAGCGAGATGCCCGCCTGAAGCTTCATCAGTTCCTCGCGCCGGGCTTCTTTGACGCTCTGGGGGATTGGGTCACCGAGAGATGCAGCCGGGGTGTCTTCTTCCGGGGAATAGGTGAATACTCCAACGTGGTCAAATTGCATCTCCCGCAGGAATTGCAACAGGGTTTGGAAGCTAGCCTCAGTTTCAGTGGGGAATCCGACGATAAACGTCGTTCTGATGACCAAACCCGGAATCCTGGCGCGCATCTTAGCAATGGTTTGGCGCACCCAGTCCACGTCCGACGGTCGGCGCATCGCATGAAGCACGACGGGGTCGGCGTGCTGAAGCGGCATATCCAGGTACGGCAGCAGCTGCGGGGAATTTACCATCAGGTCAATCAAGCGGTCAGAGACATAGCCCGGAAAGGTGTAAAGCAGTCGAACCCAGGGAACGTCCGGAATGACAGGCAGCAGCGTTTCTATCAGGTCGGGTAGACCATCTTTATTTCCCAGGTCTTGCCCGTAATCAGTGACATCCTGCGCAATGAGATTGATCTCCTGAATTCCCGTTTTCTGCAAGGCAAGCGCGTCTTTCAGGATGTCTTCTTTAGACCGGCTGACCAAGCCGCCTTTTATTCCGGGGATCGCGCAAAAAGCGCATGAACGCCGGCAGCCATCCGCGATCTTCAGGTAACTGCTGCGTCCCTGGATTGTGTATCCAGGCAAACCAGAAATGAAATGTATGCTTTCATGTTCCGGGATAGCGGGACGGAGCGGCCCCGCAGTATTCTGATTCAAATGCGTAAACAGGGGGATAATATCTGCCAGATCTCGTGTTCCTATCATGCCATCAATACCCGGAACCTGCGCGAGCAAAGCCTCCTGATAGCGCTGCGAAAGGCAACCGGCGGCAATCAGTTTTTGTCCTCGTTTTTTACGGCGGGCGAGATCTATTAATACACTTAGGGACTCTGTTCGCGCGTCGTGGATGAAACCGCAGGTATTGACAATGATAAACTCAGCCCGCGAAGGTGCGGCAGCAGAAATGAATCCCTGAATGTTTAACAGGCTTTCCATGCTCGAGGAGTCCACCAGATTCTTGGCGCATCCCATTGTAGTGATGTAAAAAGTGCCAGGATCAATTTTCATGGTTTCATAGTGGGTGATGGGGTTAGTAGAAAGGAAGGCATCGATGATAAGTCCGTCATCCCAATTGGGTCGAAGCGCAGCCTGCCGATTGAGCCAATACGATTAATGGGCTCAAGTGCAGCACCATTGAATACAAACGAAAGCGCTGCAATATTGCCAGTTTCAACCTCGATATACTCGTTGGCGCTGTACGCGTTCGCGCTGCCTGCTGGCATTCGACCACTAAAAAGCTGTTTTCCATCTGCGCTCACCCGAATCCAAACTGTTTGGCGCGCCTGAATTACCACCTGAACCGAAGCTGTGGTATCTGTCGGAAGAATAAGCGGGGTCGGTGAAGGCAATAGTATTGCCTGTTCAGTAATGATTGCCGTGGGCGATGGCATCACTTGCACGGGAGTTTGGGAGCCAATCAAGACATCCATCATTTCCGGAAGTTCTGTTGAGTCGGCGCGAGAGTCTGGCTGATTCACCAGATCTGCCGCCCCCCAAATCAGGAAGAAGAGGATTCCGCCTACCAGGATGGTTCCAAAAAAGAGATCAAGTGAAAAAAAACGCCGTAACACGAGTAAAACGGGAGCGAGTTTTTGAGGCGCTTTTTTACGCTGAACGCTGGGCTGCGCTTTTTCCAAACGGCGTTCCTGGAGAGCATCGGCAAAGCGAATTAAGAGCAAATCCGTGTCCAGGTTGAGGAATCGGCCATATGTCTGCAGCAGTCCCTTGGCTTCGGATGGGCTGGCAAATGTTTCCAACAATCCCTGTTCCAGCGCGACCAGCTGTTTTCTGGGAATATGGGTTTGTTCAGTCAGCAGTTCCCAGGGAACATCGAGGTATTTGCGGCGATTCTGAAGTTCTCTCCCAATTTCATCCAGTATTTGCTGAGAGCGCGTATTGGAGGGAGGTAATTGCGCTGACTTATCGACCTTTTTCCCTTTGTCAGAAATCAACTTCGATTGGAAGACAGGTTTTCTTTTTGCAGCTTTTTTCTTGGTTTCAGAAGTTACAGGCAGTTCTTGGACTGTTCCGGCATCAGTCTCATCCAACGTTGTCGAGGGGCTTGCCCGCGTTTCCGGGAGAATCGGCTTAGGCGCTTCTGCGACCGGTTCAGTAGAGCTTTCCAGAGGAACCCCCAGATATTCCGCGTAAATTTTCAAGAAACCGCGCGCTTGCGTTCTCGAACCAAGTTCCGCGTATTCATCCAGCTCTAGCGCTTCCAACAAGGAAAGACGGATGCGGGTCGCGCTGGCGACTTGCTCGAGCGGTATGCGCTTTTCCTCCCGAATGGTTTTTAGCTGTGAGCCAGTAAGTTCAGACATGGGGTCATTTTAACAAAACCAGCCTGTTCTGCCAAATTGGAGACAGGCTGGTTATTCTTCAAGAGTTTGCCAGTTTATGCTTCAGAGCTTTCTTCAGCGTTTTCAGCTGGCGTCGCATCTACAGGTTCAGGCGCAACTTCTACAGCCTTAGCAGGCCGATTTTTTGTCGCCTCGCCCTCACGGCGGACGATAACCTGGAGCTGAGGAACCAAATCGATGGTCAGATGCACGGGCACATCATACTCACCTAGGGTGCGAATAGGTTCAAGCACAATCTGGTGCCGATCAAGATCGACGCCCTTAAGTTCTTTAACTTTTTCAGCAACCATCTGACTGGAGACGGAACCATAGAGCTTTCCAGTTTCACCAGCTTTTACCGCGAATTCAATTTTCAGGCCAGAAAGAATATCCGCCAAACCCTGAAGTTCGTTGTTCAAGACCGCGCGCTTCTCGCTTGCCTTCTGACCGATGGTTTCAGCCAGTTTGATGGAGTTATCTGTGGCTGGCAGAGCCAGACCCTGAGGAATGAGGAAATTTCTTCCGTAACCATCCGCTACTTTCTTGATGTCCCCCGCACGACCTAACTTATAAACGTCCTTAATCAATAAAACTTTCATCTCAAGCCCTTTCTGTAGCTTATCTTTGAATTTGCCCGGAATGAAGGGTACAACACCCGAGCCGGACTATTCTAACACATTTCAGGTTTGTCAAACGTCGTCTTTTAGGCTGTCCCAGCCCGCCTGATGACTGAATAGATTATACTTAAGGCCGTTGAGAGACTAATTTGAGCTGAGGGTAGCTATGACAGATCAAGACAGTTTTGAAAATTGGCGAACAAATCTTTATGAGCGTTCTGTAAGTAAGTTTCCTGAGCGAAAACCTGTATTCCAAACCTCTTCCGAAATTCCACTTGAACCGATTGTTCCACCAGAGAGTGTTCACCCGAATCGTTTCGCGGAGCTCGGTTTTCCCGGGGAGTATCCTTACGTTCGCGGCGTTCAGCCTACCATGTATAGGGGACGCTTCTGGACCATGCGCCAGTACGCCGGTTATTCCAGCGCTGACGAATCTAACGCGCGTTACCGCTTCTTGTTAGAGCAAGGCCAGACCGGCCTCTCAGTCGCTTTCGACCTGCCTACGCAGATTGGATACGACGCAGACGACCCGATTGCCCTGGGTGAAGTAGGGAAGGTAGGGGTTTCCATTTCTTCCATTGAAGATATGGAGACTTTGTTTAAAGACATCCCATTGGATAGGGTTTCCACCAGCATGACCATCAACGCGCCTGCCGCGATTCTGCTTGCCGCGTACATAGCCGTTGCGAAAAAGCAAGGCGTGGGTGCCGGAAAACTGCGTGGTACCATCCAAAATGATATTCTGAAAGAGTATGTCGCGCGTGGAACTTATATTTTCCCACCCGCGCCCAGCATGCGGCTGATAACAGATACCATGCGCTATTGCCAGACTGAAGTCCCAAATTGGAATACGATCAGCATATCGGGATATCACATTCGTGAAGCAGGCTCCACAGCAGCGCAAGAGGTTGGATTTACGCTTGCCAATGCCATTGCTTATATAGATGCAGCGAAAGAAGCCGGTATGGACGTGGATGAATTTGCGCCGCAGTTGTCTTTCTTTTTCAATGCGCACAATAATTTCCTGGAAGAGATTGCCAAGTTCCGCGCTGCGCGCCGACTTTATGCCAAAATTATGAAAGAACGTTTCAAGGCTCAGAAAGCCGAGTCTCAAAAGCTGCGTTTTCATACTCAAACAGCCGGGTCCACGCTTACCGCCCAGCAACCCGAAAATAATATTGTCCGCGTGACGCTCCAGGCGCTGGCAGCGGTGTTGGGGGGAACCCAATCTCTCCACACCAACAGCATGGACGAAGCGCTGTGGCTGCCAACCGAAAAATCTGTTCAGGTAGCTTTGCGTACGCAGCAAATTATTGCCTACGAGTCCGGAGTTGCTGATTCCGTTGACCCGCTGGCCGGCTCCTACCTGATTGAACATCTGACGGACCAGATTGAAGAAAAAGCGGCTGAATACATTCACAAAATCGATGAGTTAGGCGGCGCTTTGAAAGCGATTGAGTACGGTTTTATCTCCAACGAGATCCAGGATGCAGCCTTTAGCGCTCAGCGCCGGTTGGAGATGGGAGAAGATGTGGTGGTGGGGGTAAACAAATTCCAACAGGAGGAGACCATCGAGCTGGAATCCCTGCGGATCAATCCAGTGATTGAAGCGCAGCAAAAAGAGCGTCTTGCGCACCTGCGGCAAACAAGAGACGCGCAGCGGGCAGCGGAATTATTAGGCCAACTCGAGAACGCCGCAAAGGGACATGAAAACCTGATGCCGCTGTTCATCACTTGCATCGAAAACAAATTGACCTTGGGCGAAATCTGCAACCTGCTCCGCACTGTCTGGGGCGAATACAGAGCCCCGAGTTTTATCTAAAGGATGCTATGAAACCAATCAAAATTAACCATGTTGCCATCGTTGTCAGGGATATTGATGAATCCCTCGATTTCTGGGTAAAAGCTTTTGGCTTGCACCTCGACCATGTCGAGGATGTTCCCTCGCAAGCATCCAAGGTGGCATTCTTGCCGCTGGGGGAGAGTGAAGTGGAGCTTGTTCAGCCGACTACGGCAGACAGTGGTATGGCAGCCTACCTGGAAAAGCGAGGCGAAGGCATGCATCATCTGTGCATTGAGGTTGAGGATATTGACGCCGCGCTTGCTCACCTGAAGGAAATGGACATCCGCTTGATTAACGCAGTGCCAGAAGTGCTGCCAGGAAGAAAGATGGCATTCATCCACCCCAAAGCAGCCAATGGCGTATTAATTGAGCTCTATCAGCTCACGGAGGACGTATAGCTCCCGGCTCACATCCGCGCTGTTTTTAGCGGATAAAACACTTACCAATGGGAAATACCAGCAAAAAGGAGAGAATATGCTGATAACCAACGGGAAAATTGTCAGCTGGGGGCAGAATGCTGAAATCATGGAGGGAAAGGCCCTGCGCTTGCAGGATGGGCTCATTGAGGCTATTGCGGAAGAGAGCCTGCTGAGACGCGCCTACCCAGAGGATGCAATCCTTGATGCTGGCGGGCAGTTGGTGATGGCCGGCAATATTTGCGCGCACACGCATTTTTATGGAGCGTTCTCGCGCGGCATGGCGATCCCAGGAGAGCCACCCGCGGATTTCCCATCCATCTTAAGCAGCCTATGGTGGAAGCTGGATAAGGCGCTGGATGAAGATGCCGTGCGCTATTCCGCTTTGGTATGCCTGGTTGATGCCATCAAATACGGTACCACCACGCTGTTTGACCACCACGCCTCGCCCAATTTCATTGACGGCTCTCTTGATATCATCGCAGAGGCTGTCAGCCAGGCGGGTCTGCGGGCTTCGTTATGTTACGAAGTGACAGACCGGGATGGTGAGGAGCGCGCGCTTGCTGGCATCCGCGAAAACGCCCGATTCATCGAACAGGTTGCCAATGGGGCAATTAGCCCGCTTATCAAAGCGCATTTCGGCTTGCATGCCAGCCTGACCGTTTCGGCAAAGACATTGGAACGCTGCCTGGCGGCCAATACGCGCGCAGCCGGTTTCCATGTGCACGCCGCTGAAGGCTTGGTCGACCAGGAAGACAGCCTGTCGAAATACGGAAAACGGGTGATTGAGCGCTTTTATGAGCAAGGGGTTTTAGGAGAAATTAGCATTTTAGCCCACGGCGTGCATGCCAGTGAGCATGAATTGGAGCTGTTGGCAGAAACAAACACATGGCTTTCTCATCAACCGCGCTCCAATATGAACAACGCGGTTGGAGTGGCTCCTGTATTGGACATGCTGGAAAAGAGAGTGCGGGTAGTCTTGGGAAACGATGGCTTTTCCAATGCCATGTGGGAAGAATGGAAAGCAGCTTATTTCATCCAGAAAGACCATGGGCAGGATCCCCGCTTGATGAATGGCTACGACGTCCTGAAGATTGCTGTAGAGAATAATTCACGTCTAGCCACTCAAACATATGGCGGTTTGCGTGTAGGCGAAGTGGTGCCAGGCGCAACTGCGGATTTAATCCTGGTCGATTATCATCCAATCACGCCACTGACAGCGGGAAATCTTCCCTGGCACATCCTATTCGGTTTCAGGGATGGCATGGTTACCAGTACTATTGTAGCTGGCCGGCCGTTGATGGTTGACCGAAAACTTCTTTGGCTTGATGAAGCAGAAATCGCGGCGAAAGCGCGGGAAGCTGCCTTGCGCATCTGGAAAAAAATAGAGTAGAAAGAGAATCAGAATGACGTACACACTTGGCATGATTGGTGGAACAGGAAGAGAAGGAAAGGGCTTGGCGTATCGCTGGGCAAAAGCGGGGCACCGAATTATCATCGGTTCTCGTTCTCAAGAAAAAGCCGTGGCTGCCGCGGCGGACCTAACGGCAATGCTGCCGCAAGAAGCAAGTGTTGCGGGTATGACTAATGCGGAAGCGGTCGCGCAGTGCGATATCGCTGTTCTGACGGTCCCATTTAGCGCGCATGCTGATACGCTGACAAGCTTGAAAGATTTGCTGCAGGGGAAAATATTGGTAGATGTTACCGTTCCTTTAAATCCTGCAAAAGTCACGCGCGTGTCTATGCCGCCAGAAGGCTCGGCCGCGCAGCAAGCCCAGAAGATTCTGGGAGAAGGCGTGCAAATTGTTTCAGCGTTTCAGAATATTGCTTACGAGCATTTGTTGAATGACGAAAAAGTGGAATGTGACGTCTTGGTGTGCGGAACTGGTAAGGAAGCACGCCGGATTGTGATTGGATTGGTTCAGGACGTGGGACTGACTGGCTGGGATGCTGGCGTTATTGACAATGCGGTTGTGATTGAAGGGTTAACCTCCATACTGATTGGTCTCAATATTCAGCACAAAGTCAGCTCAGCAGGGATAAAAATCACAGGAATTCCAGAATAAATGTCTGTGTCCCGACGTTTGATTCTGAGCACCGTCCCCAATTTGCCTGAGATTAGGCCTGGGGACAATCTTGCTGAATTGATTTACAAGTCCATCATTGGCAATAACATGACGATTGAAGATGGTGACATATTTGTTATTGCCCAAAAAATCGTTTCAAAATCCGAAGGCAGATTGGTAAATCTATCCACGGTTATTCCCAGCCAGCGCGCGTTGGAAGTCGCGGCGAAAATTAATAAGCGGCCAGAACTTGTGGAGCTGATCCTGTCAGAAAGTAACGAGGTTCTGCGCACGCGGCCTGGCACGATAATTGTTGAACATAAAAGCGGATTTGTGTGCGCTAACGCGGGCATTGACCATTCCAATGTTTGTGGTCCATGGGGGCAACCAGAGGATTGGGTGCTGCTGCTGCCAGAGAATGCCGACCAATCCGCACAGACTCTCCGAGAAGGCTTGCAGCGCCTAAGCAACAAACAAATCGGGGTCCTGATCATCGACTCACACGGCAGAGCATGGCGCAACGGAATTGTTGGCGTCAGCATTGGTTTGGCTGGAATGCCTGCTATGGTGGACATGCGCGGAAAGCCCGACAGATTCGATTATTCATTGCGTGTCACTGTCATTGCTGCCGCGGATGAACTTGCGGCTGGCGCGTCGTTGATGATGGGTCAGGCTGCTGAAGGGACGCCGGTTGTTTTGGCGCGCGGATTTCCTTATGAACTTGCGGAAGACTGCGCGGCGCGCCTCGTTCGCGAGAGAAAATTCGATTTGTTCCGATAATATGAAATCCGACCTTCCAGAATTTACAGACTTACGGGTTGCGGCGCTCGCGGGAGGTGTGGGCGGAGCCAAACTTGTCCGCGGACTTGACCGCATCTTGCCGCCTGGAAGACTGACCACAATTGTTAATACTGGTGACGATTTCGAGCATTTTGGATTACACATTTCTCCGGACCTGGACAGCGTGTGTTACGCGCTCGCTGGGCTGGCGGATCCCGTCAAAGGTTGGGGCAGAGTTGATGAGACCTGGCAAGTTCATGAAGCGCTGCTTGACCTCGACGCGCCGACCTGGTTTCAACTTGGCGATAGAGACCTCGCCCTGCACCTTGAACGCACCCGTCTGATGCAAGCTGGTTGGAGTTTAAGCGCGGTTACCAGCCATTTTTGTGAGCGCTGGAATGTGGGCAGCCGAGTTATTCCGATGACGGATGAACCCTTCCGCACCCAAGTTCGAACCACTGAGGGAAATCTGCTCGACTTCCAGGAATACTTTGTGCGCGAAAAATGTCTGCCGAGCGTGCGAGAGTTCCTGTTTACGCACGCGGAGAACATTCAACCTTCTGCGGAGGTCTTGCCTACCCTTAAAAACGCGGATATGGTGGTGCTTTGTCCTTCTAATCCATGGGTGAGCATCGATCCAATTTTGAATCTCCCGGGCATTCTCGATGTCCTGACGGAAAAGATAGTGCTGTCGGTGTCCCCGATTATTCAAGGGAAAACAATCAAAGGTCCAGCCGCAAAAATGTTCGTTGAGTTGGGAATTCCGCCTACCAGCCGAAGCGTCCTGGACCATTACGCGGCCTTTCTGGATGGTTTTGTTTATGACGCGCTCGATGATGAAGTGTTCCAAAATTATGATGGCGAGCGTATAATATTACTTGGAACCGACACTCTCATGAAAAATGATGAAGATAAAACCAGACTGGCTGCAGAAATTTTGCGGTTTGGCAAAGATCTCATCTCAAGGAAAGCGCCGTGATTACATGGGCACTTATTCCAGTTAAACGTTTTAATATGGGTAAATCCCGCCTCCATGAAATTTTAGCACCGACGGATCTGGACGCGCTAAATAGAAAATTGTTTCATAGAACGCTTTCAACATGCAAAGAAAGCGGCGTGTTTAAACAAGTAATGGTTATCAGTGAAGACCCTGATGCTCTTTTATGGAGCATGGAAAAGGGTTGTAATGCCTTGACTGAAGATCACACAGGAAATCTCAATCTTGCGCTCAGTCAGGCGTTGAATGTGATACGGCAAAATGGTGGGGGTTCTGTACTGATTATCCCCACCGATTTGCCTTTGTTGTCGGTTGAAGATTTGAGATCACTCGCAAAATTTACGCCAAAAGGAAGTGGCGTTCTTATTGTTCCGGACCATCAAATGACCGGGACCAACGCGCTCTATCTGGCGCAGCCCGATCTGATGCCCACAGCGTTTGGAACAAATTCTTGCGCGTTGCACTGCGCGTTGGCAGAAGAACACAATTTGGAGCAGGTCATTTATTTGAATTACAACATTCAACACGATCTGGATACCCCCGAAGATTTGGAATTCTTTGGGGACCACCTGAATTAGTTAATTGGATACTTAATTGCAGAAAGGGAACCAACCATGACAAAACGTGTAGCTATTTACTTACAGGACGCCCATGACTTGCGTGAGGGCCTGGATATCGTTCGATACGCGGAGGAAAAAGGCTTTGAAGCGGTCTGGCAGGCAGAGAGCCGGCTTGTGCGCGATGCAATAGTGCCGATGGCAGCCTATTCCGCCGTGACTGAAAAAATCAAGGTCGGTTCTGGCGTGATAAACAATTGGACGCGCAACATTGGACTGCTTGCCTCGACCTTCCTCACATTGGATGACCTGGCACCCAACCGCATCATTTGCGGCATTGGCGCGTGGTGGGACCCGTTGGCTAAAAACGTCGGCATCAACCGGACGAAACCGCTAAAGGCCATGGAAGAGACTGTCACAATACTGCGCAGGTTGCTCAATATGGAACGCGTGACCTTTGAAGGCGAATTCGTTAATGTCCACGGCATTGAACTGGATGTTGTTCATGGCAGAAGGGAACCGCGCAACGTACCGATATATATTGGCGCGACTGGCGACAAGATGATGGAGATGGCCGGCAGAATCGCGGACGGCGTGGTGATGAATTACTGTGTACCGGTTGATTACAATGACATCGCGATTGAACAACTGATGGTGGGCTTAAGAAATGCCGGCAGACGCCTCGAAGATTTTGACCGCCCTCAACTGGTGGTCTGCTCGGTGGATGAAGACCACAACCGCGCAATTGACACCACGCGGGAACTATTGTGCCAGTATCTCGCGCAGCAGCCTCATATCGCCAAAGCCTCTGGTGTGTCAACCGAAGTGGTTCAAAGTATCCAAGCCATTCTTGGCTGGCCTGCCACGCACGAACAGATCCAGAAAGCAAAGCATCTGGTTCCGGAAGAACTGATCCACCGCATCACCGCCAGCGGCACGCCTTCAGAAGCCAAGGCCAAGGTACAGGAATACATCGACCACGGCTGCACCTGTCCGATTTTGTACGCTGTTGGCGGCAACGCGAAGCTACTGATTGATACCTTTGCTCCAGGGAACTAATGAAGAAACAGGCGACATCCGACCGCTGTTTTGTTTGCGGACGCGAGAACCCCATTAGCCTGAGGCTGCAGTTCTATGTAGATAAGAACGGCGATACGGTCGCGGATATCACTTTTTCAGAGGATTACCAGGGATATCCTGGTATCGTACATGGGGGCGTGTCGGCAGCGGTTTTGGATGAGATTTGCGGCAGGGCTTTTTCGGATAATGGTGACCTGTTTATGCTTACCAGCGAACTAACCGTGCGTTATCGGAAACCGGTGCCGGTTAACACCCCATTGATTGCCAAAGGCTACAAGGTCAATAGAAAAGGACGCGTGGCTTTCGCCCGAGGTGAGCTGCTTGACCAGGCTGGGAATATTTTGGTGGAAGCGCGTGGGACTTATGTGGATATTCCTGAAGAAAAACTCAAGGAAATGAATCCCGAAGATTTTGGTTGGAGGGTGACACCTGATGAAAAATGATGAAGTCCGTTACAAAAGGCCAAAAAGCTTGGAAGAATTGCAGCTAGTAATCAGAGAAGTGCATGGAGCTGTGTGTATTCTGGCCGGCGGCACTTACACCCCGCGGCAGTTGGACCCATTCACCGTATTTGTGGATTTGCAGGAGCTTGGGGCAGACCGCATCGAACGCGAGAATAACACAATCCGCATTGGCGCCGCTGCCAGCCTGCAGCAAGTCATGGATGCTGAAATTGGATTGGATGAATTGCGAATTCCTTTTGAACTTGAAGCCGCAGCCAATGTTCGCAATAGCCTTAGCTTACTGAATTTTCTACGAAACGTTAACCCGCGCTCTCCGTTACTAACCGCCTTGTTAGCCCTCAAGCCTGAACTTGTTCTGGCGCCTTGGCAAAGAGTTGTTCCATTGGAAAGGTACCAGCTGGATGAACCGGAAAATGAACGCGAATTCCCATTATGGTTGCGTTTCCTGGTACCGAGCGGTTTCGTCTGGGAATCCATAGCACGCACACCCAAAGACCGCCCAATTATTTGTCTGGCTGTTGTTTGGCTAAAAGATGGCGCTTTGCGCGTAGTTTGTGGTGGGGACAGCCGACCCCCGCGCGTCATCGAGCACGAATTCTCGGCGGAAACCATCTTAGCGCTGGTGCGACGCGCTTATGAAGATAGTGGAGATGCCTGGGCATCTGCCAATTACCGCCAGGAAATGAGCCAGGTCCTGCTCTCACGCTGTTTGCAGCGCTTAGAATTCAACGCTCTTAAGCAGGAGGAAAAATGAACATACACCTCCAAATCAATGGTCAGACTATCGGTGTAGAAGCGGCTCTTGATGAAAAGCTGCTGGATGTTCTTCGGCGTTTAGGCTACCTCGGAGTCAAATCCGGTGGATGCAAGAAAGGAGAATGCGGCGCTTGTACTGTTCTGCTGGATGGAAGACCGGTCAATAGCTGCATGTTCCTGGCGGTACAGGCGATGGGGCACGAAATTACTACCATCGAGGGTCTTGGTTCACCGGCAAACCAAGGCTGGAAACAAACTGACGGGCTTAGTCCGTTACAGAGGGCATTCATCGCGAATGGTTCCATACAGTGTGGGTATTGCTCTTCCGCGATGATTCTTGCCGCGAAAGCGCTGTTGGAACGGAATCCAGACCCAAGTGAAGCCGAGATTCGGGAAGCGCTCTCTGGCATTCTGTGCCGCTGCACAGCATATGTAAAGCCAGTGGAAGCAGTATTGCAGGCCGCTGCCGAAATGCGTGCGGAAAACGAATTGGCCGATATCAAACAAGCCGATAACACACCCCGATTAGTCCCGGTGGATGAAATTCCAGTGACACAGGTTGTTGGAAAATCCTCAATCAAGCTGGACGCGGCAAAACTAGCGCAGGGAAAAGCAGCATTTACCGCGGATTTTGTTCGACCTGGAACTCTATTCGCGCGCGTACTGCGCAGCCCTTTCGCGCATGCCCGCATTGTTCGAATCAACACCGAAAAAGCGAAAGCTCTGCGCGGGGTAGCGGCTGTGCTGACCTGGGAAGACCTGCCACGCGTGGTTTACTCAACCGCGGGTCAGTCAGATCCCATTCCAGGCCCGCTGGACAGCTTCTCGCTGGACAATAAAGTCCGCTTTGTCGGCGACCGGGTGGCATTTGTCGCCGCAGAAAGCCCGGAAATTGCTGAGAAGGCCCTCAGTTTGCTGGAGGTGGAATACGAAGAATTGCCTATCGTTCTCGATCCCAGGGACGCGATGAAACCCGGAGCGCCGCTTATCCATGACGAAGCAGAATACGTAAACTTTGCTGATTCGGACCCTTCCGTGAACCTTGCGGCAAAAATTCGCATCGACATTGGGGATGTAGAAAAGGGATTTGCAGACGCAGACAGGATTTTTGAACGGGAATACGTGGTGCCTAAAGTGCAGCAAGCGCACATCGAACCGCATGTGGCGCTGTCCTATTGGGATCCGGACGATCGTCTGGTAATAGTTACCAGCACGCAGGTACCCTTTCACGCGCGGCGCATGCTTGCCCCGCTCCTGAAATTACCGATTAAACGCATTAGAGTTATCAAACCTCGTATCGGCGGCGGTTTTGGAAACAAGCAAGAGGTGTTAATCGAGGATGTTGCCGCGCATCTGACCATCGCCACAGGTAGACCCGTGTTATACGAAATGTCCCGCGAGGAGGAATTTATCGCTTCAAGATCGCGCCACCCCATGCGCATTAAAATGCGAACTGGCGTGAAGTTGGATGGAACGATGACTGCCAATGAGATGGTCGCATTGAGCGATACTGGCGCATATGGCTGCCACGCGCTCACGGTTACAGGCAACACCGGCCAAAAATCGATGGCGCTTTATGTTGGGGATGGCGAATATCGCAAGCACCCCAACATTCGTTTTTACGCGGATATTGTTTACACCAACACGCCACCTGCCGGCGCTTATCGCGGGTACGGCGTACCGCAAGGTTATTGGCCTCTGGATCGGCATATGGAGATGATCGCGCGAGAACTTGGCCTCGACCCACTCGCGTTTCGTTTGAAGAACGCGCTGCGTTCCGGAGAATTCCAGGCATTTAGCACCTCCTGGAACGAAGGCCGCGAACCGCGCCCTGAGATCATCCATACGGTTGGTCTTGAGGAATGTGTGCGGGAAGGCCGCGCGGCTGTTGGATGGGACCAAAAATTTGGCAACTCAGCCTGGCACGAAATCCCTGGCAAGCCGCACTTGCGCCGGGGGATTGGCGCGGCATTAATGATGCAGGGTACTGCTATTCCTTATCTCGATATGGGCGGCGCAAGCCTGAAACTAAACGACGATGGGTCGTTCAATCTCTTGGTTGGGGCCACGGATCTGGGAACAGGCTCTGATACCGTGCTCGCGCAAATGGCAGCAGAAGTATTAGGAGTGAGTGAGGAAGATATTCTGGTTTACTCTTCCGATACGGACTTCACGCCATTTGATAAAGGCGCGTATGCTTCTTCCACCACGTATATCTCCGGAACAGCCGTTATTAAAGCTGCCCAGCAAGTGGCCGAGAGGATAAAGACCAGAGCCAGCGCGATGTTCGCGGAAGCTGGTCTGCATATTTCCCCCGATAAGATCGTTCTCGCTCAAGGAAAGGCACACGGGTCTGATGGCAAGGGCTTTAGTCTCGCAGAAATTGCATTGAACAGCTTGCATCACACTGACCAGGAGCAAATCATGGCGGTGGCTTCCCATGTCTCTCCAAGTTCACCCCCACCTTTTGCCGCGCAATTTGCTACAGTTCTCGTGGATTTACAGACCGGGCAAGTGACGGTGGAGGATTTGGTAATGGCGGTTGACGGCGGCGTCATCATGAACCCAGCAGCAGCGTCTGGTCAAATTGAGGGCGGGATGGCGCAAGCGCTCGGGTATGGCGTTTGCGAAGAAATGGTTTACGACGAACGTGGTTGGGCGCGTGAAAAAGACCTGGTGGATTACCACATTTTCCGCGCGGACGAGATGCCGCGCATGCAGACCATTTTTATTGAAACCTACGAAAAAACGCATCCTTTCGGCGCGAAAGCGGTGGCGGAAATTCCGATGGACGGCGTAGCGCCAGCTGTGGGGAACGCGGTTTTGGATGCATGCGGAGCGGATATCCTGGATAACCCTATCACGCCGGAAAAAGTCTGGCGAACCAGAACTATCAAAGTATAGAGGTCTAGTTAATGATGCCCATCTTTGGAAATACACAGAAATACCTTGATCGCGTCTACGTCACCGGACACATCAATCCTGATACTGATTCCATAGCGTCCGCGGTCGGCTATGCCTGGCTCTTGAACGAACGCGATGGCACTTCCACAGTCCCCGCCCGCGCAGGGGCAATTAATCGCCAGACTGCTTTTGTGCTGAAGTTATTGAATCTCGATCCGCCTTTGCTGTTGACTGACGCTTCTCCCCGTTTTGAGTCCGTGATGCGCCGACTGGATGTAGTCAGTCCTGAAAAATCACTGCTGGAAGCCTGGACGATTCTGACCCGGACCGGAGGCATTGCCCCGGTTGTGAATACCGATGGCACCCCCTTTGGGATTGTGACCGGCAAAAGCTTGTTTGACTTTTTGCGCAATATCGTCGGTCCGCATCCAAAATATCGGGAAATGACCATCGCTGAACTTCTGGATATACCCTGCCGCGAGGCAGCTCAGACCGATATACCCAAATTTCAGACAGGCACGCGTATCAAAGATGTCATAAATCGGCTGCTGCGTCTGGAGGCTGATGAATACTGGGTGTTGGATGAGCATAAAAGGTACCTTGGCGTCGTGAGGCAGAGAGACTTGCTTAATCCACCGCGCATTAAAGTGGTATTGGTCGATCACAACGAGCCCCAGCAATCGATTGCCTCCCTGGAAGAGGCAGAACTCCTGGAGATACTCGATCATCATAGGTTAGGCAATCAGTCCACGCACCAGCCGATCAAGTTCACCGTAGACACGGTGGGAAGCACGTCAACGTTGGTTTCAGAGCAAACGGAGGACGCAGGTCTAAGCGCGCCGCCGGCTGTCGCGGGGTTGTTGTTGGCAGGTCTGCTATCCGATACGCTAATTCTCACTTCTCCAACTACAACAGAACGGGACCGAACAGCTGCAAACCGACTGGCGCGTTGGGCATTTGTGCCTGGCTCAACGCTGGAGGAAGAAACTATCAAATCTTACGGTGAGAAAATTGTACAGGCTGGCGCAGGCCTCTCAACGCAGGTGCCCGACGAGGTTGTCACCACAGACATGAAAGTTTACGAAACAGCTGGTTACAAGTTTGCTATCGCGCAAGCTGAAACTTCTGATATTTACGAGGTAGGCGACTACATCCCCAAGCTGCAGACTGCCTTAAAGAACCTGCAAAACAGGCAAGGTCTGGATTTTGCTGGTTTAATGGTGACCGACGTGGTAGAGGGCTCCAGCCGCATTATTTTCGTCAATGCTCCTCCGGCCCTGGATGAATTGCCTTATCGGCCGCTGCCGGATGGAACGCGCTTTGCTGAGGGCGTTGTTTCCCGTAAGAAGCAGCTGCTGCCGATTGTGCTTTCACTTCTGGAGGTTTGATGGATTTAGTCCTGCAGCGCCTGGCCGAATGCAATCAGAACCAGCAGCCAGTGTGCTTGTGCGTCGTTGTCGAAGCCAAGGGGGGCGTTCCAAGGCATGCTGGCAGCAAAATGCTCGTCTTCAGCGATGGAACAAGCATGGGCACGGTAGGCGGTGGCGAGGTAGAAGCAGCCGTCAAAAAGGCGGCTTTGGAGGCATTCCACACGCAGAAGCCAAGCCTGTTGCGTTACTCTCTGAATAGTCAGGACGATGCGTCATTGGGAATTTGTGGAGGGGAGATTCAAGTGTATATCGAACCGATTTTGGCACAGCCAACGCTGCTGGTTATCGGCGCGGGGCACGTAGGCAAGGCCGTGGCCAAGGTGGGAAAAATCCTGAACTTTCGGGTGGTTGTGTCCGACGACCGTGCTGAATTATGTACCCAAGAGGCCTTACCAGAAGCAGATTTGCTGCTCCCGCTGCCAATGCAGGAGATTCCAACTGCCTGTCAAATTGACAGCCAAACATTCATCGTGGATGTCAGCAGGGGCAGTGACCTGGATATTCTTGGTCTGCCAGCGCTGCTCGCGACCAAGCCGACCTATATTGGTGTAATTGGATCCAGACGCCGCTGGGAAGCAACGCGCGCTGGATTGCTGGAAAATGGCGTAACAGAACAGGAGCTTGCCTTGGTGAAATCACCGGTAGGCTTGCATATCCATGCCGAAACTCCAGAAGAAATCGCGGTTAGCATTCTCGCGGAGATTATTACTATCAAAAACAATCCCTCTGGTCGGCAGACCAAATAAAGGAGCAACTATGTGGAAACATTACCGCATCATTGAGAGCGTAGAAGAACTTCTTGAGGCTTTGGCTTTGCGGACTGAACAGACGCGAATCATCGCGGGTGGAACGGACTTGATGGTAGAAATTCGCAATGGCAAATGGCCAGAGCTTGAGACTGTTCTGGATATCTCGCGGGTTCAGGGTTTAGACCGGATTTGGCTCGACGTTGAAGGAACCATACACATCGGCGCCTTGGTCACCCATAACGATATAATTCGTTCCAATCTGATCAGACAACGCGGTTTTCCACTTCTGCAGGCATGCTCACGGGTTGCCAGCCCGCAATTGCGCAACCGCGGCACCGTGGCTGGAAACCTCATCACGGCTTCCCCCGCTAACGACACCATCACACCTTTAATGGCATTGGACGCGAAGCTGGTTCTACGTTCCCTTAAAGGCACGCGCATTGTCCCCCTGCGGGAGTTTTATACTGGTCTGCGCAAGACCGTGCTGCAGCCTGACGAATTTGTCCTGGAGATTCAATTTCGGGGGATGGATGAAAACCAAGTTGGCTGCTTTAAGAAGAACGCCTTGCGGAGAGCCCAGGCAATATCCATACTGAATTGCTGCGTGGTTCTAGTCTTGAGCGGATCCAAAATTGAAAAGGCCGCGCTAACTCTTGGTTCCGTTGCAGCCACCGTCTTGCATGCCAGCAGCGCAGAGGATTTTCTGCTAGGGAAAAATTTGGATTCACAGACTATCGCTAAGGCCGCGGAGCTTGCTGTTTCTGACGCGGCGCCGATCAGCGATGTGCGGGCTTCGGACGCCTACCGCGAATACATGCTCAAAGTCATCGTCGAACAAGCACTGACCGAAATTCTTGAGGGCAACCTGGCGGATTCAGTGCAAGCGCGGGTACCGACTCTGGATGGAGGACACACGTTTTCTTTTCGTCCAGCGGAAAATTGGGACGGTAAGGTCATCCATACGCTGATAAACGGCCAGGAATTTATCATTCCTGATTATGGTGACCACACCCTCATGAGCCTGATCCGCGACCATGTCGGGCTGACTGGAACCAAAACCGGCTGCGAAGAAGGCGAATGTGGGGCTTGCACCATCTTTTTGGATGGAAAGGCGGTAGTTAGCTGCCTTGTTCCTGCTCCACGGGCGCACAATGCAGTGATAACGACGATCGAAGGGATTGCCAATGGCGACGCGCTGCATCCGGTTCAGCAAGCATTTATCGACCATTCAGCGGTGCAGTGCGGTTACTGTACGCCGGGTTTTGTGATGTCGGCGGTGAAGCTGCTTGAGGAAATTCCTCATCCTGATCATGAGACGATTCAAAGAGGCATATCCGGGAATTTATGCCGTTGCACAGGGTATTACAAAATTATCCAGGCGATCGAATCTGCCAGCCAGAAGATGGAGGCTTGATTATGGAAACCGTAGGCTCATCCATTCCCAGAGTGGACGCATTGGCAAAAGTGACTGGAAAGGCGCGTTATCCGGGTGATTTCCAATTTGCCGACCAACTCACGATGAAAGTGCTCTTTGCCCACAAGGCGCACGCGTTGGTACGGGCTATCCACGTCCAAGAAGCGTTGGCAGTCCCAGGAGTTGTAATGATCCTAACTTCGAGGGACGTTCCAAAAAACGAATATGGTCTGGGCGTGATGGATCAGCCGGTTCTCTGCGGCCCAGATTCCACCAAAGCTTTTGCCGATCATGTTCGATTTGAAGGAGATCAGGTAGCTTTGGTCATCGCTGAAACCGAGCAAGCGGCTATCAAGGGGTTGAAAGCTATCCAGGTTGACTACGAAGACTTGCCGGTGGTAACGGATGTGCGAGAAGCCATCCGTGAAAACGCAGTTCGCGTTCACCCGGAACGCGAGAGCAATATTTTCCATCATAACGTTGTGCGTTTGGGCGATGTGGAGGCAGCTTTTTCACGCTGCGCTGTCATTTGTGAGCGGGAATATCACACGCCGGTTCAAGAGCACGCGTTTCTGCAGCCTGAATCTGGTGTTGCGTATGTCGACAAAGAGGGCGTGATTACGGTCATTGTTGCCGGTCAATGGACGCACGAAGATCAGGAACAAATCGCGCACGCACTGCAGATTCCTCTGGAAAAGGTGAGAGTAATTTATCCGGCCATTGGCGGCGCGTTTGGTGGGCGCGAGGACATGTCTGTGCAGATAATTCTGGCGCTGGCTGCAAAAAAATTGCATGAGGTAGGCATAGACCGTCCGGTTCGGATAGTCTGGAGCCGGGAAGAATCCATTATTGGGCATCATAAGCGTCATTACTACTACCTGAAAGCCAAATGGGGCGCGGATTCAAACGGAAAAATTCTGGCTGCCCAGTGCGAGATGTACTCAGACGGCGGCGCGTACGTTTACACGTCCCCTAAAGTTCTGGGAAACAGCACTTTGCTGGCGACCGGGCCGTACGAAATTCCTAATGTAAGCACGGATGCTTATTCAGTTTACACAAACAACATTCCCGCCGGCGCGTTTCGCGGCTTTGGCGGCCCCCAAGCGGCATTTATGGCAGAAATGCAGGTGAACGCGCTAGCCGAAGCATTAAAGATGGATCCGGTGGAATTTCGCATGCGGAATTTGTTTAAGGAGGGCTCAATCCAATCCATGGGCGAAGCAATCCCTAAAGGAGTCAGTATCCGTGAAGTTGCACGGGAGTGCGCGTTGGCAGCTGGCTGGCAGGAAAGCGCGCAAGGGTGGCAAAAACCAGAAACCAGGCAGAGCGCCGACCCTGCAATCCGGAGCGGACTGGGTTTTGCCTGCGGTTACAAAAACATTGGCTTCTCCTTTGGATATCAGGAAAACTGCGCGGCGAAGATAGTCCTGCATGGGAATACGGAAGTCGATAAAGCCACGCTATTTCACGCGGGTGCTGAAGTGGGCCAAGGCGCGCATACTGCTTTTGCCCAATTTACGGCAGAAGCACTAAGTTTGCCGATTGAAAAGATAGAACTCTGCCTTTCTGATACCGCGACATCCCGCAATTCCGGCAGCGTTTCTGCTTCCCGAATGACCTTTATGGCGGGAAATGCTATTCTTGGTGCAGCAAGAATTGCCAGGGAAAGATGGGAGGCCGGGGACAGACCTGCCGTGGGTGATTTCACTTATCTCGCGCCCAAAACGAGCCAGCCGGACAAGCAAAACGGTCACTGTTACCCAAATTTCGCCTACGGTTACGTCGCGGAAGCGGTTCTGGCAGATGTGAACACGCTTACTGGAGAGATTCGACTGCGCAAGGTTATCTGCGCTGATGACGTCGGCAAGGCCATTAATCCTGCTTTGGTGGAAGGACAGATTGAGGGGGCGGTGGTGCAGGCTGCCGGGTACAGTTTAATGGAAAACTTTATCACGACAAATGGCATCACGCGCACGAAAGAACTATCGACATACATGATACCGACGTCTGTAGACATTCCGGATGAAGTGCAAAGTGTGATTGTGGAAATTCCCGATCCAATCGGACCATATGGCGCCCGGGGAATGGGTGAAATGCCATATCTGCCCTTTGTTCCCGCAGTTATAGAAGCAGTATACCAAGCGACCGGCGTGCTCTTCAATCGCTTCCCTCTGACCGCGGAGGCTGTTCTGCGTGGGCTTGGGAAGATTACGTAAGTATGCACGGTTTGTCTGATTCACCCGGCAGACAGCCCGGTATTGCAGGAATTATCCTGGCGGCTGGTGGTTCCAGCCGGTTTGGGGCTGTCAAACAATTGCTGCCATGGGGGCGGGGCACATGCCTGGAAGCCTGCGTGCGAACAGCTGAGTTGGCAGGGCTGGATCCAATTGTTGTGGTCCTTGGATTTCAGAATGAAATAATTCTTAATCAAACGCAGCTTGGACATGCCCAGGTGGTCAAAAATGCGGAATGGGACCAAGGGCAGGGTGCCTCTTTGAAAGCCGGCGTGGGAGTTCTGCCGGAAGGTTTGTTTGGCGCAGTATTCATGTTAGCAGACCAACCTCAAATCTCAGTTAACCTGGTTATGGCCATCAAAGAACTGGCCTGGAAACGAAACTCTGTGGTGGTCCCACTGATTAATGACCAACGCGCGAATCCTGTTTTTTTCCCAAGCAGGGCGTTTTCACGCCTGAGCAGTATCCAGGGAGACCAGGGCGGAAGAGCGCTGATGGGGGAATTTCCGACTGTTTTGCTGCCCTGGTTGGATGAAGATATGGCATTGGATATTGATACCCAAGCGGATTACGACAGGCTTTGCCGAATATTCTTTACAAATCCCTCATAATCTTTTTTATTGTATAATCCACCCAGCACCGGAAACCAGCGCCAGGCCTGGCTAATGCCAGGTGACGAGGTCGGGGGTTCCTTTCCGCGAGGAAAGGTTAACCAAATACTTGGGAAAATCGAAAGATCGGCGGATGCCCCCCGGATGAGAACTCATCCGATTTCCTGTGTCTGGAAAAATATATTGACCTTCAACCACAGCGGTTGAGCGTCTCCGATACTGGAAGGAGTACAAAAAATGTGCGGAATTGTGGCTTACATCGGAGGGCAGAATGCCACGCCGATTATAGTCAACGGCTTGAAAAAACTTGAATACCGCGGATATGATTCCGCGGGTGTTGCTGTATTACAGAACGAAAAAATTGAAGTCCGTCGTGATGCCGGTAAAATAGCCCGTTTAGAAGCGTTGATCGCACAGCAGCCGGTGCAGGGTAGCGTTGGCATCGGACACACTCGCTGGGCGACGCACGGCGCTCCAAACCAGCAGAACGCCCACCCTCATCTGAGCTCAAATGGCGAGATTGTGATTGTTCACAATGGCATCGTGGAAAATTATCTCAGTCTCAGGGATGAACTCTTGGCGGAAGGCGCAATTTTCCATTCAGAAACCGATACTGAAACTATCGTGTTTCTAATCGAGCGTTACTTTGCCGTTACGCAGGACTTGTCCAAAGCGGTGCAACTCACAATGAAACGGGTGAAGGGGGCGCACGGCATTGTTGTAATGTCCTCACAAGAACCTGACCGGCTGTTAGCGGCGCGCCTTGGGAATGCCGGCGGGGTTGCCATTGGCACAGGAAACGGCGAAATGTTCATCGCCAGCGATTTGCCTGCTATCGTTGAACATACCCGAGAAATCACCTTTCTTGAAAACGGCCAGATGGCTGTGGTAACAAGACGGGGTTTTACCATCCAGACCCTGGAAGGAGCGCCAGTCCAGGCGCAAACACAGCACATCCCCTGGGATCCGGTATCCGCTGAAAAAGGCAAATACCGGCACTTTATGCAAAAAGAAATTCACGAACAGGTGCGGTCACTCTCCGATACGATGATTGGACGCATCGATTTTGATGATTACCGCATCACCTTACCGGACTTGCGCCTGGATAAGGCCGCCGCAATGGGCATCAAACGCATCTTCATCACCGCGTGCGGCACAGCGCTGCATGCTGGCATGGTTGGAAAAACCATCATTGAACACCTTACGCGAATTCCCGTGGAAGTGATGGTTGCTTCGGAATTCCGGTACATTGACCCGATTGTGGATAAAGATACGGTCGTTTTAGCCATCAGCCAATCGGGAGAAACGGCGGATACCCTGGCGGCCATGGAAGAAGGCAGGCGAAAAGGCGCTAAGCTCTGGAGCATCGTAAACGCGATTGGATCGCAAGCCATGCGCAGCGCGGATGGAGCGATTGCCATGCAAGTGGGTCCCGAAATAGGCGTAGCTTCCACCAAGGCATTTACAGCCCCGTTGGTGGACCTATACATGCTGGCAGTCTACCTTGCTGACCTGCGCGGAAACATTAATTCTGACCAGCGCACTGAGTTAATCCGCGATTTGCTTAAGGTGCCAACGCTGGCAGGTAAAACTTTAGAGCATGAATCGGAAGTGGAAAAAGCAGCAGCGCGTTATAAAAATATGCGCAGCGTGTTGTATTTAGGCCGCGGCATCAACATGCCTATCGCGTATGAAGGCGCTCTGAAATTAAAGGAGATTTCGTATATCCATGCGGAAGGGTATCCTGCCGGCGAAATGAAGCATGGACCCATCGCTCTGGTGGATAAGGACCTGCCTGTTTTAGTCCTTGCGCCTAAGGATGCCTGGTACGAAAAGATGATCAGCCAGATCGAGCAGGCAAAAGCCCGCGGTGGTCAGGTCATTGCTGTTGCCACGGAAGGCGACGCGCTTATACCTGACCTGGTGGATGAAGTCCTGTGGGTACCCGAGGCGCCATGGCTCTTAAGTCCAATCCTGACCTCCATCCCGCTGCAGTTATTTGCGTACCATATTGCCACCCAGCTTGGATTGGATGTGGACCAACCTCGCAACCTGGCGAAATCCGTCACAGTCGAGTAAGGTCTTACGCTTTTGCAGGAACGCTGGAATTTGAAGTAAACTAAGAAAAAAATAGAGGAGAGCACTATGATTACAAAAGATCAGGTTTTAAGCGCTTTATCCGTGGTGATAGATCCCGATCTACAGAAGGACCTTGTCACCCTTGGAATGATCGAAGATGTAGAAATCACTGATAGCACAGTCAGTTTTACGCTGGTGTTGACCACGCCCGCCTGCCCGCTGCGCGCGCAGCTGGAACGTGATGCCCGCCGGGCTGTCCAGGTGATGACTGGCGCGCAGGACGTCAGAATTGTCACCAAATCCAGGGTGCAGAACCCGAAACAGGTGGAAATCTCGAACAACCAGTTTAAACACGTCATTGCTGTAGGTTCAGGCAAGGGCGGTGTCGGTAAAAGCACCGTCGCTGCTAACATCGCGATCAGCCTGGCGCAGGACGGCGCTTCAGTTGGGCTCTTGGATGCTGACATTTATGGACCCAACATACCCCGCATGTTTGGAATTAGTGGGACCCCTCAAGCTGAGGAAGGCGCCAAGGTTAGACCGCTGACTGCTTATGGCGTGCAGGTGGTTTCAATTGGTTTCTTTGTCGCCGATGGGCAGCCATTAATTTGGAGAGGTCCGATGCTGCATTCGGCAATACAGCAGTTTCTTACTGATTTTGATTGGGGCTGCCTGGATTATTTGATCGTTGACCTCCCACCTGGCACTGGAGATGTGCAGTTATCGCTTTCCCAAACGCTTCCGATAAGCGGAGCCGTGGTTGTGACCACGCCGCAGGCTGTTTCAATCGATGATGCCTTCCGCGCAATCTCGATGTTTGATAAGCTGGAGATTCCCGTACTTGGCATTGTTGAAAACATGGGCTATTTACGACTTCCTGATGGAAGTCAACTGCCTGTCTTTGGTGAAGGCGGCGGCAAGCGTCTGGAAGACCTCACCGGGGTCCCGCTTTTGGGGAGTATTCCTCTCGAACCTGAAGTCGGAGTGGATGGTGATCGCGGCACCCCTGCGGTAATCGCCAGCCCACTAAACCCTGCGTCTGAGGCTTTCATCGCCATCGCCAGGAATATTGCCGCGCAGACCAGCAAACAAGCCCACGTTGGGAAGTGATAGAATAGCGTCTTATGGCAGAACAGACAATAATTGGCGTTCAATTCTCACCAGTTGGGAAAATCTATCATTTTTCCGTGCCTGAAGGGCTCAGTGTGCGTGAAGGCGACTGTGTATTAGTTAACACCGCTCGTGGAAGGCAGCTGGGTAAGGTCTTAGTGCCTGCGGTTCAAAATCCTCATAATCCTGATGAGATTCAGCCAATTGAGCGATTAGCTACCGAGCAGGATTTATCGGTAAAAGAAAAAAACGCGGAAAAGGAGCGAATCGCGCTTGAAAAGGCGCGTGAGTACCTCAAGGATCCACGTTTTGAGGCTGTGAAGGCTTTTGCGGCGGAATACTCCTATGATGGCAACAGGCTCACATTCTATCTGAACTACGAACCTGACGCGGGCTTTGACATCCGCACTTTTCTCCGGGAAATTTCGCATTCCTTCCGAGATGTTCGGCTGGAAGTGCGCCAGGTTGGTCCGCGTGATATTGCGAAATCACTCTCTGGATTTGGTGCTTGTGGCATTGAGAAACGCTGCTGCTCGAAGTTCCTTACGGAATTCAGCTCCATTTCCATCAAGATGGCCAAATCGCAGGATATCTCGTTAACCCCGACAGAAATCACCGGAATGTGCGGCAGGCTGCGCTGCTGCCTCAATTACGAATACGAAATGTACGAAGAAGCGCGGAAAAATTTACCAAAGCGCAAAAAGGTCGTGCAAACCCCGTTGGGCGAGGGAAAAGTGATCCAGGTGCTCCCGTTAAGTGACTCTGTAGTGGTGGAACTCCCTGGATCGGGGCCTCGGCAGTTCAGTTTGGAAGAGCTGCAGACCGGAAAGCTGGATGAGCGCAAAGAGGTTGCTGTGAATGAACCCCTTACGTTCGAGGATGCCAAGGACGATGTCGAAATGCTCTCATACAGCACAAAGCCAAGCGCAGTAGACGCCCCCAAACCAAAAGGTGATTTCACACATAGGAGTGAGAGACGCGATCGGACCGGTCAACAACGCGGAAGTCAAACTGCTTCGAGCAGTACCGCGGAAAGCCCGACTAATCCTAATCAACACAAAGGGCGTTCCCAGCCGCAAAAAAGCGCCGGTTCTGGCGCTAAACCACAGGATTCGAAAGACCAGGGCTTCTTCCGCAGGAAGAAAAAACGGAGATAGGTGTGGAACGGGAGGATAATTGGCCGGTTGGCACCACGATTCTTGTGGTTTTAGCACATCCTGATGATCCTGAATTTTTCCTTGGCGGCACAATTGCCCGCTGGACTTCCGCTGGATACACGGTTATTTATGGGCTGCTCACCAAAGGGCAACGCGGCATTAGCCTGGAATTTCCTGATAGCAACGCTTTAGCAGCAGTCAGGGTTGAGGAGCAGAAAAAGGCCGCGGCAATTTTGGGGGTTCATAAGATAGTTTTTTTTGATTATCAGGACGGCTACCTTGTTCCGGACCTCGAAATAAGACGGGCAGTGACGCGGCTGATTCGCAGCGTTCGACCGGATATTGTGGTTTCCTGTGACCCCCAGAATTATTTCGTAAGCGAAACTTACCTCAATCATCCTGATCACCGCGCCGCAGGCCAGATTGTCGTAGATGCCGTATTTCCAGCGGTCAGTAATCCCAGCTTCTTTCCTGAATTGATTGATGAAGGCTTTCCCGCGACCAGAGTCTCAGAGTTGTGGTTAAGTTTGCCTTCTCAGGCCAATGTTGTTCTCGACGTTACTGAGCACTGGCAGCAGCGAGCGCAAGCACTGCTTCAACATAAAAGCCAGGTGGGGGATCCGCAAAAATTCCTGGAACATCTTGAGGAAAGACGTCTGGAAAATGGTAACGTTGAAGATTGTTATACCGAACGATTCCGGAGAATAATCTTTAGGTAATAAAATGGACTTCTTATCAGAAGCAAAAGCGCTTTCCTCTGAACTCTCTGCGTTAAGACGGCGGCTCCACCAAAAACCGGAACTGGCATTTCAAGAATTTGAGACTTCCCAGTTTGTCGCTGAAGAACTGGATAAACTTGGTTTCTCCGTGGTTCGTGGAATTGGAAAAACAGGTGTCTCTGGTTATTTGCGGGGTGATGCACCGAAACCCCTGATTATGATGCGCTTTGATATGGACGCGCTGCCAATGCAGGAAGAAAGCGGCGCGGAATACGCGTCTGAGATGCCTGGTGTGATGCACGCCTGCGGGCATGACGCGCATACGGCTATTGGAATTACCATGGCGCGTTTGTTGGTTAAATTTAAGAAAGACCTTGGGGCTTCAATTCTGCTGGTGTTTCAACCAGCCGAGGAAACCGGGCAGGGCGCTAAAGCGATGTTGGAAGATGGTTTGTTCAGCGAGCATAAGCCAGATTACGCCCTTGGCGTGCATGTCTGGAACGGCCTCCCAACTGGAACCTTTGTTATCAAACCAGGCGAACTGATGGCTGGCAGTGGAATGTTCAAAATCCGGATTATTGGAAAAGGCGGTCACGCGGCGCTGCCGCACCTGGCAATTGACCCAATAGCTGCCGGAGCTCAGATGGTCTCAGCTTTACAAAACATCGCAGCCCAAAGCATGAATCCCCTGGACTCTGGTGTGGTTGGCGTGACCATGTTTCATTCTGGAAGCGCCAGCAACATTATTCCGGAACAAGCGGAGCTCGAAGGGACGATTCGCTTTTTTTCCCTGGAGATGTGGGAATTGCTTCGACAGAGAATCCGCAGAATCGTCAGCAGCACGGCCAGCGCCTATGGCTGTAAAGTTGAGATAACGCTGAAACCCAGTACACCGCCAGTTATTAATAACCCAGTGGCAGCGCTGGCAGCCCAAAAAGCCCTAAGCAAGATAATGCCCGATGCATTGCTTTTGACGGATTATCGCACGATGGGATCAGAAGATATGGCATTCTTTCTGGATAAAGTTCCTGGCGTTTTCGTTTTCGTTGGTTCCGGAGGCAACAAGTTGAAGGAGGCGTTCCCGCATCATCATCCTTGCTTTGATATTGACGAGAGCGTTCTGCCCAGCGCGTGCGCCTTATTGCTGCAAACGGTTTCTGAACTGACGAAGACGGGAAAAAAGGAAAACTAAACGTGACAAGCATCCTCGCAATCTGTGGAAATAGCGGAGAGGGTAAGACAAAACTTGCTTCGCTAGCTTTCACTCAGGCCACAAAGCGCAAATGGAGCTGCCGCGGCGTTTTTTGTCCAGCAGTCTTTGAGGATGGACAAAAGAAGGCCATTGACGTGTGCTTGATTCCCACAATGCAAAATAGGACCCTGGCACAACTGGCAGGCCCTGGTGATGAACATGTTTTTGGCAAGTGGAACATGAACTTGGAGAGCATCGCCTGGGCGCGGGATTACTTGCTCGATATTCAGGCCGCGGATTTGTGGATTGTCGATGAAATTGGACCGTACGAAATTGAGCGAGGGCAGGGCTGGGCGGAAATTCTCCCGCTGCTGCCTCAGCTCCCCGCGAAAAAGGTCCTGATTACATTCCGACCTAAACTTTTGCCTTGGTTCCTCGAGCATTACCCTATGTTACGCGTTTTTCATCTTAGTAAGCCCAACACGGAAACCAGCCTTATAAATTCTCTATTTCTATAACCAAAATATTGCTAGCCCTCAATAATTGAACGTACAGCCCTGCAAAACTTTTACGTCACACGCGCTGTATAATTTTGTGCGTGGAACAGGATAACGAAGGTTTAACCATCCCCAATCATCTGGAAGAACTACGGAGCGCGTTGCTGCGAGCTCTGATTGGTTTGGGCGCGGCTGTGATTGTCAGTCTTTTTTTTACGCGCCAGCTCATCAGTTTCTTGGCTCAACCGGTCGGCGGCTTGGATAAACTGCAAGCAATCGAAGTAACCGAAACAATTTCAGTATACATGCGTGTAGCCTTGCTTTCCGGCGTAATACTGGCGTCTCCCTGGATTTTTTACCAGCTATTCAGATTCCTGGCAAAAGGACTTAAAGCTGAGGAGCGCAATAGAATAATCATGGCAGTTCCATTGGCTGTATTATTCTTTGGCGCGGGCGCCGCATTCGCGTATTTGGTGATGCTGCCTTCAGCCTTGAAATTCTTTAGTCAGTTTTTGGGCGTCCTGACTTTTTTTCGTATCAAATCCTATTTTGGGTTTGTCACGAATATTATTTTTTGGATTGGATTAAGCTTTGAACTGCCGCTGCTGATGTTCATCTTGGCAAGAGTGGGCATTCTGAATGCCAGAATCCTGGCAAAAGGGTGGCGGGTGGCTGTGGTCATCATCGCAGTTCTGGCGGCGGTCATCACCCCAACCGCGGACCCTGTAAACATGGTGATTTTCATGCTGCCGCTTTTTGCGTTATATTTACTGAGTATAGGTTTAGCAGCTTTAGCTGGCAAAAGACGCGCTGCGGCCGAAAAGGAATAGGAGAAGTAAAGTGTTTGGTTCAATCGGTTTACCAGAAATCATCTTGATATTAGTTGTAGCTATTCTAATCTTTGGCGTTGGTCGCATTTCGAAGATCGGCGGCGAGCTGGGTTCAGGCATCAGGGCTTTTAAAGAAGGACTGGCCGGAGAAAAAACAGCCGAAAAGAAAGAAGAAAGTGACGACGTCCAGAAATCCGACCGCATAGAGTAGCTCCTTAGAATTGGTAACTTACTATGGATTTCTTCAACCTCGGATGGTCCGAGATCCTGCTGATATTTTTAGTGGCATTTGTGATTCTCGGACCTGATAAACTCGCCAAGACTGGACACGACATCGGCGCGTGGCTGAGAAAGTTGAACAAATCCGAAGCTTTCCGGGATGTTGTGCAAACAACCGATCAGATCCGGAATTTTCCCCGAAAAATCATGGATGAAGCGCGCCTTGAACCAGTTTTTCCTGATCGCGCCATGTATCAGGAAGTCAAAAAAGACTTTGGCGAGCGTATCCCTGAGGAAGGTCCTCAGCCTACAGATAGCGGCGATCTCCCTTAATTATTCCAATTCAGTCTCTATTTGCCATCCATTTTTGCGCCGCATTGAACGCGTCGACCAGCGCTGTTTCTGTATCCAATGAAATTGGATCTTGTTGTCCGCCGAAAATTATCTCAAGAATTGCAAGGGTTTGGGCTGGCGTAAAGTACTGCCAGATTTCAAGCAGCCTTTCAGGATGTTCCAGAAATTCGGGAAGACGATTATTGAACATCAGTTTGACTGCTGACGGAAGGCGGGCTGCCAGCAAAAATGCTTCTATCTTCTCTTCAAGGCTGGGGGACCATTTAGCTGGGCTTGCTCCACTTAGGAGAATTCGAATCTCTTCCGTTACTGGCATCTGAGGCAGCCTCAGCATCAATCGTTTAGCTTCGGGCAGGTATTCAGCCTGGTACTCCAAATACTGATCACCAGATTTCAACACGATCCCAGCTGGTTCAGTGATGTTTTCAAAGGAAAAAGCCCAGGCGCGTTCGGCCGGCATTCCCGCAAATCCACCTGATATTGGACTAATCCGCAGCTCGATTGAGTCTGAGTTTGTTATTTGTTCAATTGTTGTTTTCGCGCTGGCGCCAGATAGATATTCTTGCGTTTCTCCATCGTCCTCGTAGAGTAGGAATTCCGAGCTGCCGCCCGGAAATATTTTTAGGCGGATAGTTTTTGGCAGAATGGCGCCATTTTCCGGTTGGTCATCATTCAACGGGATAAGCGCGCCAGCCTGGGCAAATGCCGGGATATCCTTCTTGGTACCGTAGATGGGATACCAAAATCCACCTTCTAAGTACTCACCGCTAAACAGGTTGTACCAATCGCCTTTTGGCAGCCAAACTACTTGCCGCGCGAGGCGGGTTTCCGGATTGGTCTTGGTTGTAAAAGGCGCGATTAGCAATTGGTGGCAAAATAGGTATTCTTGGGGGCAATGATATGCAGCCGCTTCCTCCGGGGAGTGATAGTACAGTGGGTAAACCAAAGGTTCGCCCTCAAACGCAAAGCGATAGTTCGCGGAGTAGAGCAGGGGGATTAGCGCGTGACGCAGCTGCATGGCTTCACGGACGATTTGACAGGTGTCCTCTCCAAAAGCCCAGGGTCTGCGGTCGATGTAGGGATTGTTGGTGGAATGGATGCGCAGAATTGGGCTGAAGACACCATACTGAACCCAGCGTAGGAAGAGCTCCGCTTCCTCGATCCCATCGCAGTGTCCTCCAATGTCGTGGCTCCACCAACCGTAGGCAACGTTTGATGCTGTCGCGGTGAACTCAGGTTGAAATTGCAGGGATTCCCAGGAGACGACCGTATCGCCTGAAAAACCAATTGGGTAGCGCTGACCGCCTAATCCAGGCCACCGGGAGAAAATAAACGGACGTTTTTTGGGGTTTCTGCCCAAATCGTAGTAATGCAGTTCATTTAGCGCGTAAAGTGGATCTAAGCCTTCTTTTTTGCTTCTGCTTCCCTGTTGCCAGTCAATCCACCAAAAGTCAACCCCTTTTTGTTCCAGCGGGTGGTGCAAGATTTCCAGATACGCTCGTGAAAAATTAGTTGAAGCAATATCAAAAGGCACGGGTTCACCCTCGGCAGGGTTCATTCCGAGCGCTTGCGTCATCTGCGGATATTGTTCCTCGTGCGGGTGAACGCCTTCCGCGGGGTGCAGGTTCAGCGCGGTTTTTAGATTATTTTGGTGGAGAAACTTGAGGAAGGCATCGGGATCCGGAAAAAGCTTTTTATTCCAGGTGTAACCCGTCCAGCCAGTGGAAGCATTGCCTGTTTTTGTAATGTGCCAATCCATATCCACGATGCAAACAGAAAGCGGTATACGCCTCTGCTGGAAATCCATCATAAGTTCGGTCAATTCTTGCTGTGTATACGCCCAGTAGCGGCTCCACCAATTTCCCAGCGCCCACCGGGGAATGAGTCCTGGTCTGCCAGAAACTAGCTGGTAGTCTTTAATCGCGGAGCTGTAATCTTGCGCGTAGCCAAAAAAGTACAAATCCGAATATCCTTCTTCCGCGTTTCGGTTCATTAATGCGCCTTCTTCGTCCAGAACCAAGGCTCGCGTATCATCTACAACGCTCCAACCTGAGCGGGAGATTAAACCCTGACCCAATGGAATTTTGCCGTTGGCGCGGTCTAATGTTCTGGCTGTGCCTCCCAGGTTGCTGTGGTCCTGGTCGCCAAAATGCCAGGTTACACCGCTTTGTTTGAGGGTAATTTGCAGGTAGCGGTAGTTCAACTCCTCTCCCAGCTTATAGCTTAGCAGCAGATGCTCTGTCTCGATAGTCAGCCATTCATCCCTCTGTTCAACAGTAAACTCCGGAACAGCTTGTCGACGATACCAGAACACCTGGCTTGGTCGATCTTCAAAGCTTGCACTTGGTGAGTATTCCATTCTAACCAAACGGCTTTTTAGGATGGAGAAGCGCATCTTACCTGAGACAATCACGGCGCGCGGGTCGGCGAGCGGACAAAAAGTGGGTTTTGCGGGAGTAAACATCGGTCCTCACAGTTTTACTTATTCGGCTTCATTCATTTTACTAAATTGTGAGCGTTTAGGGCTTTTTCGGCTCCTCATCGCTTAGCGTCAGAGAATTTGCTTACGGTTTCACGTAGTTGAGGAAAATCAAAAAAAAGAGGTCATCCGAATGGATGACCTCTATGGTGCGGGAGCGACGGGATTTGAACCCGCGGTCTTGGCCTTGACAGGGCCACATGTTCGACCACTACACCACGCCCCCAAAAGCGAAAGCTAGTTTATCACGGCCAATGGCATTAGTCAAGCAATATTGCCTGAAAAGTCCAACTTTTAGCGCGTTTGATTACCGAATTTCGGATAAACCAGCGTATCTTGTTTCCAAAAAAATCGGTCAGAAGCTTTACTCAGCGGGGGCTTCCGGGGTTTCAATGGGAGGAACTTCAACGGTCTTCTTCACTTTTTTTACCGTCTCAGAAACCTTTTCAACCGTGGTCGAGCCCAATTCCTGCGCTTTAGTTACAGCTTCCTTGTAAGCTTCTTCGGCCTTCTTCTTGGTCTCTTCGAAGGTTACGCCGCCTTTTTCTTTCAATTCGATGGCTTTGTCTTTAATCAGCTGCCTGGTTTCATCACCGGTTTGTGGTGCCATTAAAAGCGAGGCGATCGCGCCTGAGAGCGCGCCAACTACAAACCCCATCACAAAGGCTCCAAAGTTATTTGATTCTGACATAGTATTCTCCTGTTCCGTTATTAAGTGGCTATTTGCGTAACTTTAGCAATTCTAGCAGTCTGTTAAGACTTGCCAGGCTTTGATTAAGCTTGATGACTGGTTCCGATACATTATTGCTCAAGAACTTGACTGTGCCTTTAAGGGTATTAACCGTATCCGAGGTCGAGTTGAGGATCGGTTTGACTTCATTCTGGAGTAGGTTGGTGAGCGCTGCAACCTGGATAATCAGGATTATCAGGGCTGTGCCAATCGCAAACATTTCCAAAGCAAGCAGAATAATGAAAATGTCACGAACTTTCGTGGTGACTTCCGTGCTTTGTCCGGCGAGGACAACTATTCCCGCAGTGACAGCAAGCACAATTAAGACGATCCCCACAATAATCCACGCGCTGCCCTTCTTGCTTTGATTGCTTTCAGCGCTTGGTTCTTCTCTTGCCTGGATGTTCTCGTTTTCGCTCATTTATAAATTCCTCTCATAATTATATATCATCGCCGAGGTTTTCATACCCGAGGTAGAAGCTTCGATCAGTTTTCATCCTCAACATTGATGTCGCCATTTACAATTTCCAAGACCGCTTCTCGGGCGGTTACACGGATGTCCGAAAAAATCTCTGGCTGCTCAGTAGTTACTAAATCCTGCTTGGTAAGTTCCAGGATTGCCAAAAAAACCACGATCATGTTCAGGCGCGTGCGTTCGCTGCCAAGCAGCTCCTGGAATGAAGAAGTGGGTAAGACGCGCAGTCGATTGATGATTTCTTGCAGTTTTCGTTTTAGCGTCAGCCTTGGTATGCTGATAAGCCCTTCTGGTTCTGCCCCGGTGCTTTCCTTCAGAAGCGCTTCCAGAGCGTTTATTAAATCGTTAACTTCTACGCCCGTAAGGTCAATCTGCGTGCGGACATCGAACGACCGCGGCACGTGCAGGTAGCCGCGCAATTTGGAATCCATTCTTTGTCCAAGCCAACGGGCAGCGTCTTTCACTTTTTTGTACATTTGAAGTTGATAAGCGAGAAGTTCTCCGGGGTCTTCCTCGTCCTCCTCGCGGGCTGGCGGTCTGGGTAAAAGCGCTTCGGATTTTATTTGTACCAACTTCGAAGCAATTACCAGGAACTCTGAAATGTTGTCTGGTTCTGTCTCGCGGTGCGCTTCAATGTAGGCAAGGAATTGGTCTGTCACTTGCGCCAGAGCAAGCTTGGTAATGTCCAGCTCGGCTTTTTGAATCAGGTCCAAAAGTAAATCGAGGGGACCTGAATAGAGTTCAGTCTCGATTTCGTAATTGTTGTTTTGCCATAACCAGGATTTTGCCATTAGCTAATTATATCTGAAGCCTGATGGGTATTGATGAATAAACAGAAATAAGAGATACTTAAGCAATGACTGCTTTTACCTGCAACACCTGTGGACTGGCGTACCCAGAAATTGGACTCCCGCACTTATGTCCCAATTGCGGTGGTGTTTTTCGCGTAAATCCTCTGGAATTTGGAGAGGAGAGCGCGGAGCAACAAAGCCTTGCTGGTATTTGGCGCTATAAACACAGTTTCGGGTTGCTTAGCGACGCGAAGCCAGTTTACCTTGGCGAAGGCGGGACGCCATTGGTGGAGCGCATGGTGGCAGGCAAACGCGTAGCATTCAAGTTGGAGAACCTCAACCCCACCGGTTCATTCAAAGACCGTGGGACGGCGCTTTTAACGAGCTTAATGATTTCAAGGGGAATAACCGAGGTAGTGGAAGATTCATCCGGGAACGCAGGCGCTTCGCTGGCAGCGTACACCTCTGCCTGGGGCATCAAGAGTCACATTTTTGTGCCTGAATCTGCCTCTGGTCCCAAGCTACAGCAGATGATTATGAGTGGAGCGCAGGTTGTCCGTATTCCAGGCGCGCGTGAAGTAGCCCATCAAGCAGCGCTGGCCTTCGGGAAGGAAAAAGGGCTGCCATATGCCAGCCACGCTCTACTGCCGATTGGAATACCCGGCATTGCGACAATTGCTTATGAACTCGCAGAACAGCTGCGGGAACTACCCGGTACAATCATTGCCCCGGTTGGGCACGGCAGTATGTTGCTTGGTTTGCTGCTGGGCTTGCGCGCGCTTTGTACAGACAAGCCGAACCCTAAGCTGCCAGTGATGGTTGGCGTCCAGCCGGCTAACTGCGCTCCATTGGCTGCCCGTTGGCAAAATGAAGCGTTCACTGGCTCCCGGGGTACTTCCCTGGCAGAAGGCACGCAGATTGAAAAGCCAGTGCATGGAGATGAAATTATCAGCCTGTTCCGTCCAGGACGAGATCACTTGCTGGCAGTGGAAGAAGATGACCTGCGCATGGCGATTACTGAACTCGCCAGGATGGGAATATACGTAGAGCCAACATCGGCCATGGTTTGGGCAGCTCTGAAGAGGCTAATACACAACTTGCCTGAACCTATCGTTTTGGTTTTTTCAGGTTCTGGGTTAAAATTCATCCAACCAAAAACGTGATGACCTGTTGGATCGTTTGCCATCAAGCGATTGATGGCAGACGATCAGGCAGTTCGGGAAAGGAAACGAATGCTTGATCCCCATGCTTCTGCAAAGTTCTATGACGCTTTGCCCATGCGCTTTAAAGATAATTTTCTCTTAACCCGCGCCCTTACCCACCGTTCATACCTGAATGAAAACCGGTCCGTCCTTGAAGATAATGAACGGCTTGAATTTTTGGGTGACTCAATCCTGGGATATGTGGTCGCAGAATGGTTGTATAACAATTTCCCTGAGAAAAAAGAAGGGGTGCTTACAAAACTGCGTTCAGCGCTGGTGCATACTCAGCAGCTTGCTGATTTCGCGAGGGAGATAAATTTAGGCTCTGTGATGCTGCTCGGACGGGGAGAAGACCAGGCGGGCGGCCGCGATCGCAGCGCGATTCTGTGCGATGCTTTTGAAGCACTGATTGCGGCGATATATCTGGATACTGATATAACAACCGTCAAGGAGTTTCTCTATCCTTTCTTGAAGAGTGAAATAAATACTATCCTGGCAAATCACTCTGAGGAAGATGTGAAGAGCCTGCTGCAGGAATGGGCGCAAGCACAAGGATTTCCATCTCCGGTCTATTTACTGACAGGAGAATTTGGCCCGGACCATGAAAAAGTATTTGCGGTAAAAGTGCTAATAAACGATGAGGAAATCGCTGAAGGAATCGGGGGCAGCAAGCAACTCGCTGAGAAGTCAGCTGCAGGCGCTGCTATTTTGAAAATTGGATTAAAAGAGAAATGAACCAAGTAAAGCTTGCATCGTTGGAAATGCACGGTTATAAAACATTTGCGAGGCAAACCGCCCTGGAATTCCCCGCGAGTACCACCGCCATTGTCGGGCCAAATGGCTCGGGCAAATCAAATGTCGCGGACGCAATCAGGTGGGTGTTGGGCGAGCAATCGTACTCGCTGCTGCGCGCTAAAAGAACCGAGGACATGATTTATATCGGTTCAGACCAACGCGCGCGCGCAGGCATGGCATCAGTATCCATCACTTTTAACAACGAGACAAATTGGCTTCCAATTGATTATAGTGAGGTGGTGCTTACCAGGCGGGCTTACCGTGACGGCACGAATGAATACCTTCTGAATAACCAGCGCGTGCGATTAAAGGACTTTCATGAATTGCTGGCAAAAACTGGCCTAAGTGACCGCACTTACACAATTATTGGCCAAGGTTTGGTGGATTTAGCCCTTTCGATTAAGCCAGATGAACGCAGTAAGCTTTTTGAAGAGGCAGCTGGAATTGGCTTATATCGTGCGCGCAAAGAAGAGGCTTTAAAACGTCTGGAAGCCACGCAGCGCAACCTTGAGCGAGCGCTGGACATTGTGGATGAAATTAAACCGCGCTTGCGCAGCCTGGAGCGACAAGCCGCTCGCGTGGGTGAGTATAAGAAAGTCCAGGAAAGTCTCCAGGAAAAACTGCGCGCTTGGTACGGTTACCATTGGTTTAAAGCCCAGGAGGATATCGCTCTGCTTAAGCGGGAGTTGGAAACGGCGGAAGAGGCCTCTGCTCGCGCGTTAGCGCTTCTTCATCAAAATCAGGAAGACTCTGCCGACTTAAGAGGAAAAATTACGGCTCAAAGAGAGCTAGTGAACCAGTTGCACCAAAAGCTTGGAACGCTGCACGATGCTATCCAAATAAGCAATCGGGATCTGGCGGTGAATGATGAGCGCGAGCAAGCATTGGTCAGGGCGCAGACTCAGATTGGGGAAGACCTGGTAAAGCTTGAAGAGACAATTGAGTCCGCGGAAAAGATGCTGGATACCCTCCGGAAAGAAGTTGAGACGGAGACGCAGACCCTGGCGCAACTTCAGGACAAACGCCAAGAGATTGAAGCAGAGCTAAGGAATAAGCAGCAAGCGAAGAAAGATCTGCAAGCCAGACAGACTGACCTGCAAGCGAGCATAGTCAGTTTAGAGAAAGATTTGTTAGTACTGAAGAGTAGGAAGAGTGAGATTGCCAGCAGGCTTGATGCGCTCCAGCGCGGCTTGAACAGCAGCAATGCAATGCTTCAGTCCATTGCCAAGGATGAGCAAGCTGCTTCTGACGAACGACTAAAAATCGAAAAACAGTTGGCTATCTACGATGAGCAGCTTCAGGCATTGGAGAAACAGCGGAAGACAAATCAGGAAAGTCAGCTTAAGACCAAGCGGGAAATGGAAGAAAACACCGCCCAAATCAATCGACTTAACCTCGAAAAAAATAAATTAAGCAGTCAACTTCAGCTCATGCGTCAGGCTCAAGAAAGTATGGCGGGTTTTTCGGATGGGGCGAAAACCTTAATGCTAAATCCGCGGGTCAAACAATCCGGGAGAAAAATAACGGACCTGGCAAGCAAGTTGGATGTCCCTGAAAAGTATGAGAAGGCGATCAGTGCAGCGCTAGGGGAAGCTATTGACTTACTTGTTCTGCCGGATGATCGGCTGGACAAGGACCTATTAACCAGCCTGGCCGCCCTTGCGGATGGTAAAGTCGCACTGATTGGTCTGCACGGTTTAGGTCAGGTAAAGTCACAAGCTGTTCCCTCTGGAGAAGGCATTATTGCATCAGCGGAGACGCTTGTTCAGGCTCCAGCGTCAGTATCCACCTTGGTAGAGCGCTTGCTGAGCCAATATCTGGTGGTGGATACCTTGGAGCATGCAATTAACCTGCCTCAAAAAATCCGGGAAAACTACCATTTGGTGACGTTAAACGGAGAAGTTTTGCTGCGCAGCGGCGTTGCCGTGCTTGGCAAGCAAAAAGCTGCCAGTAAAGTTGGTTTTGTGCGTACCCGCAATGAATTAGAAAGCACCCTCAAGGATTTAGAGGATAGGCTCGCGGTGGTGCTGGCGAAAGAATTTGATTTCCAAAAGCAACAGTCTCAGGCCGACCAGGAAACGACCAGAATCCAAGACGCGCAGCGGGCTCTTGACAGACAGGTCAATGAAATGAGCCGCGAACTCAATACTGCGCTTGTCAATCTGGATAAAGCGCAAAATCGTCGCCGTTGGATAGAAAAACAACTTGAAGAAAGCACTTTAGAAAAGACGCGCCTGGAAAAGGAACAATCCGTCCTGAATGAAAAAGGCGACGCGGCATTAGTGCAAGCAAAAAACCTTAACAGCGCTCTTGAAGGCTTAAAAAATGCCCTGGGACAACAAAGCCTGGATGACCTTGAACAGCAATTCCAATATTTGCTAATGGAATGCCGTGTTCAGGAACAGGCATTGTTACATAGCCAGGAAACAATGAATACTTTGGAGAGACGCCTGATCTCTGACCGCGAAAGAAAGAACTTGTTGACTGAGCGCAGCAACGCGAACGCGGAGGAACTTACGAATTTGCGGGCAAGGAAGGCTGAGTTTAGCGAGACAATCCATAGACTAAACGCGGAAACAGAAACCGTGCGCATAAATGCGCTGGCTGGCAATCAGGCACAGCTGCGCGATTTAGAGAATGCTTTCAGAGTATCCACGGAGGCGGAAGGCGAGCTTCAGAAAGACCTGTCGTTCAAGGAGCGCCAGACCACCCATATCCAATTAGAGCTTGGCAGAAAATTGGAGAGATTGGAATCTCTCAAATCACATATCGAGGATGACTTTGGGTTGATTGAGTTGGAATACCGCAACGAATACTCGGTTTCGACTCCGCTGCCATTCCCTAACCTGGTAATTGAGACGCTCTCGGAAACGCTGGTGTTACCTGCAGGCATAGAAGAAGAAATGCGTGACCTCAAAAATCACATCCGGCGCATCGGTGTGGTGAATTTTGAAGCCGAAAATGAATTCATGGAAGTCAGGGATCGTTATGAAAACCTGACCACGCAAATCTCTGACCTGCAGGCCGCAATACTGGATATCCAAAGCATGATTACCGAACTGAACGATGTGATGCAGCGTGATTTCCTGAACACATTCAAATCAGTTAGTGCGGAATTCAGCAAGATGTTTGCCCGCCTTTTCAATGGCGGCTCCGCGCGATTGATTCTTTCAGACGAATCCTCCCCCATTGAGGGAGGGATTGAAATCGAAGCCCGGCTACCAGGCAAGCGCGAACAAGGATTAGTTCTTCTCTCCGGTGGAGAACGCAGTCTGACGGCTGTCGCGCTGGTATTCGCCTTGCTGAAAATTTCCCCGACCCCGTTTTGCGTTCTGGATGAAGTGGATGCCATGCTTGACGAGTCCAATGTGGGAAGATTCATCGAGTTGCTCAAGGACCTCTCTACAGAAACTCAATTTTTGCTAATCACACACAATAGAAACACGGTGCAGGCGGCTGATGTTATTTATGGCGTTACGATGGGCAAGGATGGAGCCAGCCAGGTGATCAGCTTGCGTCTGGATGAAGTGGATGAGAGTTACGTTAAGTAGACTGGTTAAATAATTCGGAGTTGCTGCCAAAATTTGCGGGATGAAAATCTGCATAAGGTAAAACTGGGAATCACATGGCAGCTTGGACCTTAATACCGAGAGCCCACACAAATACCGGCAATACAGCAATAAAAAAAGCGGCTGATTCTTCAGCCGCTTTTTGTGTTTGGCAAAGCTCTACTGACCGCTAAAGACCGCATTATAAAGTTCGGAGGTCACTGCTGGGGTGTTGGGAGTAAATTCCACCCAACGGTCCTGGAGCACAATATCATCGCGCGATTCACGCAAATCATTCAGCCAGTTGGTAAACGTGGTTTGTTTCAGAGTGGCAAACGCCGAAGCATCCAGGTCATTAACAGCGTGTCCAACACATTGGATAATGTGGTATCCGAAATCGGATTTTACAGGCTCACTGATCTCACCGGGCTTCAAAGCGAATGCGGCATCTTCAAATGCCTGGACCATTACCCCGCGGCCAAACCAGCCCAAATCACCGCCGTTATCCTTGTTGGAAGTGTCGGTGGAGTAGGTGGCGGCAAGCGTGTTCCAGTCGTCACCGTTGTTTAAAGCTTCGAGAACGGCTTTTGCCTCATCTTCGGTTGCCACCAGAATATGGCGCGCCCAAACCTGTTCTTCTTTCGGCTCCAGGTCTGCGGTTACAGATTCCAACAATTTATCCCGCAGTAATTGGGTCCGGAAGGAGCGCTCTACCACATCTTTTGGCACGCCGTAGGTGTTTACATTCTGGTAGTAATCTTTCAGGACGCCGCCATAAACCTTGGTTGTAAAAGCCGTAGGCGTGGGGGTGATGGTGGGAACCTTGGTTTCCGTCGGAACGCTGGTCGGAGTTGACCCTTCTGGTACGGGTTCAGTTGTCGCAGTTGGCTCTAATGGAGGCGTGGCGGTGTTGGTGGGATTCCAACCTTCAGGGGTCGAGGTCGCTGTAGGCAGAGGCGTCGGGGTATCTGTGGGTTGGATGATTGCGATTTGTGTTAACGAAAGCGTGGGCGTATTGACAATGGTTGGCGTGATGGTAGGCGTAGGCGTGCCTTCCGGGAAGAAATCAAAAGCTGCTTGCATTGCTTCCGCTACTTCCGCTTCGCTCACGGTGATACCGCGTTTGGCCGCTTCTTCTTCAATCAAAACGTCCTCAACCATGGTATTTAAGACCTGCTCGCCGATCACTGCCGGGCTGTTCAGGGAGCCTACCAAATTTTGAGCGGTTGTGAGAAAGTCCGAACCATAGCTGCCCAACATTTGGTAGTAGTAGTAGTAATTGCTAGCCTGATTCAGCATGTTTAATCGGGTGAACTTTACCGCTGGTTGATAATCACGGACTGTGATTTTTTTATCACCAATGGAAGCGAGCACAGTTGAGGGCTTAACAATATAATTGTCAACTATTACGTAACCAAGTAAACCCACCACAATCGCGGCAATGGAGATCGTTGCGATAAGAATTGCTCTGGTTTCGCGACGTTCCCTTTCCTGTTTGGCGAGGTGTTTTTTTGTAACGCCTTGCTTTTCTGGAATGCGGTTATTCGCCATAAGGAATCACCTCTATGCGTTCTGATCGTACCAGATGTCACCTTCAAAAGGAATTAAGGCGATGTGGCGCGCGTTTTTAATGGCTTTGGCTACTTCACGCTGGTGTCTGGCGCAGGTGCCAGTTTGGCGCCGCGGGCGGATTTTCCCGGTTTCGTTGACAAAGCGGGTCATCAATTCAACATTCTTGTAATCGATGGCCAGGTTCTTATCTGCGCAGAACTGGCAGAATTTTGGTTTGGAAACATAATGACGGCGCTCACCGCCACCATTGGATTTGTAATCAGACATTTCTATTCCTTTCTACGCGGCTCTGACAACAATAGAGCGCAGAATTTGTTCGTTGTAGCCCAATGTGCGGCGAATGTTGGCCACTTCCACTGGATCAAGCTTGAAGGTTACGAAAACATAGTAGCCTTCGGTTAGCTTGCGGATGGGATAGGCCAATCGGCGCTTACCCCAGCGGTCCACTTTAAGGATCTCGCCGTTCGTGCTTTTGATCAGGTTTTCGACGGTTTCGACAAGACCATTAAGCGTGGCTTCGTCCAGGTCTGCCTGGAGAATATAAACTAACTCGTAAGTATGCATAAGTATGAGGCTCCTTTCCTCGGGTTAGCTCCTGCTGTGCGCTGTAAGCGGGCAGGAGTGGAAGGTATCAGGTATCTCCTGAATTTAACGGAAGGTAGTTTATCACAAGATGAGAAATTTGCAAGCAGCTTTTTAGGTTTTCTTAATCAAAAAAGTGCCGGAAAAGACCGGCACTTTGGTGTTGAAAAGATATTAATCGTCCTCTTTTCGTTTTTCCCTGCTGAAAAGGATGGTAATTATGCTTACTATCAACGATCCCAACAAGGCTGGCCAGAACCCATTCACCTTAAAACCCACATTGAAAATGTTCTGGGCAATGTTTGAGGACAGCAAAAATACTGCCGCATTCAACACAAGGCTGAATAGACCCAGCGTGAGAACAATGAGGCCGCAAGACAGGAATTTTAGCAGTGGCAGTAATGTCGCGTTCAGTAAAGCCAGAATCGCAGCCATGACCGCGTAAGCAATCCAACCATTGCCGGTAACTTCAATTCCAGGTACCAGCCATGCTGCCAGGAAAAGGGCAAGCATGATGACTAACCAACGCGTTATAAATTTCATTTTTATGCTCCTTTAAAACTAGGTTCAATTAGATTATGGCACACACTAAGAGGGTGTTCACTAGAAAATATAGGGTATTGGACACTAAGCGCCCTTGACAGGATTCGAACCTGCAACCAACAGCTTAGAAGGCTGGTGCTCTGTCCATTGAGCTACAAGGGCGTACGGGGAAATATTATATCAAAGTCGGCGAATCAGGCTGGTTTAATGCCCTTGTAAACCTTTCCTGTCCCAATCGTTCGCAGGATCGTATCGGCAGGTTTGGAAAGGAGCGCAGAAAGCTCAACAGAATTCAGAGGGACATTCCCATTTACAAGAAAAATCTTAAAAATTGAGTCTACCAACGCGCTATTGCCCGCCAAAAAGTCTGGTTGTTTTGCGCAATGCTCGGTAAGAGCGTACAACAGCGCATCCACCCGGGTTACCTCGCCTGTTGTCGGATTAATCAAGTCAATCTGGTCAGTGTAAGTGTAATCCGCGAGTAGTTTCTGGTGCTCGGGACAGAGAAACGCCTGAAGGTAGACCTTCCAGTTGCGATCTTGCGACTTCCACCACTCGAAATCAACGTGAAACTTAGTTTTTAATGTCGGTTTGATCAAGGCAGATATTCTCGAATCCATTCCTACTCCAATTATTCGCTTTCTGTAAGGTGATAGTAGTGGTCGCCGACATGATTAATTTCATCAGTTGTTGAAAGAACTGAAAGCAAATCCTGAGGAGGCGTTCGTCGAATAATGTTTAAGGCTGCATAGAGGTCAAGAAAGTGAACGTGTCTCTGCGTGTTTAACTTAGAGAGTTCGTTCATCATTTTCATTACATCCACCTTGAAAGGTATGTTTTTAGCTTTTCGGTCCTCCCAAAGTTTATCAATCGTTCTTAAATCAGGAATAGCGATGGCCATGCGGTCATGAAAACCAGCATAAATGGGCTGCCTCAACAGCGCGATCACCAGTCCCCCATCCGCGCCAACCAACACGGTCTTGATCCACTCTTTATTCGAGCGCTTTTTCTGGGGGCGAATTTTGATGACCGCCGGGTTATCTGTGGCAAAGAGTTCAATAACACTTCCAGGAATGAGGTTCTGCGCTTCGTACCACTCACGCATGCCATACACGTAGTTTTGTTTACGAACCACCCACGCGGAGATTAATTCTCCGCTGCTGGCATCCTTGAGAGAAAACTTGACGTGTTCGGTCTCAAGCGCTGAGGGGAAAAGTTTCAGAGTCTCTGCATTAATCGGAAGCGTGCCGGAGCGCCAATGCGGGAAGTTTAAAACAATAGAAGCTTCAGCAGCTGATTCTATGGGGTCTTCTGGCGCGCCAGTCCTATACAGCTCATCCGAAGTGCTGAGAAGCATTCTTGCAGTCGCGTCAGATACGTCTTCTATCTCTGGCAGACGTGTGGGGACGCGCAGATACAGGGGCGTTTCAAGCACGGAATGCGGCTCGAGCCTTTTAAGGAACCAGGCAATAACGCCGGTTGTTCCGACCTCATCAAAGCGCGGGTCTTCCTGCAGTTCGTAGTTTAACGAAAACTCCACGAGTTTGTCATTTTCCCCATCTGCTAACTCCAATTGGTTCATCAGTTCTGCGGAACTCATTGGGCCGCCTTCTTTGGCGTCTAATAATGCTTCAGCGAGGTTTAGATGCCCGGGACCAATATCCATCAGCAAGGACTTTGGAAACCATGTGTAACCAATTCGCACAAGATCGGTCTGCTTGTCCAGCGCAACGCGCAGTTTTGACCTAATTTCAGGTCCATATTGCTGCCAAATCGCGTCCAAAGCTGTCGCGCTGTCAGAGACGGCGTCGTAATCGACGGCATTTAGTGGATGGTCAGCAACTCCCGCGGCGTACTCTTGGGTGCTGCCATCCGCGAATTCCACCGTCAGGACAGTGAAATCGCCAACTTCTGGATTATTACCCGGGTGAGAAGCAGTTACCGTTCCGCTTTCCCAGGAGCGCTGAGGAAAAACGAGCCGTTCACCGCTGGGGTGGGTATCTTTGGGAAGGTAGATCTTGCCGAGGTCCTTCTGCTTTTTCTTGAGGTCTGCTCGCGCGTTATCGAGGCGGTTGGAAATCAACACGCGCGCCAGGCCGTCTATGGGTAAAGGAGATTCTTTTTCAAATAAGAAGGCTGAAAGGGCCTGCAAATCATCTGAGCTTATTTGAAGATCCTTCCATTGTTTCTCTTGAATCAGATTGTTAGGTAATGCCATAATTCCCTCGAAAATCAAAATAGTGCTTCGATTATACCTGATATAAATCGGGCGGAGGAGCGGAAAATCTTATTCATTAAAAGGGATTAATTAATCTTGGAAGAGTTGCGCGTAGCCATAATTGACTGGTCATTCACACAAAAAGAACTGGCAGCAATGCCAGTTCTTTCGTCAAAGGAGGTTTGAGCTACTTGAGAAAAAACGCGATTAATACACCGATCAGCAGGCCAAGGAAAGAAGAACTCACCACCATAAAAGCCTGGGACTTTTTAATGGCATCCACAACAACTTTTGTAGCCACTGTGGCGCCTTCGAAAACTGATACTTTGTTCGTTTGAACAGGGATCTTTACCGTCGGTTGAAGACTCTGTTCTTCCAATGGGGAGAGTTTTTGATAAATGGACTTAACTGGCTCCGCGTGGATGGGCTCTACAGAGTCCTTAGTGAGAAATGCTAAGCGCACTTCATCTGGAGCGGAGCGGGGCGGTTCAATATTGCTCTGTTCGACCGCTTTTTTTCTACGAAGAGGCATCAACGCGTTCCATATTCCAATTTCGATGGTGTTCATCATCTGGCTCATGGCAGCCTGCTAACTTTTAGAACTTGATAACTTAAGCACATGACCCTGGCCATCAGCTATCACACGAATTGTTTGGTCCATACTTCGGCCAGAGCTAATTTCCACACTTTTGGTGAATAGAAGCAGATACCGATCCTCTGTTTGCTGGCTAACTTTCGGAAGAGTTCCAGTCATGTGAGGGTGCCTTTGGTAGACTTCCCTGGAAACTTTTTTTACTGCCGCTGCATCCATTTTTACTCCTACTTAGGCTGGTAAGAGCGCCTACGCAGAAAAGCGGGGACATCTAACCGTTCGTCCTGATCAATTCTTGGTCCGACGAGATTACTGGTATCCACCTCTCGTATACCTGCCAGAACCGAGCTTTTCTCGGGGTAGCTCGGCTGGGGAACAGGTGGCTGCGGCTGTATCTGTGCAGGTTCAGAGGGCAGCCTGAAAGTCATTTCAGGCTTGGTTGTTGTAGGGGTGCTTTTTTTCACCCCGATACCTGTAACAATCAGGATCAATTGAACTCTGTCCTCCATTCGTGCGTCAGTAATCACGCCGGGAATGATTTCCGCGTGAAAACCTGACGCTTCCTGGAGCAGCTGCAGCGCATCGGTCACATCCCTAAAGGACATATTGGCGCTGCCGGTGAAATTCGCGATCATGTGAGTCGCAGAATAGAGGTCAATTTCTTCCAGGAGTGGATGATGCAGAGCTTTCTCAATGGCTTGCTTGATACGGTCCGGACCTGAGCCAGTGCCGATTGACAATAGAGCGCCGCCACCTTGCTGCATGACTGTCTTGATATGCGAGAAATCAACATTTATTAAACCTGTTTCGGTAATGAGCTCTGAGATGCCCTGAACACCTTGTCTCAGAACATCGTCCGCCAGGGTAAAAGCCATTTCAAGCGGCAAGTCCCGAGGTGCAACCTCAATCAGTTTATCGTTGGGGATGACGATGAGGGTATCTGTGTACTGACGTAATTTGTCCAGGCCAGTCTCGCAATTCTTTTGCCTCCGCCCCAGCTCAAATGAGAAAGGACGGGTCACGATGGCAATAGTCACAGCCCCAACAGCTTTGGCTACCCGAGCCGCAACCGGGATAGCGCCGGTCCCTGTGCCGCCGCCCATACCAGCGGTTAGAAACACCATTTCCGCGCCCTCCATAATCGAAGCCAATTCGCGGTAGCTTTCTTCCGCGGCAGTCTCGCCCACAGCAGGCAAGCCGCCCGCTCCCAGGCCTCTGGTGGACTTGGGACCTAGCTGAATTTTGTTTGGAGAGAGATTATGGGACAGCGCTTGAGCATCTGTGTTGCAAGCGACAAATGTGACACCCTGCATGCCATTTTCGATCATGCGGTTAATCGCGTTGCAGCCGCCGCCACCCATACCTATAACAACAATCTTGGGTAGGGAACTGGAAATCGGCGTTCGCATTGAATAAACTGGATGGTTGCTCATAGTAACTCCTTCAAATATTCCTTTAAGCAGCAACGCTGAGGCTCTTGCTGACTTTTTCATCAATCAGGCAGCCAGCTTCTCTCAGCATTTGAATGTCATTATCAGTAAACGCGGAATCTTCATTCCACACAGTCACTTTGCGCGCGTTCATGGCTTCTATCAGGGAAAAGCCAATGGTAGGGCGGACTTCACGTATGATCGGGCGCACGCGTTCCAGGATGTTTTCCGGTATTCCCCAGTCATAAGAAGGGAGCAAGAGATAGTGGTCTATCGGGTACATCCACTGGGCTACCCGGTCCGCAACCGGATATTCCAATTGCTGTTTCCTGGTTTGTTCAATCTTCTGTTTATAAGAAGACAGTTCTTGTTGTTTTGGCTGACCGTTTTCGTTAAACCAGGCTGTTTTCCCCATCGGGTCATTTTCAGCGGAGCTCAAGAGCCAGAACAAACAGCCCAATACTTCATTTGGCAACGCGCTTTCCGCTCCGGATTTGGAATTATCCTCAAGCGTAATATTCAGCAAATCATCAAACCGTAGGTTAGTATCCAAAATATTCTTTTCAACGCTGGCGGCTCCAAACCAGAACAATAAAATTTTCGGTGTGACGTTCAGAGCAGATTTAACCAATTCTGTGTACCACTGCCAGGTATTAAAGCCCAGGTGGTCCTCTTCTCCTAATTCAGTTTTGCTGTATGGTCGCAGCGTTTTCCAGCGTTTTGACGCGCCTTTTCCCCAGGTAAGAGGCCTGGAGAAGGTCTGGGCGCTGACCGCCATATGCAAGTTCGCGCTAAAATCCAATGATTTTCGCTGTTGAACGAGCTGAAGCATCTTCTTCAGGAAGGACAAATCCCAATAATCGCCGCCAGGTTGCAGTGCGGGGAATATCGGGATCAGATTATTCTGTTCCGCGACGCGGACAAAAGGCAGATAACGGTCCAGGAACCGTTCCACCAAGTCGCCTTGGGACCAAGTACCGTCCAGCCAGGATGATTTCACATTGGGGCTCTTGAAGAAAGTCACATACTTGACGCCCCAGCGCGCGTATGCCGCCAGGATTACCTTCAGGTCTTCCGGTTTAATTTCAGCATTTACAGGAATGTCAAACTGGATGATTGGTTGAATACCACCCTTAATGAGACCCTGGATGAAATCCTCTGGAATGGCTTGTGCCGTGGGGCTTTTGAGAACTAACCACGCTGCATTAAGCGCCTGTAATTCAGGAAGCCAGAGGTTCAAATCACGCGCCTGATAATGGTTTAAGTCCTGAAAATAATGAAATCCAAGTCGTTTGTTCATGTCCACATCCGTGAATAGCACTCTGCGTTACTGAGTTAAGTGCAAGTATTATGCCAAAACGAAAAAACAAAACCTGCTATAATTGCGCCGATGATTTTGGTTACCGGCGGTATTGGGTTTATTGGGGGGGAGTTAGTCAGGCAATTCAATGCCATGGGGCTGCCTTACCGTTACTTGTTGCAGCCCGGTGACCGCGACTATATTCTCCCTAAAAAAACTAATTTTGACGTCGCAGTCAGCTCCCTCTCAGATGAGCGGAGCTTGAAGGCTGCCCTAAAAGATGTTGATCTGATTTGTCACCTTTCTTCAGTTGAACAAATAGCCGGCCATCAAGATTTACAGCAGGTGGAAGTTCGTGACGTAGAAATGCTGACAAAAACCGCCAGCGCTGTGGGGGTGAAACGTTTTATCTATCTAAGCCATTTAGGCGCTGACCGGGCTTCCGCGTTTGATTTGATGAAAGCGAAAGGCATTGCTGAACACGCCATCCAGGAGAGCGGAGTTCCATACACAATTTTCCGCAGCAGCATGGTTTATGGTCAGGGCGATGTCTTCAGTTCCTATCTGCTTGGCTTATTCAAGGTTTTTCCGTTTTTTGTCCCGATTCCAGGAGATGGCAGCGTTCTGCTGCAGCCAATTTGGGTGCGAGACCTCGCCGCCTGCATGGCATGGTCGCTTAATATGCCAGAAACGACCAACACGGTTCTTGAAATTGGGGGACCTGAGCATCTCAGCTTTAGAGAGGTTTTGGCGCTGATTTCGTCAAAAATTAAATCAAAAAAGCGATTTCTCGAGCTAAACCCATTGCGAATGAAGCGCCTAATTCAGTTCATTCAAAACACTCGGAAAGGTTTTCCGGGATCAGTCTTTTGGTTGGATTACCTCGCTGAAAACCGCATTTGCGCGCTGGATTCCCTGCCGCGTGTGTTTGGGATTAATCCTGCAAGATTTCAACAAAAAATTGATTATCTGTCCATCTCACAAAGGAAAATATGAATCTCTGTATCCACGGCCACTTCTACCAACCCCCTCGTGAAGACCCAATCTCAAACTACATTCCCGACGAGATCGGAGCTGAGCCTTTCGGGAATTGGAATGAACGCATTTTGGCGGAATGTTACGCGCCAAATGCTCGCAGTGGCAGCTTTCAGAAAATTAGTTTTAATGTAGGGGCTACATTGATGCGCTGGATGGATTCCTTCGCGGGAGAAACCTACACTCAGATAATCGCGCAAGAACAATGGAATTACGCGAATTACGGCGTGGGCAACGGGATGGCTCAGAGTTACAACCACAGCATTCTGCCCTTAGCAAACGCTCAGGACAAGATTACGCAGGTGCGCTGGGGCATTAAAGATTTTGAATTGCGCTTTGGTCATCAACCTGCCGGAATGTGGCTGCCAGAGACCGCCGTGGATACAGCTACCTTATGCGCGCTTGCGGACCAAGGCATTAAATTCACGATTCTCGCGCCCTGGCAAGTGATTTCGGAAGACGGCGGCAACGGACCTTTTCTGATTGACCTGCCTGATGGAAGAGATCCTTTTGTGGTCTTTACTTACAACCAGGAATTGAGCACGCGCGTTAGTTTTCACCCTTCCTCCACTGTTAATGGCGATTTGTTTTTGGAAAGTATTTTGAACGACCACGCGAACGACGATGATGGGCTGCTCCTGGTCGCTAGCGATGGTGAACTATATGGACACCATCAACCATTCAGGGATTTATTCCTGAGCTATGTTTTGAATGGCGCAGCCGATAAAAGAGGAGTTCAATGGACTTACCCTGGAAAATGGTTAAAAGAACACAACGTAACCCAGAAGGGAAGACTGGTCGAAAACACATCCTGGTCTTGCATGCACGGCGTTGACCGTTGGGAAAGAGTTTGTGGCTGCACGCCCAAGGCCTACTGGAAAAATCCATTTCGCGCCGCCCTGAATCAAATAGGGGAGTGGCTGGATGCAGCGTTTATTGATGTTGCTGCTCCTTTATTCCCCGAACCATGGGAGCTTCGCCACCGCTATATCGATGTCATCAACGGACGGATGACCACAGTTGAATTGTGCCAGGAGCTTTCCAAAGGCAGGTGGCGCTCAGATCAACTGCCCCGAATTGAAGATTTGCTTTCCGCCCAGTATGAACGGCAGCGCATGTTCACATCCTGCGGCTTCTTTCATGATGAATTTCATCGCATCGAACCGCAAAATAATATTGCGTATGCCGCGAAGGCGGTATTTTTGACTGAACGCGCTACCGGCCTGGACCTGGTTCCGGCAGCATTAAGCTTGTTAAGCCTGGTGCAGAGTCAAAAAACAGGTCTGAGAGGCGATACTGTGTTCTCTCAGACCTTGTTGCGCGCAAAAGAAGAATGCGTGAGTTAATCCAACGCGTCCTGCAGTTTTTCCAGCTGGTACTCCGAGGCTTTTAAACCGTTCTCCAGGCGAGCAAAGTGGGATTCTGCTTGAATGTTCTTTTCCAGCAGTTCCACGCTTGAAGTATCTGTTTGCGCCGCGTACCAAAGCACCGCGCCAACGCGCATATACCAGAGCATATCCTCAAACTTTTCCTGATTAAACCAGAGTACCTGGTTGTACTCGTTCACTTCGATATATTCCCGCAATTGCTTATCCTGCAGCCATTTTTCAAGAAGGTCTGCAGTCTTCTGGGTATCAATTTCGTCCAGCCAACAAGTGTTCGTGATCATCCAACGGACAGCCTGACAAGCTTTCCACGCTTCATAATCGCCAAATCCGAGCTGAGTAAGCGCGTTTGTAACCAATCTTATGGCTGGTTCCTCTTCTAACACCTGTCGACTTCTGGACCTGCATCCTTCGCTTGCGTTGCTTCCGGCCAGATTAGAGAATAATGCCCACACCAACAGGACAAATTTACGCCGTGGGTCTTCCAGTGATTCTGGGTTAAGAGCTTTGGTAAAGAGCGGAGTCAGACGCGTGAGGGACAAGCCCGCGTTCTTGGGGAAGTCTTCCAGGTCAAGAATCTGCCGTAATTGTTTTTCGAGGATCGAACTATCCTGAATCTCATCACAATCGGAAATACCGGCTGTTCTGCGTAAACCTGCCTGTGCCCGAGAGGCGAGTTCAAGGTTATTTTCTATGAGCGATTCGTAGGTCTCGGTATGCAAGCGATCCTTGCTGGCTGACACAAGGCTCCTTAAGTTCTCAGCATTGATAATTCCTTCCAAAGGCTGCAAAATCGGTCCGAGAGCGATTTCCCGGCGGGCCATGTCGAGATTCGGAACGCCTCTGCCATTCAGGTGACTATTTAGCTCAGCGTAATCGCGACCGTAGACCACGGAAAAGTCCATCAACACCTGGTGTCCGTAGGCGTCAAGGCTAAAATACATACCCCGATCGAAAATATCCTTCGCAGACCTGATATATTCAAGATGGTGCGTGTAGTCACGAAATGTCACGAATGCGTCAGGATCGTTTGGCAAGCCGAGTGCATGGGCGAGATCTCTTGTTTCCTGATGGGAATCTCCGCCGCTTTTGACAAGGAAAGGCACGGAGTGTTTTATCCAGCCGGCGGTATCGCCAAAGCGGTTGTTGAACACAACAAGGGCGCGTTGATCTCCATCGCTGTTGGTATATGCATATACATCTTCATCTACTCCACCATGTGCCGCGTGGAAGTCGTAGAGCATGAAGTTTTCGACGTTGGCAAATAGGCGCCGTCTGTGCAGGATAGGGAACACATCCGTTTCATGCCGCCGGACCAGGTAAGGATCCGGTGTTTCATCCCAGTATGGGCGGTAATACTCCATCCCATACTTTTCGGCGTACCCTTCCACCTGCCCGTGGCCGTACATCGGCAAGCCAGGCATGGTAGACATAACGGTGCAAATTCCAAAATACTTGTCCCCTTTACCGAACTGCTCCACAGCTGTTTTCTCATCCGGGTTATTCATGAAATTGACATAGCGTTTCAGAATCTGGGGGTCATAAACCAAAGTATTCTTGATGAGCTGGCGGTATTTATCATTTTCCTCGTTTCGCAGCATGTTCATATACGCGCTGTTGTACACCCGGTGCATTCCCAGCGTGCGCACAAAATAGCCTTCCATCAGCCAAAAGGCCTCAGCCAGAAGCAAGGTATCTGGAACTTCTTTGGCAACCCTTTCCACCACTTCCCGCCAGAATTCCTCGGGCATGGCGCGGTCAAATTCCTCGCGTGTCATGGCATGATCCGCGCGAGAAGGGATATCCCCACCAGTGCCAGGCTGCGGGAACCAAAGCCGCTGATAATGTTTTTTGGTCAGCGTCATTGCCGCGTCAAAACGGATAATGGGAAATTTCCTTGCCACTTCCAGGATGGTTTGGATGACTGCCTCACGCACAGTTGGATCGAGGTAGTTAAGCTGTGCTGTGTCGTTCCAGGGCATGCTGGTGCCGTCGTTGCCGTGGTAAATGTATTTGGTTTGTCCATTCCCATGGTCGTAACGCTTGAAAACCACTGCCGCGTCGCTGCGGGAATAGTAGTGATCCTCTAAATTAATGCTGACGCCAGGATTTTTGGAGAGATCCGGGCCGTTGAAGGTGTAACCAGGAAAGGGACTGTAATCCAGCGAAACAAACCACTCGGGGTGATCGTAGACCCAATCGGAATCAATACCCATATGGTTGGGGACCATGTCGCTGGCCAGGCGAATGCCGCGCTGCCCGGCGCGGTAACTGAGATTGCGGTAGGCTTCTTCGCCGCCCAGACGTTCCGCTATTTGATATCGCGCGAGTGAATAAGCTGATGAAACCGCGTCTGGATTACCGCAGCGCTGCTTTATTTCTCTTGATGCGTCGCTTCTTTCCCAAAGGCCAATCAACCATAAGCCGGTAAATCCCCAGGCAGCAAGCCTGTCGAGGGTTTCGTCGGGGATTTGGTCTAGTCGTTCAATTGGGCGTTGGTACTGCCTTGAAAGCTGATTGAGCCACACAAAGCTGTTTTTCGCAATCATAACCACGCGCGGCATCCAGTCGCTGTCCGGGCTAAAGCGTTCAACCTCGGACAATCCTTCCGCGCGATAATCCGGTACCATGGTGGGTCCAGGTCCGCTGAACACCATGCGCTGTTCCTCTTTGAGGAAATCCAGACTTCCTAAAAGGCGATAAAGGTATTTACCGAGCAATTTTCCCCAATGTTGGCGGATGTATTCTAATTGACCGCTTAATGACTGCGGAACCACGATGGATGGCGTGCGCAGCATTGTGACCAGGTCTTGATGCTGCGGTCCAAACTCGGGGTGCCTGGCAAAGAAAACCTTGATCCCATCGATAACCTGTTCATAGGCTGTCTTTTTGCGCAGTTTAGCGTCATCGAAGAGCTCCGAATACACAGCCGCGGCTGGATTCTGATTCGTCAGCCAGAGCATCAAAAGCTCTTCGAGCGCGATTTTCGTATTGGCAACCCCTTCGGTCGTCCCCTCCAGGTATTCTTGCAGAGTAATCTTGCCCTGAAAAACCTGAACAGGGGGGAAGTCCTGCGAAAAAGCGCTCAGAGTCGCGAGGAGCTTTTCCTCGCCTAGTTTGTGCGAGATTTCGGTATAAAGCGAATCGCGCAAATCTTTTCCGTATTCTTGGTAGTACTCGGATACAACAAGATGGAATATTTCATCAATTAATCCAAGCGCGTTCATTTGTCCCGCTGAAATATAACCCGCATCGCCAGGTTTTTTCTGGGCGTTTATCTGCTGAGCAAATTTGCGGGCAGCCTGGAAATTCGCGAAAATTACGTTGCCATTAAGTGAAAAGAGCAATTGGTCGAAGCCGTATTTCTCACGAGATAAGCGTGAAACATGAAACTCCATCATGGAATTCTCTCCTTTGATAAACGCGCTTGTGTTCACAGCAAAACTGTGATCGATCAGCTTAGCTGAGAAATTGTATCATTCCTGGTGTAGGATGTGTGTAACAATATTCGAACCTGAACCGCCAATGTTCTGCGCCAAACCCCAGCGCGCATCTTTCACCTGTGTTTTCCCGGCCTCGCAGCGCAATTGGAGCGTCAGCTCTACCAGCTGATACAAGCCGGTAGCGCCGACAGGGTGACCGCGCGCCTTCAATCCGCCCATCGTCGCAACCGGAATTTGTCCTTCGATTGTAATTCCCCCCTCGTTCGCGAGCTTTGGGGCCTGGCCGGGATCGCAAAATCCTGCCGCTTCCAAGGATAAAGCCGCCATGATTGAGAAGGCATCGTGATATTCAAACAAGTCAATTTCTTGTGCAGAGATACCTGCCTGTTTGTACGCGCGCTGGCAGGAATTCTCCGCAGCCCTTAAGCGCAGTGGGTTGGCTCGATTCTGCATGGAAATTGTATCTGTCGCGGAGGTGGAGGCAGCTACGCTGATTTTTCTGCTCGACGTGGGAGGTTTGTTGGTGATAACGATAGCGGCAGCGCCGTCGCTCACGGGGGAAGCATCCAGGAGGTTAATCGGGTCGCAGACCATACCCGCGCGTTGATAATCCATCGGGCTGATTGCCTTCTGGAAGCGCGCATTTGGGTTAGAGACCGCGTTCGCGTGGGCGTTGATGGAAAAAGCTGCAAAATCAGAGGTCTTCCAACCGTATTCATGCATGTAGCGCTGCATAATCAGGGCGTTCAAAGCGACAAATGAAACCCCAAAATCGCCCTCAAGATCAGCATCCGCTGCCGTTGCGAGGCTGGATGTGATTTCCGCGAGCGGAGAATCGGTCATTTTTTCCACTCCGACCACCAGCGCGGTATCCAGCTCTCCGGATGCCACGGCCATCAAAGCAGCTCTGAACGCCGCCGACCCAGATCCGCAGGCGGATTCAAACCCCAAACCTTCCCGATGATGCATCCCCAGCCAATCCGCCAATAGTGCGCCAAGTTGGAGCTGCTGGTTCGCGGTGCCGGACATCATATTTCCGACAAAAATACCGTCTGGATAACCCAGATCTGCCTCCTGCAGCGCCAACAGAGCCGCATCTCCAGCGAGTTCTTTTAAGGATTTTTCCCAGTTTTCGCGAACCGGAGTTTGGCCAACGCCGGCAATAAATATCTTTTGCATAGATAAACCTCGCCGTTTGAAAAAGTTCATTAGAATTTTATTCCATAATCCTATCGAAAACTCTCAAAACTTGTTTCTGTTTGTATAATTCCATCAATGAGTAGATTGGAGTGGTCATGGAGATTTACGACATCAGCGTAGGGATCGACGAAAACCTGCCTATATGGCCTGGCGACCCAAGGCCGAGCATCACCTGGCTTGGTAAGCTTTCCGCAGGGGATATCGCGAACATCAGCGCTCTGGACCTTGGAGCGCATACGGGAACCCACATCGACGCGCCACTGCATTTCCTTGCTGATGGGATGGGACTTGATGGCTTCCCGCTTTCTACTTTAATAGGTGATGTCCAGGTGCTCGAAGTGCCAGAAGAGGTGCACCTGATTACTGAGGATGTAATTGAAAGCCAACTGGATTTAATTAGTGACAAGCTCCTCTTCAAGACTCGCAACAGCCGCTTCTGGTCTGAGTACCGAGGTAAATTTCAGGAAGATTTTACCGCGCTCGATTCCACGGCAGCGGAATTATTGGTGCGGCTAGGAGTGAAATTAGTCGGGATTGACTACTTATCGATTGCGCCCTTTAATAATCCCACTCCCACCCATGAAATTTTGCTTAGGGGAAATGTGGTTATCCTTGAAAGTATCGATTTGAGTGAGGTGAGCGCGGGGAGCTATGAATTGGTTTGCCTGCCAATAAAATTGACTGGAAGAGAAGCCGCCCCCGCGCGCGCTGTATTAATCCGCAGATAAACGGAATAATTGCGCGTAGCCATTATATCCAACATTTAAATCTCTAGTGATGGCATCGTCAAGAGGTGAAAGGCAAGCGTCTCCAGATCTTTAGCCTTTTTTGAGGTTCCCAGCTCATCCAGAATTTCCTCCAAGTGCTTAAGAATTACCGGGTCGTCCCCGACAAAGCGGGAAGGGTCAATCTCACCGCTAAAGATGTCTTCCAGACCGAGCCGACTGTAAAGCTCGCTCACCATGCCATAACTCCACTGGTCAGATATTTTCAGCTCATCTGCCAGGTCGCGCCGACCAATTGAAAATATGATCGCAAGCCGCGCTATCTCTTCCTGGCGGTCTGTAAGGCCAGGAAAAACACGACCGGATATGATGAGTTTGTTTGGCGGCAAAACATAGGCATTATTCTTCAAAGCGTCCAGCACGCCTGGCGTGAAAACGGTTTTATTTTCGTAGGCAAATGTAATTGCCCAGGCTAATGAAGAGGAAATTTCAGCTTTTATCAGGTAACCGGCGAATATGCGCGCTTCCAGACGCAGCAAGACATTTTCTATAACCTGCGTGCCAACGCAGAGTATTCTTGTTTGTTTTCCAGCCTGCTCGTTCAGAGAACTCAGCATGGATGGATTGTCGCGGTAGGAATCAAGATCAACGAGGAAAAGATCCGGCCTGGGCTGACCAGGCTCGTTCAACTTCTCAAAATCCGCATGGCAGGTAATTTCGGCGATAACACGGGTGCGCCAATCACGAACGAGGAGCAAGGACATCCAATTCCTGGCATATATGTCATCGCTTACAATTGCCACTAAAATATCTTTTGCCATAATAAAATCCTTCCATTTTCTGCAGCAGACTGAATTATAATTGTGAAAACTTATTTTACGTCCAAAGTGAAGAGGTGCCATATGACTAAAAGAGTTGCTATTCTGACAAGCGGCGGTGACGCGCCGGGTATGAATGCTGCCATCAGATCAGTAGTGCGCTGCGGTATCAATAAGGGTTGGCAGATGTATGGCGTTCAACATGGATATAGGGGACTTATTTCCGGAAATATCAATGAAATGACAACCCGGGATGTAGGCGGAATTATTCAGCGCGGTGGGACAATCTTAGGCAGCGCGCGTTGTCCTGAATTTATGACTGTAGACGGCCGAAAGCTTGCGATCAGGAATATGTATCAACTTGGTATTGATTCTCTGGTGGTAATCGGCGGCAATGGCTCTCAGACCGGCAATTATGAACTCCACCGCATGGGTCTACCTGTGGTTGGCATTGCCTCCACAATCGATAACGACCTGTGCGGTTCCGACATCACCATTGGCGTGGATACCGCCCTTAATATCGCGCTTGAAGCCATTGACCGCCTCAAGGTGACAGCATCTTCCCATCAACGGGCTTTTATCCTGGAGGTGATGGGTAGGAAATGCGGCTATATCGCCTTAATGTCAGGCATCGCGGGCGGCGCGGAAGCAATAACATTACCCGAAGTCCCCACAGACCCCGAAGAATTAGCGCAGACCTTGCAGCAAGCATATGAGCACGGAAAATCGCATGCCTTAGTCGTGGCAGCAGAAGGGGCTGATTACAACGCGGCGAAATTGACTGAGTTCTTTGTGAGCAATCGAGATCGGTTGGGTTTCAGCGTCCGCAGCACAATTCTCGGGCATGTACAGCGCGGCGGCACCCCCAGCGCGTACGATCGCAATCTAGCCAGCCGCCTGGGTCTTGGCGCGGTGGAAGCCTTAGAACGTGGTGAAACTGGTGTGTTGGTCGGTCAGATAGCTTCAAAAATAACCACGACGCCCCTGGAGGATATCGTGGGGAAAACCAAAGGACTGGATATGGAATTGGTACGTCTGGCAAAAATGCTGGATTAGACCTTCTTCATTCGTAAATACGCTTCAATAAAACCGTCGATACTCCCGTCGAGAACGCCCTGAGTATTGGCGGTTTCGTATTCCGTGCGGTGGTCCTTGACCATCTGGTAGGGATGCAGCACGTAAGAACGAATCTGACTGCCCCACTCAACCTTCTTAAATTCGCCTTTCAATTCCGCGACAACCTCATCATGCGCTTGCATTTGCAGCTCAAACAGGCGCGAACGCAGCACTTTTAACGCGTTTTCCCGGTTTTGGGTTTGCGATCGTTCGTTTTGGCAAGTCACAACCAATCCACTCGGAAGGTGAACAATACGCACAGCGGTCATGTTTTTCTGTACGTTCTGCCCGCCAGCCCCCGAAGATTTATAAACTTCGATATTGATGTCCTCAGGGCGAATGACGACCTCGTCGTTGTCGTCCAGTTCCGGCAAGACTTCCACCAGCGCGAATGAGGTGTGTCGGCGGTGCGCTGCGTCAAAAGGAGAAAGCCGGACCAGACGGTGAACGCCTTTTTCAGACTTTAGAGAGCCGTATGCGAGTTTCCCCTGAACAAGGATGGTTACGGACTTGATGCCGGCTTCCTCTCCAACCGTGCGATCGAGGATTTCTGTCTTAAAGCCGCGCTGTTCAGCCCAGCGCAGGTACATTCTTTCGAGCATAGCAGCCCAATCCTGGGAATCCGTTCCACCCGCCCCGGAATGGACAGCCAGCAGCGCGTGTCCGTGATCATACTTACCGGAAAGGAGCAGCTCTGTTTCCTTTTTTGCCAGGGAGTCTTCCAGATCGCTGATATGCGCGGTAATTTCTTCCGTAAGCGAGCCGTCGTCCATTTCGATGAGCGCTTTGAGGTCTTGAATTTCTGTGCTAAATGCCCGCCATTCTTCCACAATCCCGGAAAGGTCCGAGATGCGTTTCATCACCTGTTGCGCAGCGTCTGGATTATTCCAAAAATCAGGGGATTCGGAGTTGGCTTGCAGGTTCAGCAGTTCTTGCAGTTTTAAGGGAAGGTCAAAGATGCTCCTGAAGTGAACGACATTGCGCTTCGATAGTCTCAATTCGATCGGAAAGGTCAGACATTTAAATACTCCGAAAAATTAATGTTCGAGGATGCCGTCAACAAAGGCTTCCCGATTAAAAAGCTGTAAATCTTCCACCCGCTCACCCAGACCGGCATATAAAATGGGCAAGTCCAATTGTTTTTTGATTGCGAATGCCATCCCGCCTTTGGCGGAGGTATCCAGTTTTGCCAGGAGAGCGCCGTTTAAATGAACTGCCTTGCCAAAGGCTGCCGCTTGCTGAAGCGCGTTTTGACCGGTGGTGGTATCCAGTACAATCCAGGAATAATGCGGGGCGCCTGGCAAAGCCTTGCCGGCAACGCGGTATACCTTCTTGATTTCTTCCATCAGGTTGTAGCGCGTGTGCAGCCGTCCGGCTGTATCAATCAATACCACATCGCTGCTGCGGGATAGCGCGGATTTTATGCCGTCGTAAGTCACCGCGCCAGGGTCGCTATCAGGTTGCGCGGTAATGATTGGTACATCAATGCGTTTGCTCCACACCTCAAGCTGGTCTACCGCGGCGGCACGAAAAGTATCCGCCGCAACCAGCAATACTTTCTTCCCCATGTGCTTATACCGGGCGGCGAGCTTTGCGATTGTCGTCGTTTTTCCTGATCCATTCACGCCAGCGATCATGATAACAGTAGGTTGAAAGGAAAAATCTGGTTCAGCGGGTTGATCCAATAAACTGACAAGTTCAGATTTGAGCAAAGAATACAACTGCTCTGTCTTGGTTAAACCTTGCCTGTCTACTTGCTCCTGGCAATTGTTAATCAGAGCGATTGTCGTCTCTACGCCAAGATCAGCCTGAATCAATAAGGCTTCTAATTCATCCCAACTATCTTCGGTAATTTGAGTCGCACCAAAAAAAGTCGAAACTTTCCCAAAGGCAACATCGCGGGTTTTAGTCAGGCTCTCACGCCATTTTTTTAATAGGTCGCTCATAAGTTGTGTATTATAACGAGTTTTGGCTGCTTGCTAATTGGCCGCAGCCAGCTTGGATTTCAATACCTCGGCGCAGACGGACTGTCACGGGTATCCCACGTTCAGAGAGCGTGTCCGCGAAGGCTTGTACCTTGTCTCTTCCGGAACCTTGCAGAGGGTAAGCTTTGCTGGGGTTCAGCGCAATCAAGTTGACATGGCAAAGCATGCCTTTAATTAATCCCGCAAGCTGGTAGGCTGCAGCGGGTGAGTCATTCAGGTCATTGATTAGCGCGTACTCAAAACTGATTCTGCGGTGAGTCTCATCGGTGTAAGCCCTGCAAGCAGAAATCAGATTCTTTAATGGGTAAATTCGGTTCGCGGGCACAATCTGACTGCGAAGCTCATTGTCCGCCGAATGAAGACTGACTGCCAGATTAACCTGAAGCCCTTCGTGGCTGAATTTTTCTATCTTGGGGATGATTCCAACAGTGCTTACGGTTATACGGCGCGCGCCAAAGTTCAGTCCCGTGGGGTCTATCAATCTTCGCAGAGAAGCCATCGTCGCGTCATAGTTTAGGAAAGGCTCGCCCATGCCCATATACACGATGTTGGTTATTTTCTTACCTTCAGCCTGCAACAGTCGCTGCGCATGAATGACCTGAGCGATAATTTCTCCGGCAGAAAGACCGCGTTGAAAACCCATCTGCCCAGTAGCGCAGAAGACGCAGCCCATGGGACAGCCAACTTGCGTTGAAATACAGAGTGAGTTGCGCTCCTCATAACGCATCAGGACCGTCTCAATACGTAAATTGTCTGGAAGTTCAAACAGTGTTTTTTCTGTCAGGTGATCTTTGGACCGCAGGGAGGCGCGTGGGTTAAGAGCGTTGAGTCTGAACTGCTCAGCGAGAGCAGCGCGCAATCCTGCGGGTATATTGGAAAACTGGGAAAAATCCTCATACAGGTGTTCGTAAAGTCCGCTCCATATTTGTTTGGCGCGAAACTTTTGCTGCCCAAGTTCAGTCAATGCCTGAGACAGTGCCTCAAAATCCAAATCGTAAATGAGCGAGTTAACCATAAATGAGCTCAGTGAGGTCCGCGGCAATGATGTCGGGAGCGGGATGCCAGGTCTCAGCCTGCGCGTGGGTGGAAACCCCTGAGAGAACCAAACCAGATAGGCAGCCGGATCGCTGGGCTCCGGCGATATCCGTCTCCAATCGATCTCCAATCCCGATTACCTCTTTAGGGGCTAAAGCCAACACACGGTAGGCATGTTCGTACATCGCGATGAAAGGCTTGCCAATAATAAGGGGCTCTTTTCCGGAAGCTGTCGCAATGGCAGCGACCATTGTTCCGGCTCCGGGAAATAGTCCCTGTGGAGTGGGGAAGGTGGCGTCCGCATTGGTGGCAATAAAAGCTGCGCCTGACCTTACAAGCAGCGCAGCATTGCGGATTTTCTCGTAGGTCATCCCGACATCCATCCCGACCACAACGACTTCAGCATTGTGAAAATCATCTGCCGGAGAAATATGAAATCCATGCTTCAGAAGAACCGTTTTCAGGGAATCAGAACCGACTACGTAAACCCAGGTACCTTGGCTGTAATGTTCCTTAAGGTACAACGCAGTAGTCTCCGCGGATGTGATGATTTGTTCGGGCTGAACAACTAGACCGAAACTTTGTAACTTTTCCTGATATTCCACGAAGGTTTTTGTGGCGTTATTTGTCGCAAAAACATAGCGCAAACCCAAATCGGAAATCTTCGCGAACAATGCGGGAAGATTTCCGATGGCTTGTGTGTCACGCCAGAGGACGCCGTCCATGTCTAATATAAGCCCCTTCAAGTAGGGGAACTTATCCGTGAGCATTTAACCTCCGGCGAGTGAAATTTTTTGCTTACTTGGCCGGCGGCTGCAGCACCTTATCGACGATGCCATAATTGACTGCTTGCTCCGCCGTCAGGAAAAAGTCCCTGTCCGTGTCGCGTTTGATGACATCAATGGGTTGGCCGGTCGCCCCGGCAAAAAAGTTATTGAGGGCATCCTTTAGGCGCAGGATTTCCTTCGCCATGATTTCAATGTCCGTCGCCTGGCCTTCAGCGCCGCCAAGCGGTTGATGCATGTGAATCGTGGCATGGGGGAGCGCGTAACGTTGACCTTTTGCCCCGCCTGCCAGTAACACGGTTCCAAAACTGGCAGTGACCCCAACTGCGACTGTGCTGATCTTGTTCGGAATCATTTGCATCGTATCAAGAATCGCCAGTCCGGAATAGATCGAACCGCCGGGAGAGTTGATGTACATCTGTATGGATTTATCCGGGTCTTCCCGGCTAAGGTACAGCAGTTGCGCGACAACCAGGTTTGCGACCTGATCATTGATAGCGGATCCCACAAAAATGATGCGTTCCTTCAACAGAAGCGAATAGATATCGTACGCGCGTTCGCCATTTCCTGAAGATTCAACCACCATTGGAATCACTGATTTAAATATATTTGTATCCATAGGTTTCCTTTTCTTCGTAAAGATTTTGAAGAGTTTACCTTACGTCTGTTAGATTTTTGTAATATAAAGGCGGGCGCCTGATGATTCAGGCGCCGCGTTGGTAATTAGCTGGCTGTTTGTTCTTCCTGATCGGCTTGAGCGACTGGTTCTGGCGAGCTTTCGGTTTCGGATTGGATTGCCGGAATAGATTCTGGGCTGGCTATAGTGCGAAGCTGCATGCGAATCGCGGATTCCAGCGCTCGATTGGCCGCCTCCATGGAAATGGCGTTCGCGAATTTCTTCTCACCAAGTTCTTTTTGAACTTCCTGGAGTTCGCCGCTCATGATGAGTTCATTCACGATTGTAGATATTTGTTTCTCCAGGGTTTCGTTGCTAATTTTGATATCAAATTTCTTGCTAAGAGCTTCCATCACCAGCGAGCGTTCCAGGCGGTTGATCGCGGTTGGGGTGACTTCCTGCTTGATAAACTCGTCTCTTTCAATCTTGCGCATCTTCAGGTAGACATTGAGGTCGAGCTGTCGGTGCGAAAGCTCATGTTCGAATCGATGTAAAACCTGTTCTTCCTCTTCCTTCAGCATCTGGGGCGGATATTTTATCTTCGCTTCTTGTCGGACCCGATCCACTAAACCGAGGTAATACTTATCCTCATACTCAGCGGTCGTTTCGGCTTTCAGACGTTCCAGAACAGCGGTTCTGAGGTCTTCTACGCTCTTGAAATTTCCCATTTCGGTGAGGAAATCCTCATCAATTTCAGGCAGCTGCATTGCTTTTACAGACTGGATGTTTACCGTGAAGCGAACATTTTTGCCGCGCAGTTCTTCATCAGAGGCGTCTTCAGGGAATTCGTGGGTGATAACCGCGTTTTCGCCAGCGTTGTAGCCGATCAGAGAGCGCGCAAAGCCCTGGAAAGGCCATTCGCTCTCGCGTTGCTCTGTCTCTGTTGGGATGAGGACTTGCTGGGGTACCGCCTTGATTAGATCCGGGTTTTCGCCCTCAGCAGGTTCCAAATTAAGCGCTTCAAGTGTTAAATAAAGTAGATTGCCTTCAGCGGCAGGGGTTTCAAGTGGAACAATCGTGCTCGCGTTTTGCCGCGCGCGGAGAATGAAGTCATCAACTTCCTGCTCGCTCACATCAGGCAGAACGTAGGACTCTCTGAGGCTATCAACATCCCCGAGGTCCACTTCGGGTTCCAGTGGAATTGTGAAGAGGAAAATGGGAGGATTTTCACTCTTGATTTCATCCAGATTGCCCGGACCATATGGCTTAATTTGCGCTTCCTCCAGCACTTCCGGGTAAACCTTATCCAAGAGCAGTTCCAGGGCTTCTTCTTTGATGCTTGCTTCGCCAATGTGGCTGAGCACCATTGCGTAGGGAGCTTTGCCCGGCCGAAAACCGGGGATGCGGGTGCGTTGGGAGATTTTCCGGGCTGCTTTGTGCATGTACTGCTCAAAAAGCTCGGGTTCAAATTCCGCGGTTATTTTTACCTGCTGGTCGTCTGTAAACTCTTTTTGTACTTTCAAAATATACCTCTCATAATTCGATGAATGCTGTGGGGAAAGAGAGGCTCGAACTCTCACGCCTTGCGGCACATGATCCTAAGTCATGCCTGTCTGCCAATTCCAGCACTTCCCCTCGAACAAAAAATTATAAGCGAGAGAGGGAATCAAGTCAACAAACGGTCAAAAGAAATATCAAACATAAGACCGGGCTTGTAATAATGAATAGGAATGCTGCGCGTAGCCATATTCCTACTAGCTAACCAGACAAAGTAAACATTAAGATTAAATAAAAACCTGTACTTAGAAAACCACAATCGCTACTGGTCGCTTAATGAGCATTTATTCGGCAGGTCACAGACGATTACTTACTCAATAACGGCAGAAAGAGGCTGTTACCGTTTACAAATACCTGCGTAAATGACGGCGCTGAAACATTTCCAGCGGAATCGGTTACAACCAGCGAGAAAATTAATGTCGTGGATTGCCAGGGGGCAATAAAGAACGGCGCAACTGTGTTGGGATTTTGCAGAATGACAGGTGGACCACTCGTTTGTGCCCAGGCATAGGTCAGAGGGTAGTTTCCATCAGGGTCCATGCTGGCAGAGCCGTCCAGATTGACAGTGGAAAGAAAACTCACTGATTGATCCAGACCGGCATTAGCGATTGGAGCCTGGTTGCCTATCGTTATCGTGACCGAATCAGGACCAGAGCCTTGTCCAAGGCTGTCAGTAACCAACAAATCGAATGTTATGACGCAAGGTATTGGCGGAGCAGTAAATGTAGGGTTAACCGCTCCAGGATTGCTCAAAACCACGCCAGGACCGCCGCTTTGCAGCCAGGCGTAAGTGAGTGGAAGGTTTCCATCCGGATCATAACTCGCGCTTCCATCAAGCGTAACTGAGGCATTGGTGCTCACGCTTTGGTCTGGACCTGCGTTGGAGACAGGCGGAGTGTTCAGGATCGTCACATTTACATAATCTGGCGAGGAAATACCACCAAGGCTGTCTGTTACTACCAGTTGGAAGGTCAAAATGCAAGGAGTAGAAGGCGCGACAAAATTAGGATACATGGTGCCTGGATTATTAAGCACGACACTGGGACCCCCGGTCTGGTTCCAGGCATATGATAGCGGATAATTGCTATCGGGGTCATAGCTGCCACTGCCATCCAGCGTAACCAGGATTTGCGTGAAATGCAGCTGATCAAGACCCGCATTGGCAACTGGCAGCTGATTAGTCGGTCCAGTATAGCTGAGCGTTGCAGTCATGGTCGACCCGCTGTTGCTAATGCTCGTTACCGCAGCCAAACTATCCGCGCCTGAGTAAAGTCTGCTGTTGGGCGTGGAGCTGTAATTAAAGGTGCGGTTGTTCGCCACACCAGGGAAAGGGTCACCATTATCGCCGCGCTCATAATCATATGAGTCTCCGTAAAGCAGCTCGTCCAGGCCATCGGCCTGCATAAACTTGACCAGCGGATGGCTCTCGTTCGCGTTGGCATTATTGTAGAAGGTAACCCCTTCATCAATATGCAGAATGTTAATTCCTGCGCCCGGAAGCGCGGCGTCATAACCGGTCAGTTGACGATTTTCCACCAGGAAATACTCGCCTGAACCGGAGTACTGCATCCATTCCCAGTCTATGCCGCCGGGATTTGGCCGAAGCAGGAATGCGGAGGCATTGGTTTCAGACTGGGGAATGGAAACGCTGCTTACGGTGCCGTTGATTGCTGTTGGGGTGATCCAGCCCTGGTACCACTTTAGCCAGGCATCGGGAAACGCGGGTAACTGGCCGGGGTAATTTCCGCTGGTGTAATTCCAACTGCCGGTTCCCATAATGGACCAGTTCCCAACGCCGTCCGAAGAACCGTCCGTATCATAGAGATCAGGCCAGGTCAGATCATGCCCCAGCTCATGGACGATGATGCCCATTGTCGTCATGTGATCCTGATGAATTTCTCCAACCTGGGCATAACCGCCATTATGTCCTGGGTCTCCCAGTGTTTTTCCATCCAGTGTGGGCGGGGTCGTGTCATAAAAGTAAAAGCGGTGCGCCCAGATGCTGGGTGAGTTGTTCGAGTAGGATCGTTCGAAACCTGCCACCACCACAACCAGGTGCAGCTCATTCAGAGAAATGTACCCATCCGAATTGCTGTCAAAACTCGCAAAATTGACGTAAGTGTCCGCCGCGATGAGCGCATTTTTTACGATGAGCTGGTTAGCAACTGACCAGCCCGTGCCGGTATTGGGGTGGTTGTAACCAAGATTTAGCCAACCAATAACCCCGTCATTTGCGGTGCCGTAACTCTCCGCAGCCGCGTTGAGGCTGAGCTGATTATAAGAAGCATCAAGATAGTAATCCCGAACGCTGTTGCTGCTTGTGCTGAATATCAAGGAGGCAAAATTAGCGGCGGTGTAGATACCTGAGCGGTCTGAGAAACTCGCCAATAATACGAGCGTAGGTTGCGCACCGATATTCTGGCTCTCCAGCGCGGCTTTTTGGATTTGTGGATAGGTCGGGATGGATGCAGGACGCAGATGTTTTGCGATTCCCATAGGCGCGGAGTGATTTGCAGGAACACTCACCCCTTCCACCAGCATCGGAACCAACTCCCCGCTAGGGGAAAGTTGCGCGTACACCCACCATCCGGAGGACGATTGGAGAACGGTATACCCTTCCAGGGTCTCGTAACCGTTAGACCACTCGTCACCCCATTGGCGCGCAACGAAACCGGTACCATCGGGTTGCTCTAAAACCTGGTCTATTGGTGCCGCGGGAGAAGCAGAAGCAACATCGATGGAGGCAAGCGCGGCCAGCGCGCAAAGAAAAATACCAACAGAAACGCAAATAATATTTCTGTTCATTCTTCACCTCCGATTTTCAGATTGTCAAAGGACACGATAGTTTTGAGCACGGAATCCTCTCCTGGAACAACATTATCCAGAGGGAAAAACCAGTACGATGACCCGTATTTCAACTCTAACTACATAGCAGACAAGCGCGATGCGCGTGAGAGCACCTGAGATTTTTAAAGAAAACAATTCTTTTGGGTGCTTCTACTTATAGTATATAAGAAAACCTGCAGAATCAGAAACGACTTTTGCTCGATACTGCCTAAGAAATCTAAAAAAAATGGATGGGATAGTTGCTTAATCGCCGACAAGAAAATTTTGCCACACGAATTTTTGATTTCCTTATACAGCGCAAGTAATCTGAAATCGCAGCGTAGATTATCCAGCGCTTATAAAAGTTGAATCAAACACTCAACATTTCATTGACCTGGATTGGCAACGGCAGCTGCACGCCACCCTTTAGTGTCCATTCCATCAGCACCTCAGGATCAATGCCAAAAGGCAGCAGCACGCTTCCGCCGGCCTTCGCCAGCAATTCCATGTATTTATCCAGATTTATCGATTGCGGATCCACTTTCCCGCTCAACTCCCAGGCGCGCACGTCCGGTTCGCCTTCCATAAAAAGAAAACGCACGCGCTGCCCGGGTCGGATCTGCATGCCGGCGCTTTCCAATTGCCGTGCCGCGCGCACAGCCGCAGTCGCGCTTTTGTAGGCATCCAGGGCGTAGCTCACCTTCCCATTGATCACCAGCAAATCCAACGGCACGCGGCCGGCTTTAAGGGCTTCCAGCGCGTCCTGATAAAACCGTAAAGCGGATTTCAATGCGTTTGGCAGCTCTGACCGCGTCCGGGCCTGACCAAGGCAGCTAATCATTTCTGTCTGTACCTGCCCAATCCAACGCGGGGTATCCCTGCGGCGGGCTTCCAATCCGCGCACTTTGATTTCCCCACTCTGGAACACGCCGAAATAGCGGTTAGCAATCGGGATGCGGGGGTCCGTCTTGGATGGGAGAAACGCGACCCAGCGAAAAACGCCGTCCAGCGCGATGGCAAGTCCGGTGCGGTTCACAATTTTACGCATCACTTCCTCAAAATGCTCGGGTTTGCTGCAGCCTTTCTTTTTGAGCCAAAGCGCGTCCACGTACATTTGAAGCACTTCAAAACCCTCTTCCTCTGCCACCTCTTTGGCGCGCATCAGCACTTCGCGTCCGCCTTTGGTGACCGCCTCATGGGCTTCAATGCGTCCATAACGAGCGTTTTTGTAGCCAAGAAAACCAAAACAAACTACCAGCAGCCATTTGAGCGCGGAAGAGCGCGCTTTGAGCGTCTTTGCCATGGGATGGTCAGGTGGGTAGGAACGCGTTTTGGTCTTCAGCGCCACGCGTTTTTCGTAGATAGGTTTGAGCGTGAGTGGAACCACGCCCAACTCTTCGCTGGCGGGCGTCAGCACATCCGGCAGAGGAATTTCAGGGGAAATATTCCCGCGGATGATTACCGCGGGATACATGGAGACGAAGTCTACTTCGGCTACATCGCTGTGAAGACCCAGTTTGGGCTGGTAAATCATCCCACCGCGGTCAGCCTGGATGAGCTGCATACCGCTCTTGAACTCTTCCACCTGCCGTTTTTGATAGGGCACCAGGATGTCCTTTTGCAGCGCGGTGATGACCTGCATAGCGGAGATGCCCTGGCCAGGTGAAACGCGCGCGGCTTTCTCAATCGGCAGGGTCGTTACGCGTGCCATTTCCATTGTGCCTGCCAGGCTGTAATCCGACCACATCATCGCGGATTTGCGGTCAATATGGCAGCGCCCAAACAGGTGTGCCTCTTCCGGACGGTAGATAATGTGTCCGTAGGAAAAATAAGTGATTTCTTTCTGCCAGCGCACCGGCCGGCTGGCATCACGATTGAGTGCCAGAGGAGCTGCCTTCTCCTCCATCTGGTTGAGCAGGAAGGGCAGCAGCCAGCTGTCGCCCCAGTCGGTGACGAGAATATCCGGGTCATAGTCCAGCAGCGCGGCGTTCAGGACGGATAAAAAAGCACCGTCCCGGGTGAACGGCAGGGTCTGACTGAAGCGGTCAGAGCGCATGCTGAGCGCGCGCGGCGTTCCGTGCGCGGGGTCAACGTCCGGAGCCAGTTCCATCACGCGCAGAGGCGGCAGGTCCGGGATTAAATCCCAGCGGCTGTTGAGCACGGAAATGGATTGGATGCGGTTCTGGGCGTCAGCGCTGAGCTCGCACAACGCCAGCGGGAAAGCCCCATATCGGCTGATGTAACGCGTGCTGATGGTAACGTCCGAGTCGTACCAGGTAAGGTCCTGGAACTCCTCTTCAAGCTGATGAAACAGTTCCACCTGGTGCGCCGGCGTGTCAACATCAATTCGCAGTACTGTTACAGGGTCCGCCGCGAACACATCCTGCTTTTTCTGGCGCGCAAGCGCGGTCACGCAGGTCTCTTTGCGCAGCCGCTTCCACAGCAGGCGCAGCTGCTCATGCGGTCCGGCAGCGTAAAACGCCACCGGAAAAGCCTGCGTGAAACACACGCGGCGATCATCCGTTTCAGAGATGAACCACAGCGTCAGGCCGTCCTGTTGATTCAAGTACAGGTCCAGCAGCCAGCCCCGAAAACTTATCTCGTTCACGGCGCCTCTTCAAAGTCGGTATACGCGGCAGACGCAAGCGGTTCTGCCACTTCTTCCAGCGCTTCCGCGGCGGGAGGGTCTTCTGGGGCTAAAACTGCCAGAGTTTCGTTGAGCAGCGTGAGAAAACGCGCTTCTTTTCCGCTGTCCAGCTTTATGCTGGGGTCCGCGCCTTCCGGGATAATCTCCTTTTGGAGCGATTTCAGCTGTTTGTACACCTCCAGCAGGATGGCAATCAGGTACATGTCCAGCGGGTACAGATTGGACGCGTACGAGGCTTCCGCCAGGTGCAGGCGGGAGAGCACCAGCAGTTCATCCAGCAGCAGCTGGTCCTCTTTGCGCAGCGCGCGCTGAAAGCGTTTTAGGGCGGCTTCTTCCTGCTGCCAGGTTTGGGTAATGGAAGCAATTGTGCGGCCCATCGGCATCCTTTCTAGAACAGTGCCGGCTGCAGACCAAAACCGGCTGGCAGCGGGACAGGCTCTTCCCAGGCAGCACTGGCGCTGGCGCGCAGCTGCTCCATCAGGCATTCGCGCGCTGCCGATATGGGCGGAATAGGCCGCAGGCTTACCAACACCGGCGCGGACTGGCTGAGGCGCTCCAGGCAGGCAATGCTGCGGGTGAGCAAGCGCTGGCAGTCTTTCAACTTCACATCTTCATCCAGAAAAGTCGCCAACAGGTCCAGAATCACCAGCGGCTCGCGCGGTGGGACGGCGGAAACGGCTTCCAGCATTGCCAGCACCTGATAGCAGGTAAAAGCGCGCGAGAGGCGGATTCTGTTCATCACGCCGACCGGATCGCTGGTGAAAGGCCGGATAGCTCGGGCAACCGCGTACATATTGGAACGGTTGCCGCAATCCAACAAGGTTACCCGCTGTTTGAGCGCCAATGTGGCAACCAGTTCCAGCATTTTTTCGGACATGGCGTGGCTGCCGATAATCAGCAGCAGCTGCGGTGGCAAAGGGTGTGAAAAGGGGAGTAACGCGGCATCTGTTCTCATGCCTTTATTATATAGAATATTTGTTCTATGTCAAGAGATTTTACGAACAATTGTGCTATTATACCTGCCGCGAGCATCTTTTTGGCCAGGCGCAGGGTAGGGGAGTTGAGTATAATTGCACGCTGATATTACCTGTAAAGAGGAATAATGACCACGCTAAAAGGTAGTGAAAGCGGCGCGACCACGCGCAACCGATTTAGTAAATCCATTGTTTTGGCCATCCGTCTGCTCATGCGGCAGAAGGCGTTGGATGATTTAAGTCGGGATTTGGCAGCGTATGTTGTGCTGGCGTTAGAAAAAATATCCGAATCCGTAGAAATCAGCGCCAGCGCCTGGGAAAAGCGCGATTACTGGCTTAAGGCGGATCGTTTTCGCCAGGAGTGGGCCTGGTGTGAGCGCAGCAGCGGCGCTTTGGCCGCTGCGCTGCAGACTAATGATTGGACAGCCGCAGCCCAAAATTTGGCGGTAATCGGGCAGCGATTGAATTCCGTGGAAGTGAGCCCAAATAACCGCCTGGGAGAGCCCTGGAAAGGCGCGTGGGAAATATTCATTCGCCGCTAAAGGCGCTATTTCTGGTAGCCGACAATTTCTATCCCAAAACCAGGCAGGGGAGTATATATTCAACAATATTTCAGTTATTGGTTGTGATAAGTATCATTATCATAAGCTTATATGCAGCGATGACCGTTCACGAGGGAAGTGGTTTTGCTTCCTTTTTTAGCAACAATAATTTCACATCATGCTTGCAAAATATTCGTGGACGATTGAGCAGAATTTGAGACGGTTGTTCGTGGTTGTGTGTACGAATGTTTAACAGATAAACCTTGAAACAAATTGAAAAACTATATTCTGGGCCTGCCTAGTAAACACGCTGCCTGCTAATCGTGAAAATTGAAATGCGAAAAGATCTTTCAATCGTATTGTAAGGTTTGCCCAATCCCTATGCTACCCACCCGCATCCGCATGATAGGTTGGCAATTGCATGTCTAAACACTACACGGTAACAAATGATTAATAAAAAGCACTACTATGCGCAATATCAGCTAATTATAAGGCATAATCATATTTTTGGAAATAATTATCATAAGCATCATAGGATTTGGATGTATAATTAAGGGTATGAAAACTTCGGAAACGGTAACTCAGGCGCTCTCTCGTTATCTTAGCTCGGTTCGCCTCTCGCGCAGCGCCAATACAGCCCGTACCTATGCCAATGCGATGACCCTTTTTAGCCAGGTTCTGACAGGTCATAAACTGGATTTGGACAGTCTGCTGGTATCAAAACTGACAGAAGAACCCGTTATATGGATCATACGCGCGCTGAAAGACATGGCGCCTTCCACGGAACAATGTTATCTGACCGCTGTCGTCGGGTTCTATGAATTCCTGGCTGGAGAAAACCTGGCAGAGATCAACCTCCCCCGCGTTCGACTGCTTATCAAGCAGCGCGCGCGCAAACCTGGCATTCGCCTACCTCAATTTCCCAAGAATGCGATTGAAAAGGTACTGGAATACGCTTCAGAACTCAATAGCATGGACACTAAAGAACCAAATGCCCAATTAATTAATTTACGCGACAGGGCATTTCTCCTCACGCTTGCTGATACAGGATTACGTGTGCACGAGGCCTGTAATTTGCGCCGCGGGGATATCGATTGGGATGAATACCGGGCAGTCATCATCGGCAAAGGAAACCGGGAAGCAGTTCTGCGCTTTTCCCGCCGCAGCTTATTAGCAATCAAGGATTATCTCAGGTTGAGAGCCGAACTTGACGGCGCCAGCGGGAAAGCGTTGGCATCACTGCCGATCTTTGCCCGTCATGACAAGGGCAGTGGCAAGAAAATCAAACCGATCTCGACAACTACAGGACGTGAAATCGTTAACCAACGCGTCAAGGAGGCGGTCGGCGAGGAAGCAGTCGGTTCTATCACCCCACATTCCTTCCGGCACTATTTTGTTACCACCGTTCTGCTTGCCTCTGGTAATCTAAAGTTAGCGCAAGAGCTTGCCCGTCATCAAAACATTGCAGTGACTCAGCGTTACAGCCATCTGAGCGATTCTGAATTGGATAAAAAATATCTGGAAATTTTCGGGTAAGCAGCTTAGTGGTATCATAGTTGCCGACAACTAAATACGGAGTTTGGCAATTAGACCCTATGACCGAATATCGGATTTTTTCTCACCCAATCTTACCGATCACGCCAGAGCCTTACCTCACTTTTTATTGGAATAACCAGAAATTTAACGCAAAACCCGATGAAATGATTTCCTCGGCGCTTATTGCCAATGGAATTCATATTTTTGGTCATCATCCAAAAGACAATTCTCCACAGGGGATTTTTTGCGCTAACGGACAGTGTTCGCAATGCATGGTTATAGCGGATGGCCTGCCGGTAAAGGCCTGCATGACGCCGGTTAAGCCCGGCATACATGTGTCTCCGGCGGAAGGTCTGCCTGCGCTTCCGGAAGTGCTGGCAGAGCCTGCCTCCGGAGCGCCAACACTGAAGAAGACGGTGGAAGTTTTGATTATCGGCGGCGGTCCCGCCGGGCTTTCAGCAGCACAAGAATTGGGAAAAGAGGGTGTCAGCGTCTTGCTTGTCGATGATAAAGACCGACTTGGCGGTAAGCTTGTTTTGCAAACCCACCGCTTTTTCGGCTCATCCCAAGCGGTCTACGCGGGCACAAGGGGAATTGACATTGCCAAAAAGCTGGAATCACAGGCTCGTGTTTACCCGAGTGTGGAAATCTGGGAAAAAAGCACTGCACTGGCGATTTTTGAAGATAAAAGCGTTGGGATTCTCCGGTCCGGCAGCCAGTATGTGCTGGTACAACCACAAGTATTGTTGGTTTCCTCAGGCGCGCGCGAACGCAGTCTGGCATTTCCGGGAAACACCCTGCCAGGTGTCTACGGCGCAGGGGCTTTCCAAACCCTGGTCAATCGCGACCTGATACGCCCATGCAAAAATCTTTTCATCGTGGGCGGCGGAAATGTTGGATTGATTGCAGGATACCACGCTATCCAGGCCGGCATTCATGTAGCCGGACTGGTGGAAGCAGCCCCAGCTTGCGGTGGCTATCGGGTGCATCTCGATAAACTTGTGCGCTCAGGGGTGCCAGTTTTCACCTCCCATACCGTGGTAGCAGCGCTTGGCGCGGAGAATGTGGAAAAAATCCGCATAGCGCAGCTTGATGGCGACTTCAATCCAATCCCGGCTACACTGCGAGAGTTTGAATGCGATACGCTATTAATTGCGGTAGGGCTGGATCCCGTGAATGAGTTCATAAAAAAAGCCGACGACGTTGGTTTGCCGGTCTTCGCCGCTGGGGACGCTTATGAAATCGCGGAAGCTTCTGCTGCGATTTTTTCTGGGCGTATAGCTGGCGCGCAAATCGCCGAACGCTTGGGTAAAAGCCATACAGTAGTTCCCCCTGAATGGATCGAGTTGGAAAATATTCTTAAGTCGAAACCTGGAAATTTGCGCCAAGAACAGCTGCCCAGGCTTAACACGGGTGTTTTTCCAGTGCTGCACTGCAACCAGGAAATTCCCTGCGATCCTTGCACAACGATTTGCCCAAAGCACCTGATCCAGATTAATGGACAGGATATTCGCGCCCTGCCGGAATTCCTCAGGAACGAAACTGAAGCATGTCTCGGCTGTCTGCGCTGTGTCTCGATCTGTCCGGGGCTTGCCATCACTTTGGTGGATTTTCGAAAAAGAACAGGGACAGCTTTGGTTTCGCTGCCCTACGAGCAAGACTCAGCGCAAATCAAGCCTGGCGATTTAATCATGGTCACAGATACAAACGGGGCCGGGCTAAGTTCCCTGCCAGTTCACTCCGTTCGCAAACTTTCGGGTTTTAACGGTACGCGGGTTATCAGCGTGGAGGCTCCTTCAGAAATCGCAGCCCGAATCGCAGGAATACGCCTAATCCCTCCGTCCGAACCACTCGGAAACTTTGATAAAACTGGTGAATTTCCGTCGGATTTAGCGGATGACGCTTTTATTTGCCGCTGCGAGAGGGTTACAGCCGGCGAAATCCGAGCGTTAATCCGCACCGGTATTCGGGATATTAATCAAATCAAGGCCATTTTACGGGTCAGCATGGGCGCCTGCGGAGGAAAAACTTGTTTAAATATGGTAAAGCGCATGTACCAACAGGAGGGAATCCCTCTTTCTGAAGTGACCGAACCCCCAATACGACCTGTATTTGTGGAGATGCCGATTTCCTTGCTCGCGAACATTCCAGGCGACTTGAACGGAGGCAAGAAATGATGCCCCTCCCTTCTTATGATGTCATCATCGCGGGCGCTGGTTCAATTGGCACTCCGACCGCTTTCTACCTGGCTCAGGCCGGCCTACGCGTGCTGGTTCTGGAAACACTCCCAAGTGTTGGACAAGCTTCGAATAAACATGCGATTGGTGGCATCCGAGCCACGCATTCGGATGAATCAAAAATATACCTATGCGCAGAAAGTATTAAAGTTTTGTCCACCTGGCGCGAGAGATTTGGTGATGATATTGAGTGGCGCGCCGGCGGCTACTGCTTTGTCGCCTATGAACAAGCCGTAAAGCAGACTTTACAGGACCTGCTGGCCTGCCAAAAAGCCTTTGGATTACATATCGATTGGCTTGAAGCTGAGGCGGTCCGCGCCCTTATTCCCGATATTCAGATGGAAGGTTTATTGGGTGGGACCTTTTCACCGGAAGACGGGTCTGCCTCTCCAATGAAAACCTGCTTTGCTTTCTACAAGCATGCCCTGAATGCTGGCGCTGAGTTCCACTTTAACGAGCCTGTCCTCAAAGTTGGAGTAAACAAGCAGCGGATTGAAACCGTCACAACGACGCGAGGAACCTATTCCTGCAAATATTTAATCAACGCCGCGGGTTCCTGGGCCGCGGAAATATCGGAGCTTGTCGGTATTCCGCTGCCAGTTCAAGCAGAAGCGCATGAAGCTGGGATTACTGAACCGGTCCGACCCATGTTTTCTCCCATGATTGTGGATATTCGCCCAAGAGTAGGCTCGAGCAATTTTTATTTCTACCAACACCCAACGGGCAAAATCATTTTCTGCCTTACTCCAAGTCCACAAATATTGGGGAACTTCTGCCAGGATACCAGCGAATTCTTACCCCTGGCTTCCAGACGCCTTATTGAACTGATGCCAAAGCTGATGAACTTGCGCGTCCGCCGAACCTGGCGCGGCACCTACCCCATCACGCCGGATGGTTTACCAATTTTTGGAAGGACTGAGGCAGTCGATGGATACCTGCTTGCAGCCGGTGTCTGTGGTCAAGGTTACATGTTAGGCCCTGGCGTGGGACAAATGCTCACCCATCTGATTGCAGGGGGCTTGAACGACTCAGAGGAATCATGTCTGCAATCGTTGCGTCTGCATCGGTCCTTTACAAGCGCTGAAAAGCTTAAATAGATTCTAGGTTTTGTGGCATACTTTGCCTATCATCATGGATATCGATAAAATATTTCATAAATTTCCAGCTACATATACCAGCGCTGATATTGATCTTATCAAGTCAGCTTACCTGATGGCTGAGGTTGCGCACAAGGGACAGACGCGCGCTTCCGGCGTGCCTTACGTCTCTCACTGCGTCGGCGTGGCAAATATCCTTTTGGACATCGAGGTTGCACCCAGCCTGGTCATTGCAGGCTTGCTGCATGACATTGTGCTTGACACCACTGTCACATTGGATCAAATCCGCGAAAAGTTTGGGGAATCCATCGCGAAATTTGTGGAAGACCTAACCATGATTACCAGCCTTCCACAAGTGTCCCGAGGGGATCAACACCTTGAGGAATTAACCGGTCCGCAAATTCCAGATCTAACCACAGACAGCCGCAAAGCGGAATACGTTGTGGAAACTTTGCGGAAGATGCTGCTGGCCATTGGAAGCGATTTCCGCGTGATTATTGTCAAGCTTGCTGACCGGCTGCATAACATGCGCACGCTCAAGGATATGCCACCCGAGCGGCAGAAGCGGGTCGCGGAGGATACTCTTGAAATTTACGCTCCCTTAGCGAATCGCCTTGGTATCTGGCAGATTAAGTGGGAGCTGGAAGACCTAGCGTTCCGTTACGTCAATCCTGAAGAGTACAGCAAGATCGCTGAAAAGTTGGCTACCCAGAGGCTGAAGCGCCAGGAAGAAATCAACGCGATTATTAGCAACCTGACCAACCTGCTCGAAAAATCCGAGGTGAAATCAGTAATTTCAGGCAGACCCAAGCATATTTTCTCAATTTATCGGAAGATGCAGCGGAAAGATGGCAATTTTGATGCTATCCGTGATCTAAGGGCCGTGCGTATCCTCGTGGATGATGTGGAAGCTTGTTACAAAGTCCTTGGAATCATGCATATGCAGTTCACTCCTATTCCAGGTGAGTTTGATGACTACATCGCGGCAAAAAAGCCAAACAACTACCAATCCTTGCATACAACGGTGGTGTACAAAGATGGCAAACCGCTCGAAATTCAAATCCGAACACATGAAATGCACCGAAACGCTGAATTTGGCGTCGCGGCGCACTGGCGCTACAAAGAAAAATCCACTCTTATAAGTGATGATTACGAGCAAAAGGTAAGCCTGATTCGCAACTTACTCTCCTGGAGCCAGGAGGTAGAGGAAGATTCAGAGGAGCTTGGCGCGTTACCTGCGGACGTCTTTCGGGATAGAGTGTATGTCATTACTCCAAGAGGAGATGTGGTCGACTTGCCATTTGGCTCCACCCCAATAGATTTTGCATACATGGTCCACACCAATGTTGGTCACCGCTGCCGCGGCGCTAAGGTAAACGGGAAATTGGTGCCATTGGAATATCAGCTTCAAACGGGGGATAAAATTGAAATACTCACAGCAAACCGAGGAGGCCCAAGCCGCGATTGGCTAAATCCGAGCCTTGGGTTAGTGAAAAGCCCCCGTACACGCTCAAAAATTAAGCAGTGGTTCAAACAGCAAGACCGTGAACAAAACCTTGAGCACGGTAAAATATTGATTGAAAAAGAATTCAAGCGGTTAGGTATCGGCCAAATTGATTTACAGGAATTTGTGGATTATTTCCACCTTCGGACTCTTGAGGACCTCTATGTAGGAATTGGCTGCGGCGATGTCCCGATTGGAAGGCTGGTGAACCGCATCGCGGAAACCCAGCATGCTCCTGAAACTGAGACGATTGAACTTGTTCCGACCATTCCAAGCAGGGCGAAACCAAGCGACACCGTCATTGTAATGGGTTTGAAAGGCCTGGCCACTACCATGGCGCGCTGCTGCAATCCGATGCCTGGGGACGAGATTATCGGCTACATCACCAGAGGGCGTGGAGCGACGATTCATCGATCTGATTGCCCGAACGTCCTGCGTGTAACAGATAAAGAACGATTGGTAAAAGTAGATTGGGGAACTGAGGAAAAAACTTTCCCGATCCCATTGCAGATAAAAGCTTACGACCGGCAGGGATTGATGACGGATATTTCCGCGATAATCTCAAGTGAACCTGTGCGTCTGATTGATTTATCCTTAAACAACCGTCAAAACCTGGTCGTAATAAACCTCGTGCTTGAAATCAGCGGTATCAGCCAACTAAGCCGCCTCTTGGCGCGTCTGGAGAATTTGCCAAATGTTATTCAGGCCATCCGGGTGCGGCCAGGTTGACAAGCGGCTTACTTTACGGCAGCCTGACTATAAGGTAAAATGCCATCCGAAATTAGCATCCCATAAAAAGGAGATTTTGATGCCAAAAATTCGCTGCCATTATCTAGATTGTCTTTTTTTAGACGACCGATATTGTTCTGCTGCAGCCATCGAGCTAAACCCTGATACTGGCTGTCAGACCTACACTCCCGATGAAGAAGCAGGAATTGATAATTGGGAAGAAGAAGAAGAATTGGATGACTGGGAAGCCATGGGCACCCCCGACGACCTGAGCGCGGAGTGGGACGACGACGATGACGATGATGAGGACATCGACGACGACGCGGATTCTTTTTAATATTGGTTCTTGAGTAGTCTTGTTCTGAAATTCTCGGGTGTAGAACACGCAAGACCATTCCGAAAACGAAGGCTAATATGGACAATTTAAAACCGATGATTGCGTTGAATGTTTACCTGCTGCCTGAGTTTCGTCAGGAAATCCTGGACGGAGTTGTATCTGGTCTGTCTGCGCTGCCCGATGAGGTAAGGCGCGATGTCATGTCCGCGGTGCGGGATGAAGTCAAAATTAGCGGCTTTCGAAATCCTTTCAGCGCTCCCAAGGCAGTTCTCATCCGCCGCATGGAGTCTGTGTTTCTCAAACAATCACGTTTTATTAAAGCTATGCTCATGGCTTGGGTGGCCTTGCAAAAACCTGCCGATGCTGTCGTTCGCGCTGTCATTGAGTCATTGCCTTTTCAAACAAATCCGGAGGCTATTAATTACCCCGACCCGGAAAATGCGTTTTTAATTGGTTGGCCTGAGCAAATGGGATATCAAAAATTGTCTGACTTAGTTCGCGCTCAGGATGCCGCGATAAACGCCAGCACGGACACAATAGCGCTGTTGACTGTCTGGCTATCGGGATGTTTGCCCGACCCAATCTCAGCCGGCGAACCCGCCTGAGCTGCCCTTGTAATGGAGTGAAAATGGAAGAAAAACATTCAGGATCCACCACGATCGCGCCCACAGTGCTGAACACAATCGCACGATTGACCTGTCTTGCTACCCCGGGCGTCACCGCGATGGCGCCGGTTTTTTCTGGCGCTGCCAGAGGCAGTCACGGTGAGACCGAGGGCGTTAAGATAGTTGTAAAAGACTCTATCATTTATGTTGATGTCTACGTCGTGATAAATGGCGCCGAAAATGTCCGCGTAGTAGCCGAAGCAGTCCAACAGCGGGTAACCAGGGCAATTTCTGAGATGGTTGGCATGGAAGTTGCTTCTGTCAATGTACATGTTACCGATATTGAACTCGAAGCATAGGCGCTCATGAAATCGCGAACCAAGGCGCGCGTCGCTGCCTTGCAGACTCTTTACGAAGTGGACCTGACAGACCACCTATTGGGCAGCGTGCTAGCGGATCGGGCTGTCGACAACGACCTTGATGAAGCCCAATATGCTTTCGCGCAAGTTATCGCGCAGGGAGTCTTCGAGAACCGCGAACGTCTCGATCAGTTGATTGCCGCGCACGCTCCGGAGTGGCCCTTGGACCAAGTGGCAGTGATTGATCGCAATATCCTGCGAATCGCGCTTTGGGAAGTTGCTTATTATCGCAAAACCCCTTTAAAAGTTGGCATTAACGAGGCTGTCGAACTCGCGAAATCTTTCGGGACAGACAGCTCCCCGCGTTTTATTAATGGAGTACTCGGCAGCCTTGCTGAAAATTTCGACGCGCTGCTGAAATCGATACCCAGGTAGAGGTGGCACATGCGGCATAAGACGGTTAAAACGCTCATCGTAATTGTCCTCTCCGCAACCGTTTTATGCCTGACAGCCGGATGCGCGCTCAATGTAGTCCCAAAAGGAACGGTCAGGCAGGACCCGGGATTGGAATTCCCTTCCAAAGTCCAGCCAATGGAGTTGGTGCCAGTTGTCTTCAACGTCGAACTGCGGCAGAACTATTCTCCTGAAACTGTACTTTCTCTGAACGTTTTGGATGAAGTCAGCGGTCTTGATTACAACATCACGCGTTATGAGCTGACCAACATCTCCGAAAACAGGTACAGCGGTACCTTGCTCCTGCCTTTGGGCGCAGTTGTGAAATACCGCTACCAAAGCACTTTCCCGATTGATCAACCTGAAGCGGCGGCGGATGGCAGCAGCGTGATTTATCGCATCGCGCGAGTGTCGCGAAATTTACAGATTTATGACAGCATCGCAGCCTGGCCAGAGCTTCCGTACCAGGGCTCCGCTGGAAAATTAACCGGCATCGTCTCGGATCAAAAAACCCAGAAGCCCTTAGCGGATTGTCTTGTGTCGGTAGCCGGATATCTGACGTTCACGGATATGACTGGCCGTTTCTTTTTTGACCATGTTCCCGAAGGTATTCATACTCTGGCAGTGCAGTCTCTGGATGGCGGATATCAATTCTTCCAACAGCAGGCGAATATCTTAGCGGATCTTTCCACACCTGCCGTGATTGAGATGACCGCGCTGCCTGAAGTGACCGTCAAATTTGTTGTTTCTTTGCCGGATGAAGCCGTAGGCGCGCCGGTGCGAATCGCGGGGAACCTTTACCAGTTAGGAAATGTTTACAGCAAGCTTGAAACTGGCCAAAGCACATTAGCCGCCCGCATGCCTCTGCTTACTAAGATGGATGATGGACGTTACACCATCTCTCTGAAATTGCATGCCGGCAATGATTTGGTTTACAAATACACGCTGGGCGACGGACTGCTGAACGCCGAGCGGGACAAAGCGTTTAAACTTGTACTCCGGCGTTTCATCGTTCCAGATAAGAATGTTACTGTTGCCGATAAAGTTGAAACGTGGCGTCATGAAGCCGGCTCTTCGGTAAATATTAAAGTTTTCACTCCGCCAAATACTCCAGCTGGTGATTCCGTGTCGATTCAATTTTCCGCGCGCGACGTTTGGCGGCAGCCTATTCCTATGTGGCCGGTGAACACCAATGAGTGGATGTACCTTCTTTTTGCAGATTCTGATGAGGCAGCTGCGATGCGATACCGGGTCTGTCGCAATGAGCAGTGCGAACTGGCATATGACGAAGCCAGCTTTTCGGCAGCCATCCCCGTTGGTCTTGAACCAGAAAATCAGTACACGGTATCAAGTTGGCATTTATGGGACGCTTCTTCGACTCCCAACTTACCTACCACCGGCACTGCCGCGCAAACCGAACAGCTGTTTGGTTTGGAATTCACGGAAGCTTACCAGCCTTCAGATTTAAACCGTTATCGCAACGTTTTTCCTGAGTTGAAGCAACTGGGAGTGAATTGGGTCATTTTTTCACCTTCCTGGAGAGTTTCTGATCAGAATTCCCTGCCTTATCTGGATCCCAATCCTGCGGGCGGCATGATGATGTTGGACTTGGTGCAACTCATTCAACTAGCCAAAGAACAAGGGCTTTCAGTTGGTCTTTACCCGAAGCTGATTTTCTCCCCCGATTCCGCTGCTTGGTGGAAATCAAGCCAGCGAAACGCGTTGTGGTGGCAGCAGTGGTATCAGGAATATGATCACTTTGTGATGAACTACACGCAATTGGCAGCAAATACTGGGGTTGATCAATTGATCATCGGCGGCGCGGCAGTCCGCCCCAGCTTGCCAGGCGCATTAATTACTACCGCGACAAATTCAGGAACACCTAAAACTTCAGAAAAGATATGGACAGAACTGCTGCGCAAGGTAAATACCTACTACAGCGGCGAGGTTCTCTGGGCTGTGCCAACACAGGACCAGGAACTGCCTTTGCATAATTTCTACACTGAGGTGGATGGTTTCTACATCCAACTCCAAATTCCAGGTGAAAGTTATGATTACTACGATGCCAACACAGCCACAGGTTTTGTTGAAGATACCCTCGCGGAATTTCGCGATGCTTCGGGCTTGCCGGTCTACGTTGGCTTGAATGCTCCCTCTGCCAGCGCCGAGAGTTTTAGGTGCAACAACGCTGACTGCTTGCGCAGCCCATCTGACGGGGCGTGTCCATCTCAGGATGTCGATCTGGAAAGACAAAACTACTTCTACCAATCCTATTGGCCTGTATTGCGCGCTAACGCCTGGATTAAAGGCGCGGTATCCCGTGGTTTTTATCCGGTTGTCATGCTGCAGGATTGCTCGTCGTCGGTCTATGGAAAACCCGCGCTTGAAACGCTGCTTAAATAGCGTGAAAAATAAATAAAAAAAGGAATGCGTAGTGATACCAGAAGGATTAAGTTCAGGACTTGCCAGGCTTGGCATTAACCACCCAGCGAATGTTCTTTATAACGGCAGTCGTGCTGAGTTAATCGAGGAGGCAGTAAAGAATCACGAAGGCTGTTTTTCTTCCAGTGGCGCGTTCGTCGTAAACACCTCCCCTTACACCGGCAGATCGCCAAACGATAAGTACCTGGTAAACAATGGGGATCCAGACCTTTGGTTTGCCTCTGGCACACAAGGGATGGAAAACCAGGTTTATGCCAGATTAAAAGCAAAAATTGCCGCCCACATGGAAACACGCAAGCTGTACATTCGTGATGTAATTGCCGGCGCGGATCCCACCCAAAAGGCGCGCATTCGAGTGATTACCGACCTTGCCTGGCAGAACCTGGCTGCCTCCAACATGTTTATCCAGCCCCTTGAAGAAACACCCTTCGCAGAACCGGACCTGACCATCATTGCCGCGACCAGTTTCGCGGGAGATCCCCAGGCTGACAGTTTGCGTTCACCAGCTTTTGTCATTATGAATTTTGACGAAAAAACTGTTCTGATTGGGAACACTTCTTACGCGGGAGAAATTAAAAAATCTGTCTTCACCTACATGAATTATGTGCTTCCCAAACGTGGAGTTCTCTCCCTGCACTGTTCAGCCAACAAAGGCCGACGCGAAGAAACCGCGCTTTTCTTCGGCCTTAGCGGAACTGGCAAGACGACCTTATCTTCCGACCCGGAAAGGGCATTAATTGGGGATGACGAACATGGTTGGGGCGAGAAGACCATCTTCAATTTTGAAGGTGGCTGCTACGCGAAAACTATCCGAATCAATCCTGATTATGAACCCTTGGTATGGTCGGCGATTAACCGATTTGGCTGTCTGATAGAAAACGTTCCGCTTGGACCGGATCGCGCTCCGGATTTTGACAGCAGCGAGATAACAGAAAACACCAGAGCAGCTTACCCGCTGCACTACATTCCAAACTATGAGCCTTCCGGTATGGGTGATCATCCCGAGCATATTTTCTTCCTGACCGCGGACGCGTTCGGCGTACTACCGCCTCTTGCGCGGCTGAACACCGACCAGGCGATGTATTACTTCCTCAGCGGTTACACCTCCAAATTGGCTGGAACGGAACGCGGACTAGGAGAAAAACCAGAGGCGACCTTTTCCACCTGCTTTGGAGCGCCGTTCTTGCCGCTCAAACCCGCGATTTACGCGAACTTGTTGGCCGAGAAATTGGAGAAACACCACACCAAGGTCTGGCTGTTGAATACAGGCTGGTCCGGTGGAGGTTTTGGGGTTGGCAAGCGCATCGCGCTGCCGCTTACCCGTGCCATGATCAGCGCCGTGCTGAGCGGAAGCCTGAATGATGCCCCAACGCATGTACACCCAATATTTCGTGTTTACATACCAGATGAAGTTGCTGGCGTACCAGAATCCGTGCTTAACCCGGAGCAATCCTGGGCTGACGCGCAGGCTTACCAACGCGACGCGCTCGCCCTGGCAGAGAAATTTACTGAAAACTTCAAAAAGTACAAAGCTTCGGTGCCGGAAAGCGTAGCCGCCTCCGGACCCATTCAGCCATAATCGCAGGCAGAAAAGGAGACTTTTATGGATAAGTTCATCATTCGCGGGGGAAAACCGCTCTCAGGCACGATGCGTCCTTCGGGAAACAAGAATGCTGCCCTCCCTTTGATGGCTTCCTGTCTTTTGACGGAAGAGCCGGTTGTGCTTCACAATTTGCCGGATATTACCGATACCCGCACGATGCGCCGCCTGCTTGAAAGCCTCGGCGTAAAAATTCGTCAGATTGGTGAGAGTTCATCTTACGAGCTGCATGCCAAAGAAGTGCACCCCTCGGACCTTGACCCGGATATCTGCCGGCAGATACGCGCGTCCATTTTGTTGGCTGGACCAATGGTCGCGCGTTCAGGTGGTCTCATACTGCCTCCGCCCGGTGGCGATGTGATTGGGCGGCGTCGCGTAGACACGCACATTCTGGCATTAAGCAAATTAGGCGCAACGTTCACGTACAATGGAACTTTTCAATTCTCCGCGCCAAAACTTGTAGGGGCGGATATCCTGTTGGACGAAGCCAGCGTTACGGCCACTGAAAACGCCATCATGGCGGCCTCCAAAGCAGAAGGTCGCACAATCCTTCGCAACGCCGCCTCAGAACCGCATATACAGGAGCTCTGCCACTTGCTGAACATCCTTGGCGCCGACATAAAAAACATCGGTTCTAACACGCTGGTCATAGACGGTGTGAAGGAACTGGGCGGCGGAGAGTTCACGGTCGGTCCGGATTATCTCGAGGTAATCAGCTTTGTGGGCGCCGCGGTGGTGACCCACGGCGAAATCCGCATTAAAGATGCTGGCGTTGAACATCTCGGTATGATCAGGCTTGTGCTGCGTCGTCTGGGAGTGGATTTTGACTTCGTCGGGAATGACATTCTTGTTGGCGCGAATCAGCGTCTGGTCATAGAGCCGGACCTGGGCAATGCCATCCCCGAAATCAGCGTGATGCCCTGGCCTGCCTTCCCAACCGACCTGATGAGCATCGCGATTGTCATCGCGACGCAATCCACCGGTAGTATTCTCTTCCACGACTGGATGTACCCCAGCCGCATGTTCTTCACGGACAAGCTCGTTTCAATGGGCGCGCAAATTGTCCTGTGTGACCCGCACCGCTGCATTGTTCAGGGACCCACCCGCTTGAACGGCGAGAAGCTGGATAGCCCGGATATTCGCGCGGGAATCGCGCTGGTTCTGGCGGCGCTCTCGGCGAATGGCACTTCAACTATACGCAATATTACGCAAATTGAGCGGGGTTACGAACGTATCGACGAAAAGCTTAAAGCGCTGGGCGCGGATATCACCAGGGATTCCGCGTAAACTACTCAACACAAAAAAAGAGGGCGAAAGCCCTCTTTTATGATGTATACCGCGATTATTTTGGTTGGCTGTTTACAACATCAAGAAACTGATTAACCACATCCCGCAGCATGGGCTCGGGTAGCGCGCCAACCTGACGATGCACAATCTTTCCCTTGGCAATCATCAGCATGGTAGGTATGCCCTCTACATGGTACTTGCTAGCCCACTCCTGGTTTTCGTCAGTATTTACTTTCGCGACAATTAGCTTTTCCGCGTAATCCTTGGCAATTTTTTCAAGGATTGGCCCGACCATCCGGCAAGGTCCGCACCATGGCGCCCAGAAGTCTACGATTACAGGAATGGGGGAATCCAGGACTGTCTTTTGAAATGCCGCATCGGTTACATTGATTGGTTCACTGATCATGATAATTCTCCTCTATTATTGAATTGCTTTTAGTGTACACGCAACTTATATAAGATGTTTATTAACCTTATTCAAGCTCAACCCCACCCCAATTTTTGTATCAAAGGCGGTCCGAGAATAATAAGTCCCACTGCGATTGCAACCACCGCCGCGATCAAGACTGCCGCTGCTCCAACATCCTTGGCGATTCTGGCTAGCGGGTGGCGCTCCGGGCTGGCGATATCCAGGATTGTTTCCAAGGCTGTGTTCAGAAACTCCGCAATCCAAACTATCCCGATTACTAACATAATTATTGCCCAATCGTAACAAGAGATGCGCAGCCAAAAGCCCCCCGCGATTACCAAGGAGGTGGCGGCCAAATGGATCCAAGCATTTTTTTGGGTGCGCAAAACGAATGCCCACCCTTTAAAGGCATACTTGAACGAATTAAATCGAGAGACAATAAAACTTCTGAGACCGGAGTAAATCTTTTTCATCGCGCGCCACGTTACAACTCGATTAACTATAACCGAAAAACAGATGATTCACGCTTGCGTTTTTCTTAAAGAGCGGCTTTCGCAAACCGAAAAATGAGATAGAATAGACTTCGCGCGGGTGTAGCCAAGTGGTAAGGCAGTAGCTTCCCAAGCTACCATTCGTGGGTTCGAATCCCATCACCCGCTTTTCCCTTTTTGGATTATCCAAATTTTCGCTTTATTTTCCTTCAGTGTGCTTGCCTGGTCTTGCTGTTCCTTTTGGCTTCCTGAGTTTCCGGAAATACGCCAGAGCAATACCGATCAAAAGCAGCGCAATCGGACCCGCAACACTCAGGGTCCTTTTGGCCTGTGTACGAACTTTTTGAGCAATTTCATCAGGGGAGACTACTTTCACCGAAAAGGTCAAAGAAATACTGCTGGTAACGTCTTCCTGTTTTCCCTCCGCGGAGACGACTGGATACACCAGTTTTCCCTCAATTTTTCCCGCAAGCGTTTCCCCGACAAGCGCGTCTTGCGATAATACAAATGACATAGGGATAAAAATTGGATCCCGCCGCTCGAAGATGGCGTTATGTTGAATCTTATCGTCCCAGCTCTTTTCCTTGGATAGCACAGCTTCCGCTTTTGTGGCGTCTGGGCCTTTTTCTGAAATAGTGAGATTGAGGGCTTCTGCGCTCCAAAATCCCTTGATGGATTTTTCAGCCTGAATCTCCAGATTTGCACTCTTTCCGGGGGCGGCAAAGATGACCTGTTGCTGGCTGACGTCCTTAGGAAAGGCATTAAGACGCTGCGAGTAAGAGCGAATTAACGCGTCTTCCCCCAGATACACCAGGTTATAAAGCGCGGCTAGCGCGAGCACTGTCGCGATTAACCCCGCCCCAAGCATTAGCATCGGCCAACTGGGTTTTTGTTTTGAAAGAGTGGATGCTGTCATGGGTGCTCCTATTGTTTGCTAGGATTCTATCACTGTGCGTTTGCTTTTGTTCGCTTCTGAACCCTATGAAAATGGCAAAAAGACTTGAAATATTCTTGACAATTTTCTGAAAAACTCTTACACAAATAGAATTATAGTTATATAATGATTAGGACTGTTTTTGATGGATTGATTGTTGGTTTTGCAGGAATTTTGGAGGGCAGGGAGCGCAAACAATAATTAGGTTAATTATCTATGAGAAATGCATTGTCTTATAGATTCTGGTTGCTTGTTTCCCAATTACTCAAAAAATTCGCAATTGGTCTGGAAAAGGAGAAAAGGGTGAATATCAAAGATTTATTGAGACCAAACCTGGTAGAGCTGGGGGTTACGGTTACGGATTGGCAGGATGCCATTCGCGCGGTTGGCAAGCTGTTGGTCGCGGATGAAGCTATCGAACCCCGCTTCGTAGACGCGATGATCCGCGTCGCCAAAGAATTCGGTCCATATATCGTGCTCGCGCCAGGCTTTGCCATGCCGCACGCCCGCCCTGAAGATGGTTGCATTAAATCCAGCATGGGTTTAATTACCCTGGCGGAACCTGTCAATTTTGGCAATCCCCAGAATGATCCCGTCAATGTCGTGGTGGCCTTGGCAGCCGTTGATAACAAAGGCCATATTGAAGGACTCTCAGATTTGGCGGAAGTCATGAGCGAGGACGGCATTGTGGAAAAAATCGCCGCCTCAACCACAGTTGATGAAGTCCTGGCGATTATGTACGGAGAAAAAGCTCAGTAGGAAAACACTAGTTCGGGTCGAATGAACAGCGATTTTTACCACTTTGTGGGCATACGCTGCCAGTAAAGAAACTTTTTTTGGTCGTGTTTGTTTTATTAGTATAGAAAAAGGAGAATCATGATTAAAGTATTCACGTTATGTCCTCAAGGCTTGGGCAGCAGCATGATTGCCAAAATCAACGTCCAAAAAGCATTGGATGCTTTGGGACTTGAGAGCGATATTGAGTGCTCTGGTGTCGCTTCCATCGTTGGACAGAAGTACGACATCATTGTCACCATTGAAGAAATGCGCAGTTCTTTGGAACGCGCCGACCAAAGTCGGATTGTCTACATCTCCAACTTCTTTAAGAAGGATGAAATTGCTCAGAAGGTGGAAGCCAAACTGAGAGAGTTGAAACTCATCTGAGATACCTATTATTTAGGTTTCTTCACCCGGTGGATGTTGCTGAACATCAACTAGAAAATGAGTGAGGCATATAACATTGGCTTTAGTTACAGCCTAAAGGAGGTAGAGATAAGGAAAGCTATAGAAGAGATGCTTGCATCTGGTGGTTTGTAGAACTAGATTTGTGTTTTGTAAATTTTCAACTAATCTAAAGGAGTCACTATGCAAATCATTCTCGACATTTTTGATTTTATCGGCACGCAGATCCTTTCCGCCTACAGTATCATCCTCGGTATTGTTGCGCTTGTAGGCCTTCTGCTGCTCAAACGCCCTGCCCATCAGGTCATCAGCGGCGTAATCAAAACCATCGTTGGCGTCCTGATTATTGGCGCCGGCGCTGGTGTCTTGGTTGGCGGTATTGCCCCCCTGACGAATATCATTAACCACGTGCTTGGCGTGCAGGGTGTTCTACCCACCAACGAAGCCGCTTTGCCCTTCGCGCTTGAACGCTTCGGACAGATTGGTTCCCTGGTCATGGTTGGCGGCTTCATTCTCAACGTCATCCTGGCCAGAATCACCAAATACAAATTTATCTACCTGACCGGCCACATCATGCTTTACGTCTCCCTGTTTGTGGTGATTGTTCTTAACGCCACCATGGGTCTCAACGGTTGGCAGCTGTGGTTGCTTAGTACTATCGTGATGGGTCTGTACTTCACACTGATGCCCGCGCTTGTGTACCCCGGCACCAAAGCCATCACCGGCGGTGAAAAATTCTCCGTCGGCCACACCGGCGACTTCTCCTATTGGTTCTCCTATGTGACTGGCAAGCTCTTCAAGAAGGGCACCAAATCCGCTGAGGAATTTACCCTGCCCAAGAGCCTGAGCTTCTTCCGCGATACCACCTCCGGCCTGGCTGTCACCGTCCTGCCTCTGTACCTCATCCTGACCCTGGTTTCCTACAAATACGTCGCGGCGGAAGTTGCCGGTTCTCAGAATCCGATTATCTTCGCGATCATGAGCTCCCTGACCTTCGCTGCCGGTATGACCATCGTTCTGGCTGGCGTCCGCATGATGCTTGGTGAAATTATGCCCGCCTTCGCTGGTATCTCCGAGAAACTGGTTCCCGGCGCTATCCCCGCCTTCGACTGCCCGGTTGTCTTCCCCTATGCTCCTACCGCTCTGCTGTTCGGCTTCCTGGCGATGTTTGCTGGAATGATCCTTGGCACCGGCTTGCAGCTCGGCCTGGGCGCGCTGTATGTCATCCTGCCGGGCGTGGTACCCGCTTTCTTTGCTGGCGGCACATCCGGTATCTTCGGTAATGCAACCGGTGGTTGGAAGGGCGCTATTTTTGGCCCCTTCATCATGGGCGTGGTTATGGCGATTGGCACCGGTTGGCTGATTCCTCTGACCGGCGACCTCTACAAGACTGGCGCGACCTTTGGCGATCCCTTCTATGCTACTGTCGGTCTGGCGTTCGCCAAATGGGGTGACTTTGTTGGCAAGGGCGGCGTGCTTGGAATTATCGCCATCGCAGTCGCAGTTGCCCTCGTTGTCCTTGTCTTCGCGCTCAGCCGCAAGTACAAGGAGATCGAGGAAGAGGTTAAGGAAGTTGCTGAATAACAGCGGTTTCCTTTTCTCTTGAGTAGTTAATTATTGTCGGGCACTCCAGCATAAATGTATCTGTGAGTGCCCGACGCACAATACAAACTGAATGAGGGCAGAAAATGGATAAAGAAAAACTTCAGAAAGACGCAATAAATACGATCAGGTTCTTATCTGCAGACGCGGTGCAGAATGCTAACTCCGGGCATGCTGGTCTACCAATGGGTACCGCCGCGATCGCGTACACGCTCTACAAAAAGCACCTCAAGTTCAATCCCCGCAATCCTGATTGGTCTGATCGCGATCGCTTTGTGCTTTCTGGCGGGCACGGCTCCATGCTGCTTTACAGCCTTTTCTACCTGACGGGTTACGACTTATCGCTTGAAGAGCTCAAAAACTTCCGACGGTGGGGCAGTCGCACCCCCGGCCACCCTGAATACGGGGTAACCCCTGGCGTCGAAATCACCACCGGGCCTCTCGGTCAGGGTCTGGCTACTGCTGTTGGCATGGCCATGGCGGAAGCGCATCTGGCCGCGGTTTACAATCGCCCAGGTCATGAAATCATTAATCATTTTACGTATGTATTAGCCTCCGATGGCGATTTAATGGAAGGCGTGACATCCGAGGCGTGCTCTCTCGCTGGCCACCTGCGCCTCGGTAAGCTAATCGTCTTCTATGATGACAACCGCATCACCATTGATGGCACCACCGATATATCCTTTACTGAAGACCGCGCAAAACGCTACGAAGCCTATCATTGGCAGGTTTTGCATGTGCAGGATGGCAATAATGTGGAAGAATTGGATGCCGCAATTAAGGCTGCCAAAGCAGACTCTCGTCCATCGATCATCATCTGCCGCACGCATATCGGTTACGGTTACCCCACCTGGCAGGATAATTCCGTTGCGCACAGCGGCATTCCCAGCAAAGAAGAACTGGAAGGCGCGAAGAAGAATCTTGGTTACCCCACCGAGCCGCTTTTCTATGTCTCCGAGGAAGTCCTTACACATTATCGCGAAGCCGTTCCAACCGGTGCAAAACTGGAAGCAGACTGGAATGAAAAGTTCGCTGCTTATGAGCAAGCCTATCCTGAACTCGCGGCTGAGCTTAAGCGATTGCTTTCAGGCGAACTACCGGCCGGTTGGGAGGAGAAGCTCCCTGTGTTTAAACCCGACAATAAGGGTACACCTACGCGCAGCGCTTCCAATAAAGTAATTAATGCGCTTGCCAGCGTTATTCCTGAGATGATGGGTGGTTCTGCCGACCTTACAACCTCCAACTCAACGCTTATCGAGAACACCAAAGGCTTCCAGGTCGACCATTACGACGGCCGCTACATCTACTTTGGCGTGCGTGAGCACGCCATGGGAACCATCATGAACGGCCTGGCTGTGCACAAGGGTGTAGTTCCTTTTGCCGCCACCTTCCTGGTCTTCTCCGATTACCTGCGGCCGGCCTTGCGCCTCTCTGCCTTGTCGGATTTGCCCAGTATCTGGTTGTTCTCGCATGACTCATTCAATCTCGGTGAAGATGGCCCGACCCATCAACCAGTTGAACACCTAACCTCTCTGCGCTTGATTCCCAATGTGGTGACGATACGGCCGGCAGACGCGAACGAGACAAGTGAAGCCTGGCGCACAGCGCTGAAACGCCGGCACGCGCCGACCGTAATCGCGCTTTCGAGGCAGCCGCTGCCGGTCTTTGATCGCGAGAAGTTCAACCCTGCCAGCGGTTTGCAGAAAGGCGCTTACGTATTAGCCGATTTGGGACAGGGTGCGCCCCGGCTTATTCTGATCGCTTCTGGCTCTGAAGTGGAGCTGATTGTCCGGGCTGGTGAGCAACTCGCGGCTGAGGGCATTCCGGTGCGCTTGGTTTCCTTCCCCAGCTGGGAGTTATTCAAAGCTCAGGATCAAGCTTACCGCGACAGCGTACTGCTGCCTGAGGTGAAAGCCAGACTCATGGTCGAAGCAGGAACCAGCATTGGCTTTGAGAAATGGGTTGGTCCAGAGGGTGATTTCATAGCCATGGACCGCTTTGGCGCTTCTGCACCCAACGCGGTGCTCTTCGAAAAATTTGGGTTTAATTTAAACAATGTACTTGAGAAGAGCAGAGCTTTGTTAGCGAAACACGCCTAAAATTTTTACTGAAACCGGCTTGAGAGCTCAAAGTTTTCAAGCCGGTTCAAGATTTTTCAAAGGGAAAGGATTGAAATATGCCTGACAAGAAAGATTTACCTCGTACCTCCAGCTCTCAACAAGGAGAAATCCAGGCGATTGTTTTTGGGGAGAAAGTCATCACAGTAAAAGATAAATGCTCCTGCGGCGGCAGTGTGCACGTGGAACCCAACCCGGAAACCGGTGGAAAAATCGCGAAATGCCAGAAATGCGGCGCAGAACTCAAGTGGGGAGGCAAATAAACATGGAAACCGGTAAAGTTAAAGTGATAAACGAAGTCGGGCTGCATGCCCGGCCAGCCGCGCTCTTTGTTGCCAAAGCTGCCAGTTTCAAATCCGATATTCGCATCCATAACGCGACCAAAGCCGGCAAATGGGTAAGCGCAAAGAGCATCCTGGGTGTTCTGACCTTGGGCGTGGAAAAGGACCATGAAATTGAGATCACGGCTGAAGGCGAAGATGAAGTGGAAGCTGTGAGGCAAATTATCGCCCTCATCGAAAACGATTTCGAATAACAAGCGCGAGCAAGTTGGATTGAAAGCACTTTGAAAAGGGAGAGTATCATGAAAATATTGAAAGGCATTCCCGCCTCCGGCGGGATAGCTTCCGGTCCAGCCTATATTTTTAAACATTCCGAGCTTGGCGTTAAACGGGAAGCCATTGCGGACCCAGCCGCTGAACTCTCCCGCTTGGAATCTGCCCGCGACATCGCGCGTGAACAGCTCCAGGCGCTCAAAGTAAAGACCGAGCAGGAAGCCAGCGCAGACGAAGCAGCGATTTTTGACGCGCACGCGATGTTTCTGGATGATCCTTCGTTATTAGACCTGGTTGCGGACGTTGTCAATGTTGAAAAACTTAATGTAGAAGCGGCCTGGTCTGATGGTATCGAGAATTTTGCCCAGCAAATGGAAATGATGGGCGATGAATATCTCAGCGCGCGCGCCGCGGATATCCGTGATGTGGGAAAAAGGGTGCTGCGGATCCTCAGTGGACAGACTGAAACGGACCTCTCAGGACTGCATATCCCCTCCGTGATATTAGCAGAGGACCTGACGCCTTCTGATACGGCCCGCCTGGATAAACAATTCGTGCTTGGGTTCGCAACGGCTGAAGGCGGACCGACATCCCATACAGCGATTTTGGCCAAAGCGTTGGGATTACCGGCGGTTGTCGGATGTGGCGAGCTTCTCATGTCCATTCCCGCGGGAACGCAAATGCTCATTCACGGCGGTAAAGGCGAGATAATCGCTGATCCGGACGAAGAGACAAAACAAAATTACGAAAAGCTGACAGGCGAAGCCGCACGCATTGCAGAACTGGAATTAAAATCCGCCGCTGAACACGCGGTGACACGAGATGGTCGGCAGGTGGAAATCGTTGCCAATGTTGGCAGCCCGAGCGACGCTGTCTCAGCGCTTAAATTCGGAGCGGAAGGCATTGGGCTGCTCCGGACAGAATTCCTCTACCTGGAACGCACCACCGCCCCTACCGAAGAAGAACAGCTTAGCGCTTACAAAGCAGTTCTGGATGTGATGGAAAAGCGCCCTGTGGTAGTTCGAACGCTTGATGTGGGCGGCGATAAACAACTTGATTATCTGGACCTCGGTAAAGAAGCTAATCCTTTCCTGGGATGGCGCGCTATTCGCATGTGCCTGGATAAACCGGATTTCTTCAAAATTCAGCTGCGCGCCCTGCTGCGCGCCAGCCCGGGTCACGATTTACGCATTATGTTCCCGATGATCGCTACCTTGGAAGAAGTCCGACGGTCTAAAGCCCTGCTGGCTGAGGCTCGCGGTGAGGTCATTGCGGCAGGTCATCCTGTATCTGAGAATATCCAGGTCGGAATCATGGTGGAAATCCCCGCCGCCGCGCAAATGGCAGACCTGTTTGCCAAGGAAGTGGATTTTTTCAGCGTAGGCACGAATGATCTCACGCAATACACGATGGCCGCGGAGCGCACCAGTGAAAAAATGGCCTATCTGGCGGATCCCTGTCACCCCGCGGTGGTGCGGCAGATTAAACGCGTGATTGAGGAAGGACACAAAGCTGGTATCTGGATTGGCGTCTGTGGAGAGATGGCGGGAGACCCGGAAGCCGCGCCTGTCTTGCTTGGCTTGGGTTTGGATGAGTTCAGCATGGCCGCGCCGGGAATTCCCCACCTAAAAGCCATCCTGCGCCAATGGTCATTTGCTGATGCAAAAATACTCGCCGAACATGTGATTAATCTGGAGAATGGGACAGCTGTCCGGGAATACGTGCGGAGCTTTATCGGGCACTGATCACGAGTTTGCCAAATGAAGAGCTGGATTATCCATGTCTGACGGAGATTTCAGCTCTTTTTGTTTTGTATTGATTGGCGTAGTATTTAAATCTAATCTGGGACCGCGCTTCGCTCTAAAACCTTTACAGCCACCCTAAGTTTTTTTTCCCGCAAAGTCTACTGGGTTTTCTGCCAAACTGGACTTTTTCAAGTTAGGCTGCGTAAGGCTGGGCAGCTGCGCGACAAGTATCGCGGCAAACATCAGAATACAACCTGCCAACTCCCTTGCGGTGAGCTGTTCACCGAGTAAGATCCATCCGAAAAAGACGGCGAAAACGGATTCAGTGCTCATAATGAGCGCTGCAATGGTCGGATGAACAGATTTTTGTCCCAAAACTTGCAGCGTGTAACCACCCCCGACCACGAGAATGCCGGAATATAGGATCGTCCATAGCCCTCCTGCTTGGTTGAGATTTGGTTCCTCAAAAATCAGCGCGGCGATGAGCGCTAAAACGCCGGCAACGAAAAACTGCATAATCGAAAGAGTCAGGGCGTCAACTTTTGGTAAAAATCGATCAAGCATAAGAATATGAGCCGCCCAAAACAGCGTCCCCATCAAAACAATCGCATCTCCGCGCTCTATTTGGAGCTGGCTCGTAAAACTTAGAAGATAAATTCCGAAAAGAGCTAACGCTACACCCAGCCAAACGGTGCTTTTTGTACGTCGGCCAAAAAAGATTCCAAGCAGTGGAACCAGGACCATGTACAAAGCTGAAATGAATCCCGCTTTCCCAGCCTCTGTAAATTGAATGCCTGTCTGTTGAAAGGAAACCCCCACGAATAATAAGCTCCCGCATACTAAACCGGCAGTGATATAGGTTTTCGGATTCGCAAGGCGTGGTTCGGTTTTGTTTGTTCTGGACCTAAGCAGGAGTATTGGAAGTAAAACCGCTACCCCTAGCAAAAAACGGGAAGCTGTGTAGGTGAATGGACCCATGTGTTCCATGGCTACGCGTTGAGGAACGAAAGAAGAGCCCCAAATTATGGAGGTGAATAAGAGCAGGAAATTGCCTGTCCGAATTTGTTTTTTTTCCGTTTCCATCAGCTGCCAAGCACCTTAATCCTAAGCAAATAACCAGGCTCCGTAAATCGCGGAGCCTGGTTTTCAATTCCTTGTACCGTCAGGAGGGACTATTTTACACGATAGTTTTCTGATAAACGCGGTGGTTCTTATAGAAGACACAGCCCAAATTCAGTAGATCTTTGCGCATTTGGACAGCTGTTTCAGCAACCTGAGTAAGCTCCCCGTGTTGATAGCGTTTATTCTGGTGAACAGAATCGATCAAAATTTCATAAATAAGCGCGTTTCCGCCAAACCCCTGCGCTTCTGGCAGGATGCCAATTCCATTGAAGTCTATCCAGTCCGTTTTCTTGATTTCAGCTAGCAGCCTGAGGATTTCAATTGGTCCGAGTTTGCCTTTGTTCTTCTGAAACGCTCTTGAAACATCCGGGAAAGGCAGCACAAAACCGACGACCTTATCCTCCTTGACAATCATTTTCAACATTTCAGGGATGACGAGGATCAGAGCGTTTGAAACTACAAAATCCATCTCGCGTTCTGTGAGTGGATAATATTCCCAATTTTGGACAAATGAGCCATTGTAAGCCGCTCTTAGTTGAGGCACCCATTTTTTAAGCTCAGCTTTGTTCTTGAAGGTCTTGACGACCAAAGAGCCGCGTTTTTTCGCAATGGAGGCTGCCTTGGCTACTTTCTCTGGGACATCAATTTTCTGGGGGTCCACATAGCTCGAGACAAAATCTACCGCCTTGCCAAACCCATAAGTTTCCACCAACCTCTGGTAATACGGGAAGTTGTAGTTCATCATATTCATCATTTGGCGGTGTTCGTGACCTTCAATTTGGATGCCATACCCGTCGAGAGGCCCAAATCCTTTGGGGCCGACCAGTTTGGTCATTCCGCGTTCTCGCGCCCATTCAGCGACGCGGTCAAGCAAAGCGTTAGCGACTTCCTGGCTGTCAATTAGGTCAAAGAGGTAGAATTCACCATCTTTAGCCTGATGATAGGCGTTGAAAGGTTTGTTAATCAGAGCGGCCACGCGCCCGACGACTTTTTCGCCGTCCATGGCAAGAAAAAAAGCCGCTTCCGAGTGCTCATAAAATGGATGCTTCTTGGGATTCATCATGGCGTAAATATCGCTCTTGATGGGTGGGACGAATTGCGGGCAATCTTTGTACAGTTCATATTGAAATTCAACAAACTTGCGCTGAAGCGGTTTTGAGTCAACAGGGATGATCTTAATCATGGGCATAATTCCTTTTTGGTTTAGGATGAACAATGTTTTCCATTATATCCTTAATCACAAGCAAAACGAAGATGAGCCTGGTACGCGCGTACTTGTCAGGTGGGCATCGCTGTAATATAATTGTAAAGTTGTTAATTTGTTTCTGTAAGAGGTAGAAAATGATTGATGTTAATGAATTGCGGAAAGGCGTGACCTTTCAGGTAGATGGGGATTTATACAAAGTTTTGGATTACACGCATAATAAGCCAGGACGAGGCTCTGCGACTATCCGGATTAAGGCGCGCAATTTACGGAAAAGCAATACCTTGGAAATGACCTTTATCTCCGGCGACCGCGTGCAGGATATTCGTTTGGACTACCACAATGTCCAGTATTTATACCGGGACGAAAACTTCTTTTATTTCATGGATATGAATACCTTTGAGCAGCCAGCAGTCCCAGCGGAATTAGTTGGGGATTATGAGGGTTACCTGAAGGGTGATATGGAAGTTAAGCTCACCTACTTTGGCGAAGAACCACTTGATATTGAGCTACCTACCAGCGTGGACCTTGAAGTGGTTTCTGCCGAAGCTTCAGCCCGTGGCAATACAGCCACAGGCGTTACCAAACAGGTTGTGACGGAAACCGGTTTGAAAGTGCAATGCCCCGCTTTTGTGAACGAAGGCGATGTCATTCGGGTGGACACGCGCACCGGCGCATATCTGACCCGGGTGTGAGCTTTTTCCGCGATGAAAACGCCTTACGGTCGCGAGTGCCGTTACTTTTACGGGGATTATTACCGCGGTCGCAACTTTGAAGAATGCCGCTTGATACAATCCAGGGAGGATGGACGGAAGTGGGAGACCATCCTCTGCAAGGCATGCAATGTTCCAGTGATTCTGGCAAATAATGCCTGCCCGCATATGGTTTTAAGCGCGGTTGTAAAAAGCTTTTTCGGAAGAAAAAGTGTGCGGGTGGACGCTTACTGCGTGAAGTCCCACCAAACTGTCAAAGACCCGAACATTGGCTGTGACATCTGTCACAGCCAATAAAATGCCCACAATAATTTGATTTATTAGAGCTTTGTAAGAAAGATTACAGCGGCACGCATTTTTGATATTTCCGTTGTCCCTAATTGGTATAATCACTTTTAACACGCTCGAAGTGTTAAAAATCGGAGGAATTTGTGAATTCTCGCAACAGATCGTACGCAATTTACATCTTGCTGTTTCTCGCGATCATCAGCATGGTTTATTTCAACATGCAGCAGGAGGCTCTTGAAACGCGCGTCATCCCAATTAACCAACTCGCCGCGGATATTGAAGCCGGAAAAGTTTCAAAGGTTACTGCAATCGATAACGACCTTACCATCGCGTATAAGGACGGCACCAACAAAGAATCCACGCTGGATGATCAGGCAGGATTAGTCGAGCAATTGGTCCAGTTGGGGGTTTCGACTAAACAGCTGCAGGACCCAGGCCTTGAACTTGTAATCAGCAAGCCGGGCATGTTGGATACTGTCCTGAACATCCTCGTGTATATTCTCCCATTCATCTTCATGCTTGGCATTTTCTGGTTCTTTATGCGCCAGGCACAGGGTTCAAATAACGCGGCAATTGCTTTTTCTAAATCGCGCGCGCGCATGATGTCTGGCGAACATCCAACAGTCACCTTCGCGGATGTTGCCGGCGTAGAAGAAGCCAAAGAAGAGCTGCAAGAAGTCGTGGAGTTTCTAAAAGAACCCCAAAAATTCATTAGCCTTGGCGCGCGCATCCCCAAGGGCGTTTTGCTGGTAGGCTCGCCAGGCACAGGAAAGACTTTGATGGCAAAGGCAGTTTCTGGAGAAGCCGGCGTCCCATTCTTTTCGATTTCCGGTTCTGAATTTGTGGAGATGTTCGTTGGCGTGGGCGCCAGCCGTGTGCGAGATTTGTTCGACCAAGCCAAAAAACACTCTCCCTGTATTGTATTCGTGGACGAGATTGACGCTGTTGGCCGCCATCGCGGCGCGGGTCTGGGCGGAAGTCATGATGAACGCGAGCAAACCCTGAACCAACTGCTTGTTGAAATGGACGGCTTTGATACGGATACCAATGTGATCATCATGGCCGCTACCAACCGACCGGATATCCTGGACCCCGCGCTATTGCGCCCTGGGCGTTTTGACCGCCGGGTGATGCTGGATAAACCAGACATGACTGGCCGCGTGGAAATCCTGAAAGTGCATGTACGCGGAAAACCGCTCTCGCCGGCGGTGGACCTGGAGCTTCTTGCCCGGGCGACACCTGGTTTTGTTGGCGCAGATCTCGAAAACCTCGTAAACGAAGCAGCAATTCTGGCTGCCCGACGGAATAAAAAGGTTATTGAGCAATCGGAATTTGAAGAAGCGATTGAACGCGTCATCGCCGGCCCAGAACGCAAAAGCCGACTGATTAATCCTGACGAGAAAAAAATCATTGCATATCACGAAGCCGGGCACGCGGTAGTCATCAACACCCTGCCCGAGGGAGATCCGGTTCAAAAAGTTTCGATTATCTCCAGGGGTATGGCGGGCGGCTTTACACTTTCCCTGCCCGAAGAAGATCGCGTCCTCGATTCAAAGAAGAAGTTGATTGCCACAATGGTTGGAATGCTTGGCGGCAGAGCGGCAGAAGAAGTGATTTTTGATGATATCACCAGCGGCGCTTCCAGCGACATTGAGAACGTGACCAAGCTTGCGCGCCGGATGGTTACACGCCTTGGCATGAGCGAGGAACTTGGCCCAATGGTTTACGGTCAGAAAGAAGAATTGGTCTTCCTGGGGCGCGAAATTTCTGAACAACGCGATTACTCTGAATATGTCGCCCAGAAGATTGACCAGGAAGTTCGCGAAATCGTCAGCCAAGCCTACAAGCAGGCAAAGGAAATCCTGGTTACCTATAAGGATAAACTGATTGAGGTGGCAGAAAAACTGCTCGAGGTGGAAACGCTTTCCAGAGAACAATTTGAAGCGATATTTCCCCCACCAGTGGAAAAGAATCAGGGCATCCCAACGCTTCAGGCTTAACTCTGAATCTTGAATGTGCTTTTTATCAGATCCAGCATTTTTTCAAGCACTGCTGGATCTGACGCTTTAAACCAACAAATCTGGGGGTCTGAGGGTTTAAACCAGTTGGCTTGCCGACGTACGTAAACCCGGGTATTCCGCCTTATCAAGCTGATTGCTTCAACCAACGGCATTTTTCCCTCCAGGTAGCTGAGGATTTCCGGATATCCAATGATTCCCATGCGCCGTAAGACCTCGGATCGTCCTGCTTCCTTGAGGGCTTGAACCTCCTGAATGAATCCGTGCGCAATCATTTCTTCAATGCGAGCGTCGATCCTGGCGTACAAGAGCTCCCTTGGCCATTCAAGCCCCAGGACGATCGTTTGGTAGGGCGAAGAGGATTTTTTCCTTTGGCTGGAAAAGCGCCGTCCAGTCGCGAATATCACCTCTAACGCCCGAATTGTCCGGCGTTTATTGTGGAAATCAATTCTGGCAGCCGCTTGCGGGTCAATCTGCTCCAGACGTTTATGTAATGCTTCGAAACCTATACGCTCTCCCCAGGCCTCTATTGCGGAGCGCATGGTATGGAGGGGAACCTGCGCGGGTATTTCCCAATTTTCCAGGACCGCTCGCACGTATTGTCCCGTTCCACCCACTAGTATTGGCAATTTACCCCGATCGTTGATTGATTGGATATGTTTATGGGCCTCGCGCTGAAATAATCCTAAGCTCCAGGGTTCGTCCAAGGTGGTGACGTTTATCAAATGGTGTGGAACGCACCCAAGTTCGCTTGGGCTGGGTTTGGCGGTGCCAATATTGAGCTCCTGGTAAAGGTAGCGCGAGTCTGCGGAAACAATTTCTCCCGAGAGCGCTTTGCATGCCTGGATAGCCAGGGTGGATTTGCCTGAACCGGTTGGGCCAACAAGCACAATCAGGCGAGGGACTGTCGTGGTGTTCACGCTGGAAATTCCCCCAGGTTCTGATAATGAAGCAGACTGGGTCGTGGTTGTCCCATCTTGCCTTCCACAACAATCAGGTCAATTTGCCAGGAAGGTAACGGTTCAGGCAGTAAGTCTAAATAGGCTTGCGAACACTGCAGCAGGGACTGAAGTTTTTTGGGCGTCAGCGCGTCTTCACCAAGCCCATATTCTTCTGTAGCCCGGGTCTTCACCTCGACAAAGAGCAACGCGGCGTCTTTAGAGGCGATGATGTCCACCTCCCCTTGTCGGGTGCGGAACTTGCGCTCAATAATCTTGCAACCTTGCTCTACAAGGTAATCACAGGCGAGCTGCTCGCCCCAGTCGCCAAATTGTTTCCGATATCCGCGTGCCATCACTGCATAGTATACCCGTACCCAGGCAGGCAATTCAAAATGTCACTCACAAATAATCGTTTATGTCGATTAATTGTCCTAATTGAGATAAAATTGTAAAATTAAACCATAGGCAAAGGACACTCTAAATGGCTGTCGCGGAAATTATCACGATCGGGACCGAACTATTATTAGGCGAAATTCATGACACGAACTCACGCTATATCGCTCGCGTGTTGCGCGACATTGGGGTGGACCTTTATCGCCTGACGACTGTTGGTGACAATGTGCAGCGGATTACCGCCACACTGCAGGAAGCCTTAATGCGCGCTGATATTGTCATTACTACCGGCGGGCTCGGTCCCACCGTGGATGATCCGACCCGGGAGGCCGTTGCCAAAGTCTTCAACGTGTCCCTGGTGTATCACGAGGAACTTTGGCAGCAAATCCAGGAATGGTTTAGCCGCTACAACCGAACCCCCACCGAAAACAACAAACGACAAGCATACATCCCTGCCAATGGCATCGCGATAAAGAACGATGTCGGCACGGCGCCCGCGTTTGCATTTGAACTTGGCACCAAAACTGTTATTTCTCTCCCGGGCGTTCCGCGGGAGATGGAATATCTTATGCAGCACTTTGTTCGCGATTACCTGAAACAGCGCTATAGCTTGCAGGAAACCGTAATTAAACCTTGGGTTATCCACACAATCTTTAAAAGCGAGTCCAGCATAGATGAATGCATCGGAGATCTGGAAAAACTAAGCAATCCTACTGTAGGGCTGCTCGCGCACCCAGGACAGACCGACATCCGCGTGACTGCTAAGGCAGATTCCGCCGCAGAAGCAGAAAAGATGATGGAACCAGTCCTGACTTTGATTCGAGAGAAACTGGGTAATTATATCTACGGTGAAAATGAAACCACTTTGGAAGAAGCAGTTGCGCGTATCATCGAGGAGCAAAATGCCGCTGTTACGCTGATAGAAGTTGGCACGAAAGGAGAAATACTGTCCAAGTTAAAAACGCATACACCCGATCGTGTCAGCGGAGAGTTCATTGACGGTAAGATTTCGGTTGAAACCCTCAAGGCGCTGATGGCGGATGCTCAAAAACAGCAGCACAGCAGCTTGGCCCTCGGAATTATGCTGATCTCTGAAAGCGATAAGCAGGATCTTACGCTGATCTTGCGGGCACCGGATACAGAAAAAATTCAGCAGCGCTCTTATGGTGGCCCGCCCGGCGATGGCCAGATTTGGGCAGTGAATTCGGCTTTGGATGCAATCCGCCGTTATTTCCTCAATTACTAACAGGAGAGATATGGAAAGGGCACAAAAAATCCTCAAAAACGCTATCGTCCTTGCGATGGATGGCGATTACAACATTCACGAACCCGGCGCGGTGGCGATCGGCGCGCAACAAATCCTGGCAGTAGGTCCCGAATTAGAAATTTTGAAGTCATACCAGGCGGAAGAAGTTCTGGATTGCGGCGGGAAAGTGCTCATGCCAGGATTTATTAACGCTCACACCCATGTACCGATGACCCTTCTGCGTGGTTTAGCCGACGACCTGCGCTTGGATGTGTGGCTGATGGGTTACATGATGCCCGTTGAACGCGAGTTTGTCACGCCCGAATTTGTTCGTCTCGGGACGAAATTGGCTTGCGCGGAGTTTATACGCTCCGGCATCACCTGTTTCAATGATATGTATTATTTCGAGGATGCCGTCGCCGAAGCTACCAACGAAGCAGGCTTGCGCGCATTGGTGGGGCAGACGGTTATGAAATATCCAGCTCCAGACGCGTCCTCTTACGAAATTGCCATCTCACTATGTGAAGAACTGATCCACAAGTGGAAGGGGCATCCGCTGATTATTCCTGCTATCGCCCCACACGCGGTTTACACTACCACGCCCGAGATACTGACCGCGTTATGCGATATGGCCAAGAAATACGACGCGCCAGTGCATTTCCATGTCTCAGAGACCCTTTCCGAAGTGGAGAACTTAAGGCGGGAACAAGGCATGCCCGTCATCCCGTATGTACGCAAGTTTGGGATGTTGGAGACTAAGCTCATCGCTGCCCACTGCGTCCACGTTGACGAAGGAGAAATCCGCAGCATGCAGCACGCCGGCGCGGGTATTGCGCATAACCCTTCATCCAACCTCAAGTTGGCGTCAGGTTTTGCCCCCATCCAACGTATGTTGGAGCTCAACGCCAATGTTGGCATTGGCACCGATGGTACCGCTTCCAACAATGACCTTGATATGATTGATGAAGTGCGGCTGGCAAGTTTTGTCGCAAAAGCAGTGGCCGGAGATCCGACCGCCGTACCTGCCAGGCAAGCATTAGCGATGGCCACCTGTATCGGCGCGAAAGCGCTTCATATCGATGATATTACCGGCAGCCTGGAAAAGGGAAAAAGAGCCGACTTAATTCTTCTGGATATCTCTCCCCTGCATAACCAACCGCGTTTCCGCCGCGATTCAGACAATATCTACGCGCAAATTATCTATGCGTCCAAATCTACGGACATTACCGATGTCATGGTTGATGGCAGATGGCTAATGCGTGAACAAAAACTACTGACTCTCGATCAGGAAGAATTAATCCGCCAAGCGCAGTTGGTCGCAGCGGATATTGACAATTTCCTTAAAAATCGTGAGGAATCCGTGCTCTCGAAGCTGATTGCCATCGGAGGCGCCGCTGAAGAAGAAAGCTTTGAAGTTCAGGCGAAGGTCCGGGTAGAAAACTTGGAACCAATTCTGGCTGCCCTTGAAGGACCAGAAATCCAGATAGTGCGCACCCGCAATTATCACGAATTTGACACCTATTTCAATTTTTCTGATGGCGAGCAAGGCAGGTTGCGTTATAGGGAAGATGAATTCATCGGTAAAAATGGCGAGATTACCAGCGTACGCTCCCGCTTAACCTTGATAGGCGAGCCTGAAAGCGCACTGCTGGAAGAGAGCGAGAAAATAATGCTTTCACGCTCAAGATATTTAGCTCCGGCTGTTCACAGCCTGCGCTTCTACAACGAGTACTTTAGACCCACGGAATTAGTGGAAATCGAGAAAAACAGACTCAGATACCTGGTCAAATTCCGCGATACCGAGTTCTTCATCAACCTTGATAAGGTAACGAAGCCAAAACTTGGTAAATTTGTGGAAATCAAGAGCCGCACTTGGAGCCGACAGGACGCGCAAAACAAGACCTTGTTGATGCGAGAACTGCTCGAGGCTCTGGGGTTAAGTTCCCTTCCACTGGTTACGAAAGATTACATCCATCTGGTGGAAGAGCTTTAGGAGCGCCATGGACGCGCAAGGCAAAATAAAAGTGTTGTTTGCCAGCGCCGAAGCCTCGCCTCTGGTAAAAATCGGCGGGCTGGGTGATGTCGCGGGCGCCTTACCTGCGGCGCTGTCAGAAAGCTCTGCAGGTGCCCTTGACATTCGACTTTTCCTTCCTTATCACGCGGATATTAAACGCAAAGATTTGAATATTGGTTTTCTGGGGACCTTTCCATTACCAGCCCAAACAGGTTCATTTCCCATCGAGATTTATGTCACTATTCTCCATGGAATTAAGACTTATTTGCTGGATAGCGAAATTTTTAACCATAATTCACCGGTGTATCACGGTGATCCGGCTCTGGATGGAAGAAAATACGCCGCGTTCTCTGTTGCGTTGCTGGAAGCTTGCCGTTTTTTGAATTGGCGCGCGGATATTTTGCACGCAAATGATTGGCATACGGCTTTGGCTGTGTATGCTTTGAAAACATTATATAAAAACGACCCGTTCTTCGAGCAAACACGCAGTGTGCTGACTATTCATAATCTTCCGTATAACGGCTACGGTTCAGAGTCAGCTATGACAGATCTCGGCTTCCCACCCGGCATTGACCCCGACTTGCCCGATTGGGCGCTGCTGACCCCACTCCCGCTTGGAATTTCCACGGCGGATAAAATCGTTACCGTATCTCCAAATTACACACGCGAGATTCAGACGCGCGATTTTGGTTGCGGAATGCATGAATATTTGCAGAAGAATAACACGAAAATCTTCGGTATTTTGAATGGAATAGATACCAAAATATGGAATCCAAGCGAGGATCCATTCATTCCCCAGGCATATGATTCATCAAATATTAACTTAAAAGCCCTGAACAAATCTGCCCTACAGCGAGAGCTGAACCTGGAGGAGGATGCCGACATTCCTCTGCTGACGGTCGTCAGCCGGTTCGATTACCAGAAAGGGCTTGGGCTCATCTTTGACGCGATCCCCGAAAATGTCAAAAAATCCTGGCAAATGGTTTTATTGGGCACCGGCGCAGCGGACTTGGAAGCAAGGGCAGCTGATTTGATGCACCAATATCCCCACAAGATAGTCAGCCTTCTAAAGTACGATGAGGCAATGGCGCATAAACTATACGCAGGCGGCGATATATTTGTCATGCCATCTCTGTATGAGCCGTGCGGTTTGTCGCAAATGATCGCGATGCGTTACGGCAACATTCCTGTAGCGCGCGCGACAGGTGGATTGCAAGACAGCATCGTCAATTATCACGCAGACTCCGAAAACGCCACGGGGTTCCTGTTTACCGAAAAAACCTACGAAGGCTTGGTTAGCGCGTTAAACTCTGCCATCCTGGTTTTTGGGGATAAACCTGCCTGGTCAAAATTGATTCAAAACGCGATGAAGATGGACTTTTCATGGAAATCTTCAGCGCAGAATTATCTAAAAATTTATCAGGAATTGTTCCACCAAAGAGGTAATTGATGCAAACTAATCGATATTCAGGCTTGCTCCTTCATCCTACCAGCTTTCCCGGCCCCGATGGCATTGGCGACTTAGGTCCGGAAGCCTATCGTTGGATAGATTTTCTTAAAGGAAGTGGCTGCCAAATGTGGCAAATCCTGCCGCTTGGACCTACTGGCTACGGAGATTCTCCCTACCAATGTTTTTCCGCGTTTGCAGGTAATCCATTCCTGGTGAGCCCCCTGCTGCTCCTGGAAGACAGGTTGTTGACCCTGGAAGACCTGAAGGACCGACCCAGGTTTCCAGCAGACCATGTAGACTTTGGTCCTGCCATTATCTGGAAGAATACTATTCTCGACCGGGCTTACCACAACTTCTTGATGATGACCCGCCCATCAAAACTAAGTGGCGAATTTGATAAATTCCGCTCGGAAAATCGGGATTGGCTGGAGGACTATAGTCTCTTTATGGCCATCAAGGAAAGTCAGAATGGTGAACCCTGGAACCACTGGCCGCAGAAGTTGAAATTTCGAGTCCCAAGCGCGTTGGAAGACTTTAGGAATAATAACGGCTCGCGGGTAGAAAAGCATCAATTCAGCCAGTTTTTATTTTTCCGGCAGTGGGCAGCCTTGCGCCGGTACGCCCATGAACAGGGCATTCAAATCATTGGTGATATCCCATTCGTCATTGCGTTGGACAGCGCAGATGTATGGGCGAATCCAAAACTATTTCTGCTTGATGCTGAATTGAACCCGACGGTTGTGGCTGGCGTTCCACCCGATTATTTCTCCGCCGACGGGCAGCTTTGGGGCAACCCTTTGTATGATTGGCCAGTCCATCGTTCCAGCGGATACCAGTGGTGGAAAGACCGCATGTCCGCGGTTTTGGGTTTGGTTGATAAGATTCGGCTGGACCATTTCCGCGGTTTTGCTGCCGCCTGGAATGTTCCCTTTGGCAACACGACTGCTCGACAGGGTGAATGGGTAAAAGGTCCGGGCATCGAATTGTTTGATGAACTGAAACGCGCCTTCCCGAATTTGCCAATTATCGCGGAAGACCTGGGAGTTATTACTCCGGACGTAGAAGAAATGCGCGATCGCTTCGATCTGCCGGGGATGAAAATTCTGCAGTTCGCGTTCACAGGAGACCCTGAAGATGATTTTCTGCCGCATCATTATCCGGTTAATTGCTTTGCCTACACCGGTTCGCATGATAACAACACCGCCAAAGGTTGGTACGATCAGGCTTCCCCGGGTGAAAAGGATTTTTGCCGCAGATATTTAAATGTTTCAGGTGAGGACATCTCCTGGTCGATGATACGAGCTTGCTGGCAGTCTGTCGCCAAGTATGTCGTCGCGCCAATGCAAGACCTGTTGTGCCTGGGCGCGCAGGCCAGGATGAACCTGCCTGGCTCTCAAAGCGGCAACTGGTCCTGGAGAATGCTGCCAAACGCCTTGCCAGACTATCTAAAGAAACGTCTCTGGGAGATGAACTTGCTTTACAGCCGGCTGCCTGCAGATGAAAAGAAACGTTACACCGACACGTTAAACGCGAATTTGGAAGGGGCGGTTAAGCCGCACTAGTTTGTTTTCTGGGCGCGATTGCTATTAGAATTCCCAGCAAAATCAGGATACCGCCGATGATTTCCATCATCGACGGTATTTCGTTTAAAAACAAAATTGCCAGAATCGTGGATCCAATTGGCTCACCAAGCAGCGCCATCGATATGAGCGTCGCGGGCAGAAATTTGAGAGCGTAGTTCAAGATGGAATGGCCAAGCATTTGTGGAATTATCGCCATTGCCAAAAAAACCAAATAAACTCTCGGAGAGTATCCTAACAGGGCTTCTCCGCGAAAAATCGCCGTAAAAAACAAGATTACAGCTGCGCTTGCGTAAACAATCAGTGTGTATTGTGCGTTATCCGTTTGAGCTCGGATTTTTCTGCCAATCAGCATATACCCTGAAGCCATCCAGGCACCCAGCAGCGCAAGAAACATGCCCTTAATAGTTTCGGGATTGCTGCCCAAGAATTTGTCTGTACACGACAGGCCGGAAGTGGAAAAAGTGCAGGAACCGCCCACTGCGATGATGAGCCCTCCTAGAATAGCCGCTGCCATACCTGCGTAAAAACTGCTTTGCACCTTTTCTTTTAGAAATATTGGCGAAAGCAGCGCAACCCACAGGGGCGTGGTTGTAACCAGGATAACAGAGCTGCTGACGCTGATAAATTCCAAGGAACTAATCCAGACTACAAAATGCGCAGCCAGAAAAGCTCCCGAGAGTGCCATCCATAAGAAGTTCTTTCTGGTGACGGTTTGGTGATGGGTGGAGCTTGTGAGATACAAAATTCCACTTAGAAGCGTAGACAAGCCCAGCCGGTACGCGGCTATTACCAACGCTGAGGTCTGGTCATTTACCAGCCTGATGAGTATCGCGGCCGTGGAAACAGCCAGGATGCTGATAAAAAGCAATAAGTAAGATGAGACGCGCTTTGATTGAGCCAACTGGTAACCTTCTAAAACTGTGTTAAACTAATGCGATGATTTTACCGCTGGAGTGAGAAATGGCATTTGTTATTACCAATTTATGTTTGCGCGATGGCGGCTGCGTGGTTGCCTGCCCTGTAGCTTGTATCGTCCCGGGGAAACCTGAGGAACAATATCCGCTTTACTACATTGATCCGAATACCTGCATCGATTGCGGCGCTTGCATACCCGAATGCCCCTACGGCGCGATCTTCACGCTCCACGATGTCCCAAATGCCTACCTTGCCTCTGGTGGAGAAGTACTCAGCGCGCCGGTTGGTACACCAGGTTACGAACAGCCCTTAGACACATTCACATACGAAGGCGAGCCGGTCCACATTCCGGCAACCCGCGCGCTAATACCTGGCGAGATTGTTGACCTGACGGAATTTATTCAGGTTAACCGCGATTTTTTTGAAAACGGGCCAGGCTACGAAGCGCTGCTTTCCTAATCTGTTACTGAGACGCTTCCTGAGCTGCCATGCCAGCGCCAATAATGCCGGCTGTGTTTTCCAACTTTGCAGGCAAAATTTTTGTTTTGACCTTTAGGAACTCGGCATAACTTTCATATTTAGAGCTTATCCCGCCTCCTAATATGAACAGATCCGGGTTAAACAAGAATTCATAGGTCTGCAGCACCTCGGTGAAGCACTTGCCCCACTTTTTCCAGCTAAGGTCATCTCTCTGCCGTACAGCATCGGACGCGCGATGCTCCGCGTCTTTTCCGCGGATCTTTAGGTGACCCAACTCCGTGTTGGGGATTAGGTGGCCGTCCACAAACAAAGCTGAACCGATGCCTGTACCAACAGTGATGAAAAGCACAGTTTTATATTCCCGCGCTTCTTCCACGCCGAAGCGCATTTCCGCCAGACCAGCAGCGTCGGCATCGTTTAGCACGGTGGTAATTTGCCCGGTTTGGTTAAAAATTAATGCGGCCACATCTGTCCCAATCCAGTTTTTGTGCAGGTTCGCGGCAGTCATCGCCACGCCTTTTTTTACTACGCCAGGGTATCCTGCCCCGATAATGCCGTGATAACCAAGTTTTTTGCGGATTTTTTCCACTATAGCAGCCACTTCGCGCGGTTTCACCAGCGCTTCGGTTTCATACCTAACGCGTTCTGAAACCATTTTTCCTGTTTCTGTATCGACCAGCGCTCCTTTCGTGGCTGAACCGCCAATATCGATGCCTAATGTAATCATTTTTCCTCCAGTCATTTACGGACAAGCATTATTCAGATGTTCCTCATAGGTTACAGAAAAGACATGCGTACCGCTGCCGTCGCAGCGTGAACGAAAAAAGTAATAGCCGGTTTGTTCAGGCTGAGCCGCAGCGAGAATAGTTCCTAGAGCAGGGCTTGAGATTGGACCAGGCGGTAAACCTTCATATCGATAAGTGTTGTAAGGCGAGTTGACGCTTAAGTCATCCAACGTCAGAGGGCTTTTCCACCAGTTGCTTTTTGTGGAATCATAACCAAGCGCGTACTGCACAGTTGGGTCTGTTTCCAGGCGCATTCCCGCAGCAAGGCGGTTGTAAAACACCGACGCGATGCGCGCTTTTTCTTCATCTGCTTGCGTTTCCCGCTCTATGATTGATGCGAGGGTAACAACCTCATGCAAGCTGATACTTTGGCGAGCCAAGCCTTCCTGCAGTTCAGGAGTTAACGCAGCTGTGATGAAATTTTCAAGGATTAGCGTGGTCATACTCTCCAGGCTTATGGTTGGCTCAAAACTGTATAAGTTTGGAAGGAAATAACCTTCCAATGAGGAACCCTCAGGGATATTGAGCCTGTCGCGCGTTTCTGTTATCGGATTAAGCGCAAAAGCCAGGAATTCCTGACCGCTGAAAGCGAAGCCAGAGGCTTCCACGGCAGCCGCGATTTCCTCCAAACGCCAGCCCGGAAAAATCCGAAAAGCAATATCCCTGGCGGCAGGGTCAGAAATTCTTTGTGCAATCTCAAGCGCCGGCAGTGTCTCAGACAGACTAAAAGTGCCAGCTTGGACCATGCGGTCACGCCCAGAGTAGGTCAGAAAGCTGCAAACCGCTTCCCCTGATGTGACATATGTTTCTTCTTCCAATCGCGAACAAATTCTCCGGACGGATTCATCCGGATTGATCGTGAATTTGCCGTTCTTGCCAGAATTTGCCATTTTAACTATCAGCTCTTCACGCGCCGCCAGCAGGGCAAGCGCTGACCTGCTTCGTTGAAGCAGGTTGAGCCGGGGATCGGCTGGACCGAAAAGCGCTTTCGCTTTGGCAGGCGCGTATACCAGTCCGTACGCAAGCGCAGCGCCTGAAATCAGGATTAGTAAGATAAGAAAAAAGGTAAAACGTGAACTGTGATTACGATTGGTCATGACTTTTCGCAATGTGAAATCTGTCTGTCAAGGTAATCCTGCAAAATAACCGCTGCGGCTAAATCATCCAGTGGCTTTCCGCGCTTTTTCCGCTTGATTCCAGCAGCAAGGCGGATTTCCGCAGCTTTTCGAGAAGATTGACTCTCATCCCACGGAAGAACCCGGCCTGGATGAACCACTCGGATGGCTTCAATCAGGCGCATCGCAGAGCGCGCTTTGGGCCCTGTGCCGCCTTCGCTGTCCAGGGCGACCCCGACCACAATTGTCTGGACCCCATGTTCTTGCGCCAAATTTGCGATGTTTTGCGCATCTTCTGGCCTCGAACAATGCTTAAGAATGGTGAGAGGCCTGGCAAGCGTACCAGTTTCATCGCTTATTGCGATCCCTATGCGCACTTCTCCGGGATCAACCGCAAGCGCTTTCGTCATAAGGCCTCCACGCGGTTCTTGTCAACTCCAAGAGGAAATTATACAATAGATTGAAATACGCTTGGTGAAGGGAAGGAATAATGAATATCGTTACGCAAGTCCAAAAAGCCACTATTTATCGCGACTCTGCCCGGGTTACCCGCTGCACGAAGGTGGACCTCAATGAAGGGAGAACGCTCTTGGAAATCGGTGGATTGCCGGTCGATTTAGTCATTGATTCCGTAAAAATACACGCCCATGGTGTGCCCGGCGCAAAGCTTGAAGGGTATTCTTCAAAACCGGTATTTCTTGAGAAAGTCACCAATCTCGAGATTCAAAAACTAATGGCAGAAGTGGACCAGCTTAATCAATTAGTTCTGGCACAGCAATCGCGCATTGCGGCGGTAAATGCCAGGATAGACCATTTGGACAACCTTTTTAAAGAAACGCGCAGCTTCGCGTTTGGCCTTACCAACCAAAAGCTTACAATAAACCAGCATTTCGAAACAATTGAGGCAATTGCGACTGAGCGGGAAAAAGCGCTCACCGAAAGGTCAAAATTCCAACTGGGCTTAATCGACCTGCAAAATCAATTCGCTGCCAGAAAAAAAGAATTGGAGCAGTTGAAATCTCAGCAAGAAACTGCGGCTTACCAAATTGACTTGCCGGTGATTATGGCCGAGGCCGGGACTCTGAGCGTAGAGCTCAGTTACCTGCAACCTGACTGCTTTTGGGTGCCCGCTTATGATTTTTCACTTCTGGATGGAAAACTGGAAATCCTTTACACTGCCAGCGTTTCTCAGCAAAGCGGTGAAAACTGGCAGGATATCGACCTGGAATTGAGCACGGCGGTTCCGCGCGGTTACTCTGACCTACCTGAATTACAACCCTGGTATCTTCAGAAATTTACTCCTCCGGTTCCCAGCCCGCTCCCCAGAGCCCGCCAGGATCGGATGATGAAAAGTGAAAACCTGGATGCATACGAGGCAATGCCAACCGCGCTTGCTCCCATGCAAGCTAGTTATGATGAGGCGGAAATTGACAACCTAGGTATGACCACTCGTTTCACGCTCACCCAAAAGGTGAGTCTGCCCAGCCAGCCTTCTCCTTCGCGGTTTACGATTTCAAACATCACTCTTGACGTGGAAGAGGATCGCTTAACAATCCCACGGCTATCTGAAGAGGTCTACCGCAGGGTTAAACTGACTAACACGAGTGATTTAGTGTTTCTCGCAGGCAGCGCGTCGCTCTACGCGGATGAAGCCTTTATCGGTGCGGTAACGATTCCATATATTCCCCAGGGTGCGGAGTACCTTCTCAATTTTGGCGCGGATGAGCGAATTGAAGTGAAAAGGGAAATAATTAAGCAATCCGCGGCGGGGAAATTCTTGCAGGATAAGCGCGTTAAGAGCTACGGATACCAGATCAGCATCAACAACCCGACGCCAGAAACAGTTGCAATTGTCTTGCAAGATCAGTTACCTGTCTCGCAGCACGAAGATATTAAGGTACGACTGGAAAAAACAGAGCCTAACCCGGATCAAAAGGATGATCTCAATCGGATGACATGGAAACTTACTCTGCCACCGAAATCGAAGAAGCTTGTCCAGTTTCACTTTGTCATCGAAGCTCCGACGGACATGCAAATTCGCGGTTTACCCTGGGATTGAGAGATTCAATAACCAGCAACTGGCGATTTTTTTATTGGCCTTAGTGGAAAGAAGGAGCGTAGTGTGGAACTAGCAGGAAAAACAGCTTTAATTACCGGCAGCGGTGTGCGCCTTGGTAAAGCGATTTCGAAGGCGCTGGCTGAAAATGGCTGCCAACTCGCGCTGCATTACAATTCTTCGTCCGAAGGCGCGGTAGAAATCAGAACTTATGCCCAATCCCTTGGAATTAAAGCGATTACCTACCAGGCGGACCTGAGCAAACCGGATGAACTGCGCGCGTTTTTTCAGGTTTGCTCCGCCGATTTTGGACATGTTGATATCCTCATCAACAACGCGGCGATTTACCTGCCCGGCAAAGGCATGGACACAACTTCGGACATCCTGGAAAAGCAGTTTCGCCTGAATTTGTTTGCGCCTGTTTTACTTATCCGGGAATTCGCCGCGCAAATCCCGGAGGATGGTCAGGGAAAAGTTGTAAACATTTCAGACGCAAAAGTGTTCCGCCACCAAGCGGATCATTTTGCTTACCGCCTGACAAAAGCCGCCATCAATGAAATGACCCTGATGTTCGCGCTGGAACTCGCGCCGCGCATCACCGTTAACGCGATTGCTCCAGGTGTAATGCTTCCGTTGGCTGGCCGTGAGGATACCGACATGCAAGCCCTCGCAGACAGGCGCATCCCCCTAAAACGCGTTGGCAGCCCCGAGATTATCGCTGAAAACGTCCTCCATATTCTAAGCCAGGACTTCATGACTGGCACAATCGTTCGCGTGGACGGTGGTGAGGGGATTTAAACCGGGATTGGAACCAGAATTCCGAGTTTGTAGCAGGCTACTGCCAGATCCAATGGTATGCCGTATTGCGAACGGGCTGCGGGTGTAACAACCTTTTCGAACATCAGCAGCGACCGCAGTAACGGGATATCGTAATATCGGGCGTGATAATCCTGAAAGATTCCTTTTTCACTCAGGTAACACCATGGGGCTAAGGCGAAATGTGTGTTTTCATCCACGCTCAATGCTTTGCTGATTGGCTGCGCTCTTTTTTCTGCCTGACTGATTATTCTTGTGTAAGTCTCAAGCTGTCTGCTGAGCGAAAAAGCCGCCTTTATCCTTTCAAGTCGTTCTCCTTGCACTCTGATATTGTCTTTGAGGATTCTTGCCGCCGCAGACGCTGCAGCCCGGGAATCTCCATAATCAACTTTCTCGATCAAGTCATCCGGAAGCTGTCCGCGGTGCACCCCCACTCTTGCTGCGATGGAGGGCGTACCGCACACGAGCGATTCATAGGCAACATTCCCAAAAGCTTCCACCATGCTCCCCAGGCACAAGGTCACCTCTCCCGCTGCATAGTAAGCTGCCATTTCCGATTGGCTCAACCAGGCGTGGAAAATAAAGTTTTCTATCAAGCCACGTTGGCGCAATTCGGCTGATATGCTTTTATGAAATTCATTTTCCGCTTCGCCATTCATGACCTCCAACCATTGTGGAACCAATACCCGGATTCCTTCGATAGCGTGCTCATGAACCAGGGCGTCCACCACTTCGATGGTTTCCAGGAGGCCTTTGCCTGGTTCTGGGCGGTGTGGGTGGAGGATAATCCGGTGTTTTTGGGGGTCAAGCCCAAAACACTTGTATGTTTGTTCCGGGTCTGCTGGGTAGAAAACTTCTGGGTCCAGTCCATTCAACACGACATGAACGCGGGTAGAGATATCGGGCAGCACTCTGCCGGCGGAAGCACGTATTGTATCCGCCGAAAATTGAGACACCGCGATGATTTCGTCTGCCTGGCTTATGAACGAACCGAGGATGGATTCCGGATAGAAGTTATCCCGAAACGAAACAATGGTAGGCACATCGGTATGGAGAAACGGCAGCAGCAGCTCGCCGTCGTGAATGTAGAACCTGTCGGCGCTTTTTAGCTCCCCAGCAACAAGCTCGCATAAGCGTGCCAGGTCTGCTGGGGACACCATGTACGGTTGAGGGAAAGGCAGATGAAAAGGTAAGACCGGCTTGACTAAAATCTTTTCACCTAGAGAAAAGACCTCCTGACCGCCAACAGCCTCAGCTGCCAGTAGAACTAGCTGGTGACCTTGTTCGGCGAGATGTGTGATCAGCCGCATCAGGTGCTTGGATGCCCCACCTGTTATGCGATCCGGGAAAACCGGGTTTATGGAAAAACAAACAATCTTCACGCCCCTCCCTATTCGAAGTAAAATAAAGCGGAGGTTGCCATGGATAAAATTATCATTACAGATCTGCTAACCACCGGTATCATAGGAGTAAAACATCCTGAACGTGACAAACCACAAGTTTTGTTAATTAATCTCACTTTGTACCGTGATCTCCGATTGGCCGGCGCTTCTGACAGTATCACCGATACAATAAACTACTCAACAATCGCTACGATTGTCAGTGAGCAAGTCTCCAACACGCAGTTTCACACGGTCGAGGCGCTGGCAGCGCATTTGGCTGACTACCTTCTGGGAAATTCTCCTCTGGAAGCGGTGCGCATCCGGGTTGAGAAACCCAAAAAGGTATCCAACACTGCGCGTGTTGGGGTGGAAATTTTCCGTCGAAAGACCAGCGCCTAAAGCTTAAACTCCGCTGAAATTCGGTTAAGAAACTCCATCCGTGTAGATAATTGGTCTCTAAAGGCGCCAAGCATATGCGAAGTGGTCATGCTGGCGTCCTGTTTTTTAACCCCGCGCATCATCATGCAAAGATGTTTCCCTTCCGCGACAACTGCCACGCCCTTTGGTTGGAGGGTTTCCTGCAGAAAATCCGCGATTTGGATAGTCATTCTTTCCTGAACTTGCAAGCGTCGTGTAAACATTTCAACGATTCGCGGAATTTTTGAAAGGCCAATCACTTTTCCTGAAGGAATATAGGCCACGTGCACGATTCCATAGAATGGAAGCATATGATGCTCGCACATGCTGTAATACTCTATCCCCTTCACGATGACCATCTCGTCGTATTCCACGGTAAATAACGCGTTATTCACCAATTCTTCGGGGTTCATGCGGTAACCGGCGAGGATTTCCCCATAAGCCTTAGCGACTCGAGAAGGCGTTTTTAGCAAACCTTCCCGGTCTGGCTTTTCACCGATAGCTTCTAAAATCTTCGTGGTTGCCCTTTGAATTTTGTCATAATCCAGGTCAGTTTCACAAAACAAGTCCGCTGCTCTAAATAAAGGCTTTTCGCAATCCATACTTTCTCCTGTTGAAAATTAATCAAAAAGGCAGCCCTTGGGCAGGGCTGCCTCATGCATATCTCAGCTTACCCAACAATCGGATCGATTAAACCATAGGTTCCGTCGCGCCGTTTGTAAAGTACATTAATCTTATTGGTATTGGCATTGTAAAACACAAAGAAATCCTCATGCCCGAGTAACTGAAGCTGTTCAAGCGCTTCTGCTTCGTCCATGGGCGTGAGGGTGAAGCTTTTGCGGCGCACAATTAGTGGCGCGGCGTCGTCCAACGGTTCTTCGATTGGCTCCTCGGCAATATCCAAATCACTTTCTGGACGGTGATCCCAACGTTTTCCCTTGAAACGTTCTATCTGACGCGTCATCTTATCCACAGTAGCGTCGATAGCGGCAAAAATGCCATCCGCGCGCTCTTCAGAACGCAGGATAAACCCCTTTCCCCGGATAGTTATCTGAGCAATGAAGCGGTCTGCGGCATTTCTGGCAGTTTTTGCATACGCCAAATCCACCCGACAGTCTCCAATTTCGTTCAGAAACCTCTGCAATCTTGAAACTTTCTTTGTAGTGTAATCGTGAATTTTATCCGTGAGGTCTAAATCTTTCGTGAAAACATCGATTTTCAGTGTCATAGGCACCTCCTCTGGGTTATGAATAAATTATACCTTGTTTGAGTTCAGTTTTTCAACTGCTTCTGAAGAGTCCAATGCTTTTGCCAGGGTAATAACATGAACCTGCCCACTTCCCGCGCTTCGCAGCGCGTCCGCCGCCGCGCTGAGCGTAGCCCCGGTTGTGTATACGTCATCTACCAGTAGAATGCGTTTCCCCTGAACGGTTCGCGGATCTGCCATGAACGCACCCCGAACGTTTTCTTTCCTTTCCTGGATGTTGAGCTTAACCTGCGAGCGGGTGTCCCGGACGCGCGCCAGAGCCTTGCTTTGCAGTGGAAGGCGGAGATTAAGCGAAAGCGGAAAAGCAAGCACCGCGGCCTGGTTATATCCCCGCTCTCTTTGGCGTTTTTCACTTAATGGGACGGGTACCACCATGTCCACCTGCCAGTTCTCGGACTGCACCAGCCTGGAAAGTAATGACGCAACCGCATGGGCTAAGCCGAGGTCAGCTTTGTACTTCAAATTGATGACTATCTGCGTGATAACGCCTTCGTAAGCTGCCAGGCTGCGAATTTCCTGGTATGCCGGTGGCTGCTGGCGGCAGCGGGAACAGACTCCGCGGACTGCCATGGCACGCCCACAGTATCTACAGCCATTTCTGTTGGTAAATCTAATATGTTGGAGACATTCCGGGCAGATTTGATAAGCTTCAGCGCCACAACCCGCGCATTTCGGCGGAAATACCCAATCAATACTGTTCCAAAACGCGGAATAAACGCTTGAAAGAATGGCGTATTTGTCCGTCATTGGTTTACTTCAGGTTAGCGTTGTAAAAAAGTTGAATGGCTGGCCAGAATAAGGAAAAGAGTGTAAATAGAACCAGAAATATCAGGATCACCAGGAGGATATACTCCACTGGTCCCCATCCTTTAGGCGATTGTGAACGCATCAGTTTCTCCGAAGGCCGAGTGTTTCATAGTTTCAATTATAATTGGATTGTTCAACAGTCTTAAACCGCTATATAATCTGTTGTTTTTTATCCAGGTTTACTGTATGATACAAAAGAATGGTCAC
>ERZ795031.35-NODE-35-length-169366-cov-12.965348_pt1 | contig 169366 bp, 145 predicted proteins | sample MGYA00375123_ERZ795031 | MGnify/ENA primary metagenome ERZ795031 (study PRJEB30166, sample SAMN05720159) | activated sludge metagenome | isolation source: anaerobic digester from wastewater treatment plant | place: USA | collected 2015-04-21 ...
TTTTACGAAACCAGGGATGTCGCGAACGCAAAGACCGGTTTCGTGCTTTACCAGATGGACAAGGGTTCCGACATCGTGCGCACGGTACGGGTCGGCGATGGCTGGCGCATCGACATTCCCGGCGATATCCCCCCCGGCCTGTAGATGCGAATGAAAATTCGCCCGCCTGCGTGAAAATTCGCCCGTTCAGGTATTTGTTGACAAACCATCTTCATTCCTGCACACTACCCGTGCTTTTCTGCTGCGGGGTGGAGCAGTCCGGTAGCTCGTCGGGCTCATAACCCGAAGGCCACAGGTTCAAATCCTGTCCCCGCTACCATTTCAACAGATCAGGCGCCTTTGGGCGCCTTTTTTGTATCCGGTGCGTCCCGGTTCGAATTGTCTTGAACCAATCGGAATCCCCTGCAAGAATTCCCTTTCCGCGGTCCGGATGTTCCGGAACCGCCACCGCAGCATGACGGAGGCATCGATGTTCAAGGAGCACCCCCGGGGACTCATAGTCGCATTCTTCGCCAACATGGGTGAACGCTTCGGCTTTTACACGATGATGGCGATCCTGGTCCTGTTCCTTCAGGCAAGGTTCGGGCTTGATTCGGACAAGTCCGGCGCGATTTACAGCGTCTTTTACTTCCTGATTTACGCGCTGGCGCTGGTCGGCGGCATCATCGCGGACAAGACCCGCAATTACAAGCGGACCATCCTGGCCGGCATCATCATCATGTTCCTGGGTTACGTCCTGATGGCGATACCCGGCACCGGGCTTCCGATAGCGCTTACCGGCCTCTTCACGATTGCCCTGGGAAACGGGATGTTCAAGGGCAATCTCCAGGCGGTCGTCGGCCAGATGTACGATGATCCGAAGTACAACCACCTTCGCGATTCGGCGTTCTCGCTTTTTTACATGGGCATCAACATCGGCGCCGTTTTCGCGCCGAACGCCGCGCGCAGCGTCCGCACCTGGTACCTTGGCACCCAGGGTCTGAAGTATGACGCCGACCTGCCGGCGCTGTGCCACCAGTTTGTCGCAGGCAACACCGATAACGCTTCCCGGCTGCAGGAAATCGCCAGCCTCGTCTCGGGCGGCCAGGTTTCCGATCTCGGGGCTTTCGCCAGGAATTACCTGGAAGTCTTCTCGACCGGTTACAACATGGCTTTCGGCATCGCGGCCGGCGCCATGCTGATTTCACTGGCGACTTTCGTGATCTTCAAGAAGTTTCTGCCGGACCCGAAGGCCAAGGCCCGTCCGGGCGAGGCAGGCGAGGCGATGCCATGGGATGCCGAAAAGAAGCGCCTGATGGCGCTGGGACTGGTGTTCCTGGTCGTCATCTTTTTCTGGATGTCGTTCCATCAGAACGGCCTGACAATGACGTTCTTCGCCCGCGATTACACCGCCAAATCGGTTGATCCGCTGAGCTATCTGGTCTTCGACATCAAGGGGCTTCTGCTGATCGCCGCAATGATTGCCGGCGTCGTGGTCGCGATTCAGAAGGGAACGGTGGTTCGCCGGCTGGTAGGATCCGGCATGGCCGTCGCGGGTGCCGTGCTGATTTGGTTCCTTTATGGCTCGTACAAGCCGGAAAATCTTCTTGAACCGGAAGTCTTCCAGCAGTTCAACCCGTATTTCGTGGTTTTCCTGACTCCGGTAGTCGTTGGCCTGTTCGCCCTGCTTCGTGCCCGGAACCGCGAGCCATCGACCCCGAAGAAGATTGGGATCGGCATGTTGCTGGCCGCCACCGGCTTCACCCTCCTGATGCTTGCGTCCTTCGGCCTGCCGTCGGCCGCGGAACTGGGTGGTGGTCCCTCACCCGACAGGGTTTCACCAAACTGGCTGATCACGACTTACTTCATCCTTACGGTTGCCGAGCTTTTCCTGTCTCCGATGGGCCTGTCTTTTGTTTCCAAGGTGGCCCCGCCAAGATTCCAGGGATTGATGCAGGGCGGCTGGCTTGGCGCCACGGCTCTTGGCAACCAGCTTCTGGTCGTCGGCAGCCTGATGTGGGCGCGTTTCGACGTCTGGACAGTATGGGCGGTTTTTGTCGTCTGCTGCCTGATTTCGGCAACCGTCATCTTTTCGATGTCCGGCTGGCTTAACCGGATGACCGGTGCAGGAAGCCCGAAGGCGCAGTAATCCGTTCTGTTGCCGAACTGTCAAATCCACTCATACGGTCTTACAATAGGCCGCCGACCGTTTTTCCCGGGGGAAATGAATAATGGCAGTGTTGCTGGCGCTTGTGGTTGCAGTCCTTTGGGGCTTCGGTAACGTATTTCAGAAGCACGGAATGTCCACGAGCTTCCCGAAGATTTCGTTGAAGAACGTGCTGCGTCAGATCTTTCCGATTGTGAAGACGCTGTTTACGAACTGGCTCTGGCTGGTCGGAACCGTGATGATGGCCACTGGTGCCGGTCTGTACTTCGTGGCCCTGGGATACGGCGACGTGACGATCGTTCAGCCGATCCTCTGTCTGACGGTTGCCGTGTCGGCAGTGGTCGGGGTCGTCTGGCTGAAGGAAAGGGTCAGCGGGATCGAGTGGGCCGGGATTGTGCTGGTGCTTGCAGGCGTGATTCTGGTCAGCGTTGCCGGTGGCGGGAAGACCGCGGTGCTTCCGGAAGGATTCGGGCTGGCCGTCTTTTTCGCCGCCATTGCCTCGCTTGCCGCGGCCGCCTTCCTGCTTGGCAGGATCGGCATCAGCATCGAGTTTTCGCTGGCGGTTTCGGCCGGCCTGGTCTTCGGTCTGGCCAACGTCGCCGCCAAGTTGATGTCCATGCGCTTCGAGGCCGAGATCGGCAGCCCCAACCTGTTTCAGATGGCGGCCGTGGTCAGTATCCTGACCGACTATCCGATCGTCCTGGTCGCCGTCACCAACATCCTCGGCTCGATTTTTTATCAGACGGCATTCGCGAACGGGCGTGCCAGCATCGTCGCCGCGATTTGCACGATTGTGGGCAACACGGTGCCGATCGTGGCCGCGATTACCATATTCGGTGAAAAGGTTCGGCCGATGCACGGGGCCGGAATCGTCATCGTGCTGCTGGGGGCGTTCGTACTGGCCGTCGGGAATCGCAGGGCGGCCGCCGCGGGAGGCTGAAATGGCATTGACGGCGCTTGATCTGTCGCCCGAGATAATCGTCACGGTTAATGGCACAGGCTATTCGACAAGCCGGGGTACCAGGGTCAAGAACTTCCTTCGGCGTTATCTTCCCGAAGTCGAGCCCGACTGCCTTGGCGCTATTGTGGATAACCGACTGGTTTATATCGAGTATCCGCTGGCCGACGACTGCGAACTGATCCCGGTGACCTATGACAGCCCGCATGGCGTCAGGATATATCGTTCGACCCTGTCGATCATGCTTGGCGAGGCGGTCGCCAGGCTGTTTCCGTCGGCCTCGGTTCGCATCGGACAGTCGTTCGGGCGTTCGTTCTATTATGACGTCATCCGGGAAGGCGGCGTTTCGGCTGACGATATCGCGGCAATCGAGTCAGAAATGAAGGCCATGGTTGCCCGCAATGAACCCCTGCAGGTCACGAGACTGCCCAGGGGCAAGGCCATGAAGATATTCAAGGCCGCGGGCCGGAAGCATTCCGCCGAGTTGCTGAAGGTCGTCGTGCGCAAATGGGTTCCCCTTGTTTCGATGGGTGTGCGGGTCGATCTGTGCATGAATCCCGTCACGCCGACTGCCGGATACATCAGGCAGTTTCGGCTGGATCCCCTGGGCCCGGGCCTTGTCCTGAACATTCCGCGTCGCGGCAATCCGTCAAGGGCGCCGGAGCCGGTGGATTGTCCGCCAAGTCTTTTCAGATCCTTCCGCGAGACAAGGGATTGGAACGCGCTTGTGGGGGTGGAGTCGGTCTCCGACTTGAACGCGACGGTGCTCGATGGAAGCATCGGCGACGTCATAAGGGTGTCCGAGGCGCTTCATGAACGGAAGCTTGCCGCGATCGCCGACGATATTGCGGCAAGGAAGGTCAGGCTGGTTGCCGTCGCCGGCCCGTCGTCGTCGGGCAAGACAACGACAATCCGGCGCCTTGGGATGCAGATGAGGGCCCTGGGCCTGCGGCCGAAGGCCCTTTCGCTTGACGACTACTACCGTAACCGTTCGGACACGCCCCGGGATGAAAATGGTGAACTCGACTTCGAACATATCGAGGCGATCGACCTGGATCTGTTGAACGAGCACCTTCAGGGCCTGCTTGAAGGTGCGACGGTTCAGACGCCAAGATTTTCGTTCCAGCAGGGAATGCGGAGCCCCTCCAGGGTTCCGATGAGCCTGGCTTCCGACGAGATCCTGCTTGTCGAAGGCATCCATGGTCTGAATGACCGGCTCACAAGCGCGGTTCCCGACGATCGCAAATTCCGGGTCTTCTGCTCGGCGGTCACGCAACTCTGCATCGACGATCAGCACCGCGTCTTCACGACCGATGTCCGGTTGATTCGGCGAATCGTCCGCGATCGTCATTTCCGCGGATATTCGGCCGCCGATACCCTGCGCCTGTGGCCCAAAGTCCGCGCCGGGGAAAAGAAATGGATATTCCCCTGGCAGGATCGCGCCGACGTGTTCTTCAATTCCACGCTGGTTTATGAACCGGCGGTCTTGAAGGTCTTTGCCGAACGCTTCCTGATAGAGGTCAGCGACACGGATCCGGTGTGGGTCGAAGCCGAACGCCTTCTGAAGTTCCTGCGGTTCTTCGTGCCGGTCTTCACCGACGATGTGCCGGGCACGTCGATCATCCGCGAGTTTGTCGGCGAATCATCCTTCAGGTACTGACCACGTCACCGTCGAAGCCGTCGATGAACATGCGGCAAAGCATCCTTTGTCGGGTACCGGGCAGAGCCTGTGAAGGCTGTTGCCGCGGCAGTCCTTCGGTTCTGTGAAATTTATTTCAGATACAGCGTCTCCGGGGTGTTCCAATAAAGACGATTATAGATACAATCGCGCCCGTGAAGCGGTGCGGCGGCAGATGTCCGCGCCTGGGAATGGATTTCACTGGAGGATATCGTGAGCTTTGCGGGAATCCGGAATTGTGGCGTCCCGGCCGTCCTGGCCGTGATGATTTTTACGCTTCTGGCGCCGATGGCGGCCATGGCTTCAGGGGGCTCGGCGCCTTACCACGTGCCCGTGTATGCGGTGGTGCCTTTTGTCCTTCTTCTTCTGTGCATCGCGATTATGCCGCTGAAGTTCCCGCATTTCTGGGAAAGCAACGCGAAAAAGGGAATCGTCGTGGCGATCCTGTCGGTGCCGATAGTCGGGTTCTATCTTTACCAGAATGATGTTCACCGGCTGCTGGAACACCTTCACGAATACCTGTCGTTCATCGTCCTGCTCTGGTCGCTTTACACCATTTCGGGCGGGATCGTTCTGCGCGGCAACCTGAAGGCAAGTCCCGCGGTCAACACCGCCTTTCTTGGGATCGGAGCCCTGATTGCAAACCTTTTCGGGACGACCGGCGCGTCGATGCTTCTGATACGCCCGCTGCTGCGTACCAACCAGGAACGCGAGTTCAAGGTTCATACCGTCGTATTCTTCATCTTCGTCGTGTCGAACATCGGCGGCTGCCTGACTCCGCTGGGCGATCCGCCCCTGTACATGGGATTCATGCGCGGCGTTCCGTTCCAGTGGACCCTGTCCCTGTGGCCGCAGTGGTTGCTGGTCAATTCGCTGCTGCTGGTCATTTATTACATGTGGGATCGGATTCGGTACCGGCAGGAAAAGGCCGAGAACGTGGCCATGGACATGACCAACGCCGAACCGCTGCGGATTGACGGAAAGATCAATATCGCCCTGATCCTTGGCGTTGTCGCGACGATCGCGCTTTCCGGCGTCCTGGAAATGAATCCGTGGCTGCGCGACGGCATCCTGGTTGCCCTCGGCCTGCTTTCGATGGCAACCACGAAGAAGAAGTACCGGGAAGACAACGAATTCAATTTCGGTGCGATCACCGAGGTCGCCGTGCTGTTCATCGGCATTTTCATCACAATGATCCCGGCCCTGATGATGCTCAGCGAAGCCGGTCCCGGTCTTGGCGTCAATCACGGATGGCAGTACTTCTGGATAACCGGCACTCTGTCTTCGTTCCTTGACAACACCCCGACCTATATCGTTTTCCTTGACCTTGCCCAGTCAACCCTGGGAAGTTCGACCATCGAAGCATTCATGAGTCACGTCGAGGGTCCGGCGATATTGAAGGCGATTTCGCTGGGGGCCGTGTTCATGGGCGCCAACACTTATATCGGAAACGGCCCGAACTTCATGGTGAAGGCAATCGCGGAAGCAAAGGGCAGCTCGCAGGTCAAGATGCCGTCGTTTGGCGGTTACATGGTCTATTCGATGTTGATTCTTGTGCCGATATTCCTGCTGGTCACCCTGCTGACGTTCGTTCTTGGCATCATGTAGTCCCGCTTCCGTCGGCGGCGTTACCCCGCGCGTCCAATTCGCTTCCGGCCATCGCCTCCGTGGAAATGCGTTCCGCCTCATCCGCCCTTTCCTGCTCGTCGTCCTCTGGCGGAGGAATGACATCGGCGTTTCCGGAACCGGCCGAAAGATCGGCAAGGCGCCTGTTGTACGCAATGAGAACGTCGGACGCCGTCAGTATTCCGGCAACGCTGTCGGTTCCGTCGTCGGAAATCACAACGAGTTCCTCGGATCCGCGTGATGTCATCCTGCGGTGTGCGGTCATCAGCGAGTCGGACAGCCTGACGCTTGCCCATCCTGGTGAATCCGCCACCGGGTGCATCAGGTCGGCCGCCACCAGTCCGCGCGCGCGTTCACCGGCTTCGTGCACTGCCTGGATCAGCTCACTTTGCTGGAAAACGCCAAGCAATCGACCGTCCTGGGATGTCACCGGATACACGCGCTGTCTTGTGTCCGCGGTCCGCTGCATGACCTGGGCGGGGGTTGCGTCGCGCGCGATGCAGGTGAATCGGCGGTTCTTTTTGAACACGTCGCCGACCTTTGACGAGCCCATGATCTCAAAGGCGTATTCGCCGATGTGCGCCGGAGAGTTGATTCGCGACGGCACCTGGCTTCTGAAAATGGTCCAGCGCCGGCTGACCAGGAAGGATATCGAGCACACCCAGACGGCAGGGACGATCAGGTCGTACCCCCCGGTCATTTCACTGACCAGGATCACCGCTGAAAGTGGTGTGTTGGCCGCTGCCGCGAAGAATCCCGCCATCCCGACGACCGCGAACGTTGAAGGATTCGGCACCAGGGTCGGCCACCAGGAATGGAGCACCATTCCGGCCGATCCGCCAAGCGTGCCGCCGATGACCATGGACGGGCCGAACACGCCGGCGCTGCCTCCGGAACCGATCGTAAGGGAAGTTGTAAGAATCTTGCCTGTCGCGACCACAAGAAGGATTAACGCCGCCATGCGCGAAGGTTCACCCGAAAGGGCATCCTGAAGGACCCCGTACCCTGTCGAAAGGACGTCCATCACTCGGTCGTCGGGCGAAAGCTCGATAAGGGCAAGCGCAACGCCGCCGGTCAGAAGGCCGCCAATTGCAGGCTTAAGAAGGAATGGAATGCGGATCTTCCTGAAAAGGCCCTCGATTCCATAGAAGGTCCAGATGAACACAAGCGCCCCGGCGGTAACCAGAAGGGCCAGAAGAAGATAGGGCCCCAACTGCGCCGGGTTGTGGAACTCCATCCCGGTCACGGGGAACATGTGGCCGAATCCATGATGAAGCCCGAAGACGCAATAGGCCACGATGCTGCATACACTGGCCGGGATGACGACTTCGGTCTCGAGTTCGGCTCTGGAATAAAGGACCTCTGCGGCAAATATCGCGCCGGCAAGGGGAACCTTGAATATCGCTCCGACGCCGGCCGCGACCCCCGCGACCATCAGCCATCTGCGTTCTCGGGTTCCCAGTCCAAGCCGCGTGGCGATGAAACTTCCGAATCCGGCGCCGATCTGGCCGATGGGGCCTTCCGCGCCGCCCGATCCGCCGGAACCCATTGTCAGGATTGTTGCAAGGAACTTGACCGGTGGAACCCGTTTCCGGATGTGGCCACCCCTGCGGTGGAAACTGGCGATGGCCGCGTCGGTACCGTGGCCCGACGCCTCCGGCGCGAATCTCGAGACAACCGCGCCGGCGAGAAGTCCGCCAAGCCCTGGAAGAAGCACTATCAGAAGCGGACGCATCGGTCCGGTGGCCGTGACGCGGAATGCGGAATGGTCGCCGGCGGCGCCACCGGGGTTCAGTCCCATCAGCAGGTTGAACGAAAGGCTTCTGAGTCCGTCGAGAGCCGCATGGAAAAGTATTGCCCCGCCTCCGGCGACGACACCGACCAGGCATCCCAGCAGCAGCCAGCGTCCAAGCCCCCGAAGGTCGAACGCGCGGTTGATGAAGCGCTGACCGATCGTCAGGCGGTCGATGATTTCGTTTCCAAGAGGCGGCATATTCATAATTGAGCCTTCAGGGCCGCCGCGCGCGGCTTGCGCTGCCGGGGGGCGGTCCATCAAGGACGCGTTCGAATTCAACCCCGCGTCGCGTGGATCTGGCGATGACCCGTCGCGGAAGGTGAAGTTCGGCGGGGCCTTCGTATGTCTGCAACATTTTTGCAAGGGCGTTGATGTGGGTTCGCGACAACCCGAGAGGCTGTCCGGTCACGATGCGAAACGCCTCGCGAACCGCATACGCATGAAGGGCCGAGCCCGATTCGATCCGCCTGGCGATGACCAGGCCGTCTTGCACAAGGATCATCGGCGCGACCAGCGACTCGATGGTGGCTGAAACGGCGGCGGCGTCCATGGCAAGACCGGAAAGAAGGGCCTCGATGCCGGGATTGAACTCGGCAAGCAGCGGCATCAGCCGGGCCCGGATCCTGTTTCGAAGAAAGTATTCGTCGGAGTTGGTCGAGTCGGTGACGAAAGTCCATCCCCTTTCCACGGCCAGGCCGCGGATTTCCGAAGCGGTCAGGCAGAGCATGGGACGCACGATTCCGTCCGGGGTGATGTCGGAGATGCCGGAAAGCCCAAGCGGACCGGTTCCCCTGATCATGCGCATCAGCAGAGTTTCCGCCTGGTCGGTCATGGAATGGCCGGTGGCGATGGCCTGGCATCCGGCCGCGTCCGCCATGCGGATCAGTGCCGCGTACCTGGCGCGCCTGGCAGCGGCCTCGATGGAGTCATGCGCCGCGGCGGCAAGCGCCGGCACGTCGCAGCATTCCGACACGAATGGCAGGCCTGCCGCGTACGCCGCCCTTTTCACAAAATCCATGTCCGCACCGGCGTCCGGCCGAATCATGTGGTTGATGTGCCCGACGGTGACGCTTATGCCGAGAGCCGCAGAGTTTTCGGAAAGAAGATTCATCATGACGATTGAATCCGCGCCGCCCGAAACCGCCGCAAGCACCCGGGGGCGCCCGTTGAACAGATCCGCGGTGACGCAGTGTTCAATGAATCTCTGATTAAGGTTGCGATCCGTCTTCTTCATCCTGATCATCCGCGGGCACGGTAACCCACACGCCCGGCTGGGCCGGCGGTCTGGGCTTGTCCGCCCGGGGCTCGCGGGGCTTTGCCGGCAGCGCGTTGGCAACGGCAGCCACCAGCGTGAAACGTGAACCGGAAAAGGACTCCCTTGCGCCGATTGCCCAGACCACCCCATCCCCGTCAAACAGTACTGTACCCGGAAGCAGGGTGCCAGGTGCAAGAAACAGCTTTTCAAGGGGCGGGCCGGCGGACTCAATCACCGCAGTGTCGGCAAGGACCATCAGTCCGGCGCCCGCCGGCGTCACACACCAGAACACCCTTGCCCGATCCGGCTTCAGCGGCCCGCCCGGGGGAAGTGGCTTGAATTTCAGCAGCCGTCCCACATCATCCGGCAGCGCGAGAAGGGCAAGGCCCGCATCCGGAATCAGCTTCAGAACCGTCGTTGGGACGGTATCGCTGGAAAATCCGGTGGTTGAAAGTTCCGTGATCGGTCGGATGCTCCCATCCCGCGTCTCGGCGCCCGGCCTGACAATCAGGATCTCACGCGCGCGATCGACAAGAAATGAAGATGTGACGACAACCGGGCGCCCTTCAATCATGACGACGGCACCCTGGCCGTTGCGTGAAGGTGTCAGGGACGCGTCCTGATACGGAGCCGGTTCTGGACGGACTTCAATCTGAAGGACCCGTTCGGCGAGCAGCGCCTTGAATTCCTGGGCCTTCGCGTAGTCGGTGATCGTCCCGGCCGGGGTGTCACTGGCGACGGCCGGCACCGGTGCCGCCAGGATCGGGCAGCCAAGACCGATCGCCAACAAAGTTGTGCATAACCGGTTCATGCGTGATCCGGCCGAAGTTAACTGGGAAAAAACGGCTCTGCCGCCAACGTGCTGGAAGCGCTTCATGGGCGAAGTCTAGCAGACGGTTTCCGGTGTCAGCAGAAGTATTTAATTCCCGCTATTTTTGCCTTGACACGAAAACGCGTTGGCCTACAATAGTGTGCCCTTTGATGGGCGACTGTGTCTGCCTCGAGGGAGCCCGAGGGGCGGTGAATTTGGGTCGGAGTCTTACGGGAGACGGTGATGCCGACAATTAATCAGTTGATCAGGAAGGGTCGTTCGGACAAGTCAAAGAAGACCAGTTCGCCGGCCCTGCAGTCTTGCCCGCAGAAGCGCGCGGTCTGCACAAGGGTTTACACAACCACGCCCAAGAAGCCGAACTCCGCCATGCGGAAGGTGGCCAAGGTTCGTCTTACGAACGGCTTCGAAGTGATCGCTTACATCCCTGGCGAAGGGCATAACCTCAGCGAACACTCCCAGGTCCTGGTTCGTGGCGGTCGTGTAAAGGACCTTCCCGGTGTTCGTTACCACATCGTCCGTGGAACCATGGATGCGAAGGGTGTTGACGGTCGTCAGCGGAGCCGGTCGAAGTACGGCACCAAGAAGGCCAAGAGCGTCAAGTAGAACGGAGGCTTAAATGCCGAGGCGCAGAAGAAGCGAGAAGAGAGAAGTGTTCCCGGACGCACGTTACGGGGACTGGCTGGTTGCGAAGTTCATCAACCACCTGATGAAGCGCGGCAAGAAGAGCGTCGCCGAAGCCATCTTCTATGAATCGATGGATGTGATCGCCCAGAAGACCAACGAAGATCCGCTGAAGATCTTCAAGAGGGCCGTCGAGACCATCAAGCCGCAGGTTGAAGTGAAATCCCGCCGAGTCGGCGGTGCCACCTACCAGGTTCCGGTCGAAATCCGCCCTGAAAGGAAGACGGCTTTGGCGATCCGCTGGCTGCTTGGATACTCCCGCGGTCGGTCGGAAAAGGGCATGGTCGGCAAGCTGTCGGCGGAAATCATCGACGCCTTCAACGGTCGTGGAAACTCGATCAAGAAGCGTGACGATACGCACCGCATGGCAGAGGCCAACAAGGCGTTCGCGCACTACCGCTGGTAGTAGTATCCCGGGGCAACCGAAGTGGCGGAAACGTACAACATCAACCGGATTCGCAATATCGGCGTGATGGCTCACATCGACGCCGGTAAGACGACCACATCCGAGCGGGTGCTGTACTACACCGGTTCTTCGCACCGCCTTGGTAACGTGGATTCCGGCGATACGCAGCTTGACTGGATGGAGCAGGAGCAGGAACGCGGCATTACGATAACGTCGGCCGCAACGACATGCTTCTGGCACGACTATTCCATCAACATCATTGACACCCCCGGGCACGTCGATTTCACCGTCGAGGTGGAAAGGTCGCTTCGCGTCCTCGATGGCGGCGTCGTGGTGTTCTGCGCGGTCGGCGGTGTCCAGCCCCAGTCCGAAACGGTCTGGCGCCAGGCCGACAAGTACCGCGTCCCCAGGATCGCCTTCATTAATAAGATGGATCGAACCGGGGCGGATTTCCGTCGCGTGGTCGGGCAGATTCGTTCCAAACTGCGGGCCCGGGCCGTTCCGGTCCAGTTGCCGATTGGATCCGAATCCGGTTTCCGCGGCGTAATCGATCTGGTCGAGATGCAGGCTCTTGTCTGGGATCAGGACGTTCTTGGATCGCGTTACACGACGATGCCGGTTCCGACCGAGATGGCCTGCGCCGCCGAGGAAGCACGGAACGAACTGATCGATGCCGTCGCCGAATTCGACGAGGCGATCCTCGAGAAGTACATTTCCGGGGAACACCTCTCGACGACGGAAATCAAGTCCGCCATTCGAACCGCGACCATCCAGAGCGAAGTGATCCCGGTTTATTGCGGATCGGCTTTCAGGAACAAGGGCGTTCAGCCACTCCTGGACGGTGTCGTTGATTATCTGCCCGGTCCGGCGGATCTGCCTCCGGTTCAGGGTGCGGACGGAAAGGTTTCCGGGCCAGACCGTCCGGTCGTCGAGCGTTCGTGCTCCCTGTCGGAGCCGTTCTGCGGGCTCGCGTTCAAGCTGATGAACGACCCGTTCGTCGGTCAGCTGACGTTTCTTCGCGTCTATTCGGGCTCGGTCAAGGCCGGTGAAACCGTCTATAACGCGAATACTCAGAAGCGCGAGCGAATCAATCGCCTGGTCCGCATCCACGCCAACAAGCGCGAGGAAGTCGCGGAACTGAAGGCTGGCGAGATTGGCGGCGTCGTCGGTTTGAAGTCAACGGTGACCGGTGACACGCTCTGCTCGGAAAATGCTCCGGTCGTTCTTGAAACAATGGATTTTCCGGAGCCGGTCGTGAACGTGGCCCTCGAGCCCGAGTCGTCAACCGATTCCGACAAGCTCTTTGAATCCCTCCGTCGGCTGTCCCTCGAGGATCCGACGTTCAAGTTCCGTGTCGACAGCGAGACCGCCCAGACCATCATTTCCGGGATGGGCGAGCTTCACCTCGATATCATCGTCGATCGCCTGCGTCGCGAGTTCGGCGTCAAGGCAAGGGTCGGACAGCCCCAGGTCGCATATCGCGAGACGGTCACCCGTCCGGCCGAGGCCGAGGTCAGGTACGTCAAGCAGACCGGCGGCCACGGGCAGTACGCCCATGTCGTGATGGATATCGAACCCCTTGAGCGCGGCGCCGGGATGGTTTTTGAGAACGCGGTGGTCGGCGGCGTGATACCGAGGGAGTACATGCCGGCAATCGAGCGCGGTGTTCGCGAGTCGGCTGCCTCCGGCATCCTGGCCGGTTATCCGGTAATCGACTTCAAGGTCCGTGTCAGCTTCGGAAGCTATCACGAAGTCGATTCTTCGGAGATGGCGTTCCGAATCGCCGGTTCGATGGCGATCAAGGATCTGGTCGCGCGCGGCAAGCCTGTCATCCTGGAGCCGGTAATGGCCCTGGAAGTGACGGTGCCGGCCGAGTTCCTGGGAGATGTCCTTGGCAACCTGTCAAGCAGGCGGGCCAGGGTTGTGAGGGTGGATACGTCGGATTGCCTGCATGTCGTCGGCGCCGAGGTTCCGCTCGGGGAAATGTTCGGCTATGTCACGGATTTGCGTTCCCTTTCGCAGGGACGCGGAACCCAGACTATGGAATTCCTGCATTACGCACCCGCTCCGGCGGAGGTTCAGTTGCGCGTAATCAACGCGGGGAGGAGCACCTAGAATGGCGACTCAGAGGATTCGCATCCGGCTGAAGGCCTACGACCACAAGATCCTGGATCAGTCGGTCGGCGAGATCATCAGTACCGTCAGGAAGACCGACGCACGCGTGGCCGGCCCGATACCGCTTCCGACAAAGATCAGTCGGTACACGGTTCTGCGCTCGCCCCACACGGACAAGAAGAGCCGTGAGCAGTTTGAGATCCGCACTCACAAGCGGCTTATTGACATCCTCGATCCGACCCAGCAGACGCTCGATGCGTTGACGAAGCTGGATCTGAGCCCGGGTGTTGACGTTGAGATTAAGGCCTAGGGCCGAAGATGGTGGCGAGGTAGTTATGCCGACAATGGATGTATTCGATCTCAACCGCAAGAAGGTTGGGGAAATCGAGCTGTCGGAAGAGGTGTTCGGAGCCGAGTCCCGTGCGTACCTTTACCACGCGGTCATTCGCGCCCAGCTTCTTTCGAGGAGACAGGGTACCGTCAAGACCAAGAAGCGTGACGAAGTCTCCGGCTCGACACGCAAGGTTTACCGGCAGAAAGGCACCGGTCGCGCCCGTCATGGCGACAGCCGTTCTCCGCTGTTCCGCCGCGGTGGGGCCGTTTTCGGACCGCAGCCGCGCGAGTGGGACGTGAAGGTGCCGAAGAAGGTGAAGCGTGCCGCCCTGGTGTCGGCTCTTTCTGACCGCATGCGCGAGGGTGCCATCACCGTCGTGGATTCGGCCAGGCTTGGCGAAATCAAGACCAAGCGCGTCACCGGCGTCATGGATAAGTTCAAGGTCAGCAGCGTCCTGTTCGTCGATATCGACAACAGGGAGCTGTCGCTGTCCTGCCGCAATCTGCCGACGGCCAAGTACCTGTCGAGCAGCGGCCTGAACCTGTTTGACGTCCTGAAGTACGCCCACATGGTCGTAACCAGGGAAGCCGTCCAGGCAATTGAAGGAGCGTTGAAATCATGAAGAGCCCGTTTGACGTGATTCGGCGCCCGATCATCACCGAGAAGGCGAACATCGACAAGGATCGTCGCAACGCGTATCACTTCGAGGTTCCGCTGAAGGTCGGCCGCCAGGAAGTAAAGGAAGCGGTCGAGGCCGTTTTCAAGGTGAAGGTCGAAGCGGTCAGGACGGTTATCGTCCGCGGCAAGGCAAAGCGCGTCGGCAAGCATGTCGGCCGCAGGCCTGACTGGAAGAAGGCGGTTGTCACCCTTCGCGAGGGCGACAGCATCGACCTGTTTGAGGGTATGTAATCTTCACGGGGCCTGATGGCCGCCTGGGAGCTGAAAGATGGGACTTAAGAACTATAAGCCGACTTCAGCGGGACGACGCGGGATGCAGGGCGACGATTTCGCCGACATCACCGCATCAAAGCCCGAAAAGAAGCTGACGACCGGCGCCAGGGAAAGCGGCGGCAGGAACAATTACGGCCGCATCACGTCCAGGCATCGTGGCGGTGGCCACAAGCAGTTGTTCCGCGTTATCGATTTCAAGCGGGACAAGGAAAACGTGCCGGCCAAGGTCGCGACGATTGAGTACGACCCGAACCGGTCGGCCCGAATCGCCCTGCTGCACTACGTCGATGGCGAAAAGCGTTACATCCTGGCCCCGTCCGGCATCGCCGTGGGCGACATGATCGTTTCGTCGCTGCATGCCGAAATCAGGCCGGGTAACTGCCTGCCCCTGAAGGCGATTCCGCAGGGTTCGCAGGTTCACAACGTCGAGATCAAGCCGGGTCACGGTGGACAGCTTGTCCGCTCGGCCGGCAGTTCGGCCCAGGTCATGGCATTTGAAGGCGGATACGTCCTTCTTCGCATGCCGTCCGGCGAGCTTCGCAAGGTTCTCGCGGAATGCCGCGCGACCCTCGGCGAGCTTTCGAACCACGAGCACGAGAACATGTCCATCGGCAAGGCCGGTCGTAATCGGTGGAAGGGCGTTCGTCCGCAGAGCCGCGGCGTCGTCATGAACCCGGTTGACCATCCGATGGGCGGTGGTGAAGGCAAGACGTCCGGTGGACGTCACCCCTGCACCCCGTGGGGTAAGCCCACAAAGGGTTACAAGACTCGGAAGAACGTTTCGACCGATCGTCTTATCGTGAAGCGGTGCAACGCGAAGTAGAACGGAGTTTGAGATGCCCAGGTCAGTAAAGAAGGGACCGTTCATCGACAAGCATCTGGTCGAGAAGATCGAGGACCAGATCCGGTCAGGCAAGAAGCGGACTGTAAAGACGTGGTCACGTCGGTCCGTGATTCTTCCGGAAATGGTGGGCCTGAATTTCGCCGTCCATAACGGCAAGAAGTTCATCCCGGTTTTCGTGACCGAAAACATGGTTGGTCACAAGCTCGGCGAGTTCGCCCCGACGCGTACGTTCCACGCACACGCCGGCGCCGACAAGAAGGGTAAGGCTCCCGCAGCCAAGAAGTGAGGAAGGGCCAGATGGAAGAGCACGTCGTCAAAGCTGTTGCCCGGTACATCCGCATGGCGCCCCGCAAGGTGCGAACCGTCGCTGATGCCGTTCGGGGTAAGCGTGTGGACGAGGCCAACGCGATTCTGGGTTTTGCCCAGAGGGCCGCGGTCGAGCCGCTGTACAAGGTTATCAACTCCGCGGTCGATTCTGCCAAGAAGGCGGGAAACTTCGACGTTGACAGCCTGTACATCAAGGAAATCTTCGTGGACAAGGGTCCCGTGATCAAGCGAGGAAGACATCGTTCCCGCGGGATGGTCTATCGGATCAACAAGTTCACGAGCCACGTAACCGTGGTTCTCGGTGTGCAAGAGTAGGAGGACGCCGTGGGGCAGAAGACGCATCCAATCGGATTCCGTATCCCGTATATCAAGAACTGGAATTCCCGCTGGTACGCGGACAAGAATTACGGACAGTGGACTTTTGAAGACGTCCAGATCCGCAAGACCGTCCGCAAGATGATGGGCGCCGCGGGCATTTCCTCCGTGCAGATTGAGCGTACGGCCAGCAAGGTCAAGGTTTACATCTACACGGCGCGTCCCGGCATCGCCATCGGACGCAAGGGCGAGAACATCGAAGTCCTGAAGCGCGAGCTCGCGAAGCTCACCACCCAGGAAGTCGTTCCGTACATCCAGGAAGTCCGCAAGGCCGAACTGGACGCGCAACTCGTTTCCGAGTCGGTAGCCCAGCAGCTTGAGCGTCGCGTCAGCTTCCGTCGCGCCACGAAGCGCGCGGTCAGCCAGGCGATCAAGCTTGGGGCCAAGGGGATCAAGATTCGCTGCTCCGGTCGTCTTGGCGGCGCCGAGATGTCCAGGGTTCTGTGGTATCGCGAAGGGCAGGTTCCCCTTCACACCCTGCGTGCCGACATCGACTTCGGATTCTCCGAGGCCAGCACGACCTTTGGAAAGATCGGAGTCAAGGTGTGGGTCTATAAGGGCGAAGTACTGAAGAAGTAGCCGGTTCAGCGGTTTGTGTGGGAGCCCCGAACAGGCTACCCCGGGAGGTAGGAGATGCTTTCTCCAGCGAGAGTAAAACACCGGAAGCAGGCGAAGGGAAAGATGCGCGGCGTCGCATACCGCGGATCCGACGTGTCCTTCGGTGATTATGGTCTTCAGGCCCTTGAGTGTGGCTGGCTTACCGCCCGCCAGATTGAAGCAGGCCGTATTGCGATGACCCGTCATGTCAAGCGTGGTGGCCAGGTCTGGATCCGCGTGTTCCCGGACAAGCCGATCAGCAAGAAGCCGCTTGAAACCCGTATGGGTCGTGGAAAGGGATCGCCCGAGGAATGGGTGGCCGTCATCCGCCCGGGCAGGGTTCTTTACGAAATCGAAGGCGTCGATGAGGCTACGGCCCTGGAAGCTTTCCGCCTGGCGGGCCACAAGCTTCCGATCAGCACCAAGGTTCTGAAGCGTGGAGAGATCAGATGAAAGCCCTTAAGAGTGAAGAACTGCATGCGCTGACCACGGAAGAGCTGATTCGCAGGGAAACGCAGTACCGCGAGTCGCTGTTCAAGATGCGCATGAAGCTCGCGACCGGTCAGCTTTCGCACGTTGCCGACGTTACGGCCACGCGCAGGAACCTGGCCCGTATCCTTACCGAAATGAACCGGCGGACCGGTGAGTGAGGGATGTAATGGAAAACGCAGTTCACAGCAGGCACAAGCGGCAGTTCACTGGAACGGTTGCGAGCGTTGCCGGCCAGAAGTCGGTCGTGGTAGTCGTTGAAAGACGATTCAAGCACCGTACGTACCACAAGTACATCACGACGGCCGCCCGTTACATGGCTCACGATGAAAACAGCGTGTGCAAGGCAGGCGACCAGGTTCTTATCGAAGAATGCAGGCCGATGTCGGCCAGGAAGCGCTGGCGCGTCGTCAACAAGGGCGAAACGGCCGCGAAGTGATTGGATTGGTTCGACCCTTCGTGGTCGGTGGGTATAGCAGGTCGAGGTAGACCATGATCCAGAATGAAACAAGCCTCATTTCGGCTGACAACTCAGGCGCGAAGCGCATGAAGGTCATCCGTATCCTTGGCGGTACCGGCAGGCGGTACGCCACTGTCGGCGACATCGTCGTCGCCAGCGTCAAGGAAGCGATCCCGAGGGCGAAGGTCAAGAAGGGTGACGTCGTGAAGTGCGTCATCGTCCGGACCGCCAAGGAGATCGGACGTGTTGACGGGACCTACATCCGTTTCGACCAGAACGCGGCGGTCGTAATCAACCCCGCAGGCGAGCCGGTTGGAACCCGTATCTTCGGGCCGGTGGCCAGGGAGCTCCGTGCGAAGCGCTTCATGAAGATCGTTTCGCTGGCTCCGGAGGTGCTGTGATGAGGAAGATTCGCAAGGGTGATCAGGTCCAGGTCCTGCGCGGCAAGGATGCCGGGCGCAAGGGAAAGGTCCTGGAGATTATCGGTGAAACCGACAAGGCCGTTGTTGAGAACGTCAACATGGTCAAGAAGCACACCAAGAAGACGCAGAAGAACCTGACCGGCGGCATTGTCGAGAAGGCAGCCCCGCTCCCGCTCTCTGCCCTGGCGGTGTTGAGCAAGAAGGACGGCAAGCCCGTGCGGGTTCATTTTGAGACTCGCGAGACCGCCGGTAAGGCAACCAAGGTCAGGGTTGCGAGCCGTACCGGTGAGGTCCTGGATTAGTCGCGCCGGAAGGCGCCGATACAGGTGGCGGAAGATATGACGAACATCGAGAAGAAGTACAAAGAAGAAGTTGCCCCCGAGCTGCAGAAGCAGTTCGGTTTCGGCAACCCCTTCCAGGTTCCGCGGTTGCTCAAGGTAACCGTCAACATGGGCCTGGGAGAGGCGACCAAGAACCCCAAGGTCATCGAGACCTCGGTTGCCGAACTGACTGCCATCACCGGCCAGAAGCCGGTCGTGACCAGATCCCGCAAGTCCATTGCGGCGTTCAAGGTCAGGGAAGGCAACGCGATCGGCGCGTGCGTGACCCTTCGTGGCGATCGCATGTTCGAGTTCCTTGATCGGCTGATGAATGTTGCGCTTCCGCGCGTCCGGGACTTCCGTGGCGTGCCGACCCGCGCCTTCGACGGCCACGGGAATTACACGCTCGGGCTTCGTGAGCAGATCATTTTCCCCGAAGTCGATTACGACAAGATCGACAAGTTCAAGGGAATGAACATCACGATCTGCACCAGCGCGGCCAACGACGAGGAAGCCCTGGTACTGCTGAAGTTGCTCGGAATGCCCTTCCGCAAGGCAACCGCATAGGAGGATCAGCCGTGGCAAAGACATCTTTGAGAGTTAAGGCCTCCCGCAAGCCGAAGTTCGCGGTCAGGGCTTACAACCGTTGCCCGATTTGCGGTCGTCCACATGCGTACATCCGCAAGTTCAACATGTGCCGTATCTGTTTCCGGAACGCAGCCCTTCGCGGGGATCTGCCCGGTGTTATCAAGGCGAGCTGGTAGGAGAGGCGAATTATGATTACCGATCCCATTGCGGACATGGCAACGCGCATCAGGAACGCTATCCTCGCCGGTCACGAATCGGTGGAGATTCCGTCCTCGAAGCTCAAGGCCGGGATTGCGAAGCTGCTTAAGGACCAGGGGTACATCGATGACTTTTCGGTCATGGATGATCGCCTGCAGGGCATCCTGAAGGTCTATCTGAAGTACAGGGGTCCGAAGGACAACGTGATTACCGGAATCCAGCGCGAAAGCAAGCCCGGTCGTCGCGTCTATGTTGGCAAGGAAGACATCCCCAGCGTCCGCAAGGGTCTGGGAATCGCGATCATGTCAACGCCCCAGGGCCTGATGATTGGCGAAGAAGCGAAGAAGCGCGGAATCGGCGGCGAGCTGCTGCTGTCCGTCTGGTGATGTGAATTCGACCCGGTCGTGCCGGGTCATGGAAGGCCGGACGCCCAGGCGCGCCGGCCGGGAATTCGGAGGACAGCATGTCCAGAATAGGTAAGAAGCCGATTCCGGTTCCGACCGGGGTCGAGGTAAAGCTGAGCGGCAAGCTCGTTTCCGTGAAGGGCCCCCTGGGAACCCTCTCGAGGCCGATCCCCGGGGCCATCGTCAAGATCGAGCCGGGCGTCGTGAACGTTCTTCGCGACGAGGAACTGCCGAACGGCGACGCGATGCACGGTCTGTCAAGGACCCTGGTCGCGAACATGGTCGAAGGGGTCAGCAAGGGCTTTTCGAAGACCCTCGTGATTACCGGTACCGGTTACAAGGTTGAGGCTGGCGGTCGCGGCCTGATCCTGAGCCTGGGATACTCGAATCCAGTGGATTTCGAGCTTCCGGCCAGTGTCAAGGCTACCGTCGCCGAAAAGAATCTTAAGGTCACCCTGACCAGCATCGACAAGGAAGTGCTGGGCGACGTGACCGCGAAGATTCGTGCTCTGCGGCCTGTCGAACCCTATAAGGGCAAGGGCGTGGCCTATGAGAATGAAGTTGTAAGGCGCAAGGCTGGCAAGGCAGGCGCCAAGTAAGCGGTGGAGGCTTAACGTGGAAGTTCGCACGGCACAATTCAGGAAGGCCGCCCGGCTGGCTCGCAAGACCCGCATACGCCGGAAGATCAGCGGTACGGCGGAATGCCCCCGTCTGGTCGTATTCCGGAGCGGAAGGCACATCGACTGCCAGGTGATCGACGACTCCCGGGGACACACCCTGGCGGCCGCATCGACGCTTTCAAAGGAAATCCGCGAGGCGGTCGCCGACCTGGCCAAGATTGAACAGGCCAAGAAGGTCGGAATGCTTATCGCTGATCGTTGCAAGGCAAAGGGAATCGAATCCGTTGTCTTTGACCGCAACGGCTTTTTGTATCACGGACGCGTTGCCGCTCTGGCCGATGGTGCCAGGGAGGGTGGCCTGAAATTCTGATGAGGTGACGTCTTGAGCGCCGAAGAACAGATCCAGGAGAAGCTCGATTTCTCCGAACACATCGTTCATCTTGGCCGTGTCGCCAAGGTCGTCAAGGGCGGTCGCAGGTTCTCCTTCGCAGCCCTGGTGGTCATCGGCAACGGCGAAGGCCTGGTTGGTTACGGACTTGGAAAGGCTCAGGAAGTTCCCGAGGCCATTCGCAAAGGTTCCGAGCGGGCCCGCAAGAACATGATCATGGTCCCGGTCATCGACGGAACCGTGCCGCATGAAGTGATCGGTCACTTCGGCGCCGGCAGGGTTCTGATTCGTCCGGCGGCCCCCGGTACCGGCGTCATCGCCGGCGGTGCGGTGCGCGCGGTCCTTGAAGCGGCCGGAGTCAGGGACGTCCTGACCAAGGTCCTTGGAACCCGCAATCCCCACAACGTGGTCCGGGCAACCGTGGCCGCGCTCCGGGACCTTGTTTCACCCGAGGAGGCCTTTGAGAAGAGGGGCCTTACGGGCAAGGAGACAGCGTAATGGCTAACGAACTTTCAAATCTCAAGCCTGTTCCTGGTTCGACTCACGCCCGCAAGCGGGTTGGTCGCGGCACCGGTTCAGGACTTGGCAAGACATCCGGTCGTGGTCACAAGGGCCAGGGTTCCCGCACCGGCAAGGGTCAGCCCCGATACTTCGAGGGTGGCCAGATGCCGCTGCAGCGCCGTCTGCCCAAGCGCGGATTTTCCCCGCTGGATCACAAGGTGTTCGCCGTTGTCAACATCGGCGACCTTGAAGTGTTCCCGGACAACGCCAGCGTCGATACCGCGGCCCTGGTTGCGGCCGGACTGGTTCGCAAGATCGGCCACGGCGTGAAGATTCTCGCCAAGGGCGATCTCAAGAAGAAGCTCAACGTGGTGGTTCACGCCTTCTCGGTCGCGGCGAAGGAAAAGATCGAAAAGGCCGGTGGGACGATCAGGCTCGTGACCGAAGACGCCGGTGCCTGAGCCGGTGGAGGGATGACCCGTGGCCAATAGCCTTGAAGGACTCGGAAAGGTTCCGGAGCTTCGCAAGCGGCTGCTCTATACGCTGGGCATGCTGCTTGTGTACCGCATCGGTATCTTCGTTACGGTTCCCGGGGTTGACCGGGAGATTATGGAGAACTACATCCGGTACGGCCAGTCCGGTCTGCTTGGACTGTTCGACCTGTTCTCCGGTGGCGCCGTTTCCCAGATGTCGATCTTCGCGCTGGGCGTCATGCCTTACATCAGCGCGTCCATCATCTTCCAGCTCCTGGCGGTCGTAGTGCCGGCACTCGAGCGTCTGAAGAAGGAAGGGGACGCCGGCACCAGGAAGATCAATCAGTACACCCGGTACGCGACGGTTGGACTCTCCGTCATTCAGGCGATCAGCATCGCAGTCTGGCTCGAGTCCCTCTCCGACAACGCCGGCACCGAAAACCTGCTGTCCTCGGGCGGCATGCTGTTCCGGTTCCTGACTGTAATCTCCCTGACTACCGGTACCCTTCTGCTGATGTGGATGGGTGAACAGATCACCGACCGCGGCATCGGCAACGGAATTTCTCTGATTATCTTCGCCGGTATCGTCGCGCGTCTGCCGGACGCCGTCGTCCAGACGTTCCAGCTTTCAACGCTGGGCGGTGGCAGCCTTGCCCCGCTGACGCTTCTGCTGATTGCAATCCTGATTGTGGTGACAATCGGCTTCATCGTTTTCTTCGAAAGGGCCCAGAGGCGCATACCGGTTCAGTACGCGAAGAAGGTCGTCGGTCGCAAGCTTTACGGCGGGCAGACGACGTTCCTGCCGCTGAAGGTCAATATGTCCGGCGTCATTCCGCCGATCTTCGCCAGTTCCATCCTGATGTTCCCGGCGACGATCGCGAACTTCTTCCCGGGCGCGTCCTGGGTGAGCTCGATGCAGAACATGCTGATGCCGGGCGGAATGCTTTACAACTTCATGTACGTCGCGCTGATCCTGTTCTTCTGCTACTTCTACACCGCGGTTACCTTTAACCCGGTTGACGTGGCCGACAACCTTAAGAAGAACGGCGGCTTCGTCCCCGGCATCCGTGCCGGCAAGGCGACGGCCGACTACATTGACAAGGTGCTTTCCAGGATCACGTTCGGCGGCGCGGTCTACATATCGTCCGTCTGCGTTCTGCCCACGATTCTGCAGGGTGAATTCAACGTGCCGTTCTACTTCGGCGGCACGTCCATCCTGATCGTCGTCGGTGTCGCGATGGATACGGCCTCACAGATCGAGGCCCACCTGATCAGCCGCAGTTATGAAGGCTTTGCCGGCGCCGGCGGTCCCCGCATGCGCGGCAGACGGAGCAGTATTGGATGACGTCCGCTCGACTTGGTGTTATACTTCTCGGCCCGCCGGGCGCAGGGAAGGGAAGCGAGGCGGAACTGATCGTTGAACGGTATGGAATTCCTCACATATCCACCGGGGATATGTTGAGGCAGCAGATCCGGTCAGGCACCGAACTTGGGCGGCTGGCTGCGACGTTCATTGAAAAGGGTTTGCTTGTTCCTGACAAGGTGGTGGTTGACATGGTCAGCGACCGCCTCGGATGGAGCGATTGCGAAAACGGCTTCCTGCTTGACGGCTTTCCCCGTTCCGTCGGCCAGGCCGAGGCGCTGCACGCGTCCGGCCACACGGTCACGGACGTGATTCTTCTGGATGTCGGCGACGAGCTGATTGTCCGCAGGATCACCAGCAGACGGTCGTGTCCGGCTTGCGGCAGGGTATATAACGTGGTGACGCTTCCATCCCGGGACGGCGTTCACTGCGATTCCTGCCAGGACGTCGAACTGATCGTCCGAGCTGACGACGGCGAGGCGACCATCAGGAACCGGCTTCGCGAGTACCAGGCGATGACGGCCCCGCTGGTCGAGTGGTACGGTGCCAGGGGGCTGTTGAAGAGGGTCAACGGCGAGGGAACGGTGGACGAGGTGTTCGTCCGGATCCTCGAAGTCATTTCCGTTGGCGGTTCGACGGAGGAGTGATGGCGAAGGAAGAGGCCATAGAGGTCCAGGGGACTGTCGTTGAGGCGCTCCCGAACGCCATGTTCCGGGTTGAGCTCGAGAATGGTGTTGTGATCCTGGGGCATGTATGCGGAAAGATGCGGATGCATTTCATCAGGATCCTTCCGGGTGACAAGGTGAAGGTCGAGCTTTCCCCGTACGACCTGACTCGGGGACGGATCGTTTTCAGGGTGCGATAGGAGGCGACCATGAAGGTCAAGGCTTCGGTAAAGAAGATCTGCGACAAGTGCAAGATCGTAAAACGGCAGGGTATTGTCCGCGTGATCTGTGAGAACCCGCGGCACAAGCAGCGGCAGGGATAATTGGAGGCGTCATGGCTCGTATAGCAGGTGTTGACCTCCCCAGAAAGAAGCAGGTGGGAATCGCTCTCCGTTACATTTACGGACTCGGTCCCGTTCTGTCGATGAAGGTTCTGGGCAAGGCGGGTGTGGATCCGACGACGAAGACGGATGATCTTACGGAAGGCGAAGTCGCCCGTATCCGCGAGGTCCTGGATTCTGGCGAATTCAAGGTTGAAGGTGATCTTCGCCGTGAAATTTCCGCGAATATCAAGGTCCTGATGGACATGGGCTGCTACCGTGGCCTTCGTCACCGCAGGGGCTTGCCGGTTCGCGGTCAGAGAACCCATACCAATGCGCGTACACGCAAGGGTAGAAAGGGCTCCACAATCAAGAAGAAGTAGGGAGGATCCGCCAGATGGCCAAGGCTAAGGGTGGTAAGAAGAAAGTTCGCAGGGACGTGCCGACCGGGGTGGTTCACATCTCGGCGACGTTCAACAACACAATCATTTCGATCACTGATCCTAACGGGAACGTGATTTCGTGGTGCACGGCCGGTCGCAGGGGTTTCAAGGGCTCCCGCAAATCGACGCCGTTCGCCGCCCAGACAGCGGCCGAGGACGCGGCAAGGCGCGCGGTCGAATCGGGCATGCGGTCGGTGCACATCCTGGTCAATGGACCTGGTGGCGGACGTGAGTCGGCGGTCAGGGCCATAGCGGCCGCCGGTCTGCGTATCGCGTACATTCGCGACATTACGCCGGTTCCGCACAACGGTTGCCGTCCGCCGAAGCGTCGGCGCGTCTGATTGGAGGAATACCCGTGGCACGGTACAGGGATAGTCTTTGCAAGGTCTGCCGCCGCGAGGGAGCCAAGCTCTTCCTCAAGGGCGAGCGCTGCTACACAGAAAAGTGCGCCTTTGAGCGCAGGGCTTACGGTCCCGGCCAGCATGGCCAGAATCGCCGCAAGCCGACGCCGTACTGCACCCAGCTTCGCGAGAAGCAGAAGGTTCGCAGCATCTACGGCATGCTTGAAAAGCAGTTCAGGCTGTTTTTCGGCCGTGCCGAGCGCGAGCGCGGCATCACGGGCGACAATCTGCTCCGCAAGCTTGAAACCAGGCTTGACAGCGTCGTGGCCCGCGCCGGATTCGCGGTCAACAGGAACGACGCGAGGCAGCTTGTCCGCCATGGTCACGTCCTGATTAACGGCCGCAGGGTTTCGATTCCATCGTATTCCGTGAAGGCCGGCGATGTCGTCGAAGTCGCTTCCGGAAGTCGTCAGATTAAGCGCGTGGTCGATGCGATGGCGGTGGCCGAGCGTCGTCCGGCGTGCCGCTGGCTGGAAGTCGATCGCGGCAATTTCAAGGCGCGCGTCGCGTCCATGCCCGATCCGGCCGATTTCAGGTCGATCGTCCCCGGTTCCGAGGACCTCGACGGCAAGGCGATTCGCGAAGAACTGATCGTGGAGTTGTACTCCAAGTAATGGACGGTCGGGATATTTCCCGAACCTCCCGGAGGCGCTCATTATGCATAGAAACTGGCGTGAGCTGATTAAGCCCCGTTCGATAGTCCTGGATGAATCCTCGCGTACCGAACGCTACGGCAAGTTCGTTGCCGAGCCCTTCGAGCGCGGGTTCGGGACCACGATCGGCAATTCCCTGCGCAGGGTTCTGCTGTCCTCCATCAGGGGCGCGGCGGTGACCGCGGTCAAGATTGACGGCGTCCTTCACGAGTTTTCGACGATCCCCGAGGTTGTCGAGGACGTGTCGGAGATCTGCCTGAACCTGAAGGGCGTTGATCTGAAGATGGACGGCGAGGAGTCCCGCAAGGTGCATGCGCACTTCGAGGGCGAGGGCGTCATCACGGCCGGCGACGTGTTCAAGGGGCCGGACGTGGTCACCACGAATCCGGGCCACGTTGTCTGCACGATGGGACCGGGCGCCGTGGTCGATATCGAACTGACCGTGAAGCACGGCTTCGGATACAACCGCGCCGAGCGCAACAAGGATCCTGAAGCACCGGTCGGCACGATTCCGATTGATTCGATTTTCACCCCGATCCGCAGGGTCAACTACAGGGTTTCCAACGCCCGTGTCGGCCATATGACCGATTACGACCGTCTGACGCTTGAAGTCTGGACGAACGGTGCGGTCTCCCCCGTTGACGCGGTCGGCATCGCGGCGAAGATCATCAAGGAACAGGTCAAGGTTTTCATTAACTTCGACGACAGGGACGACGACGCCGTCGTCGGAATCGTGGGCGGAGGCGATGACGTCGGTGGTGGCGTGGTTGAGGCCGGCGCTTCCCAGGAAGTCCTTTACCGGCTGGTCGAGGAACTGGATCTTTCCGTTCGCGCGCAGAACTGTCTGCAGAACGCGGGAATCAAGTACGTCGGCGAACTGGTGCAGCGAACCGAGCAGGAGATGCTGAAGACCAGGAATTTCGGAAGGAAGTCCCTGAAGGAAATCAAGGACGTCCTGGCGGATCTGGATCTTTCGCTTGGTATGCGCCTGGACGGCTTCGATCCCGACAAGAGGGCCTGACAGCGGAAGGTTTGATTTTTGGCGGCCGGCAGCGTGACGGCCGATTCGAGGAAGGCAATTAGCGATGCGACACAATACCAAGAAGGCAAAACTGGGCAAGACCGCGGCTCACCGCAAGGCGATGTTCCGGAACATGCTCTCGTCCCTGTTTGAACACGGCAGCGTCACGACCACCGAGGCCAAGGCCAAGGAACTGAAGCGTCGCGCCGACATCCTTATAGGATATGCCCGCGAGGGCGGTCTGCACAGGCGCCGCCTTGCCGCAGGCCAGGTCTTCGGTGCCTTCGCGCTGCAGAGACTTTTCGATCATTGGGGAAAGGCGTTCCCGACACGCGAAACCGGTTTCGTCCGCACGGTGAAGATCGGTCAGCGTCAGGGCGACGGCGCTCCGTTGACGATGGTCGAGATTATCGACGACGCGGCGGGCGACAAGGCGGCCGCCCCGGCTGAAAAATAGGTTGCCAAAGCGGGCGGGATTGGCTACAATCCCGCCTGCCTGATTCGCCAGGAAGGCGAGTCCGGTTCTTTATAATTCGGGAATCGTCTAACGGTAGGACTGCAGACTCTGGATCTGCCTGTCGGGGTTCGAATCCCTGTTCCCGAGCCACTTTGCGCCGGCGCTCGCCGGCCCCAAGAGCCAACTCCGGCCCATTCGTCTAATCGGTCAGGACGCAGGCCTCTCAAGCCTGAAGAACGGGTTCGAATCCCGTATGGGCCACCAGTCCACCCTCATCTTTGCTTTCCCCGGGGCTTGTCCGGGAATTGCCTTCCTGGTCAGGATCTATTCAGAATCTGTAGCCGTCGGGCCCTGGCTTGAAGACGCCCCGATCCGTGATGATGGCGGAGATAAGTCCCGCGGGAGTCACGTCGAACGAGGGATTTGCCACCGAGACGCCCTCCGCCGCGACGCGAACGCCCCCGAAGCTGACGACCTCCGAGGGATCCCGCTGCTCGATAGGTATCCCGCTTCCATCTGGCAGCGACGCATCAAGGGTGCTCGACGGCGCGGCAACGTAGAACGGAATCCCGTACCTGCCGGCCGCGATCGCATGCGACAGCGTGCCAATCTTGTTGGCGGTGTCGCCGTTTGCCGCAATCCGGTCGGCACCGACAATCACGCAGTCAACATTGCCGCTTGCCATCTGCCACGCCGCCGAATTGTCGGTAATCAGCGTCACGTCAAATCCGTCCCTGACCAGTTCCCAGCAAGTCAGGCGGGCCCCCTGGAGGTACGGCCTGGTCTCGCACGATATCACCGAAATGTCCTTCCCAGCGTTGCGGGCGGCCCGGATAACCCCGAGGGCCGTGCCGAAGCCACCGGTTGCAAGCGCCCCGGCATTGCAGTGGGTCATGACCCTGCAGCGATCTGGAAGAAGCGCGGCGCCGAACGAACCGATCCTGCGGTTCATCTCGATATCTTCGGCAAGGATCGCGTCCGCCTCCGCCAGCAGCCTTGCCCTTATGGCCTGCGGGCGCATCTGTCCCGCCTCCCCGGCCGTCCTGACCATCCGGTTCACCGCCCACGCCAGGTTGACCGCGGTCGGTCTTGATGCCATCAGAATCGCGGCCGCCCGGCCGATATCCTGGAACAGCTCGGAGTCGGGCGCCTTGAACGCCTCGAGAGCAATTCCGTATGCCGCGGCGATGCCGATTGCCGGCGCGCCGCGAACGACCATGTCGCTGATACCGCCGGCCACGCCGGCCGCGTCGTGATACTCAAGAAAGACTTCACGGTGCGGAAGAAGACGTTGATCGAGCATGAACAGCTTCAGCCCGTCGCGGAAAACAGGGCGGATATCCATCGTTGGCCTCGCAAGTGACTCAATCGGGCTGGGTAATCTTTCGCCGCAGCAATTCAAGCTCGTCGGTCGAGTACGGAATCTTGCCGGCGAAGTAGTCGCGGTCGTAGTTGTAGATGTCCGAGAAGAACATCATCTTTCCGTCGTCGTCGGGGCCGGCCGAATTGTATTCGATATAAATCGGAACCGGCCGGCTCAACTTGACTGACCTGGGATCGGGCTCCGCCTTTGCAAGCTCGCGATCCACTTCGTCGGGGCTTGTCTCGGAGGCGACCGAAATAAGGTACTTGGCAATCGGAACCGGGTCGTCCAACCTGACGCAGCCATGGGAAAAGGCCCGGATTTCCTTGCCGAAGAACCTTTTCAGGTTAGTGTCGTGCATGAAGATGCCGTACTGGTTGGGGAAGTTGAACTTGATCCTTCCGAGCGCGTTCCCGTCGCCGGATTTCTGATAAACGATTTCGCGCCCGTCAGGCAGCATCTCGACCACGTAGTTGTTTTTCAGCAGGTAGTCGGGCTGGGAAAGAAGATCCATTTCCAGTTCGACCTTTCTGATTCGCATCGGGACATTCCAGCGCGGATTCAGGACGATGTCCTGGATCTGGGCAGAGAAGATCTTCGTGCGGTTAATCCTGCCTTCCACCTTGGCGCCGGGATCGGTATCCCAACCGTTGTTTCCGACAACGACCCGGTTGCGGAACTTCCTTTCGCTTCCTTCCCAGACTTCCATCATAAACTGCGGGATGTTGACCCGCACATACAGTTCCCCGCCGTCGCGAATCTCGCTCTCGCGCCATCGCTGAAGGGAAAGCCGGATCTGCTCGATTCGCTTCGAGACAGGTATGTTCATCGATTTGCCGTGGGATGGCTCGAGTACGCCAGTCGGATTGAAGCCGTGGGTTTCCTGGTACCTGATCACGGCCTGTTTCAGATCATCGTCAAACTTCTCGTTCGAATCCCCTGAGAAATACCCTTCGCGGGCGAGACGGTTCTTGATTTCGGGGATCAGCGAGCTCTTCGTGCCAGGCGCCATCTTCCGCGGGATCCTGACCTCCGGGAAATCTCCCTTGGCCGCCATCTCAAGGTAAGCCGCCAGTCCAGCCATCGTCTTTGCGTAATACGGATGGGAAGGAGGCAGCTTTGACAGCGTCGTATCGGGATCCTGAATGAAACTCTTCAGCGACTCGATCAGCTTCTGGGTGAACTGTCGGTGGGCCGTCGCCGGATTCCGCTGGGCCATGAACGGATCCGCCACGACTCTGAAACGCATGTTCATCGCATATTTCATATACGCAAGGATGCCTAGCGATTCGACCTGGCCGCGCGGCGCGGCGTATTCCTTGCGGATGGCTGCCAGCTTTCCGACACCTTCAACCAGTTTCGCCAGGTCGTCGCCGCTTATGCGTTCCGGATCTTCGAGGATGGATGCGATTTCCTCGGCAGTCGGTTTTTCGCGGCGATCCACGAGGCCTGAAAGTTTTTCCCATCCCGAAAGATCCGACATGCCGGCAAGTATCTCACTTTCCGCATCGACACCGGGAGCGTATGCCTCCAGTGCCGTCTTCAGTTCCGGAAGTCCGCTGGACTCGAGTTCAAGACCGTGTGTCGGAAGCGCCTCAAGGGCCGCGAGAAGCTTGTCGAAAAGATCGGTCGTGCCGGTGTCGTCAGTAAAAACCGGCTGCCACTCGATCGCGTCCATGGCGGATGTAACAGCCTCGGACCATTCCTTCATGCCGGCAATTGAATCCTGCTGCCGCGCGCGAACAACCGTCCGCGAGGAATTCAGGGCATTCCACATCTGCATGAGCCCCGATTCAAGCGGTTCGGCGCCAACGGCCTCCTGTTCAGGGCTGACTACCGCGGTTCTTCCGCCCGCGGCGCGTGAAGCGGGCCTGTCCGGCGTGCAGCCCGGCAACAGGCCGGAAATGGCAAGAAGAGCGGGAATCGAGAACAGAAAGAGTCGAAGTTGCTTTGTTGAAGGGCTTCCGAACACGTCGCCACCAGGGGCTTGAGGCCGCGAAAACACTACATGATGATGCGCTTCAGGTCAATAATGGACCGACCCTTTCGCAACTGGAGGTTGTTCATTCGGGCTATTGCCGAACAAGGTTTATAATCGTCTTCAACTTTTTGCCGGCCGGCACCGATTGCTTGAAGGCGCGGCCTGATCCTGGAGGTCATTTCCGATGACGGGAAACTTGTTTGGCGGCAATCCGCTTGTACTGGAACTGGTCAGGCTCGCGATTGCGGAGGACATCGGAACGGGGGATGTCACGACCGGCCTGGTTATCAGGCCCGGCGCACAGGCTTCGGGAAGCATACTTGCAAGACAATCCGGCATTGTTGCCGGGCTTCCGGTTGTCGAGATGGTATTTTCCGAGATCGATCCGGCCATCCGTTTCGAGGCCAAGGTCGCGGACGGCCAGGCCGTTGAACCGGATCAGGTTCTTGCGGCTGTGTCCGGGCCGGCCGCGTCCCTGCTGCGCGCCGAGCGCACCGTGCTGAACTTCCTGATGCATCTCTCCGGTGTCGCGACCCACGCATCCAGGTTTGCAAGGGCAATCTCCGGTACCGGAATCAGGCTTCTGGACACCCGCAAGACGACGCCTGGAAACAGGATTCTGGAAAAGTATGCCGTGGCCGTCGGCGGCGGGATGAATCACCGGATGAACCTGGCGGGCGGGGTTCTTGTCAAGAACAATCACATAGCGGTGTGCGGCGGAGTCGAACAGGCGGTCGGACTTGCACGCGCGGGTGCCCCGGTAACGCTCAAGATTGAGATTGAGGTCAGATCCGTGTCGGAGGCGGTCAGGGCCGCCAGGGCGGGCGCGGACATGTTGCTGCTGGATCATATGGGGCCGTCTGAAGCGGCGGAGGTCAGGCAGGCCGTCGGCCCTGCCGTACTTCTTGAAGTCTCGGGTAACATGACCCCCGAAAAGGCCGTTGCGTACGGTGGAACCGGAATCGATTTCGTGTCCGCCGGATCCGTCGTCTATGGTGCCGTCTGGCTTGATATCTCCATGTACCTGGAGCTTTGAAAGGGGTTTGCCGGATGGATGCGGCGAAGGTATGCGAAATCCTGCGTTCCGGTGGCGTCGATGCCAGGTTCGCCGCCGTGGTCGAAAGCACGCAGGACGAGTGCATCCGGGCCGGTCGCGGTGGTGCCCCGTCCGGAAGCCTTGTGCTTGCCTCGTCCCAGGTTGCCGGTCGCGGGCGCATGGGGCGTCGCTGGTTGTCGCCGGCCGGAGGGCTGTATGCCAGCATCATGCTTCGACCGGCTCTTCGACAGGAACTGTGGTCGGCGCTGACCCTGCACGCCGGCCTGGCCGTGGTTTCCGTTGTTCGTGCCGCCGGCGTTGCCGACGCAAGGCTGAAGTGGCCGAACGATTGCCTCGCGGGGGGGCGCAAGTTGTGCGGAATCCTTGCGGAGTCGTTTCCGGGTGACGGGATTGTGGTGATCGGGCTTGGCATGAATATCGAATCCGCCCCGGACGTCGGTTCGGTCGAATGTCTGCACCACGGCCTGCCATCCGCCTTTCTTGACGGACTTGTCGATGTCGATCACGACGTCTTCTGTGCCGATCTGCTGTTTCGGATGCGGTCGGCCCTTCTTCGGGCGGATTTCGGGCTTCCTCTTGACACCCGGGCGATAAGTGAAATGCTTTGGGACGGTGGCACGATCAACGCATGCTGCGACGGTTCCGAATTCAGCGGCCGGGCAACCGGGGTGGATCCGCTGGGAAGGTTGATTGTCCTTTTGCCCGACGGTTCAGTACGTCATGTTTCAACCGGCGAGGTCTGATATGCTGGTCGCGATTGATACGGGAAACACGAATACCGTCTTCGGAATCTACCAGGGGTCTGACCTGAAGGCTTCCTTCCGGGTTTCCTCCAGGCGTGACGCGACTCTTGACGAGTGGTTGTCGTCGATTGACGGGTTGCTTTCATTCAAGGGAATCGACAGGCGGATGGTTGATTCCGCATGCATCGCGAGTGTCGTCCCGTCTGTCGGTTCGATGATGGAGGACGTTGTTCGATCTCTCTTTTCCGTCGAGCCCCTGGTTGTGGGCCCTGGCACCCGTACCGGCATTTCGATTTGCTATGAAAGTCCGTCGGACGTCGGTCCCGACCGGATAGTGAACGCGGTTGCCGCACATGCCCGATACGGAATGAACACGATCGTCATCGACCTGGGGACGGCAACGACGTTCGATGCCGTTACCGCTTCGGGTCAGTATCTGGGCGGGGTGATTGTACCGGGAATAGCGATGGGTCTTGATTCGCTTTCAGCAAGGACGGCGCGCCTTCCAAGGGTCGGTTTTGCGAGAACCGGCCATGTCATCGGCCGGAATACCGTCGCCAGCATTCAATCCGGGGCCTACTGGGGACTGGTTGCGATGCTGGAAGGGCTTACCAGGCGGATGATGGGCGAGTTCGAAGGTCCCGTCAGGGTCGTCGCGACAGGCGGGCTTGCATCCCTGGTTTGCGGCGACTGTCCTTTCATAGATGAGGTTGACGGCGACCTGACGCTCGAAGGGCTGAGGATCATCTGGGACAAGAACCGTGGCCCCGCCAGGGATTTCGGGACGACGGCAGATCGGGGGCAACATTGAATAAGCTGTTTTGCAAAAGAGGACTTGCGGGCAGGATGATCAGGTTTGCGGCCACCCTGGCCGGTACCGGCCTTGTCATCTGGATTCTTCTGTTTTCCGGCATTTATCCGCGTCAGACCGTTTTCAGCCTGGCGGAGTCGCAGCCGGCATCGGCCCTCGAGTACCGGAAGGACGACCTTGCCAGGCTTCGGCTGCTGACAAGATGCATCAAGTACATCAGATCCGAATATGTGGTGCCCGAAAAGGTCAAACCCCTGCCGATGCTTGCCGGCGCGCTGAAGGCGGCCGAGGGCCTGGTTCCGGATCTGATGGTTTCGTTCAACCGCGATGACGTCGAGACCGCGACTTCGGTAGAAGTGCGAATCGGTGAAGTTACGAAGGTCTTTCCGTTGGAGAAGACCAGTGATCTTTACCAGATGAACTGGAAGCTGGTCGATATGTTCGAATTCATCTCGGCCCACCTGCCTGCCGACGTGAAGGCGGACGAGGTCGAATACGCCGCCATCAACGGGATGCTTCAGCCGCTGGATGAGCATTCGGTCTATCTGCCGCCCGAGGCATACCAGCAAATGCAACTTGACACGCAGGGGCGCTTCGGCGGGCTGGGGATAGTGATATCGAGCCGCAACGGGTACGTCACGATCATGTCGGTCATGGAGGACACCCCGGCCTGGAGGGCCGCCTTGAAGAGCGGCGACCAGATCGTCGAGATCAATGAAGAATCGACCATGAACATGCCCTTGACCGATGCGGTCTCCAGGCTTCGCGGCGAGCCTGGCACGAAGGTCTCGATGGTTGTGGATCGGAAGGGCTGGTCGGAGCCCAGAACAATTACGATCGAGCGCGCCGAAATCAAGGTTCAGAGCGTCAAGACCCAGTCGCTGGGCGGGGGTGTGGGATACGCCAGGCTCGTGCACTTCCAGGAGGACACCGCCGCGGAACTGTCCCGTCAACTGGAGGAACTCCGCCGTCGCGGGTCGCTGCGCGGGCTTGTCCTTGACATGCGTGAAAATCCGGGTGGACTTCTGGATCAGGCCGTCGCCGTCGGTGATTTGTTCCTGCGTTCAGGGACGCTTGTCGTGACCGAGGGCGAGGGAAATCGTTTGCGCCAGGCGTTCGACGCCGATTCCGGGGAGGCTTTCGAAAACCTGCCACTCGTCGTGCTGGTTGACGGCGGAAGCGCCTCGGCCGCCGAGATCGTGGCTGGCGCTTTGAAGTACAACGACCGCGCCATGCTTGTCGGATCGACGACTTTCGGAAAGGGAACCGTCCAGGTCATGCATGAAGTCGGTGACGGTGCCTTGAAGCTGACAGTTGCCCAGTATCTTATCCCGGGAGATCTTTCGATTCAGGGGGTCGGGGTTGTTCCCGACATAGAGCTGGTTCCAACGTCAATCGGAAGAAAGAACATATTGATGGGGCTGACCGATTACAAGCGGTTCATGGATCCTTCAAGGCGCCTCGACGCTTTCGGAAAGGTGGCCTCGGACATTCCGGTGCATGTGATTCCATTCCTGATGAAATCCGAGGAGGAGCAGGAAGAGGAAGACGACGTGCTTGATGAACTGCCAATCGAGGACGATTCGTTCAAGCGTGATGAATACATCGATCTGGCCGCGTCCATCGTCGCTTCAACGGTCGCCTTTGCCGACGTTTCCCGCAAGTCGCAATTGAAGAACGGCGAGACGGCCGCACTTGACTGGAAGAACGCCCAGGACGCAAAGATTTCGGCAAGCCTGGTCGAAAAGGGCGTTGACTGGGCGGCCGGCCCGGTCGTTTCCGGCGCGTCGGTTTCGACAGGTTTTTCTGCCGGTTCGGCGCCGCTTGCGGCCGGGTCGATGGCCGTGATGAACATGATGGTTACGAACGGCGGGAAAGAGCCGCTTTTCCGGGTAAGGGCATCCTTGAAATCGGACAACCTTTCGCTGGACGGTCGTGAGTTCATCTTCGGCAGGATCGGTCCGAATGAAACCGTCAGCCGACAGGTGCAGTTCAAGGTTCCGCGCGAGACCTGGCAGCGCCGCGATCAGGTCGAGATTTCGCTGTACCAGAATGCCGTCGAGGCAATTCCCGGGGGCACGCGCGTCGAGTATGTGGAGTTCGCCCCTCTTCCAAGGCCGCGTTTCGGGTTTTCCGCCATGGTTCTTGACCGCCAGGGAAACGGCGACGGAATCCTGAATCCCGGCGAGAAGGCCGATGTGGTGTTTCCGATTGCAAACGTCGGATCCGGCGATGCGCCAAGGGTCATGGCAAGCATAAGGAACCGCAGCGGAGAGTCTCTTTATCTGAGAACCGGCCGGGAGACAATCCGCGAGGGAATCAAGGCCGGAGCCAGCGGCCTGGCAAAATTCGCTGTCGAAAGGCGCGCCGCGGATTCCCCTGCAAAGGTTACCGGGGGCCAGGGCGCGACTGGCGGAGCCAAGGTTGAGTTCTCCATCTTCGATCTGGCCTTGAGGGAATACCTGGCCGAGGAAATCGAACTTCCATCGGCATCCGAGCCCGGAGCCGCGTTCACCGCAAAGCCCGGAACCATCAGGACGGTCGGGCCGGGCACAAGAATTCTTGCAGCCGCGTCGGCGGATTCGATGGTTCTGGCCGAGGTTCCCGAGGGAACCACGCTTCGTTCGACAGGATTCTTCCCCGGTTTCTTCAAGGTTGATCTCGCCAACGGGTTGACCGGGTTTGTCACAAGCACCGATGTCATGGAACCGGGTACCGCGTCCGGCTCCGACCTGCTGCCCGAACCATCCGGAACCGCGCACCTTGCCCCCGATATCTCGGTGGAGTTTGTTCGGGGTGAGGGTTCATCCCCGGTGCTGAAGGTCAGGGGCAAGGTGGGCTTCTCGGTCGGATCCGGCGATGTAAGGCGCAAGATCCTGATATTCCGCGAAAGCGACAAGGTGTATTTCTGGGCCGGCAAGGGCGGAAGCGACAGTCGGGAAGTTCCGCTGGACACGACGGTGAAGCTTCGCCCCGGCCGCAACGCGGTCGCCGTCTATGCGATTGAAGGGAAGGATCGTTCCTCGGTGCGGCGTTTCAACATCTTCGTGCCTGATGATGGACGAAAGAAGGCGGGCGGCCCGGCGAAGGGCTCGAAGGGCGACCAGCCTTCCGGGAAGCGCGGTTTCTGATATCATTATCCGTCCGGCTGCGTCCGGATTGTTTCAAGAACGGATGACGAATGGAAAACAAAGAAAATCTGGTGGTGCCTGTGTCCGAGGGACAGAGCGCCGACGTGGCGACCCTGGCGGGATCGGGCGGGGTGATTGCCGAGATCGGCTGGATAAGGTTCCCCAAATCCGGAAAGCAGGCCCTTGCGGGGGCCGGTGGCCATCAGTTCAGGTCGGGCGATCTCCTGCTGGTCAGGACTGAACGCGGGGACATATACGCAAGGGCCCTTACTGATTCGGCAAGAAAGGTATTTCTTCCGGCCGAATTCTTCGAGGTCGTCGATGTACTTTCCAGGGAGGAAGCGACCGCGGCCCTGAAGCGCGACGAGGCCCGGGAACTCGAGGCAAGAAGGGTTTTCGTCGAGCTTGTTCGCAAGCACGAACTGGATATGCATCTTTCCGAGGTCGAGATCACGCATGGCGATGCGAGGATTGTGTTCAATTTCACGTCGCCGGGCCGGGTGGACTTCCGTTCGCTGGTTCGGGAACTTGCGGGCGCGCTTAAGTCAAGAATTGAATTGCGGCAAATCGGCGTCCGCGACGAGACCAGGTGTACCGGCGGTCTTGGCCCCTGCGGCCTGCCGCTGTGCTGCGCGACGTTCCTTCGCGAGTTCACTACCGTAACGATCAGGATGGCCAAGGTGCAGGGACTCGTCCCCAATCCCCAGAAGGTATCCGGTTTGTGTGGCAGGCTGATGTGCTGCCTGGCTTATGAACATGGCGTCTATACCGACATGATGAAGGATCTTCCCAGGAACGGAACCACGATCAAGACCCCGAAGGGCGAAGGCCGCGTCAAGGAAGTCCTGGTGATGCGAAATGTCATCAAGGTTGCCCTGGGGCCCGGGGTAGTCGAGGATTTCACGTTCGAACAGCTTGGAATATCGGCCGCGCGCGGCTGCGGTTGTTCCGGCGGTTGCACCGACGATGGCGTGGACGAGGCCGGCGATGAGGGTGCCCCGGTCGATGAACGCGACGCCGGCGAGCCTTCACGGCAGACGTCCGGGACGGGTGAACGGCGGGATCGCCAGAACGGCGACAGAAACCGTCCGGAGCAGGCGCGGGGTGACAATCGTGGTTCCAGTCAGGGGGAACGTCGCGATCCCGGGGGCCAGGCTGCCGGTTCCGCCCGCCAGCACGGTGCCCCACAGGATCGACAGGGGCGCGGCGGGCGTCGTCGGGGCGGTCAGGGCCAGTGATATTCTCCGGCCAGCGCATTTAAGGGGTCTTCTGTTTTTCCATGTTTATTGATGCCCATGCCCATATAGACAGGCTCTTCTTCAAGGAGGGCCTCGATGGGGTTATCGACAGGTTCCGCGCGGCGGGGGTTCATGGCGTTGTTACGGTCGGAAGCGGCGGGATCGACGCGATGCAGGCCGCAATCGACGTGGCCCGGCGGAATCGTGACATCGTGGCCGCGATCGGCTGTCATCCCCACGAGGCGGATCGCTTTGATGACGCGCTGGCCGATGCGATGATCTTGATGGCGGCCGACAGCAGCGTCAGGGCGATTGGTGAAACCGGCCTGGACTTCCATTGCAACCTTTCCTCCAGGGACGCGCAGATTCGGGCATTCACGACCCAGCTTGAGATCGCGGCGCGACTTGACCTTCCGGTGGTTATCCACTCGCGCGAAGCGACCGAATTGTGTCTCGACATAGTCAGGGATGCCGGTCGCGGTCGGGTGCGCGGCCAGATTCACTGCTTCACGGGAAACGTCGATGATGCGAGGGGATGGCTGGATCTTGGCTTCATGGTCTCTATTCCTGGCGTCGTGACTTTCAGGAATGTTCCAGACTTGCTCGAGGCCGTCAGTTATGTCCCGGACGACGCCCTCCTGATCGAAACAGATTCCCCGTACCTGGCTCCGGTTCCGATGCGCGGAAGAACAAACGAGCCAGCCTTCATACAGCACACCGCGGCCGCCGTCGCGGCGGCAAGGAATCAGTCTGTCGAGCACGTTGCGGCGGTGACCTCCCGAAATGCCGAACTGCTGTTCAAGCTCTGATTTCAATTGATTTTCCCCGTTCGACACCCTAGCATTGTCCGGTCAGGCTCTTGATTTTGAGGTGCAGCATGAACCGGCCCGTCCTGTTGTTGGTTTCCTGCGTTTTTCTGCTTGTTGCGTGCGGTGGCGGGGGTGAGCCGGATTTTGATGTGCAGCAGCCTTTTGACGAGGGCGGCTTTCTTGATCAGCAGACCGGCGAGGATCAGTCCGGGACGGATACCCGGAACGACGTGATTCCGCCTGATTCCGGCAGCGATGGAGTCTCCGAGGTCGTTCAGCCGGATTCAGTCATCATCGATGACCTGGCTGGTGATTCGGCAGGCGAAACCGGGGGCGACACGATTCAGGATGTCGCCACCCCGTGCACGCGGGACGAGGAATGTGCCGACGACAACATCTGCACGACCGACGAATGCGGGGAAGACGGCGTTTGCCGGCATTTCTGCGTCTGCGAGGCCGAGTGCGGGACGGATGACGATTGCGCGGCCGAGACGTGCAAGGTCGCAAGCTGCAAGGTTGTTTCCGGCTCGGGCGACTGCGTGTCGGCGAAGTGTGAAGTCACGGATCTGGATTGCGACGATCAGGATCCCTGCACCACCGACTCCTGCAGCACCGCGACAGGCAAGTGTCGAAATGTCAGGATTCCCGGTTGCGGAGGTTGCAAGTCGGACACCGAATGCGTCGACACGTCCGAGTGCACCGTCGATTTCTGCGACATCATCGCCGGTGAGTGCGTTTTCGCGCCGATTGACTGTGCCGACGGTGACGACTGCACCGCCGACTACTGCGTCGCCGGCTTCGGGTGTGTCAACGCCGTGACGTGCGCGTGTTCGGTGAATTCCCAGTGCGACGACAACAACGCATGCACCATTGATTCGTGCACCCCGGAAGGGGAATGTGTTTATGCGGGCGTATCCTGCGACGACGGAATCGACTGTACCCAGGATTCCTGCGATCGGCTGACTGGCTGCGTGAACGCGCCTGCTGGAGAGCTTTGCGAGTCTGTCGCCGAATGCAATGACGACGACAATTGCACAATCGATTCCTGTTCGGCGAGCGGGTGCTGCGATCACAAGGAGATCAAGGATTGCAGGCGTTGCTTCTCGGACGCCGAATGCGACGATGGAAACGACTGCACGCTGGATGGATGCAACACAGAAGTCTATTACTGTGTCCACATAGCCAGCACGGGCACGTGCAGCGACTCGAACCCCTGCACCACCGGTGATCGCTGTCAGGATGGTGCGTGCATTCCCGGACGGTTGACCGACTGTGACGATGGTCAGCCCTGTACCGTTGATTACTGCGGGCTTGACGGCGCCTGTGTGAACCAGCCGATTCCGTTGTGTTCAGCGTGCCAGGGGCACGACGACTGTGATGACGGTTCATTGTGCACCGTCGATTCATGCGTCGAGGGGACATGTCGGTTCGTCCGTTCAATCTGCGATGACGGCAACCTGTGTACCGACGATTTCTGCGATGCCTCGGTCGGTTGCGTTGCCAGGAACAATTCGGATCCGTGTGACGATGAAGATATCTGCACCGTGGATGACGTCTGCCTGGACGGCCAGTGTACCGGGGGATCCGGCCTTGCGCCGTGCGACGACGGCAACGAGTGCACCCAGGACTGGTGCGACCCCGTGACCGGCTGCCAGGTGTCGCCGCTGGAAGGGCCTTGCGAGGACGGCGATCCCTGCACAACCGATGACTACTGCGTGCTTGGCGAGTGCGTGGCCGGTGCCGGCGGCTGCAACGATGACGACCTTTGCACGATCGACAAGTGCCGGGCCGGCGTGGGATGTGAATACCTGACGGTTGACTGCAACGACAGGAACAAGTGCACGACCGATTCATGCGATCCCCTGAAGGGATGCATCAATGCGCCGATAGTGTGCGACGACCAGGATGCCTGCACGGTTGATTCATGCGTTCCATCATCCGGCGAGTGCCGGTTCGAGCGAATCGAAATCGACGATGACGATGCATGCACGGTAGATGAATGCGATCCGACCACAGGCGTCATTCATAAGGTCAAGAATTGTCCGCACGACCCATGCTTCGCCGCATCGTGCGATCCCCGCACGGGCATGTGCAGCCAGGCACCGCTTGTATGCGACGACCAGAATCCCTGCACTGTCGATTCGTGTAATTCCGGAACCAGCACGTGCGTTTTCCAGGAAAAGGACTGCGCCGTAAGCAATAAGTGTGTCGAGGGTTTCTGCAATCCGAAGAATGGCAACTGCGAGACGGCGCCCAAGGATTGCGACGACGGCAATCAGTGCACGAACGATTCGTGCGATCCCGCCGTCGGCTGCCTGAACCAGGCCAGGGATGGTGCCTGCGAGGACGGCGATTTCTGCACGGTGGGCGATACCTGCCAGGCGGGGGTGTGCAAGACCGGCAATCCAAGGGTTTGCGATTCCGACCAGTGCACCCAGGGTTTCTGCGATTCTTCCTATGGTTGCAGGTTCTCGCCAAGGAACGAGGGTCTTCCGTGCAGTGACGGAAGCATCTGCACGGCCGGCGACAAGTGTATCGGCGGCATCTGCATCGGCTCCCCGACCGTGAGCTGCGACGACGGGAATCCATGCACGACCGATTACTGCGATCCCAGGGAAGGCTGCGTTTCAACCAACAACAACAATTCATGCGACGACGGCCTGGATTGCACGAAGGGCGATGTCTGCAGGGCCGGTGCCTGCACCGGGACGCCTGTCGTCTGCGAACAGGACGGCAATCAGTGTACCGACAATGTCTGCGTGGAAGGGGCCGGTTGCACGAGTGTTGTTCTCGCCGGCCAGCCTTGCGATGACGGTCTTGGCTGCACCGAACCGGATACCTGCGACAACAACGCTGTCTGCGCCGGTCTTCCGAAGGTCTGCGTGTCGCCCAATACCTGCCTGGTCGGGGAATGCGTCGAGGGCCGTGATTGCGTGTTTGCAGTCCGGGATGACGGCAGTCCCTGCAGCGACGGCAACGCGTGCACATCGAACGACACGTGCTCCGGCGGCACATGCAAGAGCGGCGCGGCCGTCGATTGCCGCGACGGGCTGTCCTGCACCGAGGACCTGTGTGACCAGTCAACCGGATGCTATCAGCGCCTGCGCGAGAACTGCAGTTGTCGCGAGGACAATGAATGCGTGGTGAAGGGTTCGAAGACCTGTTGTGAGTACCGGTTTGGTGATTGGGGCCGCGAGTGTTACTACAACTGCGACTGACGTTTTCCCGGCATCACCAGAATTTTACGGCCCATTCGGTAACACGGTAATTGCCGGAATCGGCAATCACCAGCCGGTAGTCGGCGCCATTCCCGATCACGTCGATGTCCGAAGGGTAGAAGAAGCTGCCGGTTCCGGAACCGAACGAGCCGAGTGTTCCGGTCGGCTTTCCGTAATCGTTGAAAAAGACCAGCCTGTGGTTGTAGGTGTCGGCAACGACCGCGCCACCGCCGGGGAGGGCAGCGATCCCGCCCGGACTGGCCAGGGCCAGTTCCTTGTCAGGTTTGATTACCTGATCAAGCACGCCGTCGGCGGAAAAGACCTGGATTCTGTTGTTCTGCGTGTCGCATACCCAGACCCGGCCGTCCCGCCCGACGGTGATGGCCGAAGGCGTCCTGAATCGTCCCGGACTTGTTCCAAAGGCGCCGAAGGTGAACATGAGGACGCCAAGCCTGTTATGGACGCTGATCCTGTGATTTCCGGTGTCGGCAACATAGATGCGGTTTGAATCCGGCGAGACCGCGACGTCCCTCGGGGTGTCGAATTTTCCGGGATCCATGCCAGGCTTGCCGAACGAATACAGGAATACGCCGGCCGGGGTCATCACCTGGATGCGGCCGTTGAGGTTGTCGGCAATCAGCACCCGACCCTCTGATGCGGCAATGCCGCGGGGAGACAGGAACTTGCCGGGAACCGTTCCGTATCCGCCCAGCATGCGGATGAATTTTCCTGAACCGTCAAAGACCTGCACATAATGGGTCCTGGAGTCTGCAACCAGGAACTGGAAGCCGTCGCCGTCAGGACCGGGAACCGTCGCCACATCGGTCGGCGAGTTGAACTGGCCGGATTGCGACCCCGGTTCGCCGAACTGGCCGACCTGTATCCAGGTTCTTGAGAAATCGCATCGCGATTCACGGCAGAAACCGTTGATTCCCGCCGATCTGCAGTGGTAATCGGCCAGGCACGCCGGTGCCAGGCATGTCGCGGTCACCGCCGGGTTGTCCAGATAGACGCCGCGACCGTCGTTGGATACATTGTCGTAGGTGTCGAACATGAACTCGAACATGACCTGCCGTCCGGAATACCCTGAAATGTCGATCGAAACCTGCGTTGTCGTCTCTCCGGGGATTTGCGCCGATTGATCCCACAGAAGCGATCGGGCCCGTCCAAGCGAGGTGTCCGCGATGATCCACACCTGAAGCTCGTCGTATCCGCCGATCGGGTCAACATCCATCCACAGGTCGAAGGACAGCTTCAGCGAGCTTGCGGCCGGCAGCATGACGGGCGGCGATGTTATCGAACCCGAAGCCTGGTAGCCTGTTCCGTATCCGCTCTCGTCCTCGTTGCCGAAATAGAAGGATGGCGCCTCGATGCCCGGAATGTCCGTCAGCAGACCTTCGCGCCATCCGGCCTCGGGCGCATCGTTGTCAACGCTCCAGCCGCCGCCGAGACCCGCGGAAAGGTCGTCACTCCATGTGTCCGGCCGACAGCAGCCTGTCTGGCCAAGCGCGCCAGTCCTGCACTGGTGGTTGACGTCGCAGATTGGCCGCACGCATGCCGGTGTTTCGGGGCAGTCCGCGATGGAAAGGCAGCAGCCTTCCGTTCTCTTTATTCCGGTCGTGCAGTTCCCGGTTGAAACGTCGCATATTCCAGGTTCGCAGGGTCCCGCGGCAGGGCATTGGGAATCGTCGGTGCACGCCGAACATCCCTGGATTCGGTCGTGGCGGCAGCCGCCCTGATAACAGTAGTCCGTGGTGCACCAGTCGTTATCGTCGCAGTCGGCGGGAGTTCCGGAACACCTTCCCTCGATGCATCGGTCGTCGGTCGTGCAACCGTTCTGATCGGCGCATGTGCCGCTGATCGGCTCGTGGATGCATCCCGTCAACTGGGTGCAGTAATCGAGCGTGCAGATGTTGCCGTCATTGCAGTCGGCCGGCTTTCCCGGTCTGCATGAGCCCTGGCTGCACATGTCGTCCTTCGTGCACTGGTTGTTGTCGTCGCAGGCGATGTCGCTGGCCGGGTGGTGATTGCACTCACCGGCCGAGCAGTAATCAATCGTGCACATGTTGTCGTCGGCGCAGTCCTTTCGAACCCCCTCGACGCAGCGGCCGGCTTCGCAGCGGTCGCCCTCGGTGCACGGGTCATAGTCGAAGCATTCCATGATGATGGTGAATCCGGCACCGTTGTCCGAACACCTGTAAAGCGTGTCCTGATGGCAGAAATTGGCGCCGGGACTGCAAAGGTGCTGCCGACAGGTTCCGTCGTCGCACCATGCCGTCAGGCCGCAATGTCGATCCTGGGTGCATTCCAGACATTCCAGGGTTTCCGGGTCGCAGATCGAGTTCGGGCAGTGCGCGCAGGGATCGAAGGCGTCGGTTACGTCCAGGTCGCCAGACGATTCATCGCCGGAATCCACGGTGTCAGCATCGTGACCGGTCATGGTGTCTTCACCGGTGTCGCCGCCGTTGCCGTCGTCGCCGTCGATGCCGATATCTCTCTCCAGGTCGGATTCGATGTCCCGGTCGGCGTCCGGCCCGATCCGGTCTTCCCCGACGTCCACGCCGGAATCAGGAATAAGCACCTCGGCCGCATCGTATTCGCCGTCGGTTCCCGTCGTCGCATCAGATACACGTTCCTGAACGCAGCCGACCGAAACCGCAATCAGCACAATGTATGGAATCCAGGGTTTCATCAATGTTCCGCCGGCGCAGCGGCCGGAAAACGTTCAGGGATATTGTAGCCTTTTTTTTCCAAACACCCCTCGTTGACATGGCCGGGCGTGTCTGCAACAATTCCAGCACGTTAGTCCCGGCCGCAATTCACCCATTGTAATTCGGCATATCCCCGGGGTTTGACAGGAGGATAAATGAGGTACGAGCTGCTCGCGATCTCGAGTCTGGTTCTGTTGCCGGTTGCCTGTGCGGCTTCAAGCAGGAACATGGAACAGGAATATCATGATGTTACCCCGGCCCCGGTGGCGATTGTTCAGCCTGCCCAGCCTGTCGTGGCTCCACCTTCGGCCGAGACGCTTCCCCTGAAGGGTGAATTTGAATGCATGAATGCATTCATTCCGGCTTCGGAAGGCAAGCTGCTGGCAAGAAAGGCGAAATCACTCGGCTTCGATGGCTTCGTGTTTGTCCAGGCCACGGTTCCCGACGCCCGCATCAATGTCGAGGGGATGACCGGGACTGGCAGCGTCTTTTTCGGCCCGTCCAAAACCAGGTATGCCATGGTCAGGGCTTCGGCACCTGGATACAGGGATTTCGAGGGATACGTCGAAGTCTTCGAGAAGCAGGTTCGGAAAGTGAAGCTTCACATGGATGTCGCCGGCGGAACCCTGACCGTGCTGGTCGAGCCGTGGGGCTCCAAGGTGCGGATTGACGGGAAACTCGCGGGCGCGACCCCGTTGACGGTCAAGAACGTCAAGGCCGGAATTCGCGACGTGATGGTCGAGGCCGAGGGTTGCCGGCTGGTTCCGCTGGACATTCCGCTTGATGGAAGCGTGGTCATGGGACAGGAGTACTGCCCGCGTGTCCGTGCTTACGTGGCCCCGGTTGTCGTCGCTCCGCCTCCGCCACCGCCGCCGGTCGCCCCGGTTGTCGTCGAGCCCGTCCGCGCCCCGGTCGTCGAGCAGGCGCCCCCGCCTCCGCCGGTCGTGGTTGCCCCGGCACCAGTCGTGCAGGAACCTGCCCCCGCGCCGGTCGCAGAACCGCCGGCCGTGATTGAGCCGGCCCCCGCGCCCGCGCCGGTGGCACCCGCTCCCGCCCCGGTTGCCGCGGCACAGTCCGGCCCGAAGCCGAACTGCCAGAAGGTCTGCGAAAAGTTCGTTCAGGCGGTGTCGATCGAATCGGCGCGTCCGCCGATGTTCAGCGCATGCTTCAACCGTTGCGACAGCGGTGACATGGGTTATTCGAAGTGCGCGTGGATGGCCGCGACGATGGCCGACGTCGTCAACTGCAACAAGATGCCGGCCGCGAAGTGATCATTTTGGATCTTCCTTTCTAATCAATCTCTTTCCGTCGATGTCCCATATCCGCGCGGCCCTGGCTTCGTGCCTGGAACCGGGCGGCGCAATTACGTAGGTCAGCCTGGTACCATCCTTCCGTTCGCGCCATTCGGCTTTGTGAAGCACGCGGGCCACGGTTGCGAATGGCCATGTCCCCATCCTTGTCCCTGGCATGTCGAAAACAAGCCTGAACGATGAAGGGCCGGCATCCGCAAGGATGGTTCTTGAGGCCTCGACCACAAGGTGAACGGATGCCTTCGATTCCTCGGCGCGATAGTACCTTGCGGTAAGGATGGCCTGGTTGAGCGCGATGGCCGCCGCCAGGACCATGAGGCCGGCGACCAGCGTCCTTGATCGGCCCAGCCGGGAAACGGCCGCCGCGACGGGAACAATCGCCAGCGGGAAAAGAACCATGGAGTAGTGCGGGTAAAACGGCTTGGACGTCTTCAGCATCAGCAGGATCAGAACCGGGATGTTGAGGATTGCCAGCACGGTCAAAGGTTCTGACCGGATGAATGCCGTAACGCCCCGAGAGCCGCGTCGCACGGCATCGAGCAGCACGAATGCGTGGGCGGCGGCCGCGACCGCAAGAGCGGCGCACAGCAGGGCCAGGGCAGGGTAGCCAGGCCACGACGGAAATCCGAGCAGCGTCGAATAGGCGGTCGAACCCCCGCTTCCAAGAAAGCCCCATTCCGTCATCGGGAACCAGAAGCCCTTGCCAAGGAAATAGGTGTAGTCACCGCCGGCGTACAGCAACTGGTAAAGGCCGCCGCGGAAGGCTTCGTACCACGGGGCCGCAGCTTCGGAAAGCTGGTTCAGAATCCTGGTCGTGTTCGACCATCCGTTGTAAGCATCGACGGCCAGGTACGGGACATAGGTGGCCATGCCGATGGCGGTTCCACCGGCAATCTGCAATGGCCGGATCCGTGGCCTGAATACGGCCATCATGACCACCGTCATGATTGTAAGGTGCGGGCAGGACATGTGTATCTGGGGAGACACCACCAGCAGCGTGGCCAGCCAGCCCCACCGGAACCGACCTTCACCGCGGAACGCGGAAAGCAGCAGCCAGATCCACAGCCATCCAAGAGGAACAAGAAGGTTCGGGTTCCATTGACGATCCGAGAAAAAGACCGAAAACGGATTGAACAGCGAGATGATCAGCCCGAACGTAGCGGCAACGCCCCCGAATTCGCGTCGCAGGATGAACCAGCCGAAAAGCATCGATGCGCAGTTCAGAAGAACCAGGAAAACGCCGGCACCCCTGGGGTCGTCCGTGAAGAAGAACGGGATCGACATGATCAGGTGGTACAGCCCGCCGGGCGTCATTGCGGCGTCGCCCGTCATGTTGACGCCCTTGACGGGGAAAAGCTTCAGGTCGGCCACCTGCATCGCCGTTGAGTACTGGGTTGCCTCGTCGCCCGCCAGGCGCGCGTCGGGAACGAACCAGAGCCTGAACAGGCATGAGGCCATCACGAGAGCGACCGCGACGACAACGCCCCTTTTTGACTGGAAGAACCGTTCCATCATGATTCCAGTTCAGTTACGCGTGAAGGATATCACCGGAAGCGACATGATGTGGATTTCGCTGCTTCGATGCGGGATCAATAGACCGGGCAGAAGGTGGGGTATTCGGCGATTGCCGGGCAGATGACTGCCGGAACGCCGTAGTCCTGTCCCGGGAAGCAAGGCGGATCGGTGATCGTGTCGTCGGCCGACGGTCTTACCAGGCATCCGAAGCAGACCTTGATCGGGAACGCCAGTTCGTTCGAATAGATGATTTCGCCCGCCTGGTTCTCTGCCATGAGCATGACATACACGTTGATGTCGGCACCGTATTCCTCGCCCGCGTGAGTCCTCATGACCTCGCCGATCAGGTTGCCCAGCTCCGTCTTGATTACCTCGACGCCGACCGTTCCTTCCTGTTCAGGTTCGGCCCCGGCCGCGACCGTGTGCTGGACGCCGTCGGTTGAGAGGATGAAAAGCTGTTCTTCGGTCATCCGGCCCGTGGCCTGAAGTTCGTCACCGAGCTGCCCAAGGTCGATCCATACCTTGGCGCCACTGATGTTCAGGTAGTTCGTTTCCACATTGCCGGATTCGATCCCTTCCCCGCTGATGGTGGTGCTTTTCATCATCATGTTGCGGAATCGCGGGAACAGGAAGTAGTTGTTGGTCAGCATCGAATCCAGGATGCCGAACGCCAGTACCGCCTGGGCCCGCTGGCCGGGCTGGATGATGCACTGCGAACGCGGCGTGATGGCCTGGGCATCATAGATGAACAGGGCCCGCGGGTTCGGCACCTCGCACGTTACGAGCAGGGGCAGGGACGCTGCCAGTACGCCGACAGCAAGCAGTCTGCCGAAAATGGACTTCTTCATAAGGACACCTCTCTGTTCACGACCTTCGGGGTTATGAAGATGAGCAGTTCTGACCGGTCGTCAGAACGGTTACGGGACTTGAACAGCCAGCCCAGGACGGGGATGTCGCCAAGGAACGGTATTTTCTTGAACGACTTACCCGTGCTACGCGTATAGATACCGCCGATGACGGTCGTGTCGCCGTCCCGGATCAGCAGTTCCGTGTGGGCTTCCTTCTTCTGGATGGTCGGGTTGCCGTTGGCGGCAAGGTTACCGAAGTCGGGTTCGTTCTTGCTGATGTCGAGCTTGAGATTGATGTGTCCGTCACGCGTTACGTGCGGCTCGACATCCAGCTTCAGGTCGGCCGAGAAGAACTGCGTGTTGACGCCCGCCGCCGAAACGACGCTGATCGGGATCTGGACGCCCTGGCTGATCGATGCCTTGCGGTTGTCCAGGGTCGAGATTCGGGGCGAACTGATGATCTTCACATCGCCCGTTTCTTCCGCGGCCGACAGGCGCAGCGTCAGGTTGCCGATTCCGCCGATCGAACCCAGCTGGATGCCGATGGCACCGCCGGACCCGGTGCCGACGGCCGCCGGGAGGTTGACCGCCCAGTTCGGGTTGTCAAGCGTCAGGCCGCCGCTGGGGTCGGCAGGAGTCGCGCCGCCGGCCAGACCGAGGCTGGACGGGAACACAAGGCCGGTTTCGTTTCCATAGGCGGAATTCATCGCGAAATTGCCGCCCCACTGGATGCCGATGTCTTCACTGAAGGTGGTCCTTGCCTCGACGATTCTTGCTTCGATCAGGATCTGCGGGGTCTGCTGATCAAGCCTCTTGACCAGGTCTTCAGCCGCCTGCAGGTAGTCTTCGGTGTCCTTGATGACCAGCGTGTTGGTTCTTTCATCGACCGAAACGGAGCCCTTGTCGGAAAGGACATCCTTCAGCCTGGTCGCCATTTCCTGACCGCGGCCGTAGTTGACCGGGACAAGCCTGACGACGACCGGCTTCAGTTCGCGCTGCTTCTTGGCCTTTTCGACCTTGGCTTCGTATTCCTTCTGGATCGATTCGGCAGATGCCACCCGGAAGATGCCCTGCTCGACGACGTAATCCATTCCCTTTGCCTTGAGCACGGTATCGAGCGCCAGATCCCACGGCACGTCTTCAAGGTGGAAGGTGACCTTGCCCTTGACTTCTTCGGATGTGACGATGTTGACCTTGCCTTCACGGGCAAGGAACGTCAGCACGTTCTGCATGTCGGCGTCCTTGACCGTAAGGTTGATGCGCTTGCCCTGGTACTTCTTCTTCTTCGGAACCATCGACGGGCGCAGGTATCCCTGGGGCTGCGCCGAAGGATCCTCGGCCATTTCCGGGCTTGATGACGGTGCGGCCGGGGCCGGTGGCGGCGTTGCCTGGGCAACGGTTCGTCCGACGCGGGGAACCGGCTGGGACGACGCAAACATGTCGGCCGGTGCCGGTCCCGAGAAGGTCCACACCAGCTTGCCGTCGCGCCTGGCGATTTCCTGTCCGACCTGGCCCGAAAGTTCGGCGACAATCTGGATTGTTCCGTTTTCCGTGGCGAAAGAGCTGACCATGTTGACAGGGGTCTTGAACGCCGTCACATCAAGGCGCCTGGCCAGTTCCTTCGGAAGGCTGGCGCCGGAAACCGTAAGGACATAGGCGCCATCACGGGACGAAACCGAATAGTCGGCCGAGCCGTCAAGCGTCAGAATCACGCTCGGCACCGAACCGATCTTCTTGAAATCAATAGCCTTGACCGAAGCGACTCCGGTCGCTGCGCGGCCGGCCGCCTTCGCCTTCGCCAGTTCGGCGTTCAGGCGATCTATTTCGGCCTGGGCCGCAGCGTTGGCCTGTCTGGCCGTGCGGTTCTCTGCCTCCCGCGCCTGCGCCAGTTCCGCAGTCAGGCGGTCAATCTGTTCCGAAAGTTCCCTGCGTCCGCTTTCCGCCGCGCTGTCCAGCGCCGTGCGGGCCGCAGCGAGTTCGGAATTGAGCCTTTCGACTTCCTTCTGCTTCTGGGCCAGCCTGTCTTCGGAAGAACCGGCGACAGCAGTCAGCTCGGCAATTCTGGCCTGTGCGGCCTGCTCGCGAGCCACGGCTTCCCTTTCGCGCCGCTCGGCAGCGGACATCATGTCGCGTGCCTCGCGCAGGGAAGCGGCCGCCGTCGCGACCTGCCTGTCCTTTGCGGCTCCAGACGCCTTCGCGCGGTTGACGCGCTTCAATTCGGCCTCACGTTCCGCGACCAGCTTGCTCAGGCGCGAAACCTCCGCCTTTTCCTGGCGTGACGACACTTGCTGGAGCTGGGCAAGTTCCGAGGTCAGCGACGATATCTTCTGCTCCTTAAGGGCGATCTCCCTGCGGGCCTGATCCGCGTCTTCCTGGGCGGATGCAACCTGGCGGCTGAGATCACGGATGGTTTGTTCCTGCTTGCGGTTCGTTTCCCGCACATCGGCCAGGGCCCCTTCATATTTCTCGCGCAGTTTACGAACCTCGGCCTCGCTCTGGGCCAGCGCCTTGCTGCGGCCTTCTTCCTCGGCCGCCTTTTTCGCGGCAATCATGGCGGCGCGCAGGGATTCCAGTTCCTTTTCCCTTGCGGCCATGCGGGCTTCGGCCTGGCCTCTTTCACGTGCGAGCGTCGCTTCGGCGTTTCTGGCCGTCTTCTCTGCCTCGACCCTCGCCGCCTGAAGTTCCTTTTCCTTTGCCTGGAATTTCGCAATCGCCTGCTTCTGCGATTCCGTAAGCCGTCCATCGGACGCAGCCGCGGCCGCCCGGGCCTTTTCCGCCGCGTCGCGGAGTTCCCTTATCTCCCTCTCCCTGGATGACAGCGCCGCGGTCGCGGCCGCCTTTTCCGCCTCGAGCTTCTGCTGAAGCGTCCTGCGCTGTCCTTCAAGGCCTGCCTTCAGATCGCTGATTTCCTTTTCCTTGGCGGCAAGCCGGATTGTTGCCGCGTCTGCCACCTCGCCGGCCTTCTCAACCCTGGCCCGCAGTTCCTTCAGTTCGGATTCGCGCGATTCCATCTGCTCGCGCAGTTTCCTCGCCTCGGCCGTCTCGACCGCCTTGCGGGCGGACTTCAGGTTATCGACTTCGGCGCGGAGAGCCGCCACTTCCTGCTCAGCCGCCTCGCGTCGCTGGGCAATCGCCCTCAGCCGCAGTTCTTCGGTCTTCAGGCGGCCTGTCGCCTCGCTCCAGGCCTTCGATGCCTCCTGGCTGTCCCTGGTCAGCTTCTCAAGCTTCTGCTTTTCGGCGACCACGCTTGCCTGAAGCCTTTCGGCCTCCCTGGCAAGGTCGGATGCCTTGGTGGCCTCGGTTCTGGCCAGGTCGATCTTTGTCCTGAGGGCCGCAATTTCCTTTTCGCCCGAAGCCTTCTCAGCCCGGGCCTTTTCCAGCCTGGCCTCAATTTCCGACACCTTGGCGCTTACGTTCTGATTGCGGGCCTGCGCCAGTTGCGCGACCAGCTTCTCCTCGTTTTCCCGGCTCCTGCGCAGATCATCAAGCTTCGCGGCCTCGAGCCTGGCCAGTTCGGTAAGCTGGCCCCTGGTCTTTTCCTCGGCAATCCGAGCCTTCCTGGTCTCCTCGAGCCTGGTCTTTTCCTCCGCGGCGAGTCTGCCCGCTTCCCGGGCCTCCACCTCGGCGGCCTTCTTGAGTTCCTCGGCCTTCGCCCTCAGGCGCTCGGCCTCAAGGCGACTCTGTTCCTCGGTCAGGCGCAGCTTGGAATCGCGTTCGCGAGTCTCGCGAATCTTTTCAAGCAGTTCCTTCTCGCGCGCCAGTTCCGCCCGGATTTTATCGACCTGCTCCGCCAGAACCTTGCCGTCTTCCTGCGAAGGTCGGCGACCGGCACCGTCGATGCGTATCACAATCCCGCGGTCAATCGCCTTGATGTCGTATGCGGCGCTTTGCCTCAGGCCGAGGATGATTCGGCCCACCGGTGTCCCGTTGCTCTTGATTTGCATCGTCGCGACCCGGTCAAGAACACCGTTGTCAACCATGACACCGTCAGCCACCTTGCTGATGTCGCCCTGCGGGACATCGACGAAAAGGCGAACCGGCTCCTCCAGCTTGAAGACGCTGAAGGTCGGAGTCCTTTCCGCAGCGATGGTTATGACGGTCTCCTCGGGCTCCTCCCTGACGGTTATCCCGGAAATCCGGTTGGCATCGTCAGGCGTGGCGGTTGCCACCCCCGATATCAGAATAAAAGCTGTGGCCGACAGCAGCCCTGTAAGTTTCGCGCTTGACATCGCGACCTCCACCTGAAAAGGCAAACAGTTCCGTTGAAATCGTAAGCCCGGATCTTCAAACCCGTCAAAGAAACAGCAGTTGTTTTTTGCAGAACCCGTTTTTTGTCGCGAAGTCGTCGCGACTGGGGCATGTCCCCTATTAATGATATTGCGACTTCAGTGCGCGGTCGTCCGGAAGGCATCGATGGCGAATTCGTAGTCAGATGTGGAGTATGTTTTATCCAGTAGATGGCGGAACCCTGTCGTCCATTTGGATAAGATGCGGATTTTGTTGTATTTCAAAGTTTGATGCTTCTGGCGTGGATTTTGCATGTACAATTCGCGCCCCGGCTTTCCGGCCCTGATACTCCAGGCCCGGTCATTTGCCGAATTTCATAATTGAAGGTGACTGCAATTGCAGAAAGCTGAATACGAAGTAATCCCCTTCCCGAAGTCGAACCTTCCCGCGCCGTCGCGTTCGATCGAAGGTTTGAAGCCATATGACGCCGTTTCCTCGCTGGACGCGATTTCACGTCTTCCCGCCGGCCTGAGCCCGCTGAAGCTGGACTGGAACGAAAGCGTGATTCCGCCGTCGCCCCGGGTTGTTGACGAGATAACGAAGTTCCTTCGCAACGGACATCACATCAACTGGTATCCGGATCTTGGCGCATCCAAGCTCCGAAGAACCCTGGCGGCCTATTGCGGTGTCGATTCCGAGGACATAATCGTAACCAACGGTTCAGACGACGCGCTGAGCCTGATTTGTTCTTCCTATCTGGATCCCGAGGACGACGTTGTCGTTGTTTGGCCGACTTATGGTCATTTCGTGATTTTCGTCAAGGGACGCGGCGTCGAGCCGAGGATGGCGGCACCGGAAGATCCTTTCGACAACCCGACCGAGACCATCCGGAGAACCATCCGCCAGGACACGAAGCTCGTCTATATCGCGAGTCCGAACAATCCGACCGGCGTGGTGACCCCGCCGGAGGACGTGCAGGCCCTGTGCAGGGAGTTTCCTTCGACTCTGTTCGTCGTCGATGAGGCCTATTACGAGTTCTGCCGCGTGACTTCGGCCTGGCTGGTCGGCAAGATGCCGAACCTGATCGTTACAAGAACCTTCTCGAAGTGCCTCAGCATGGCCGGCCTGCGGATTGGCTACCTGATGGCATCCCAGGAGGTCATTTCGAACCTGAAGCGCCTTTACAATCCGAAGAGCGTCAATGTGCTTGGCCAGGTCGGCGCCGCCGCGGCCCTGATGGATTACGAATTCATCTCCAGGTACGTGAACGACTGCCGTGCCGCGCGTTCGTGGCTGGTTCAGGAACTCGCGGCCCGCGGGGCGGATGTCCGCAACACGCAGGGCAACTACATCCTGGTCAGGGTCAAGGATCCGGCAGGATTCTGCGGCAGGCTCGAATCTGTCGGCGTGTTCGTCCGCGACAGGAGTTTCATTGAAGGGTTCGAGGGCTATGTGAGGATTACGGTCGGTCCTCTTGATTACATGAAGGAGTTCGTCAGGAGAATCGACATGCTCCTGGAGAAGAACCCCGATCTGATGGCACCCTGGTCCATCGCGTGACGCGGTCGCGCTTGTTCCCGCGCTATTGTTAATCACCACCTTTTGAGTTAAATTGTTGCGGCATTGATTGATGTGCCGGGAGGTTCATAAATGGCCAGGGTACTGGAAGGAAAATTGACTGCCAGGGGTCTCAGGGTCGCCCTGATTGTAAGCCGGTTCAACCATTTCATAGTCGATCGCCTCGAGGAAGGCGCCAAGGACGCCTTGGCAAGGCACGAGGCGGATGAGAAGGATATCGACGTGATCCGCGTCCCCGGCGCGTTCGAGTTGCCCCTGATTGCACAGAAGGCCGCGAAGTCTGGCCGATATGATGCAGTCATCTGCCTTGGCTGCGTGGTGCGGGGATCGACTCCGCATTTTGACTACGTTGCTTCCGAGGCGGCAAAAGGCATCGCGATGGCATCGATGGACTCCGGCGTTCCCGTCATCTTCGGCGTGCTTACGACCGAAAATCTTGAGCAGGCAATCGAGCGGGCAGGGACGAAGGGCGGAAACAAGGGCTGGAGCGCGGCGATGTCCGCAATCGAAATGGCCAATCTTATCAAGCAGATGTAACTGTCCCGGGGGGCCGATGGGTACAAGGCGACGCGGGCGTGAATGCGCCCTTCAGCTTCTTTACATGTGGGAATATCACCGCGACGGCGGTTTTGATTTCAACACCTTCTGGATCGAGTTGCCCCAGGAGGAAAAGGCGACCAGGCAGTTCGCCGAGCGGCTTGTCGATGGTGTCACGTCCAACCTCGATCATATCGACGGCTTGATTAAGGACGCATCGACCAACTGGCGAATCGATCGCATGGCAAACGTCGATCGCAATATCCTGCGCCTGGCGACCTGGGAACTCGAGAACATCTCGGAAACGCCCCTGAAGGTGGTGCTGAACGAGGCGATCGAGCTTTCGAAACGTTTCGGATCCGAAGACTCCAGCGCTTTCGTCAACGGCGTCATGGATCGTATCGGTTCCCTGCTCCGGCCAGGCGCGCTGCGTGACCAGGAGGAGCCCGATCCTGCACGACCCCAGCCGGTGGAGGGCTGACGTCCATGAAGGTATCGCTGGTCAAGCCGGATCTGCACGCGATTGATCAGCTGGATATCGATACGGTCGCCATTCCCGTTTTCGAAGACATGCGTCCGCCGGCCGGATTGACCGGGCTTATCGACTGGAGGCTCTGTGGCAGGGTTTCGGCGCTTCTGGTGTCCGGACAGCTTTCCGGAAGGTTTCGCGAGGCGGCAATGATGCCGGGGTACGGGCGGCTGCCTGGCACAAGGATTGTGGCTTTCGGCATGGGCGACAGCCGTGAGTTTTCCCAGTCCCGGGCAAGGGAAGCGGCCTGGTTCATGTCCGATTCGCTTCGACGGTTGAAGACGGGCGCTTTCCTGACGGCCCTTCCGGGCTCGATGTCAAAAACGGTGCCGCCGCGTGCCGGGCTTGAAATGATGATTGAGGAGATCGGCCGGGTCTTTTCCGCGGACGAGTCTTTTCAGTCGCTGGACGTAAGCATCGTTGAAGCGCAGGAAAGTCATCGCGAGCTTAACGATCTGGTCTCCTCGGCGATGAGGCGTCTTCGCGGGGTTTGGAAGTAATCCGTTCGTTTCACTCATTCAGGATTTCACGAAATGATACCAGCCGAAAACATATGTGTTGCACTGGACACGGCCGATCTGGGTCGAGCGAGGGAGCTTGCGTCGGCACTGGCTCGCGAGGTGGGCTGGCTGAAGGTCGGGCTTACGCTTTACGGCGCGTGTGGTCCCGAGGCCGTCAAAGCGCTTTCCGGGTTCGGTCCGAAGGTGTTCCTGGATTTGAAACTGCACGATATTCCGGTTCAGGTCGCTGGTGCCGTCAGGGCCGCCTCCGATCTTGGGGCCGGATTGCTGACCGTTCACGCCTCGGGCGGCCCCGCGATGATGAAGGCGGCGGCCGATGGCCGCGCCAACGGATTGAAGGTGGTTGCGGTTACGGTGCTGACTTCCATTTCCGAAGCGGAACTCGATGCGGTCTGGCCTGGTTCGACCCCCGCGGGGGCGGTTGCCCGCCTCACCTCCATGGCCGTTGATGCCGGCCTGGACGGCGTCGTGATGTCACCGCTGGAAGTTTCCAGGATGCGATCCGTGGTTCCCCCTGAATTCATGTTTGTGGTTCCCGGAATCCGGCCTGCCGGGAAACCCGGGACAACCGGCGATGATCAGTCCCGCGTGGGAACCCCTGGCGAGGTATATGCCGCCGGCGCCAGCGTGCTGGTGGTCGGACGGCCCATAACCGGGGCGGCCGATCCGGTCGCCGCGACCAGACTTGTGCGTGGCATTGCGTGATTTTCGGCATCGGTTTTCAGGAAATGTAACGGAAGGCGGAAAAATTGGGACAGGAAAGGAAGGATCGCCCATCGGGAAGGCAGGCAAGGGATGGTCAAGCCACTGGATCGCGGCGGCCGGCGCGCGAAGGCGGGGCTTCCGGATCAGGGCGGCAACCCCGGGAAGGATACGGCGCCGGATCCGGCAGGCCGCCGGCGGAAGGTCGTGGTCATGGAACCGGAAGATCCCCGGCGGCCGACAGGTTCCGGGGTGAGAGTCGTCCCGGCCGTGAACAGGGCCGGGCAGGCGGTTTCGGATCCTGGCAGCGTCGCGACGAGACTTCGCCGGGGCGATCGAAGGGCTTCGATGCCCGGAAGGATCCCAGGCTTGACGATCAGATGGTCGTGTATGGAATCCATCCGGTTTCGGAATTCATAACGGTTCGTCCGAAGCAGATAAGGCACATCCTGCTTGACCGCAGGACGCCACCGGGTGCAATCGACGCGGCAAGGCGCGCGGCCGGTCTTGGAATTCCGGTGCGCGAGGCCGCCGCCGGCGAATTCGAGGAACTGGTCGGTCCCGCAAATGCCCAGGGCATCGTCGCCATCCTGCGTCCGATGGAGCCGGTTGACGGCGACGACCTAATCGATTCCGTCCTGGCGGCCGGCGAAGGATTGCTGGTCGCCCTGGATTCGATCCAGGATCCCCAGAACCTTGGTTCGATCCTGCGGACTGCCGCATTTTTCGGTGCCGCCGGGGTCATCATCACCAAGGATCGCAGCGTCAGGCTTACTTCGTCGGCGGTGCGGGCGTCCGCCGGCGGCGCGGCCCGCGTTCCCGTGGGCGAGGTGACGAACCTTGCGCGCGCGCTGGGCCGCTGCGTCGATGCGGGGATGACGGTGGTCGGCACGGTGGTCTCCCGTGGCCGGCCGCTTTCGGAAGTTCCGGCAGGCGGTCCCAGGGTCATCGTCCTGGGTTCCGAGGGTGCGGGCATGCGCAGGCTGGTCTCGGAGTCGTGTTCCATGCTTGTGACAATTCCTTCACCAGGCGGGTTTGAATCCCTGAATGTGGGCGTCACTGCGGGGATAATGCTTTGTGCCGCCAGCGGCCAGGTCCCCCAGGCTTCAAGGCCGCCGGAACCATCGGAGGACTGATGCGACCTGAAGATGTCAGGATGGTTTATTGCGACGAACACGGAGAACTGTTCGACCACCCCGAACTGGCGATGGCCGTGTTTGATGGAATGGGGTTCAGGCTTCCATACGAGGATGAACTGGTGCCCCTGCCGCCTGGCAGCGATGTCTACAGCATGCCGGGCCACAGTCCGGTCGGAGCGGTTCCCGGCACGCTGGACATGGAGGCTCTTTCCGGTTTCGGTGCGGTGGCCGCCTTTGCGAGTCCCGCCTGGCTGCGGTTGAATCATCCGGCGACCGATCCGGATCCCGGGGCGGACGCACTGCCACTTTTCGCGTATGCACCCCTGGGATGGTACCGTGGTCGCTTCTATACGACCGCCCTGCGCGTCGATCGGTCGAATCGCCAGGATCCACGCCGGTTCGACCTGGAAGCTATCGGCCGGGCCGCCGACGCGCTTGTCGGCAGTCATCCATCGAACAGGTTGATCGAGCATCTGCGGCATTGCGCCATGGTTTATGGATGCCGCGCGGCGCAGAATTTCTTCCTTGGGCGCGAGGAAGGGCCGCTTCCGACATCCCCTTCGTGCAACGCCCGCTGCGCGGGCTGCCTCTCGAAGGATCCCGCCGGAAATGTCCGCGCCAGCCACGACAGGATCAGTTTCGTGCCGAGTCCCCGGGAGATCGCCGAGACGGCTTTGATTCACATAGGCCGGGTCAGGAACGCCGTCGTGAGCTTCGGGCAGGGTTGCGAAGGCGAACCGCTGATGGTCGCGGACGCGATCGAGGGCGGGATTCGGTTGATCAGGCAGGCCACCGGGCGCGGAACGATCAATATCAATACAAACGGCAGCAGGCCCGATGCGGTGGGCAGACTGGTGGATGCCGGCCTGGACGCCATAAGGCTCTCGATCAACAGCTTCAGGCCGGAGTGTTACGACGCCTACTACAGACAGTCGGGATACACGATTGACGACGTCCTTGAAAGCGGGCGCATCGTAAGGTCCGCGGGCGGTTTCGTGTCGGTCAACTACCTGGTCTTTCCCGGCGTCACGGACACGAAGGAAGAGATTGCCGCCGCTCTCGAAGGGCTGGCCGCCTGTCGTGCCGACTTCATCCAGATGCGCAACCTGAACATCGATCCATATCTGTACCTGGACACCGTTGGCGCCCCCGTTTCGGAGCCGGTCGGGCTTGTGAAGGTCATGGAGGCGATACGGCAAAGGTTTCCAGCGATCAGGTTCGGATATTTCAACCCGCCGGTCCGGAGTCTTGTGCAGTCCCGCCGAAGGCAACGCTTCAGCGACTGACATTGTTTATTTTCTTTGACTTATACCGACGGCGATAGACAATGGGCACGGCCCGGGCTGCTGTCTGTCCGGGAAGGTCTTCATGGAGATTGAACATGAGAATCAGTGCTGTGGCGGACGCGATTGCCGGACCGGCAACGCTGAAGCTGAACGAGAAGGCAAACCAGTTGAAGGCGGACGGGAAGCCGGTCATCCATCTGGGAAGCGGGGAACCGAAAGCGCCGGTTCCGCAGGCGGCAACAGATGCCGCCAGGGTCAAGCTTGATTCGGCGGTCGTAAGGTATTCGCCGACTTCGGGTTCACCGGATCTCAAGAAGGAGGTTGTGGAATACACCCGCCGCAATTACCGGTACGAGTGTTCCCCCGCCAACGTCCTGATATCCTCCGGCGCCAAGCCGGCAATCTTCTTTGCTCTTTACTCGGTCGTCCAGCCCGGCGACGAGGTCGTCTTTCCCGCCCCTTACTGGGTCAGTTATCCCGAAATGGCACGGATGCTGGGTGGCGTCCCGGTAGTTGTCGCGCCGGAGCCGGGCACGTTCGAGCCTTCGTTTGAGTCTTTCGCCGCGGCGGTCACCGACCGCACCAGGGCGATGATCATCAACAGTCCGAACAACCCGTCGGGACACGTCTATTCTGCGGCGTTGATAAAGGATCTGGTGCGCCTGTGCGAAGAACGCGACATCTGCCTGATAATGGACGATATCTATCACAAGCTGGTGTTTGACGGCCGTGAAGCGCCCTCGGCGTTTGATTTCGCGCGCAGGACGGGCGAGGACTCGGTCATCGTAGCGGTCAACGGCGTAAGCAAGCTTTACGCCATGACCGGCTTCCGTATCGGCTGGGCCGTCGCGTCGAAGCGGATGATCAATGTCATGAAGAACGTTCAGGCGCAGATCCTGTCGTGTCCGTCGTCGCTTGCCGAGGCGGCCGCCCTTGGCGCCCTCGAAGGTGACCAGGGCTGCGTCGAATCGCTTCGTTCGACCCTTCAGGCCAATCGCGATGTAATGGTCGGGGAACTGTCAAAGATTCCCGGTGTGAAATTGAACGCGCCTGGCGGAACCTTCTACAGTCTTCCCGATTTCTCGGCAATTGACGCGAATTCACATCGTCTGTGCGAGTTCCTGGTCGAGAAGGTGATGGTCGTGACTGTTCCTGGAAAGGATTTTGGGGCCGAGGGCCACCTGAGGTTTTCGTACTGCGGTTCCGCCAGGGAGATTATCGAGGGCGTGGAACGCGTCCGCTGGGCACTTGATCCGAACGGTCCCCGCCAGATCACGATCGGTTCGACAACTTTCACCAGGGACTGGTGACAGCCGCGTCCAGGTAGCGATACGTCGTCACGGTTTTGGGGTATGATCCCTTCCGCCGTGAGTGAAGAAAACCTCCCGATTGCCGATGTGCTCCTGCTGCTGCCGCTGGCGCGTACGTACTCCTATACCGTGCCTCCCAGGCTGGCCGGAGTCGTTACTCGCGGTACCCAGGTACTGTGTCCCGTGCGGCGATCCAGGGTTCACGGCATCGTCCTCGACGTCCGCGGCCCGAGAGACGACGACCCCGAACTTCTTGAAATCATCGACGTGTCGGAGAGGCCTGCCTGGCCGGCGGATCTGATGGAACTGATGGGATGGGTATCCACGTATTACGTTGCCCCTCCGGGTACCGTGGCAAGAACCGCCATGCCGGGCTTGTTCGCGCGCCGCAAGGCGGCGGTCGATGAGTACGTGGTGTTCGTCAGGTGTCCCGATTCCCCGGGGCGATCCCAGCGTGTGCTGAAGGTTCTTGATGTCATGGAAAGGTGCGGGTCGATGGAAATCGGCCAGGCCAGGAAGATTGTTCCGGGGGGATCCGATGTAGTCAGGAAGCTGCTTGCCGGCGGTTACCTGCGGGTCGAGAACAGAACCGCGGCCGAATTCATGCCGCCTTCGTGCATGGATGACGGCGACAGGCCGACTTTGACCAGGGATCAGCAGTCCGTTCTTGACGCGATCCCGACCGAAAAGGGCAGATATAGTCCGTTTCTGCTTCACGGCGTTACCGGTTCCGGAAAGACCGAAGTCTATATGAGGGCGATCGAGCGCGTCCTTGCCGAGGGTCGGGGCGCCATCGTGCTGGTTCCGGAAATTGCCCTTACCTTTCAGTTGAGGACTACGTTCGAGCGGCGTTTCAAGGATGCCGCGGCCATCATGCACAGCCAGATGAGCGATTCGGTCAGGGCGGCCGCCTGGGACGAAATCCTGGCCGGGCGGCGTCGCCTGGTCGTTGGGGCAAGGTCGGCAATTTTCGCGCCGGTCAGGGACCTCGGCCTGATTGTGGTCGATGAGGAACACGACACTTCGTACAAGCAGCAGGACGGTCTCAGGTACAACGCGCGCGACCTGGCGCTGGTGCGGGGAAAGATTGCCGGGTGCACCGTTCTGCTCGGATCCGCCACGCCTTCGCTGGAGACTTTCAACAACACGGCCAACGGGAAGGTCGGCTATCTGTCATTGCCGTCCCGCGTCAGGGAACTTCCAATGCCGTGCGTTGAATTCGCGAATATGAAGTACGCGCAGACCCGCGGCGACGAGAAGCTTTTTTCGGAACAGCTCGCGGTCGAACTGAACAGGACAATCGACGCCGGAGAGTCGGCGATACTTTTTCTTAACAGGCGCGGATTCGGCAGGTTCGTGATGTGCAGGACGTGCGGTCGCAAGATTGACTGCCCCGATTGTTCAATCACCCTGACCCACCATGCGCGTCCGGATCGCCTTGTATGTCATTACTGCGACCACCACCAGGCGTTGCCGGGATTGTGTCCGTCGTGCGGATCCGGTGAACTCGGTATCATGGGGTTCGGAACCGAGCGCCTGGAAGAGGAGACGCAGAGGCTGTTTCCAAAGGCCAGGGTGTGCAGGCTTGACTCCGATACCGCCGGACGAACGAAGGAGATACTTTCCGATTTCCGCGATGGCCGGTTCAACGTTCTGGTCGGAACCCAGATCGTTGCCAAGGGTCACGACTTTCCGGCGGTAACCCTTGTCGGCGTGATGCTGGCCGATCAGTCGCTGGCTTTCCCGGACTTCAGGGCATCCGAAAGGACGTTTCAGCTTCTTACGCAGGTCTCGGGCAGGGCCGGGCGCGGCAGCGTGCCGGGACGCGTAATCATTCAGACCTACTGTCCCGAGAACTACGCGCTGCGGTACTCATCGACCCACGACTATCTGGGTTTTGCCGTCGAGGAAAACAAGCTGAGGCGCGAACGCGGGTATCCGCCGTACTCGTTCCTTGCGTCGATCGAGGTGTCATCCACGGATGCCGTCGCGGCCTCTTCAACGGCGTCCGGGATTGTCGAATTCATTATTGGGCAGATAGGGGCCCTGGGCGGCCCCCCGGGACAGATCCGGGTACTTGGCCCGGCCCTTGCTGCGATCGAGCGGATTCGCGGCCGCACAAGGCTGCACATTCTGCTGAAGGGACCTTCTCGAAGCGTCATGAACAGGCTGCTGTGGGCGGTCAGGGGTCGGTTCCGGACCGGTGCCGGTGATCTTCGGGTTACGATTGATGTGGATCCGGTAAGCATGTTGTGACAAAGTTGACGCAGCTTTTGGTTTCATGCCGGGCGGACCCGCCCATGGAGGATCCCATGAAGTTCACGATCAATTTCAAGGTATTTGGCGTTCCCGACGGGGAACTGCTGGACGGCAACGATCCCGATAACCCCCTTGTCCTTGAAATTGAAGGGGATGAACAGGAACTTACCGAACTGGAAAGAACCGTCAGCACGATGAATCCCGGGGAAACCAGGGAGATCGAGGTCGATGCCGACGAGACCGTCGGAGAGTGGGACGAGTCGAGGATCGAGCGCATTCCGGTGAGTCAGTTCGCGGAAGGAACCGAGTTCGAGAAAGGCATGCTGTACGCGTTCGGGGACGAGGGCCACGGCGCGGACGAGGACGCGGACGAGGAGGCGGACGAGGGTGAAGGCGAGGTCTTCTTCCGCGTGATTGGGCGGGAAGGGGACGTCGTCGTCTGCGACTTCAACCATCCGCTGGCGGGGCGCAGGCTCAAGTTTGTGGTTACCCTCCTGTCGGCCGAGTGAATTTCAAGTGCTTCCAGTGTCGCATGGCCGTGCCGGGCGGCTTGAAGCACCTTGACTTTTAAGTCGTTGTCGGCGAAAAGATTCCGGGCGGCCTGTCGCCGTACCGTTGCGGGGGCTGGACCTTGAAACCGACTCCTACCCTGATAAGGCTGCATATGGCCCAGGGATATCTTGCGCGCGCGAGAAAGATGATCGATTCGTATCGTCGCACGGGGAACCGGGAAATGGCCCGCGCGCTGGAATGCGAATGGGACGATGCCGCGGCGGGAACCAGAAGGCAGGCGTCGATCGAGCTTCTGCAGGCGCTGCTTTCGCGGGTGAAAAGAAACAGGTCGATCACCGGATGAGGTCGTGATTTGGGCAAAGTCAATCGGGCAAAGGTCATAACGGCGGCGCACAAGCACCTGGCAAAGGGCAACCTGCGCAAGGCGGTCAAGGAGTACGAGAAGCTTCTGAAGGAAGACCCCGCGGACATCCGGACCAAGCTGAAGGTCGCGGATCTCCTTTTCCGCCTGGGGGAAAAGGAGCGTGCCGTCAGGACTTTCGAGGACGTGGCGAAGTTCTACTCCGAACAGGGCTTCCTGCTGAAGGCGGTCGCCGTTTACAAACAGGTGCAGAAGATGAAGCCCGACGACATCGGGATTCACCTTGCGCTTGCCGAACTTTATCGCCAGATTGGGCTGGCCGGTGACGCCATCACGCAGTACCGCCAGGCGATTGCCCTTCAGAAGAAGGCCGGTCTTTCGTCGCAGCGTCTTGAAACTGCCAGAAAGATGGTCGAACTGGATCAGGACAACGCCAGGCTTCGCATTTCCCTGGCCGAGGAACTTTCCGCCGAGGGCATGGTCGATGAGTCTGTCGCGGAGTTCCGGTCGGCTTACAGGATTCTGCGCGAGGCGGATCTGATTGACGAGGCCGTACTGGTCGCCGAAAGGCTTCTTTACCACCAGCCTGACGACTGGGAGGTCAGCCAGTTCCTGGCAAGACATTTCATCGAACGGCGGGACGGACTGAAGGCGCTGTCCAGGTTGCAGGTCTGTTTCAAGGTGAAACCGGAGGATCCCGAAGTCCTGGAACTTCTGGCCCAGGTGTTCGAGTTCCTTGGACAGCCGCACAAGGCCGCGACCGTCCTCAAGTCCCTTGGCCGTATTTACGAGAAGGCCGGCCTGAAGAGCGAGCGCGACACGACTTACCACAACATCCTCCGGCTGGTTCCTGGCGACAAGGAAGCCGCGGTGGTGCTTGGCATCGAGAAGGCCGCCCCGCGTGAAGCCGTCATCGGCGAGGAGATCGTCTTTGAGAACGGCGCTTCGCCTTCCACCGCGTCAGCAAGGCTGCGCCAGGCGCCGCCCGTTCCGCCTCCCCCGGTCATGCGCGAGGAGGACATCCCGATAGAGACGGACGACGGCGAAATTCCGATCGACGAAGATGGCGAAGATACCAATCCCGAAATGCAGGCCCCCGAGCCGATCGTGCCGGGTTCAAAGCCGCTTGATTTCGAGACCTTCCCGGCCGGCAGCGGCGAGATCGAGGTCGGACAGGAAACCGGCGAGGCACGCACGATCGTGCAGAATCTGCCGTTCCTTGGCGGAAACCTGGATCTGAAAGGGGTGCCTCCGGAGATCCAGGACGACATCCAGAGCCTGGAGTTCATGATTGACGCCGGACTCGAGGAGGAGGCCGCCGACCTGCTGAAGGAGATTCAGGAGCGTGCAGGCGACCTGCCGTGTCTTCGCAAGTACAAGTTCCTTAAAAAGTCTTAATACCTTACCAGGTCTGCCCGCATGAGAATCGTCGCCGGAAAATATGGTGGCCGCAAGCTGGCCGCGCCGAAGGGCAGGGGTGTCCGCCCGACCCTGGAAAAGGTGCGCGAGGCGGTTTTCGATTCGCTCGGTCCGCGCTTCGAGGGAGCTTCCGTGCTTGACCTGTTTGCCGGTTCCGGTGCCATGGGATTCGAGGCGCTGTCCCGGGGTGCCGCCAGGGTCGTGTTCGTCGATTCGGAGCAAAGGTCGCTGGACGCTGTTCGGCAGAACGCGGCCGCATTGAAGGTGGTGGAACGATCGATCAGTCTGATGGCACTTACGGCGTCGGCCGCAATCAGGTCGCTTGCATCGAAAAAGGAACGTTTTGACGTCGTGTTCGTCGATCCTCCCTGGGAATCGGGAATTTACGAGCAGACCCTGCTTGAACTCGGCCTTTCGGGGATTGTTGATCCCGACGGCATCGTGGTGGTTGAACATGCCAGGCGGTATCCGGTTGACGCCGTGCACGGCCCGCTTGTAATGACAAGGGATCGTACTTACGGGGACGCCTGCGTCGCGTATTTCAGGATCGCGTCCGCCGCGAACGAGCCGCGGCAGGTGGAGGATTGATGGTGTCGGTCATTTATCCCGGTTCGTTCGATCCGGTTACCGACGGTCATGTCGGCCTTATAAGGCGGGCGGCGTCCGTATTCGGTCACGTGGTCGTTGCCGTCGCGGGAAACTTTCGGAAGTCTGAACTCTTTACCCGTGATGAGCGGGTTCAGATGTTGAGAACGGTGACCGCCGGCATCCGGAATGTCGAGATAGATGCCTTTGACGGGCTTCTGGTCGATTACATGAGGGCGCGCGGTTCACGGATTGTCATTCGGGGACTTCGGGCGGTTTCGGATTTCGAGTACGAGTTCCAGATGGCGCACATGAATGGCAGGCTTGATCCCGGAATCGAGACCGTATTCATGGTCGCCAGCCCGGAAGAGACTTTCATCAGTTCCTCGGTCGTCAGGGAAGTCGCCATGCTTGGCGGCAACATTGAAGGGATGGTTCATCCGGAAGTCGCCAGGCTTCTGAAGGAAAGACTTGTCAGTAGCGGCCGGTGAGCATCAGCATTATTCCGTACATGTGTGCACCTTCGGAAAAGAACCTGTTTCCGGGAAGATCGACGTCCGAGTTGAATACCGGATTGAAGGCCTTGTCGCCGTCCGCATTTGAAAGCATCGTTGTCGTCGCGGTCTTTTTCAGGTTCATGCCGGGATCGGCATTCGTAAGGAAGTGACCGGTTTCGTATGCGTAAGTGAACCTGAAAGCCATCGACACGTATTTGATGGGCTGCACGTTGACGCCGACCCAGGTCGAAAAGATTCCATACGAGCCGACGTCTGTGATGCCGTCCATGAACTGGATCGCGTGCTGTTGTCCGTCGGTGGTCAGGTTATAGGCCAGCAGGTTCTTCGAGGATGTCGGGCTGACGCAGGCCGGGTCGCCGGCGCATGTCGATGTCCCGAACGCGTCGAAGAGGTCGGTATACTCACGCCCCTGGAAGCGGTACTTCGCGAAGAAGCCGAGATCGACCGTCGCAAATCTTTCCGGCTCCTTGTTTTCCTGCGGGGCGTTCCAGACATAGAAATCGCCGCCAAGGCGAAGGCCGATGTCCGGCCCCGGTCCAATCTTCGTCTGATCCTTGGCGTTGTAGGTGCGAAACAGAGTTCCCCGGTCGTTCGCGGGTGCCTGGTACTGGGCGAACAGGCCGAACCATGGCTCGAAAAACGCAATCCTCCGGCTGGCCGTGATATCGAGGTTCAGCTTGTGGAGCCCTTCCCCGACACCCTTTCCGCCAGCCTTGCGTATGGTGCCGGTCGGTGCCGTGTACGAAAAGGCGAACACCAGCGTGGGGTGATGCTTCTTCCGGAACTGGTTCATGGCGGCAACTTTCAGTCCGACAATCATGTCGCCAAAACCGTGTCTGGTGGCGCTGCGGTTGTCAACCTCGAAAAGGTGGGCCCCGCTGGACGGGTAAACCGTTGAATTTCCGCGCCTAACCCCGCTTGCAAAATCGAGTTCCGTCCTGTCCATCACGGCGAACGGGAAGGTCGCGAAGAACTCAAAGTCCCTGTAAAGGCCGATGCGCATGTCGATGTTCATGAAATGGGTGTCCCGAACCGAGTCGAGTTCAGCCCTTCTTGCAATTCCCGCGGTCGCCGGGCATCCGGGATCGGTCGGATCGCAGATGTATTCGCGGGTGATGCTGGACTGGCGCATCAACCAGTCGTAACGGATCCCGAGAACACCGTCCCACTTGTCGTCCCTGTCCGCGGCCGACATGACCGATGTGTATTCCGAGGCGGAGGCCCGGGTGAAGGCTCCCCCAACCAGCAAGGCCGTCAGCACGGCCGCCAGGATGAATCGACCGGGACGAGGAATCGACATCGGAACCCCCGGGAAAACCAGCCCCCCGATTATCTGAAGAAAGCCTCTTACTGTCAAAGCCGACCAGCATCGTTCAGGCGAGTTTCAGGGCAGATGAACGCTTCTTGCAAAAGTCAGCACGTCGACGCGGCGGGCGCCGGCGGATTTCAACGCTCGTGCACAGTCCGAAACGGTGGCCCCCGTCGTCAAAACATCATCGACTAGAAGGATTCTCCTGCCCCTTACGTCACGGCCATTCCTGACGTGGAAGCTTCCGGCGGCAAGTCTGCGGCGCTCGTTCGCGCCAAGACCCCTGGTTGACTGCGGGGGGCCCTGGCGGATCAGGACGAAATTGTCGGCCGGAAAGTCTGAAATCGCGGAAAAGGCCGAGGCAAGAAGCGCGGCCTGATTGTATCCCCTGGCCAGGAAGCGTCGCGGAATTGCCGGCACGCTTGTTACAAGGTCGGGAAGACCGCCTCCGGATGCGGCCCACACTGCGGCCATCACTGTCGCCATCGGCCGGGCCAGTTCCCATTTGCGTGAGTATTTGAGGGCCAGAACCATGGATCTGGGCGGGCCGGTCCAGGCGAAGGCGGACCTGGCCATGTCCACGGTTTCAAAAGCAGGGTCGTGGCAGATGCACGTATCCGGCGAGTCTGAAGGCGCACCGCATCTTGAGCAGACGTCGGGGCCGCACAGAAGCGCTTCCCGGGTGCATGCGGGACAGAGATCGATTGCCGAGGTCGCGGACATGGCGGTGCCGCAGGATAAGCAGTGCCGCGGGAGAAAGGAATCGGCCAGGCATTGAAGCAGATGTCGGATCGCGAACAGAATCGTCCCGGCGGGGCGGCCCTTCAGTCGAACTGGCTGGATTCCATCCTGGCGAAGTCCAAAACCCATTCCGGCTCCGGAACGTCAATAGTTTTTGCTTCCAGCCACAGGCGATCAAGGTCGTAGTAGCTGCGTTTGTGTTTTTCGAACACATGCACTATCACGTTTCCGAAATCCAGCAGCACCCATGCTCCGGACTTGCGCCCCTCGACGCCGGCCGCCCGGATTCCCTGTTCCTTCAACTGACCTTCGACGGCCTCCGCGATGGCCATCACATGGCGATCCGACCGCCCGGAAAGGATCACGAACATGTCGGTGTAGTCAACGACACCGGTGACGTCGTAAACCTTCGTCGCGAAGGCGTTCTTTGACCAGGCGGCGTCAAGGATGGCCTTCACCAGATCGTCGTTGCCGATAATCCCCGATGTCGCCTTTTCCTTCCTTGCCGCCGGCTTGAATTCGTTACTGTCCATTTTCCTCCGGTTGTTCACCCTTCGTTCGCGTCCCGCACCCCGGAACCCGCGCCGTCGTCGCCCTGTCCGGCCGGTTCCCCGGCGACCTGGTTGCAGAACGGGTCAACAAGATTTCCGTCGCAGTCGATGAAGTCGGTCACGCACCTGTAATCGTCACGGCAATAATCGAAAATGCTGCACGACTGCATGCACCAGGACGACAGACGGTCGAACCTGACGCAGACCGAGCCACCCGGGCACCCGGCCCTGGGACACGGCGATATGGTGCAGTAACCGCCGGTCTGAGACAGGTCGCATACGTGGTTGCTGTCGCAATCGGTGCTGGATTCGCAGGCATCGCCGATGGACGGGGTACACCCTGTCGCCGCCAGGATTGATGAAGCGACCGCCAAAAGAATTATTGGAATCGATGAAGATGCGGGTCTTTTCATTAGGAACGGCCTTCCCCGGCGGCTTTTGCGCCCGGATCTTCCGGGTCACCGCTTTCCTGGTGGTTCAATCCCAGCAGGCTCTTGACCTGCACGAATTTCTTCCTGATGTCGTCAAGTTCGGCCCGGACCAGGCGTTCGGCGCTCTTCGCGGTCTCAAGCTGGGCCCGCAGCGAGGCGGCTTCCTTCTCGATGTCCTGGAGTTCTTCCACCCGATCCTGCATGCGGTCGAGCGTCCTTTGAAGTTTCCGGTTTTCCGCCGAAAGAACCTCGTTCTTTGCAGCGGCTTCCTGCAGGGCCGGGAATTCCCTGGCCATCGATTCAAACCTGGAAACCTGTTCCCTCAGATCCTGAACGGTGTCTTCCGTTTCGGAAAGTCTCTCTTGAAGGGAATCGCGTTCTTCTTCCAGGGCTTCGATATTTTCCTTGTAACCGGTCTCGAGTCTTCCAAAAAGCTCCAGGGTTTCGTCCATGTCGGCACGGACGGCGGCTTCCCGACTTTCCGCGTCGGCCCTGCGCTCGGCCTCGCGGCGCCTTGTGTCCTCAAGCTGTTTTTCCAGCTTGGCTATCTGTTTTCTCTGGCTGGCCGTCTCATCCGCGGCTTCCTTCAGCGCCTCGATCCTGGACAGGGCATCCTGGAGCTCGTTTTCCAGTTTCAAGCGGGCCTTTTCGGCGACCGCCTCGGCTTGCAGGTTCGCCTTGGAAACCGCCTCCTGTACCGCCTCGTCTATAAGCCGGTTCATGTCCTGCAGAGCGGACGTGTCGCTCTGTGCGGTGCGCTTGAGGACTTCCTGGTGTTCGCGCATCGCTAGGATGCTTGAGTTCAAGGTTTCGGACTGGTTACGCAGAAGGGATTCAAGATCCCCGAGCTTGCCGTTGAGATCCTGCTTTTCTGTTTGCAGTTTGACGACCGTTGATTTCAGGTCCCTGACCTCGTCCTCGACAAAATTGACGACGGCGGCCTCGATTGTCCGGGCGGACACCATCGTGCGATCCGGTATGTCGTTGACGTCGATTTCGGCAGGTGGTTCAAATCCCGTCGTGACAGGCTGAGCCTGCTGCACCGGAAGCGCGGGAATCTGTTCCCGAAGGATTTCCGTCAGCATGACGGTCGAAAGGGGCGTGGAAAGATACACGTCGGCCCTTGTCGGCAGCCGCTGGTGCTTGTTGATGACGTCCGCGGCCGTCTTGCCCGAAATCATGAACAGCGGAATCCGGCGAAGCGTCTTGTCCTTCTTGATTTTCAGGCACGCGCTGAAGCCATGCTTCATGTCGGCGGAAAGAATGATCAGATCCGGCTTGTGCTCGGCTGCGTGTTCAAGGATTGCGGCCGGATTGGTGTCGATTACCGGCACCAGCCCGAGCGATGTCAGGACCGATTGAATCTGATTCAGGGTAGTCTGATCGTCTTCGTAAATCAGAACCTTTCTGTCGTTCATCCAGTTCCTGCCTTGTCCGGCCCGCATGGTGGCGAGGCCGTCCGGTCGCGAAGGCACATTAGCCGGTCACCGAACCGGTGTCAATTCCGGCCGGGAGGTGCCGGGATGGCACTTGCGGAATCAATGGCAGGATTTTAAGGCGCCGCGACGTTCATAGTCAATCGTTGCGCGCGCGTGTATGTGCATAATTCTTGAAAAGCGGCATAAGCGGAGTTGTCATGCCCGATCCCGACCCGGCGTGGCCCCGGCAGCCGCCCGAGTGGCGAATCTGATGGCGGCAAGCATGCTCGACGGGTCTGCCCTGCCGGATCCGGCAAGGTCGAAGGCCGGCCCGTGGTCGCAGGCGCACCTGACTCGCTCGAGTCCCATGGTGATGTTGATGGCGTCCGAAAAGTGAATCAGCTTGAGTGGTCCGAGTCCCTGATCATGGAACATCGCCAGAACCACATCGAACTCGCCGGAAAGGGCGCGGTGAAAAACCGTGTCCGCGGCAAGCGGTCCGGTTGCGGAAATGCCTTCGTTTCGGGCCGTCTGGATCGCCGGGGCGATGATTTCGATATCCTCGCGTCCGAACATTCCCCCGTCCCCGCAGTGCGGATTAAGGCCGGCAACCGCAATCGAAGGGTTCTTGAGGCCCATATGACTTTTCATGAACCTGTCGCAAACCCTGAGCTTTCGAAGCACCAGGTCGGCAGTGATTGCATCCGGAAGTTCCCGGATCGAAACGTGCGTGGTTGCCAGTGCCACCTTCAACCGGGAACCGCACAGCATCATCGCCCATTCGGTGCATCCGAACCGGGACGCAACGAATTCCGTCTGTCCCGGAAATGGAAGTCCGGCGTCCGCGAAGGCCTGCTTGCATATCGGGCCGGTTGCCAGGGCGCCGATGGAACCATCGACAAGGCAGTCGGTCGCCGCCGTCAGAGCAGCCAGGCTGGCGGAGCCGGAAGCAGTCGTGTAGCGACCGGCATGGACTTCCCGCACGTCCGGCGAAGTGGCCACCGGAAGAATCCGGCCAGCGTCGGGCAGCCCGGAGACTATCTGGCCGATGATCGGCGCGGGACCGAAAAGCATGAACGATGTCTGCGCCCGTGGTTCGGCGGCGGTCAGCGTGGCCAGCGCGCGGCCGACAATTTCGGGCCCGATGCCGGCAGGGTCGCCGACGGTGATTCCGACTGTTTTCATGGCCGCACCCCCGTGGCACCGCAATCGGCGACGCCGGCAGCGGATTCAAGCACTGGCAGGCCCGAAAGCACCGCACCCTCTGCCGAGAAGGTTCCGGAAAACATGCTGAAGCCCTTTTCAAGGCTGACCGGCGCTCCTGGCTCCGGACTGAATTCCGATGACCTGGCCGCAGAGACGACCCATTCGGGATCCTCGCCCGGAATATCGATCCTGATCACGGAAATGCCTTCCGAACCCGGTATGGCCGTCAACTCCGGCATGATTCCGCCCGATGGCGCGAACGCGAGCACCGTCAGGAACCCGGCGTTTTCGGGCGGCATCGACGCGTTCACTGCAAGGCGGCGGTGCGTCAGCCACTGGCCCCACTGTGGGGCGTTGTGTTCCTCGAGGCTTGATGACACCGAAACGATTCCGGAAAGCGGAACCGTCATGGCCCGAACCGCCACGCCCTGGTTCGTCCAGATCGCGCCGTCGTCAAGCTCCTGGAAGGACGAGTCCGGCGTGGTGCCGCCCCCTTTGCCGTTCAGAAGCAGCGTGTATGCGTGTTCCTGGCTTGCCCGTATCACGTCGTGAACAACCAGGTAGTCGCTTCGAACCCGCAGAATCTGGCGATGGAAATCGACGCCTTCGTAGGCGGTGGAGACGGCCGTCCACGTCAAGTCACCCTGGGAACCGGGGCACGAAAGGAACGCGTCGTTGCCCACGTTCAGGCCCATCTCCGACATGCTGTCGAACCGGGAACCCTTCCCATCGACCAGGATCGTGTTGTGGTCGGTCGGCCTGAACACCAGGGAATGGTTTTCGTAGTTGATATACCCGGGATCGATTATCAGCGGCTTGCCGTGTGCCCAGGCGATGAAAGCAAGTTCATCCGGGTGTTCGTGCCCGAGTCCGTTGACCCGAACCGGGCCGTGTTCGCCACACAGGAGGATGTAGAGCGCGTCCGGCTCCCAGGATGTACGCAGGATTGATATTCCGGCCCCGTACCGGGTGAAGTCAAGGGGAGCTTCCGGCTGCAACGGTGGCGCCAAACCATTGAAGGCGACCAGGGAAAGGGCATGCAGCGGCGCCGAGTCAAGCCCGGCCGCGTCGCGGTGCCACTGCCACAGGAAGTCGTCGTCGCCAAGCATCGTGGCCAGGATGGCTCCGTGCTGGGCGGCACCGTTTGAATCATCGACCGATGGGCAGAGTCCGTCGGGCGTAACCGTTTCCAGCGACAGGCGATAGGCCGCCCTGACGGCCGGGGACGTCGCGAAGTCCTGCACTTCGATGATCTGTCCTGCCGCCGGGTTGTCGGGCTGGGTCTCGCCGACCACCCTGGCCGGGATCGATTTTCCATCCGCCCACCGATGGAGCCCGAAGAAGAACGGAAGGTATGTGTCCGAGCCGTAGGTCAGGTAATGGCAGCCTTCCGCGTGTCCGCCGTCGGGCGTGAGCTGGTTCTCGACGAAAACCCACTGGATACCGGTCAGGGAGTGAGACATGTCCCGGGCCGCCTCGCGGCGATCGTTTAACGCCATCGCGCACAGGCCGAGCGACGAAAGGACTTTTATGACGTGATTGTTGCGCGCGAAAAGCATCATTGGAAGCAGGGGGCCTTCCTGGACAAGCCGCCTGAAGTCGTCGATTCTTGTGACGATTGATTCCCTGACGGCGATAAGTTCCGGTTCGCCAATCATCGGATTTCCGGCAAGCCAGTCCCATGCCTGGCAGTATGAAGCAAGCGCCTCGGCACCAAGAAGGTCGTAGTCCGAATCCATCGCAAGGTCGGCAGCACCAGGATCGCGATAGCCTTCGGTCACGGCTGAAACAGCCTTGTCAAGCATCGCCTGGTCGGCTTCAAGCAGGGCGAGGAATGCCGCATTCTCGGCAACCTGGCCGCGGGATCGATCGACATGAAGGTCAAAGGAATCGTCCGGGTGCTCGACAAGGGGCCTGCCCGCCGCCGCCCTTATCCGGGCCGCCAGCACCGCGTCCGGTCCCTCGGTTGCCGCGAGCTTCGCGGCGATGGCCGGGATTTCGTCGCTGTCGAAGAACAGCCGGGGATGCGGCCCGAGTCCCGGCTGCCACGCCCTTGCGTCCGAGGGATCCAGCGGGTCGGTTCCGTCGGAAATTTCATCAAGATCCGGAATTCCGTCCCCATCGGAGTCGGCCTCCGGATCGATTACATCCGCATCGACCGAAGAGTCGCCGCCGGTCTCGTCCGGCAGGAAGCCGTCATCGGTCGGGACATCGGCCCCGTCGCCATCCGCGGCGATGTCCGCCTGGCCCGAGTCGGGAAGGTCGCCGGTGGAATCGGATTCCGGCAGATCGGCGGAGTCGGGCGCCGCGTCCGTAATGACCGTCCCTTGATCCAGGGCGTCCTGCGTCACGTCGCCGAACGACTGGCAGGCGGAAGACAGAAAAGCGAGGATGACGCAAATGGCGGCGGGGTGCTTCAACATCATTTGAACGGCTTGCATTGCGGCTTTTGTCCAGTTGTTGATGACGACGGAACCAAACATCTTATATATTCTTCCGCTGGAGTTTAGAATCGATTTTTCCGGCAGGGCACAAAACAGCAGGAGGCAACGTGAAGATACTTGTAACAGCAAAGCGCGTCACTGATCCGGATGCGCGCATCAAGGTACTTCCCGATGGGACCGGCATCGAGACGGCAGGCCTGGAATACAAACTGAATCCGTTCTGCGAGAACGCCATCGAGGAAGCGGTGGCCATCAGGGAGAAGACGGGTGCAGAGGTGATCGCGGTGACCATCGGCGACGAGGAGGCGGTCAAGAGTCTTCGAACCGCGCTGGCAATGGGCGCGGATCGTGGCGTGCACGTCAAGGCCGGCGATTTTGAGCTCGATTCCGATCTGGCCGCCCGGATACTTGCGGCGGTCTTTGCGAAGGAAGGCTGTGACCTTTTCATCCTTGGAAAGCAGGCCGTAGATGGCGATTCAAACCAGGTCGGGCAGCTTGTCGCCGAGTATGCCGGCGTTCCCCAGGCCTGTTTTGCATCCAGGGTCGTGATTGGTTCCGATGGCGCGGTGGTGTCGAGGGAAGTCGATGGAGGCATGGAAACCGTCGAAGTGAAGTTCCCCGCGGTCATCACCGCGGATCTGCGCCTGAACGAGCCCCGCCTGCCGAAACTTCCGGACGTCCTGAAGGCGAAGAAGAAGCAGGTCGATGAGTACGCCCCGGCCGATCTTGGCGTCGATATGTCGATGAAGGTCGAGACGGTGGGTTACAGCGCTCCTGCCGGAAGGGCCGGTGGGCGTCGCGTTGGAAGCGTCGCGGAACTGGTCGATCTTCTCAGGAACGAGGCGAAGGTTCTGAAGGCTTGATGAATTGCTGTCGGGACGCGGGGCGAAAGGGCTTCCGCGGCCTGGTTGGGGGTCAGAGATGGGAAAGATACTCGTCCTTGTCGAGGTTCAGAATTCCAGGGTTCGCAAGGCTTCCCTGTCAGGGGTGACCTTTGCGGCGGACCTGGCCGGAAGAACTTCCGGAACCTTCGATATCGCCGTGATGGGGCCTGGCGCCAGGGCTGCAGCCCCATCACTTGCCGGTTTCGGGGCCGGGAAAGTGCATGTCCTTGAATCTCCGGGTTTGTCTTCGTATCTGGCGCGTCCATGGGCCGGGGCGGCCGCTTCCATGGTCGAGGCGGTTGGCGCCGACTGTCTGGTGGCCGTTTCGACGACCTGGACCAGGGACATGCTTCCACGCGTGGCCGCGCGTCTTGGCGCGGGCATGGTCAGCGAGGCGGTCGGAATCGACGGCAGCGGCTCCGATGTGATGTTCAGGCGCCCGATGTGGGCCGGGAACGTCATTGCCACGGTTCGGGTCAAGACGCCGCGTTGCGTGATATGCGTCCGCGGGACAGAATTCAGTCCAGCCGAGCCTTCCGGCGGTTCTTCGCCGGTGGTCGAACTCGCAGTCGATGTGGCTGCCGATCCTGCCGCCAGGCATGTTTCGTTTGAACCGACCGTTTCCGAACGCCCGGATCTTGCCGAGGCGGACGTGGTGGTTTCCGGTGGTCGCGGCCTTGGCGACAAGGCATCGTTCTGGAACACGCTGAATCCCCTCGCCGACTACCTTGGCGCTGCAATCGGTGCCACCAGGGCCGTCGTCGATAACGGAGTGGCGCCGAACGACCTTCAGGTCGGCCAGACCGGCAAGGCTGTCGCCCCCTCGCTTTATTTTGCTGTCGGGCTGTCGGGTGCCATCCAGCATCTTGCCGGGATGAAGAACTCGAAGGTCATCGTCGCAATCAACAAGGACGAAGAGGCACCGATTTTCTCAATCGCCGACTACTGTCTCGTCGGCGATGCGTTGAAGCTCGTCCCTGAACTGGTCGATACCCTCAAGAAGTCGTGAACTGGGCCTTGCCCCCGCACTTGTATTACAATTTCCGTCGAAGTTTCGTGGAGGAACCGATGAAGAACCGTTCCATCCTGAAGTCGGCGGCAGTCGCGGCAGGCGTCGCATTCCTGCCGGTCGCGTCCTTCATTGCCGGCGTCTGGCTGGTTCCCGAAATCAGCCTTGCCCAGTCGGGTCCGGAACCGCAGTCGGCCGTCTTCCTGGTCAGCGACAGGGATATGAAGACGGTCGGGCGGTATGAGTTCAACCAGGTTGTCCGCGAAGAGGGCGTGTTCGCGACATCGAGGTATTTCAAGGGCGCCGCATCGGCCAAATCGAAGAAGAAGGAAGCGCCGGCGGTTCGTTCGTACCTGGAAATGGCTCCCGATCGGACATTTGCGAAGTACACGAGATGGGAATCCCAGGGAATCAACGTTCGCGAGTTCAAGATATTCAGATACCAGAAAGACGTCAGGATGAGGGATGCCCTTGGTTCAAAGGCCGGGGTTTCGGTTCTCGGCAAGTGGCAGCCGGTGTTCCTTGTCGAGGAAGATCAGCCCCACACGGCCGCGATGATTGTTGACAGGAACGTTCCGGAAAAAACGTTCGCCTGCATCAACACGACCCTTGGCAAGATTGGCCAGGCCACCGTCAGGATCGTCGGCGTGACTTCCGTAAAGTCCGTGGTTCCGGATCCGGCACCGGTTCAGGCGGCCGGCTCCGGGGAACCGGCCACCCAGGTCGCGTCGCCCGAAACGGTGGTCACGTCGCCCGAGCCCGCGGCGGCCGCCGCGAAACCGGTGAAACCCGCTGCCGAAACAACGGGCCGGGCTGCTGCGACAGAACCGACGGTGGAGTCAGCCGAACCTGCGTCCGAACCGGCGACGGCCGCTGCCGAACCTGCAGCCGAACCGGCGACGGCCGCTGCCGAACCTGCAAACCAGGTTGCGGCGCCCGGAACAGCCGACATATATGAGTTCCGGGTCGAAGGCGACTGCGGAGTCATAGGGGTCTGGCAGGACGGATCCGGCAATTTCGTAAGGTTTTCCAACAGTCTTCACACTTTCGAGCCGGTTGCTAGGTGATTTGCGTTTACGTGTGGTGATACGTAGAATCGGACACGTCAAGCAGGCAGGTGGCCCGAATGAAGTCAAACCGTCATTCCCGGAAGTATCCAAGGATTATGGAACTGGCCTTGACGGCCGGAAAGTGGTCCGTTCTCGCCGGCGGCGCCGTTGCGATGATCGGGGCTTCCGGCTGCGAGCAGATATCCGATGACCAGGACGCCGGCCCGGATGTGGTGCAGCTTGACGGGATGCCGTACGAAGAAGATGTAAGGATTCCGGATCCGGATGTCCATGAAGGCACTGACGCGACGTTTGACACCGGTGCTTTTGTCGATGTTCCGACCATGGGCCTTCCACCGGAAGACTATATTCAGCCCGACGTCGTCGAGCCTGACTACATGGGTTATGAACTTTCCGGTACCGATGTTCCCTGGTCGCCCGATGACGGCGCCGATGTAATCGATCCCGTCGAGGTTTCCGAACTTCCGCTTTCGGACGCCACCGAGGTCGATCCCGGTGCCCCGCTGCCGGGTGAGCCGCCGATCGACGTCTTTCCCGGCGATGTAATCGATCCTGACGCGGACTGAGCCTTTGGTTCACCGGTTCCGTCCGATCCGCGATTTTCGTGTATAATCATTCCCCGCTTTCCAGTCCCGGTGACACGACGATGGCGCACAGGATATTTCAACTGCTCGAAAAGGGCCCGGTCGTATTCGACGGCGCCATGGGTACGCTGCTTTACAGCCGCGGGATATTCATCAATCGCAATTTTGACGAGTTGAACGTCAGCCGCCCTGACATGGTCGAGAAGGTTCACGCCGACTACCTGTCGGCGGGGGCGATGGTTCTGACCACGAACACGTTCGGCGCAAACCCGGTAAGGCTTGCCGGTCATGGCCTTGCCCAGAGGATGGATGAAATCAACCGCGCCGGTGTCAGGATTGCCAGGGAGGTGGCCGGTGGACAGGCTCTGGTCGCAGGTTCGATCGGGCCTTCCGGGTTGATTCCCGATCTTTCCGATGAAGCGATGATTGCCCGTCTGACCCAGGCGTTTTCATCACAGGCAACCGTTCTTGCTGATGCCGGCGCCGACCTGCTGGTTCTTGAAACCATCAGCAATCCGCTGGAGATGGAAATCATCCTGCGTGCCGTCAGGCCTGTGGTCGAGATCCCAATCATCGCGATGGCCATGTTCAAGGGCGATGCGGCTTCCGGCGAGGGCTGCTGCTGCGACGGGTGCACTCCGTCGGCGATGGCGGTCATGATGCGCGAACTCGGCGCCGATATTATCGGGGCTAACTGCGGGCTCGGGCCGAGCGGGCTTTTCGGTGTCGCCGCCGGGATGGTGGGCCACGGCCTTCCGGTCATCATTCAGCCGAATGCCGGCCTGCCCAGGGTGATCGAGGGGCGTGTCATGTACATGACGACCCCGGAATACTTCGGCGAGTACGCGAAACGATACATCTCGGCCGGTGTGGGTCTTTTTGGAGGATGCTGCGGCACGACGCCTGAACACGTAAGGCAGATTGCCGGTGAAATCCGCATGGTGCGCGGAGGGCGGATCGAAATTCCGGCCGATGCGCAATCCGGCGGCACGTGTCAGGTAAACGGGATTGTGCCGCCCCCGGTCGGCGACCGATCCGGGTTCGGACGCGATCTTGCCGCCGGTTTCGTCGTCAGCGTTGAACTTGATCCCCCGACAGGCCTGGATACTTCCCGCGCGCTGGCCGGAGCCGCCCTTCTGAAGAGCGCGGGAGTGAAATACGTCAATATCGCCGACGGTCCCAGGGCCACCGTAAGGATGTCGGCCCTGGCGATGGCCCACGCACTGCAGGACTCCGGCCTGGAGCCGGTTCTGCACGTCACATGCAGGGATCGGAACCTGCTGGGGCTTCAGGCGGATCTGCTCGGCGCCTGGTCGATGGGCCTGAGGAACCTGCTGGTGATCACCGGCGATCCGTCGAAACTGGGCGACTATCCCGATGCCACCACCGTTTATGACCTGGATTCGGTGGGACTGCTGCGGCTGGTCGGCAACCTGAACCGGGGCGTCGAGCCTTCCGGGCGGCGCATGGCTTCGGGTACCGCCTTCGTCAAGGGCTGTGGCGCGGAGCCGGGCGCGGTCGATCCGGATCGCGAGATCGCGCGGCTGGCGAGCAAGGTCGAAGCCGGCGCGGAATACGTCATGACGCAGCCGGTGTTCGATCATGAAGTGATGAATCGTTTCCTTGAACGCGTGCGTCGCGAGATTGGTGAGAAGTTCCCTGTCGTGATGGGAATCCTTCCTCTTGCGTCCTTCCGGAACGCGGAGTTCCTGCACAATGAAGTTCCCGGGATGCGCATCCCCGACGAAATCCGCGCCAGGATGAAGCAGGCCGGCTTCGCGGATGCCGCAAGGGCGGAAGGCGTCGCCATAGCCTGTGAGATGGCCGGTGCTTTCAGGGACAGGATTGGCGGCATCTACATCATGCCCCCGTTCAACCGTTTCGACGTCGCCGTGGCGGTTCTTCAGGGCCTTGGGCTGGCTCCGTGAAGGTTCGTATTCGCGCTGCTGCAAGGAACCATCAAAATCAAGGGACGTATCTCTTGACTTTGGTTTCTGTTTCGGGTAAAAGATTCGCCCTGTCCCTTGGAAGGCGAGGACACAATGCGGACCAGAAGTTTTGCGACAAAGGATGTTGACCGCAAATGGTATGTGGTCGATGTCGATGGCGTGACCCTTGGAAGGGCTGCCGCCAGGATAGCTATGATTCTCAGGGGAAAGCATAAGCCGACCTACACCCCCCATGACGACACCGGTGATTTCGTCGTCGTGGTCAATTCGGCCAAGGCGGTTCTTACCGGTCGCAAGCTTGAACAGAAGATGTTCGTCTGGCACACCGGTTACATGGGTCACCTGCGCGAACGCACCTATGCCGACGTCATGGAAAACAAGCCGTCGGAAGTGTTCAAGAGGGCCGTCAAGGGGATGCTTCCCCGCGGCGTTCTTGGTCGCCAGATGCTGACCAAGCTGAAGGTATATGAAGGCGCCGAGCATCCTCATGAAGCTCAGCAGCCCGAAAAACTCGACATTTCGAAGGTCTGAAGAGGTCAAAATGGCTGAAGCCAACGTCATGTGGGCCACTGGTCGTCGCAAGGAAGCTGCCGCTCGGGTTCGTGTTCTGCCCGGTACCGGGAAGATCACGGTCAACGGCCGCGACCTTGACAATTATTTCTGCCGTCCGAACCATCGCATCCTGGTCCGCACCCCGTTCGTGGTGCTTGGCAACGGCGATCAGTTCGATGTCCTGTGCACCGTTCGCGGTGGCGGTGAAACCGGCCAGGCCGGCGCAATCCGCCACGGCATCGCCCGCGCTCTTGCCGCGATGAACGTTGAAGAGTGGCGTGGACCGGTCAAGCGGGCCGGTTTCCTGACCCGCGACCCGCGCGCGAAGGAACGTAAGAAGTACGGTCGTCCAGGTGCCCGCAAGCGCTTCCAGTACTCCAAGCGCTAGTCCGGAAACACCAGCCGCCAGTCGAACTTTTTTCAACACCATTTCTGTATTGGATTTTCGATCCCCCTGTGTATCCGCATTCTCCCCGTGTAATCGTGCAGTTGGCGTCATTCGCCTTGTGCCGTGACTGTATGGTGCGGACTGCGATGGCCCGGAAAGTTTGATGGCCGGGGAGTGTCGATTCACCTGCCGGCAGGGGGGTGCCGAATCGGGCGAACCATCATTGACACTCCCCGGCCATCGCGGGGTCGTCGGGAAGGCATTGCCTTCCTGATGGATGATGCGACGGCATCTCCGGGGGGAGGAGATTCAGTCGCCGTATAACTATGAAACTAACCGGCGTCGATGTCAATCCGACTTTGTTCGCCGATCACGGCGTCCGCCACATATCTCAGTTGTGATCGTGAGAGTCCGGGGAAGATTGGGATCGACAGGGCCGTCGCCGACGTAAGTTCGGCCTGGGGACAGTCGCCGTGCCTGCCGCCAAGGTCGACGAAGCATTCCTGAAGATGCAGGCAGAGCGGGTAGTAGATCGCCCAGCCGATGCCGGCGGCGTCAAGCCGGTCGATTACTTCCTGGCGCCTGTCCGGAATCGTCAGCGTGTATTGGTTCCACACATGGCGGCTGCCGGAAGCGGCTCGCGGCAGCCGGAGCATCCCGGCTTCCTCGGCCGGACGCAGCAGGCGTTCATAGGTGGCGGCGTTCATCTGGCGTTCGGATGTCCAAGTGTCCAGATGATCCAGCTTGGCCAGAAGTATCGCTGCCTGAATCTCGTCAAGCCTGAAGTTGCCCCCCACAAGCGCGTGGAAATATCTGGGCTGAGACCCGTGATTGCGAAGTCGCCTCAGGCGCTCGGCCAGCGCCTCGTCGTTAGTCGTGACGAGCCCGCCGTCACCGGCAGCGCCAAGGTTTTTTGACGGAAAGAAGGAAAAGCATCCTACTGTACCCATGGATCCGGCCCGCCGTCCATGCCACTCGGCGCCAATTGCCTGGGCGGCATCCTCGATTACCGGGATGCCGCGTGTCCGGGCGATCTGGTCGATGCGATCCATGTCAGCGCATTGGCCGAACAGGTGGACGACGATCACGGCCGCCGTTTTCGGGGTTATGGCCGCCTCGAGCGCGTCCGGATCAAGGTTGAATGTGCCTGGCACGATATCGGCGAATCGCGGGATGGCCCCGACGCGGCTGATTGCTCCGGCTGTCGCGAAAAATGAATATGTCGTGGTGACGACTTCGTCCCCGGGCCCGATTCCCAGCGCCATCAGGGCCATCAGAAGCGCGTCGGTTCCGGACGAAACGCCGATTGCGTGGTTGACGCCGCAGTACGCAGACAGCGCGATCTCCAGTTCGGAAACGGCCGGCCCCAGGATGTAGCGTCCCGATCGGAGTACCTTTATCGCAGCGGCCTCGATGTCCGCGCCGATGTTCCTGTGCTGAATCGTCGGGTCAAGCAGCGGTACTTTCATCTGACCTCCGGAAGCCTGGTCAATCGGCCCGGACAACGTGGCCGTCAGTCGATATCGTGTAAGTCCCTCGACAGGCCCCGTCGTCTTCGGAAGGAGCCTGGCACGTCGCCCTGCCGTCATGGAAGTCCAGCCTGCGACCGCACTGGCAGACCCACCCGATCTGCCTGGCCGGGTTGCCGACGACCATGGCATATGCGGGCACCTCGGTCGTGACAACGGCGCCGGCCCCGACGAAGCAGTATTCGCCAAGGTCGTGCCCGCAGACGATCACCGCGCCCGCCCCAATTGACGCGCCGCGGTCGACGCAGGTCTTCTGGAACGCCGAATGGCGGATGATTCCGGCACGCGGAAGCGGCCACGAAAGGTTGGTGAAAGTCATTGACGGCCCGCAGAAGACCAGATCCTTCAGCGTGACTCCGTCGTAAATGCTCACGTTGTTCTGAATCCTGCATCCGTTGCCGATGATGGCCGCGGAACCGACAAACACGTTCTGGCCCAGGCTTGTTCCGTCGCCGATGCGCGCCCCGGCCATCACATGGCAGCCGTGCCAGATCCTGGCGCCGCGGCCGATGTTCGGATCAACCCGGCCGTTGTCGGGGGTTTCCCCGTCGATGAAGGCCGATTCATGGGCGAAGTAAGGCTTGTCCATCGCTTTGCCTCCAGTCGGGTCAGGCCTTGACGACTTTTTCGGACGGCTGCCTGAAGACACCCCTGGTGTCGATGATCAGACGGGCCCTTTGAAGAAGGTCATCCCAGTCAACATCGTCGTGTTCCGTCGAAATCAGTACGGCATCGAAATCCCCGGCGGTCGCGGGATCGACGCTCTTGCGTCCCATGAAGCGCGAGTATTCGCGGGAGGGCGGGATTACAGGTATGTGCGGGTCGTGGTAGCTGACCGTCACGCCCTGCTGTTCCAGCAGATCCATCAGCCGGTAGCTCGGGCTTTCCCGGGCATCGTCCATGTTCTTTTTGTAGGCAAGTCCGACGATCAGTATCGTCGAACCGGCAAGGCCGCGTCCACGCTGGGAAAAGGCTTCCATGGTGCGGGAAACGACGTATGCCGGCATGGCCCGGTTGACCTGGCCGGCCGTCTCGATGAATCTCGAATAGACTTCGTATTCGCGTGCCTTCCACGTGAGGTAGAAAGGATCAATCGGGATGCAGTGTCCGCCGATCCCCGGTCCCGGCGTGAACTTCATGAAGCCGAACGGCTTGGTTGCCGCCGCATCGATTGCCTCCCACACGTCGATGCCCATGCGCGTGAAAACTACCTTCAGTTCGTTGACCAGCGCAATGTTGACGGCACGGAAGGTGTTTTCCAGTATCTTCGCCGCCTCGGCCACTCGGGTCGAACTGACGGGCACGACGCGACGGATCACCTGGCCGTAAAGAGCCACCGCAGCTTCCCGGGCGTATTCGCAGTCGGCCCCGACCACTTTCGGGATGGTTTCGCATTCGTATTCGCTGTTGTTCGGATCTTCCCTCTCCGGGGAGTAGGCAAGCCAGAAGTCCCGGTCGGCCTTCAGTCCGCTTCCCTCTTCCAGGACAGGTTTCATGACCTCGACCGTCGTCCCCGGATAGGTGGTCGATTCCAGGATGATCATCTGGCCGGGACGCATGTTGGCCGCGATGTCACGACATGAGCCGATGACGAATGTCATATCAGGCTCGAGATTCTGGTTGAGCGGGGTGGGAACGCAGACAAGGACGGCGTCGCACTTCGCGACCATGGAGAAGTCGGACGTCGGCGTGAATCCGGCTTTGAGGAAGCCGGTGATTTTATCATCGGGAATATGCTTGATATAAGTTTTGCCCTGTTTCAGCGTGCGAACCTTCGAATCATCCGTATCCAGTCCGATTACCGTGAATCCCTTCCGGATGAATGCGTCCGCCAGCGGGAGTCCGACGTAGCCCAGTCCGAGTATGCCAATGACGGCCGTCCTGTCGTGTATCCTGTCAATGAGGTTCATTCATTCTCCGTTGCTCTGGCAGAACCCTTGCTGAAGACCGATGTCCATCGAGGCAAGGATACACCTGATTTCATGCGCTTCGGAAGACGCCGGCAGCCGAAGCAGCGCGTTCAGGCCCGATTTGAATGCCCCGGCATCGATCAGCCGGGCCCGGTTGACGTAAAGGCCGGGAATCCCGGTGAAAATGCAGTCCTTCTCTTCGATCGGGTTCTCCTCGGTCAGCTTCTCCCCGGGCCGGAGTCCTGTATAGACGATTTCCAGGTTCAGCCCGGATTCGCGAATCATTTCGGAGGCCAGGTCGGCAATCCTGACGGGCTCGCCCATGTCGAGCGTGAATATGTCGCCGTGCGCCCCGGTCGTTGCAGCGACAAGAACCAGCCTGGCAGCGTCCGGAATGTCGATGAAGTAACGAGTGGCTTCGGGATGCGTTACCGTCAGCGGAACCCTCCGCTCTATCTGCCGCCTGAATGTCGGAATGACCGAACCGCGGGAATCGCGGACGTTTCCGAAGCGGACGCTGGAATAGCTGGTATCGGGATACTCGTCGGCACAAATCCGGACAGCCAGTTCAGCCACGCGCTTGGTCGCACCCATAATCGAACACGGCCGGAAGGCCTTGTCGGTCGAAAGGTTCACGAATGCGGCGGCCCCGTGCCTGCCGGCCTCGGATGCGACGCACATGGTTCCGCGTACGTTGTTTCCGACGGCCTCCCAGGCGTTGTCTTCCATCATCGGGACGTGCTTGTAGGCGGCCGCATGGATTACCACGTCTGGCCTCAAAGTCTCGAAGATGCGGCCAATCCGTGAGTTGTCGCGCACGTCACCAACAATACAGGTGGTCGGAACCTCGGGGAAGAGCCAGGAAATTTCGTCGGCAAGCAGGAAGATCTCGGTTTCGTCGATGTCAAGGAGTACCAGCCTGGACGGGCCCATCGCGGCGACCTGCCGGCAAAGCTCGGATCCAATCGAACCCCCGGCGCCCGTCACCAGAGTCACCCTGCCTGGAAACCTGGTGGCTTGCGTTGGATTTGGAAGATTCACCTGATATGTGCCCCCGGAAGATCAAAGCCGAACCGTCATCCCCGTCCGCGCCGACTCGTAGATCGCCAGTATCAGTCGAACCGACCTGCGCCCCTCGAGGCCGTCCGGAATAGTACAGTCCCCGCCCCGCAGCCCGGCGATCACCTGTCTGTAAAAGCCGGCGTGTCCGTGGCCATAGACGGTCGGCGGAGCATATCCGGCCGAGGCGGCCGGCATGTCGGACGGGAGCTCCCGGTCGAATTTCCAGTCGGCTATCGTGTTAAGCGCAACCCCACCAAGCCTGGCCGTGCCCGTTTCCCCCATCAGGGTGAAAGAGCCTTCCAGATTGGCCGGATGGACGAGCATGGTCACGTTTATTGACCCGATGGCGCCGCTTCTGAAGCGGATGACGGCCGAACCGGTGTCCTCGGCCTCGATGTTTCTGCCCAGGGTTCCCGTGATTGCGGTCACCTGTTCCGGATCCCCCATCATCCACTGCATCAAATCGACGTAGTGGCAGGCCTGGTTCATGAAGGCGCCACCGTCCATCTCCAGGGTGCCGCGCCACGGTGCCTCGTCGTAATAGGCCTGGGGCCTTGTCCAGAAGACGTTTGCCTGTCCCATGAAAAGGCGTCCGAAGCGGCCGTCTTCAAGGGCCTGTCGCATCAGCAGGACGGTGGGGTTCAAGCGGTTCTGCAGCATCACGAAAAGCCTGCGCCGCAGCCTCGAACAAGTCTCGATCATGCGATCGACCGAAAGGACGTCGATTCCGGCAGGCTTCTCGGTCAGTACGTGGAATCCGTGTTCGGCGGCAAGTATTCCGTGCCGCGGGTGCAGGCCGGAGGGAGTACATATGGACACGCAATCGAATCCGCCATCCCTCAGCATCGCCTCGTAATCCGTGTATGCCCTGGCGCCCTCCGTCATTCCGGCGGTGGCCCGGGCCCTCTCGGGGACGATGTCGCACACAGCCGCAATCGTGGCTTCCTGCTCGGCCGACCGAAGGGCCTCTACGTGGAACCTGGATATGCGTCCGCACCCGACCAGCGCGAAACCAATCCGCTTTTCCCGCATCGGCGATCCCCCGGTTTCAGTTTCCGCGTCCGTCCCCGTCGTCCGGCGCCCTGTCCGGTTCCTCGCCTTTCAGGCCCTTCCTGAAGGCGTGAATTCCCTTTCCCAGTCCGCCAAGCGCCTTCGGGATTCTGGATGCACCGAAAACCAGCACTGCCACGAGCAGGATCAGCAGAATCTCCTTAAGCCCGATTCCCATGGATATCTCCTGTCAGGGCTGACCGACAAGTGCGTCGATCTGATCCAGTGTCGCGGCGAACAGGTCGAAAGTGGCCTGCATCGCGTCGCTCTTCGTCAGGTCGACGCCGGCCTTCTTAAGGGTTTCAACCGGGAAGTCCGAGTTCGCGTCGCCCAGGAACTTCAGGTAGCGATCCAGTTCTGCCTGCCCGCCTTCCCGGACTGCCCGCGAAAGGGCGATCGCCGACATCAGGCCGGTCGCGTACTGGAATACGTAGTAGTTGTAATAGAAGTGCGGGATGTAGGCCCATTCCCAGTGATCGTCCGGGCCAATCTGGAAGTCCGGTCCGTAGTATTCGCGTATCAGTCCGCCGTAGATCTCGCCCAGCCTTTCCGCCGTCAGGGCACCGCCCTTTTCGACTTCCTGGTGAATCAGCAGTTCGAATTCGGCGAACATGACCTGCCGGAATACGGTCGTCCTGATGTTCTCCATGCGCTTGTTCAGAAGGTAGAGCTTCTCTTCCTTAGTCGAAGCGTTTTTCAGGAGGTAGTCGAGCAGCATTTCCTCGTTGAAGGTGCTCGCGATTTCGGCCAGGAAAATCGGCGTGTCGGCGTTGACGAACTCCTGGCTGGCCCCCGCCAGGTGGAAGTGAAGCGCGTGGCCGAATTCATGTGCAAGGGTGAAGACGTCGTCAAGTTCGTTCTGGAAGTTCAGGAAAACCATCGGCGGCTGGCGCCAGGCGCCGTTGCAGAACGCGCCGGATCTCTTGCCTTCGCACGGATAGACGTCAACCCGCCTGTTGTTCAGGTCGAGTCCCTCGGCCAGAACCTTGTTGTACTCCGGCCCCATCGATTCAAGGGCGGCCTTCGTCATCGCGACCCCTTCCTCGTAGCTGACGCTGCGGTCGCTGGTCGGGAAAAGCGGAACGTAAAGGTCGTAGTAGTTCACTTCCTGGATTCCAAGGATCCTGCGGCGCAGTTCGACGTACCTGTGAAGCGTCCTGGGAAGGTTGTCGTGCGTCGTCTTCAGCAGGGTCATATACACATCGACCGGTACCGCGTTTGCGTCCAGGGCCGATTCGACCGTCGAGCCGTAGTTACGTGCCCTGGCGTTAAGAATGTTGGTCTTGACCTGGATGTCGAGCGACGCGGCGAAAGACCTGGAGTACGACTTCAGCGTGGAGAAGAACTTCGCAACCGCCTCGCGCCGGACGTTGCGATCCCTGGAACCCCTGAATTTGGGAAAGCTGGCCATTGTCAGGGACTGGGGCTTGCCGTCCTCGCCGACGGTATCGGGGAACTTCACGTCCGACTCAAGCGCGCCGTGCATGAACGAAGGGGTCGCCTGCAGGTCCCCGGTCAGCGCGAGCAGCCTTTCCTGCTCCGGGGGGAGCACGTGGGGCTTGCGCCTTATCAGGTCGTCGATCCAGTGCGTGTACTTCTGGAGTCCCGGAAGCGTCCCGACCATTGCCTTCAATGCCGTCGGGTCGATTGAAAGAAGCATCGGCTCGACGAACGACGAAGCCTCGGCGAATTTCGTTTCCAGACCCTGGATTCGATCCAGCCTGGCCTTGTGTGCCGCCGACTCCCGTCCGGTCGAATAGAACGCGTAGGCATAGACTCCCATCGATTCAAGCTGGCGCTTCACGTCAAAAACGATTTCGAGGCATGCAAGGAGTGATGCCGGGTCGGTGGTAATCGTCTGCCGGCACGGCTCGATGGTCTTCAGCGCCGCGGATGCCTTGACGAAAGCTGCCTCCCAGGCTTCATCGTTTTCGTACATGTACGAAAGATCCCACGTGAATTCCTTCGGAATCCGGCTGCGCGGCATGTTTCCGGCCGGAGTGAACCCGCCGTTTGCCTTGTCCGTTGTCTTCATTTCCTTCTCCACCGGTTCGGTTGCCGGCTGCTGTTCGGCGCCCGTCCCTTCGGCAGGCTTGCCGGAAGAGCATCCGACCGCAAATGAAAGTGTCGTGGCCGCGATGGCGGCGGCAATCATCTTTTCCGGACGCATCGGTTCCTCCCTTCTGCTTCGCGTGGCCACGGAATGGTATCACGTCGGCGACCGGCCGGTTTTGATTTTGTGTCGCGCTCATCGGTATTTGACGTCGCGCCCAAGCTGTCGCAACATCGGCATGTCCCGGAGATTGCCCGCCGGAGCGGGCTGGAGGTTCCGGCATCATGCAGTTCGCCCCCGTACCCGAAAAGCTGTTTTCGCCCGCATCGCGCGTGATGGTGATTCTGGCCCACCAGGACGACGAGGTTACCTTCGCCGGGCTGGTTCAGAGGCTGCCGCCCGGCTCCAGGTTCATGTGGGTTACGAACGGGGACGGCCTTTCCGACCAGCTCGGCATGGCCGATGCGGATTATGCCGAGATGAGGCGCAAGGAGACCGTTCGAGCCATGGCGCTTGCCGGTTTCGGCGAAGACCGCCTCCGCTTTCTTGGACACGGAGAGAAGTCCATCTACGCCAGGCTGGCGTCGCTCGACGATGCCCAGGCCATCACGGGGCGCGCGGAAACGCTTTCCTTCTTCAAGGATATTGCTGCCCAGGTCAACGCGGAGGTCGCGACCTTCCGTCCAGAATTCATCATCACTCACGCATGGCAGGGCGGTCAGCCGGAACACGATCTTTCGCACCTGATGGCAGTGCTTGCGGCAAGAAGGATTCCCGGCTGCCAGGTTTTCGAGGTTCCCGAGTACGAACTGGCATATACGGTGTTCCTGCGCTTCGGTCCGTGGCGAACCGGCCCAGTTCACGAGATATGTCTTTCGGCGGCCGAGATGCAGGTCAAGAAGGCCATGCTTGCCTGTTATGTATCCCAGAGGCGCGGACTATTCCTTTCAAGGCTGCTGGCGATGGCCGGTGACGTCCTTGAGCGCGGGCGCGAGCTTGTGCTGAGGCGGCGCCTGAGGATGCCTTCCTTCCAGGCGCGGGAACATTTCGCCCCGGTACCCGTTTCAAGGGATTACCGAGTCCCCCCGCACGGGATAGATCATCTGGAATACATCGGCGACGACTGGCAGAAAAAGCCCATGTCTTTCAGGAAGATGGTGCTTCCCGTCGTATGTGCTCTTGAACAGTGATAAAATGCCGCGAACCGCGTTTGGAGGATTGTCGATGCGGAAATCAACCAGTTTAATCGCGTGCGCCCTTGTTCTGACCGCCGGCCTGATGACCTCGTCATGCAGGAAGGATTCGGTGCCCGCCCCGGGCGGCCCCGAACTTGAGGAGGTTGGCGCAATCAAGCTTCCGGACGGCGTAGTCGCGTTCGGCAGCGTGAAATCGCTTACCGACATTACCACCGCCGCCACCGACATCGGCTCCGCGTTCAACAAGGGGCTCGGTCCACTGGTGGGCGGCCAGGTTTCGGCCCTTGTTCAGGCCAGGCTTATCGGAACCAGGAACCTGACCTGGATGGATCCGACCGCACCGATGAGGGTCGTGGTGATGGATCCCGCGCGATTCCCGGCGCCTTTCGTGTTCATCGGGACGGTCGCTTACGAAGACGGCTTGAAGGAAGCAATCGAGGAGCCGTCTTCCGGCGTCGAGGGAAACAAGACCGCATACAAGGGAAAGAACGGCCGGACGATGTACCTGAACCGCATCGGAAAGCTGGCCATCTTCTCGATGGAGCCGTCCGCGTTTGGCGCGGTCGAGGATTTCCTTCGCAGTGATCTGCTTCGGCATCCGGCAACGAAGCTGGTTGACTGCCAGGCTTCCGCCGCCGGATTCAAGTCAGTGGTGAAGCCGCTGGTGGATGCAAGGCTGGCCGCCGCGAACACGGAGACCCCGACGGCGATGGATCTTGTCGCCTCGGAGCTTTCCGATCTGCTTGAATTCGTGGATCAGACATCGGCGCTGAGGCTGACCATGTCCTTTGTCGATGGCGATTTGAAGCTGGAGGGCTCGGCGCTTCCGATTGAAGGTTCGACGGCTGCCCGCTTCGCGGCCGACGCGGCTGGAAGAAAGCTCGTGACTTTCAGGAAGTTCATGACCGAGGGATGGCTGGAGTTCACCAGCAATGTCAACCCGGAACTGTTCAAGGGCCTTTCAATCAAGGGGCTTGAATCGGCCTCCGCCTTCCTGCCGTTCAATCAGCAGGAGAAGGACGAATTCGAGGCCCTGGTTGCCCGGAATCTTGCCACGCAGTCCGGGGACATGGCATTCCAGATTGGTTACGAAAAGCAGTTTCCGTTCAGGATCGCGGAAGTGGTCGAATTGAGCGATGCCGTGGCGGCCAGGGAAGCGGTCGGCAAGCTGAACGCGATTCTTCTGGCGAAATTCGGCGTGCTCGTGAATGCGGCACTTCCAGGCGCGGCGGGCGGCGCGGCACCAGGCGCGGTCAAGCCGGCGACCATAGATTTTTCATCCGTTCAGGCGGCGATTGATACGTCTAAGGAAATGCTTGGCGCACAAGGCGTCGTCGCAAGTCTCAGAACCGTCTCGGCCGACGGGCTTGACGTGGACTCCCTTGAATTTACCCTTGACCCGGCCCGGCTGAATCCGGCGGATGCTGAACTGGCCCGCTTCAGGGAGGTTCTGGGCGACAGGCTGTCGGGAGGAATCGGTTTTGACAAGGGCGCGATGTACCTTGCATTCGGCCTGAATTCCGTCGATGACATCAGCAGGATGCGTGCATCCGATGGAAAGGGTTCAACGAAGCTTGCCAGGGTTATTGAGGCGGCCGGATTCGACGTTTCGATGGCCGGCCGCGTTTCGCTTGTGGATGCGGCGAAGATTGCCGCCAACGTGGCCAAGGGGGTTCTGTCGCGGCTTCCGTCGTTGAACACCATCAGCCAGCGCCCCGACCTGAGCATGGCCGTTGGCTCCCGCGGCAATCGGATCGTGGCCGGTTACCTGACGATTCCGGTCGCCGGAATCGCGGCATTGATGCAGCCCCCGTCCGCCACCCCGAACGACAACCCGTCCACCCCGTAGGGGCAATAAAACTCACCTCCGTGATCAATCGCCCGTCCCGGTCCGGCAAAATGCCTCGGTGTGCTCCCGCCTGCCGCCTCCCTGTACGGGCGGATTACATCCGCCCGCTGCGATCCAGCAGAATGCTGCCCATCGCGTCCGCCGGTGTCCCCCGCTGGCCCGTACGGGCGAATGAAAATTCGCCCGCCCGCGTTCACGCCGAACCTTTCGCCAGGCAGGACGGGCCGCCGTTGACACATGTATCCCGGCGCATCATAATCCGACGGTACCGCGTTTGGAGACTTGCGATATATGCAGTTCGACTGGATGTGCCCGAAGGTTAACAAGGCGTTTCTGAAGAAGATCGAGGGTCGGCCGAATGAACTTGGCCGTCAGGAGATCGAGCAGCGTGCCGCACTTCTCATGAGGTTGAATTATCCGTTGGCCCGCGCGGTGCGCCGGATTTCGGACAACATCGCGTGGGAGTACGAACTGTCGGCAAGGCCGGGCTTCATGAAGGACGTCAAGGAAATCGTCGAGTGCGTCTATCGCGGCGCGAACCGTTGCGTCTGATCGGTTCCTGTCCTGCGCGGCACCGTCTGTTCCGGTTTCCGGGGTGATGGAATATATGCGCGGAACCGGTCATTTTGACCTTATAATACCGACGCCCGAGCATCAACCGGAGGCCCGGTGAATAATTCCGTCAAATCCGCGTTGCTGTCCATTGCCATAATCCTGGCCTGTACTTCCCTGCCGGCACTCGGGCAGGAGGCGGAACCGGCCCTGGCCCCGGAACCGGCCATGGCTTCGGAACCGGCCCTGGCCCCGGAACCGGCCATGGCCTCGGAACCGGCACTAGCCCCGGAACCGACCCTGGCCCCGGAACAGGCCCTGGCCCCGGCCGCTGTGGCAGATTCCGATGCCGGCGATGTGCCGGAGCCCGATGGCGCAAAGAAGTCCGAGAGCGCCGACGGCGCGCTCGATCGCCTGGTCAAGTCGAAAAAGATCAAGTTTGAAGGTTCCTACGGCCTTCATTACACCTATATGCCGACGTTCGGCCTGGACGAAACCGGCGCTGACGACGGGTTGAGGCATTATCTGGATCACAGGCTGAAGCTGCGTCCATCGATCAAGATCAGGAAGGATCTCGAACTCCTGATTGACGTCGACCTGCTTGCGGGACAGCTTGCCGGGAGCACAACCGACGTCGCCGAATCCAGGGCGCTTTATCCCCGTTCCCGAAACGACTGGACCGGTCGGTCGATGCTGCGGGAACTGACCCTCACCTGGAACAGCCGGCACGGCAGGCTTCAGGTCGGGCAGGTGGCGGCGCAGTGGGGCATGGGCCTGGTTTACAACTCGGGAAGATCGACTGACAGGGACTGGACCGATAACCTGGGCTCGGACATGATCGAGCGGATTTCGTTTGATTTCGCGCCCCTGGCCTTCAAGTGGAAGAACTCGGATTTCGCCAGGGCCTTCCGCATCATGCTGGCCGGTGATGTGGTTTTCAAGGATCAGCTTGCCGATCTGATGGACGAGGATCACGCTTACGGGTTTTCCGGAGCGGTCTATTTCGACTGGAACCCCGAAAAGGCATTGTGGCGCACGTTCACCGGCATTCATGTCAATTACCGATGGCAGGATTTCCACGACGGATTCAACCTGCGCCAGACAACGGTGGATTTTTTCACCGAACATGAATTCAGGTTCAGATCCGGCGATTCCGTCAAGCTTGAACTCGAGGCCGCGGTCACCGCGGGGGAATCCGATAGGCAGCTTCACCTGGCTCCATCCGGTTTCGACATTGCCGGATGGGGAATGGCGCTGCGCGGAACCTACGACTACCACCGGGGCGTAAGATCCAGCCTCGAGTTCGGTCTCGCATCTGGCGACGGCAACCCGATGGACGGTAAGGCGACCGGGTTCTCGTTCGATCCTTCCTATCAGGTCGGGATGATTCTCTTTCAGGACGTTCTTGCCAGGTCGGCTGCCTGGGGTGCCGACAGGGCAGCCCGACACGCCGAGGACTGGTTGAACCCGCCGGGGTGGCAGATGGCCCTTACCGACGGGGCGGTCACAAACGCACTGTATATACATCCCCAGTTCAAGTTCTATCCCGCGAAGGGATTGGATATGAGGCTGGGCTTTCTGTGGGCAAGGGCTTTAGTTCCGGTGACTTCATACTATAATCTCTACTGGCTCGGTTCCTCGGAAAAGGAAGGAAACCCGGTTTCGTTCAAGCGCGCCGAGCCATCGAAGGATCTGGGAATAGAGCTGGATGCCGGCATCTGGTACACGACCCCCCCGATCTGGAAGACGCTGGCCGTCAGGATCGGCGTGGCCGGGGGATGGTGCCTGCCCGGTGAAGTGTTCAGTGATTCCAAGGGAAAAGGCCCCGGAAACCTCTTCAAGGTCAGGGTGGGCATTGATATTGTGATTTGAAAGTGGAGGGCCCCATGAGCGATGACTTCAACAAGACCGATGAAACTGCGGGCGCGGGTTCAAAACCGGCGGGTGGACACGAGGACCTGAAGGCCAAACTGGGCCTTCGCATTCCGGAGCGGAAGCCTGCGGCGGAACAGTCTTCGGCGCCGGCACAGGACGCCGGGAAGGTTGAAACGGCCCAGCCGGTCGAGCGCAGGGCCGTTCCGGTCGAAGACATCGATTTTGACGAAGAGCCGGCCGGCAAGGGCGGCGTCTCGGGTGGCGTCATCGGTGTCATCATAGCGATCGCCCTGGTCATGGCGGTGATCGGTCTGTTCGTGGGCGGCGTTTTCAAGGGGCGGGCAATCGAGAACCACAAGATCAACGAAGCCCAGCACCTGCTGGAATACTTCACGACGGCGACCGTGGCCGCGACCGGCGGCGCGACAATCCTGGACACCGTCAAGGCCCACATCGAGGACACGAAGCGCGTGTTCGAGGCCATGAACAAGGCCCAGTCCCCGGAAGAGGTCGACAAGGCACGCGCCGAACTGGAGGCGTACATCGTGCGTTGCCAGAAGTACCGGGACATACAGCCTTTCTTCACGGTCAAGAACGCGTTCTACGATGTTCTGTTCAACAGCGAGATGGCCAACGAGACCGTCGTGTTCATCGATGCCGTCAGGCGTCTTTACGGCGAGACCGTTCTTTTTGCCCTGGAGGCGGACACCAGGAAGCAGGTTGCCACGCTCGAGGACACGTCCGCGGCGAAGCCGTCGATCATGTTCATCGAGCCGTTTTCAAAGGAGAATGGCGAGCGGTGGAACAAGGGCGTCTGGATTTCGCAGCTTGACGCAGAAAATCCGATCAAGACCGCTTCCGGCACAGACTATGCGATGATTGCGATGGTTTCCGGTGAAGCGTTCAGGGCATCGACGACGTCGCTGGTTGAATTCGACATGGCGCCTGTCGCGCTGCAGAAGTCCCTGATCCATAACAACGCCATCGTTGCCAGAGTCCAGGGAAGGCTTGGGCAGATGATTGCCGTCATCAATGACATCGACTTCGATTCCCTTGAGGCAAAATTGAAGGAAGTCGCGGCCCGCACGCCTTACTTCACATTCTTCTAGGCCGGCATGCTTCATTTCGGTGAACAGTCCGGTTTTCGTGCCACGCGGCTTCAGGCTTCTCAAAGGCAGGTGCATCATGGATAAGAGACTTATTCCCGTTGTCATCCTGGTCATTGCGTCCATCAGCGCGTGTACTCCATGGAGGGCGGTCAAGCCGACCGACTGGGTAAGATCCGCCTCGGACAGGGACGACTCCAGATGCAGGCTGGCGGCTGCCTCGTCCTCGGTGATTTCCATCAGGAATTTCGACGACGCCGAGTATGCCTTCCAGGACCCCGATGTCGCCGTCGTCGATTTCATCGGTGGCGACAATGAGTGCGGCGACGTTTCGGCGCTTCAGATGGAAAGGTTCAGGGCCCGTTCCGACAAGTCCAAGCCGGCCAGGATCGTTCTTGCATGGCTGAATGTCGGCAGGGCCGAGAACCTGCGCATCAACTGGTTCGCAGATACCCCGGAAGGCAAGTGCACCCCGTCCGTGATGTCGAAGATTGATCTTGAAATCGGGGACGACGCGTCCATCGATTTCACCCATCCAGGTTGGCTGGTGACCATGGCGGAAGGTGACAAATCCTACATCAGGCGGATAGTCGATCTGGGCTTCGACGGCGTCGTTCTTGGCGGAATTGACGCGGTTCGCGGCGAGGACGGCCAGGTTGTTCCCGAAAAGGCCCAGGCGATGTTCGATCTGGTGAAGGCTATTTCGGTCGCGGCCAGGGAGAAGGATCCGGATTTCATGGTTGTCGCCACCGACCCGCTCGCGCTGTCCGAAATCGAGGGCTCGATGGATGTTCTTTCGGGCGTGCTCACGACCGACTTGATAATGCAGGAAGGGTATTTCAAGCCCGAGCCCGAGCTGACCCCCGTTCTTGAGACGCTCAACACCTTCCGCGATGCCGGGATTCCCGTAATTTCTGCGGAGTTCATCATTGACCCGATCCAGCAGACCCTTTACCAGAACCTGTGCGCCAGGATGGGATACCTGTGCTTCATCACCAATCCCGACTTCAGCGGGCCTGGACTTGCCGTTCAGGCCGGAAACGGCGGTTCCTGCGAGTGACGTCCGGCCTTCCTTGCACGACGGATGCGCGTGCGTGATACAATTCCCGCCTGAATACTGAAGGGGTTCAGACATGCCGGCCTTTCATCGCCACCGCGTAGCGGTGTTCATCGCGTGCCTTGTCGCCAGCACGCATGCCTATTCCGCGGACTCCGAGTACGCGGGGATGCTCGATACCGCAAGCGTCGGCGTGGCCGATTTCCTGAAGGGCAATCCCGTGGCGGACGGCAGGGGGGTCGTGATTGCGATCCTTGATTCGGGCGTCGATGTGGATACCCCCGGCCTGAAGGTCACCAGCACGAACGAGAACAAGATTCTGGTTGCCCGGGATTTCACCGACGAGGGCCTTGTTCGGTGCGGTCCGATCGATGTTGCGCCGGAAGGCACGGCAAAGACCCCCCGGGGGGTCGTTAACGGGTTGAAGGTGCGCGACGGGGTGAAGTTCTTTGCGGGATTCCTCGACGAGGTTCGCTTTCGAGGAACCGCAATCCAGGATCTGAACCGCAACGGGCGAAACGATGATTCGTTTGCGGTCGTGGTCGTCAAGGCTGCCGATGGCGCCTTCCAGGTACTTGTTGATACGGTCGGCGACTGGAACATGTCCGACGCGGTCGAGGTCGGTCCATGGGAGGTCACATTCAAGCCGCTGAAGTTCATCGCAAGGCAGGCCCCGGACATCAACGCGGCTGTCAATGTCGGCGACGGCCCTGGCGGGACGGTCGATGTCGGATTCCATATCGCGGCGGGGTCTCACGGCACGCACGTCGCCGGCATAGCGGCGGGCTTCGGCATTGGCGGCCGTCCTGGTTTTGACGGAATCGCGCCGGGCGCGAAGATTCTGTCGCTGAAGATTGGTCACGGCGGGCTTTCCGGTGGCGCCACCGTCAGCAGCAGCATGATGCGGGCGCTTGATTTCGCAGCCGACTGGGGAAAGCGAAACAAGGCGAAGGTGGTTGCGAACGTCAGTTATGGCGTCGGATCAGTCCTGGAAGGCCATTCGGCCATGGATTCCTTCTGCAGGGCTTTCTCGGAAAGGAATCCGGACGTTCTGATTGTGGCTTCGGCCGGCAATAACGGGCCCGGTCTTTCAACGGTCGGCTCCCCTGCCGCATCGCCAGGGGTTCTGACGATCGGGGCCGTGCTCTCTCCTTCGATCGGTTCCGAGCAGCTCGGCGCCGAATCGATGTCCGTTCCGACTGCATATGCGGCATCCTCCAGGGGCGGGGAAGCGGCCAAGCCAGACGTGGCCGCACCCGGGCTTGCGGTGTCAACGATCCCGGGCTGGGTCAGGGGCGACACGATGAGCGGGACTTCGATGGCGGCGCCGCAGGTGGCCGGCGTTGCCGCCGTCGTCATGTCGGGGATCCTCGGGCAGAATCCGCAGGCGGACTTTCACTCCGGGATGGTTCTGCGGGCGTTGAAGGCTTCCGCAAGGCCGGTAAACGGATTCGGTCCGCTTGATGTCGGTTCAGGAATCGTCGATGCCGTCGGCGCGTTCAAGGCTTTGAGGAAATCCCTTTCAAACAGCATGGCGCTTGCGGTAAGCCGGCTTGATGTCGAAACAGAGGTGCCGACCCTGGGGGGGCGCAAGGGCCAGGCCCTTTTCTGGAGGGCTTCAGGTTGGGCTCCGGGAAGGGCGGACGCGGCCACCGTGACGGTGCGGCCGGTGTTCTCGCGGTCGTGCGGGGCCGATTGCCGCAAGGGATTTTTCGGGCGCTTCAAGGTTTTTGCGGACAGCAGGTGGATTGGCGTTTCGAAGCGTGGCTTTCATGTCTCCGGGGATGGATCGGCCTCCTTTCAGTCCTGGGTCGAGAAGCCGGAAGTCCTGGGTCCCGGCGTTCATACCGGCCTGATCAGGGTGGTATCCGAAGGCGGCGTCGAGGCGGCAATTCCGGTCACCGTTGTGGTTCCCCACCCGGATTCGCCGGTCGATGGCGTAAGAAGGATTCTGATGCGCTCGCTGAGGATCCCAAAGTCCTCGGTGATGCGGATTCCTTTCGACATTCCCGATGGAGCGTCGTCCGTTGCCATACGGGCTGTGGCTGCCGACGGCGCCAGGGCAACGGCGTCGGTCAGCCTGCATGACGGCCAGGGTAACACGGTACACAGGCTTTCCGGCATGATCCACTCGGAAGATGGCCGGCGCGTGGAAGCTTCCATGAGTCCGTCCGGCATGTTGGAAAAGGGTACCTGCGAACTGGTCATTTCGGGTGGGCACAGCATTGACTCGGTAGTCGATCTCGAAATCAGCTTCGGGATGATCAGTGTTACCGGCCCGGCCACTTTCGAACTGAAACCAGGAAAGACGCCGGTTGCCTTCATCGAGGCGGTCAACAGGATGCCCGGCGCTTTCACCGGGTCGGTCAAGGCTTCGATTGACGGCTTTGAGACGGTGCGGAGCGTGCGGTTGAACACGGGAGCCTTCGAAGAAGGGTTTTCGATTGGGCGCGACTTTGACCAGGTTCTGGTTGATATTGAGTTCGATTCCCGTGACTTCGCGAAGTTCACCGATGTATCCGTCAATGTTGTTGACCGCGACGGAGAACGGGTTGTTCAAAGGGCGATGAACGGTCGGAGGCTGGCCTTTTCCGTCAAGGGCGGTGAAGGCCACCAGTCCGATTTCAGGCTTCAGGTCACGCCCGCTTTCGCCAATGGGGGCGAGGCTGTGATGAAGGTCACGATGACGTACATCTGGAAGGAACAGATACAACTCTCTGCAACGCTGGAAGGGGCGGGCGTCATAAGGCTTTATCCCGGGATTCCGGCAACTTTGCGTCTTGAGGCGTCATCGACGCCGCCGGCGGCGCCATCGGGCGCGGCCTGGTTCGGCAGGATGGATTTTGTTGACCGAAAGGATTCGCGATCAAGGGCAATGCTGGAATTCAGGGCGGTTCCGCGTTGATCCGGTTCTTCCGGCGGCGGGGAGGGGTTTGCGGTTGGGCACAAGGCTGGTTCTGGCATCCTTCAACAAGGGCAAGCGGCGTGAGGTGTCGCGAATACTTCACGATATCGACGTGCTTTCGCCGCCGGACTTCGGCATTGCCGGGCTGCCGCCCGAGGATGGCTCCACCTTCCTTGAGAATGCCGTTATAAAAGCCGCCTTTGTGGCATTCCAGACGCGCATGATGGCCGTCGGCGACGACTCGGGCCTTGAGGTTGAGGCGCTTGAGGGACGCCCCGGCGTTCATTCCGCAAGATTTGCCGGTCCGGAAGCCGACGATGCCGCGAATATCGACAAACTCCTTGCGGAACTTGAGTCGGTCGGGAACCGCAAGGCACGATTCGCATGCACGGCCGTCCTGGTTGTTCCATTCCAGGTCGAGCCCGCTGTTCTCGCGGACGTGCAGCCGGTGCAGGGGATCAAGGTTATTCAGGTATCAGCGGCAGGGCGCCTGCCCGATGGGTTCAGCGCGTTCGCGGCATGCGGCACCGTCGAGGGCGAGATCATCGATGACCGTCGTGGGCACGATGGTTTCGGATACGATCCAGTATTCCTGGTTCCGTCGCTGGGCCTGACGTTTGCCGAGATTCCCCCCGACCTGAAGAACGACATGTCGCATCGCGGCAAGGCATTCCGGGCGCTTGCCCCGCTGATTGCCCGTATTTCGGACAGGGGTTGGGCGGGATGAGTCGGGAACTGCTGCTTTCAACCGAGGCCGACAGGCGCGTTCAAGCCCTGTACGCCATGCTTTCCCCATGCCGCCTCTGTCCCAGGCGATGCGGAGTTGACAGGCTTGCCGGGGAAGTCGGTTTCTGTGGAACCGCCGGGGCCGTGGTCTCCGCCGCTACCGCGCATTTCGGCGAGGAGCCTGGAATTTCAGGAACGGGCGGATCGGGAACGGTCTTCTTCTCGGGATGCAATCTTCGGTGCATCTATTGCCAGAATCATCAGATAAGCCAGGGTGTCGCAAGCTCCACCCCGTGGTCCAGGTCGGATGATACGCCACGACTGGCCGCGACCATGCTCTCGCTTCAGGCCCGCGGTTGCGGCAACATCAATCTGGTCACCCCGTCGCACGTGGTGCCGATGGCCGTCGATGCGCTGGTTCTGGCGGCAAGGTCGGGTCTTCGGATACCGGTCGTCTGGAACTCGTCCGGATACGACTGCGTCGAAGTTCTGCGGCTGCTCGAGGGCGTCGTGGATGTCTGGCTTCCGGATCTCAGGTACTCGGACGGGTGGGCTGCGTCCGAGTGTTCCTCCGCGCCTGACTACGTCGATGTGGCGCACGCGGCCCTGCTCGAAATGGCGCGTCAGGTCGGAACTGAACCGATCATGGGTCCGGAAGGTTATCTTCTGCGTGGAATGATTATCAGGCTTCTTGTTCTCCCGAACGACATGGCGGGGGTCAGGGAATCACTGGACTTCATCCTTGAACACATCGGGTCGGATGCCCGTGTCGCACTGATGTCGCAGTACTTCCCGTCGCACCTTGCCCCGGGAAACGATCTGCTTTCCCGGCGACCGACCCCGGCCGAGTATCTCCGGGCGGTGAATCATGCAGAGCGCCTTGGATTCAGGCACGCGCTTGTCCAGGAGATGGAGGCCGCCGATTTCTATCGTCCGGATTTCAACCTCAAGGCCGAACCGTTCGCCGACGCCGACCGGTTCACGAAGTAAACAGCCCGTCGGCCGTTTTCTTATTCGCCCCCTTTCCCGATGAAAGTAGTATCCTCGCACGTTGCCGGAAACGGACCGGGAGCTTCATGCACGGACTTCCTTCAGATCTGGCCGGCCTCCAGGCGCGAGCGGCCGACATTTCCCGCAGGCATCCGGGCATGGGCTCGGTGCGCGTTCTCGATGTATTCGAGCCGTCCGGCGGCGGTCAGGTCGTCAGGTTCCAGCTCGACAACGGACTGCAGGTGATCCTGTGGCCGGATCATTCAGCGCCCCTGGTGTCGTTCCAGACATGGTTCAAGGTCGGAACCGTCAACGAATGCGGGTTCAAGAACGGCATTGCCCACCTTTTCGAACACCTGATGTTCAAGGGAACCGAGCGATACCCCCACCGGTGTTTCGATAAACTGCTTGAAGAGGCGGGGGCCCAGAACAACGCCGCAACCTGGCTCGACTGGACGTTCTATTACGAGAATCTGCCATCGGAAGCCCTTGATCTTGCTTTTGATCTTGAATCCGATCGGATGGTCAACGTCGTAATTGATTCGAAGGAACTCGATTCCGAGCGCGACGTCGTGCTGAGTGAAAGAAGATACCGGGTCGACAATGACCCGGACGGGGAAATGGAGGAAGCGCTTTTTGCTTCGCTTTTCCCGAATCATCCTTATGGCACGCCGACCCTTGGCACCGCCGACGCAATAGAGTCCATCAACCTGTCCGACTGCCGTGGTTTCTATCGCAGCTTCTACCAGCCGTCGAACGCGATTCTCGTGATCGTCGGCGACTGCACGTACGAGCGCGCGGTGGAACTCAGCCTGACAAGGTACGGCATGATCCCCGGCTCCCCGGCCATCGAGTCGCCGGTTCCCCCGTTTCTTCCACCTCGCGCAGGCACCAGTGAACTCGCGCTGGATGTCAACTCCGAGCGCATGAGGATTGGCTGGGTAACCGTTCCGGCCGGAGATCGGGTGGCGGTCGCGCTGGACGTGGCAAACGAGATTCTCTTTGCCAACGAATCCTCGCGTGTTTTCAAGCGCCTGATTGACGATCTTCCCCTTGCGTCCGACGTGGACGGCACTTCCGAGCCGATGCGGCTTGCGGGAACCTTCATCGTGGATGTGATCATCAACGAGGGCGAAAAGGCCGAGGATGCCCTGTCGCTTGTTCTTGAAGAGATCGACAGGTTCGGCAGGGACGGCCCATCGGCCGCCGAGCTTGCCAGGGCCTGCAATCACCTCGAGGCGTCCTTCCTGAGATCGATGATCACGGTCGGCTCCCGGGCGACCCAGCTTGGCATCTGGCATGTCACCACCGGGGATTACAGGCAACTGTTCACCTTCGTGGATGATGTCAGGGCCGTGGATGCCGAGTCGGTCAGGAAGGCCGTCGCCGATTACCTGGTGCCTGGTCTTGCCGTGACGATACTGGGGCGTCCCTCGACCTGGCCTCACGGCGTCGTTCCCCTTGAAGCCGCAGGGGCGGAAACGGAGGTCGGCCGATGACCAGAGGGTACGTGCCGGCCTCGGATGCGCCGTGCCTGATTCACATGGAAGACAACCGCTTCCCGCTGGTGTTTTTTGAAGTACTGGTGTTTGGCGGTTCATACGACGATCCGCCGGGACTTGAAGGGCTTGCCGATCTGACAGCCCTGAACCTGCTCCGGGGCACCACCAGGCGATCCCACGCGGAAGTCATGGATGGTTTCAACGACCTTGGCGCCTCCGTGGATGTCACTTCGCATCGCGAGTACATCTCGATTTCGGGTGATTTCATGCCCCGGTGCATGGAACCCTTCACGTCGCTTCTGTGCGAGGTTCTTTCCCGACCGGCCTTCCCGGTTCAGGAATTCAGGAAGGAACGGGCCCTGGCGCTGGAGGACATCAGGAATCTGGTCAATGACGACGCCGAACTGGCAAGGCAGCATTTTCACAGGTACATCTATGGGGATCGTCTTGACGGGCGCCCTTCCAGCGGATGGTTCAGGACGGTGTCCAAAATATCCGTCCAGGACTGTCGGGATTTTTATCAGGGGCACTTTGTTTCGGGAAATGTCGCCGTTGTCCTGGCGGGGGCGATTTCCAGGGAACTCGCCGACGATTTCGCATCCAGGGTTGTCGGCTCCCTTCGAACCGGCCCTTCGGCGGTTCCGCCGGAGGTCGACGATTCACCGGTCAACGGTGGAAGGATCCTTATAGTCGACAAACCAGGCCGCAACCAGGCTCAGGTCGTGATGGGGCACCCCTCGGCCGGCTGGAACTGCCCCGATCTTTTTGCCCTTCTGGTCGGCAACACGGCCTTCGGGGGGACGTTCACATCCCGGCTGGTCGACGAGATTCGCGAGAAGAGGGGCTGGAGCTATGGTGTTTCGTCCAGCATCTTCGCGGGAAGAACCAGTGGAACCCTGATGATGCGCTTCTTCCCGGAAAACAGGGATCTGGCACCGGCTATCGAACTGGTAGAAAAGTTGTTTTCTTCAACAGCTTTCGGCGGTCTTTCCGCGGACGAGGTGGATGCGGCGCGCAAGTACCTGATAAGGCAGTATCCTTTCCGGATCGAGACGGTCAGGAAGCGTGCGGACGAACTGGTCGCGGATCTGGTTTTCGGTCGTCCTGCGGGCGTCATGTCAAGGTTTGTGGAACTGGTGTCGAGTCAGGACGGGCAAGCCGTGAACCAGTCGCTCGGGCGCCACTTCAGGCCGGCCGACCTTTCTACGGTTCTTGTCGGGACGGCGGCGGAAATCAGGCGGGATCTGGTCGCGCTGGCCGGTGCCGGTTCCGTTGACACCGTTGATTACAGGAGCGAATGAAGCCCCGGCCGACGGCGGGGGTCCGATTCCGTTGCAGATGGAAGATTTTTCGGTTGCAGGCGTAAGGCTCCCTTCAGACCTGTCGGAACTCCTGGCGGGGCGGACTCGGGCCGCCGCGGTCGCCAGCCATGAACATGCCGCCGTCATCGCCGCGCTTGTCGGCTCGGCCGCGCGGCGCCCCGTCTTTCTCGTTGCCCCCGATCAGGCCGCGGTGGAACGGATTTCCGGCCTTGCAAGATACCTTGTCGAGTTCGGTCCCGAGCCATTCGATTTTCCGCGATGGCCATCCGGACTTCAGTCTCCGTATGAGCAGGTGGTCGAAAGTCCTTTTGTCGCCGCGGCAAGGCTTGGCGCGCTCGCCACTTGTTCCCTGGCCGAGACGCCCTTCCTGCTTGCGCTTGACGCCGCAAGGGCGTCTGCCAGGGTCATTCCATTCGCCTCCTTTTCCGATGGGCTCTTTCAGGTTCAGGTCGGTCGTCCCCTCAACGTGGAGGAAGTCGTCGGGCTGCTTGCCAGGGCCGGCTACCGTCGAGTGTCCTCGGTGGTGGAGCCGGGGGAGTTCTCGATCAGGAATGCCGTGCTTGACGTCTTTTCGCCATTTCACGACGAGCCGTTCAGGGCCGAGGTTGATTACGACGAAGTCGAGACCCTTCGCTTCTTTGACCCGGCTTCCCAGAGAACGCGTCGGACGGTGGATCACGTCTGGATTGTGCCGGCATGGGATGTTCCATGTTCCGAGGCGGCGTTCAGGGATGCGGCGATTTCACTTCGGGACGCCGCCGCCGCAGGCGGAGTATCGACGACGGTGGCCGGCGCAATCGAGTTCCAGCTTTCCCAGGGCCGCACCCCGCCGGGATTTCCCGGCATGCTGCCATTCCTGTATCCGGAGATGGAACTTCCGGTCGATTATGTCGGCGACGACGTCGCCGTCATTGTCGTCGATCCCGAAGGATGCAGGCGCAGCGCGAACGAGGCCCTCGATGCGCTGGCGGAAGCGAGGAACGCGGCGCTTGAGGGCAGCACCGCCTTGCTGGAGCCGGGTGAAAGGCCCGGAATGATGCGCCCGCTGGCAGCCGAACCGGATCGGCTTGCGGTCGGCGGGGATGCATTGCTTCAAAGACTTCTTTCGCATCCGTCCGCGATGATCCTGGAGGTTTCCCCGGAAGGTGGCATCCTGGGGCCTTCCCACAGGCTTGGTTCATCGGTCGATCTTGTTGTATGCACGGCCGCGGACGTCCCGGTGGCCGAGCGTGTTGCCGCGCTGCGGAAGATTGCATCCGAACTGGTCGAGACCGGCGACTCCCTTCTGCTGGTCGCCCCTTCCGAAGGCGAGGCGCGCCGCGTCTCCCAGATTCTTGAGACCGGCGGCCTGGCAACCGAGGAGGCTTCAAGCTTCGGCCTTGCCGCCCTTCTTGCGGCCAGGGCGGGTATCAGGGTCGGCAGTGGAAGGATCAGGCTTCCATTCGGCCTGGAGTCGTGGGGCGTATTCGTGATGCCTTCCGAGGCCGTGTTCGGCGTCAAGGATGTCTTGACACGACGTCAGCAGGAACGCCGCAATATTAAGAAAATTCAGGAGTTCCGTGAGCTTTCCCGCGGGGATATGGTCATTCACCGTGATCACGGAATGGGTGTGTTCGAAGGGATGATGGACGTCACCGTCGATGGCGTCGTTTCCGAATGCCTGCTCCTGAGCTACAGGGGGGGGGATCGCCTTTATGTACCTGTTGACCGGGCGAACCTGCTGGAAAAGTATACCCCGCCTTCCGAAGGTCAGTCCAGGCAGCTTGATCGTCTTGGAACCCAGGCATGGGCCGCCAGAAAGAAGCAGGCGCGCAGCGCCGCCCGGGACATCGCGGACAATCTTCGCAAGCTGTACGCAAGGAGGATGGCATCGACCGCTCCATCCATGTCGGCCCCGGATGCCGAGTTCCGCGAGTTCGAGGCGACTTTCCAGTGGGAGACCACGCCGGATCAGGACAAGGCGATCGCGGAAATCCTTGAGGATCTGCAGAACCGTACGCCCATGGATCGGCTTGTCTGCGGCGATGTCGGTTTCGGCAAGACCGAGGTAGCCATCAGGGCCGCTTTCAAGGCCATTTCGGACGGATACCAGGTTGCGGTTCTTGTGCCGACGACGATTCTTGCCGAACAGCACAGGCTGACGTTCGCCGCCAGGTTCCGGAATACCCCGGCAGTCATTGAATCGATAAGCCGCTTCAAGAGCCCGCGCGAGATCAGGCAGACACTTCAGGCGCTTCGAACCGGCGGAATCGACGTTATTGTTGGTACGCACCGTCTGCTGTCGGCCGACGTGCAGTTCATGAATCTTGGCCTGCTGATAATCGATGAAGAGCAGAGATTTGGCGTTGCCCACAAGGAACGGCTTCGGGAGATGGCCGCCGGAGTCCACACGATGTCGCTTACCGCCACGCCGATTCCCAGGACGCTCCACATGGCCCTTTCGGGAATTCGCGAGCTCTCGCTGATCACGACTCCCCCCAGGGATCGCCTGGCCGTGAGGACGTTCGTCGCACGGTCGGGAATGGGACTGATACGGTCCGCGATTCTGCGGGAGACGGCGCGCGGCGGCCAGGTGTTTGTCGTGCACAACCGGGTCGAGGACATACACGAACTTGCCGCCTCGATATCGGTGGCAGTGCCCGAGGCCAGGATCTGCGTCGGCCACGGGCAGATGTCGGGCCAGGAACTTGAGGCCGTGATGTCCGGTTTCGTCAGGGGCGATTTCGACGTGCTCGTCGCGACAACCATCGTCGAGTCAGGCCTGGACATCGGAACCGCCAACACGATTATCATCCACGATGCCGACAGGCTTGGCCTTGCCCAGCTTTATCAACTTCGTGGACGGGTCGGCCGATCCAGCGAGCAGGCATGGTGTTACCTGCTTGTCCGGGATCCCGGTCGATTGAGCGGCGAGGCGCGGATGCGGATCGAGGCAATCGAGAGGTTCAGCGAGCTGGCAAGCGGATTCAACGTTGCCAGCATGGATCTGGCGATTCGAGGAAGCGGGGAGATCCTCGGCGCCGAGCAGTCCGGCCATCTGGAGTCGGTTGGCGAGGAGATGTTCCTGGAAATGGTTCGCGAGGCTATGGATGAGCTTTCAGGTGAGGACTCAGGTGAGAAGCCCGAAGTCGACATGAAGGTCGATGTCGAGGCAAGGCTTCCGGCCCAGTACCTGCCGGACGAGAAGTTGAGGCTTCGCTTTTACAGGAGGCTCTCATCAGCGTCCGAGCCATCCGACGTCGATGCAATTGCCGCAGAACTGGCCGATCGATTCGGGCCGCTTCCCGACCAGGCCCGGAATCTTGTCGCAATCCTCAGGTTGAAGATCGTTGCCGCCGCGGTCGGCCTGGTCGCGCTCGCAATCAGAGGGGACGACCTGAACATGGCGGTCGGCGGCGGAGGTGCCGGGACACTGGCATCGATTGCCGCCGCATTCGAGTCGGCAGGTTTCGTCAGGGAACCGGGCAGAATCGTCGAGCGTGTCCGATTCGTCTTCCCGGGGGCTGCCGGCGCACGCATGGCCGGCATATCGCGTGTCGAGATGGTTGAAATGGTTCTTGGCCGGCTGGTTTGATTGGGTGCTCGTTGTGGGTTAACATTCGGCCTGGCCGGTGGTCTGGCGGGAACCTGGACATCATGAATATCAACTGGAACAAGTCAATCGCGGTTATCGGGCCGGTGGTCTGCATCATCGCGGCTTCCGGATGCAGGCCCGAGCGGAATCTTTCAGAGTCGGTTGAGGCCGTGAGAAGCAAGGTTTCGACGCGCTCCGGGGAACGTGTCGATTCACCGGTGGTGGCCACGATCGGGGATCGGGAGATCCGGTTCGACGAGGTTGTCGCGAACCTCGACTCGTTGCCGGTATTCGTCAGGATGAGGTACAAGTCGCCGGAACGTCGCCTGGAATTCCTGGAAGCCTTTGTCGAGTTCCAGGTTCTGGCCCTTGCTGCGGCCGCCGAAGGCCTTGGATCCGATCCGAAGGTGGTCGATGTCCTGAAAAGGGATCTGGCGTCGCGCTATCTGATCGAGAATTTCGATCTGAAGCAGAGGACCACAGACATTTCCGAAGACGTCATAAGGGAGTTCTACGACTCCCATCCGTGGCTTTTTTCGCACCCTGCCCAGAATCATGTTTTCAGGATTCTGTGCAGTGACCGGGCCCAGGCCGCCAAAGTGGCCTACAGGGTTCGATCTCTTGTGGAATCGGCAACCGGCGACCCGCTTGACGTGTTCAGGGAACATGTCGCCAGGTCTTCCGTTGATCCCGCGGCGTTCAGGACGTCGGGCGACATCGGCATTTATCCGTCCGCGGGCGGATCTTCCGCGTCCGTTCCGGTTCAGGTCGCGGCGGCCGCCGAGGCGCTTGACACGCTTCATCAGGTGTCCGACCCCGTCGAGGCGCCCGATGGCTGGTCGGTTCTGTTTCTGGCGCGCCAGATACCGCCGGTATCGAAGGACATCGACCAGGCCAGGGCCGAGATCGCAGGAATGATTCTTGACGCCCGCAGGCTGGAGGCAAGGCGCGCCCTGGCCGATTCACTGATTCGTCCGCTGAAGGAGTCCGGTTCGCTGGTGGTGAACCACGAACTGTTGTCCGATCTGGCTGCGGCCGATATTGCTGCCCGGAAGAGTCCGGGTCCGGAGAAGTCCAGGTGAGTATCAACAAGAGTGCCGTTCTGCTGTTTGCCGCCGCCCTGGCCATTTCCTTTTCGGCTGTCGGCCTTGAGCAGGCGGCCGAAGGTTCGAAGGCCGCGTCCCAGGGCTTCGTTGTCGATACCGTCGTTGCCACTGTGGGAACCGACGTGATCACGCAGTATGACGTCAAGAAGCGGATGCAGATTACATCGACGCCTCTGGCCTCCATCATGGCCGGCGGCACCGGGATGGAGGACGAGTCGGCCCAGTTCAAGCAGGCCCTTGACGACCTGATTTCCGACATGCTCGTGCTGAAGGAGGCGCGCAAGTCCGGTATCACTGTTCCCAGGGAAGAGGTCGATGCCCATGTCGATCAGTTGAAGAAGAGGAACAACTGGACCGATTCCGATTTTGCCGTCGCCGTGGGGATGCTTGGTTTCGAGGGAGTCGATGCGTATCGTGCCCATGCGTCCAACGAGCTGCTGAAGTCAAAGGTGCTGCGCATGAAGATTGGCGGAAGGATTTCGGTCTCAGACCGCGAGGTGCAGGAAATCTTCGACGCCAGGTATGAGGGCGGCAAGACCGAGGAGGAGATCCACCTTGCGCACATCGCAATCCCCATTCCGGACGATGTGACGGACGACGGTATCAAGGATTTGCTGCGGCAGGCATCCGAAATCCGGAAGATTGCCGCCCGGGGCGACAAGCCGTTCGATGAACTTGCACGGACATTCGGGCGCGATTCAACTGCGGCCAGGGGCGGCGATGTCGGCTGGTTCCCGGTCGGGCGCCTTCAGCCCTCCCTGGAGGAGGCGGCTTTCGGGCTGCGCGACGGCGAGATTTCGGATGTGGTTCAGTCCAGCTTCGGCTTTCACATCCTGACGGTGCTCGAGCGCAGGAGGGTGCCGCTTCGTGACGCCGACGAGGCACGGCGGCGCATCAAATGGGAGCTTTCCGAAGTCGCGTTCCAGAAAGGATACAAGGATTTCGTGATGGAACTCAGGCGCAGCGCGCGGATCAACGTGATGAGCGCAGTCGCCAGGCCGGCCGCGACGGACGGGAAGGCTTCGCCGGACAGGCAGTGACGTCACCGCAATTCGATCAGATTCTGATACTCTTCCAGGTTCCCGAGCGGAACTTCAGCGTCATGAAAAGAGCCAGCAGGACAACGTAAACGATGGCGGCGATGAAAATGCCGTTGAGCTTAAGGCCGAGCGGGATTGCCAGTACATAGGAAAGCGGAACCAGAACGCCCACGTGCAGGGCGATTTCGACCTTCATGACGAAGCGCGAAGCCCCGGCGCCGAACAGCGCCTGGGCCAGCACAAGCCCGAATCCGATTGCGAATTCGCCGGCGGCAACGATGCGCAGCGGGGTGCGGCCGACCTCGACGACTTCGGGATCCTGGGTGAAGATGCCCATTGCGGCATCTGGCCAGATCAGCGCGGCGACACCCAGGATGCCGGCGAACCAGGCGCCGATCCTGACGGCGGTCCATCCGTATTTTTCAGCCTCTTCCGGCTGGCGCCTGCCCATGTTCTGGCTGACCAGCGTCGCCGTTGCGATTCCGAGTCCCATGCACGCCATGATCGACAGGAACAGTATGTCGATAATGACCTTGGTCGCCGCTTCATTCACCGGCGCGTGGATGTTGACCAGGGACTCGAAGGTGGTTGAATCGACCGGAAGGCCGGAGAACGAGCCGAGCCAGGCGATCGAAGCCGTGTCCATCGGATCCAGCGGCCCCGACATCACGGCCTCGTCAAGCATGCCGACCCATTTGAAGAACAGCAGGAAGCCGGTCATCACGAACACTGTGGCGATTCCCGACGGAACCGACAACCTGGCGATGCCGCCAATCGTCTTCCAGCGGAAGTTGGACGCCCGGAAGATGTTGAAATCCTTGCGGTGGGATGTCTTCAGCGCGAATGCCAGCATGCCGAAAAGACCGAAATAGCTTGCAACCGTCGCGGCGATGCCGGCGCCGACGACGTTCATGCCGGGGATGCCCCAGAATCCAAAGACCAGCATGTACGCGAGCACGGCGTTGACGACGTTCATCCCGACAGCCACCATCAAATGGTAGTGTGTCTTGCCGAGTCCATCGAAGAACGCCTTGAAAGACAGCGTTCCGACCATCGACAGGATGCCCGCGAAGCGAGCCTGGGTGTACGGAACCCCCAGCGCGAGTACCTGCTCGTTGCTGGTGAACAGCGCGAAAAGAGGGCGCGTGAACACAATGGCGAGAACCGTTACAAAGGTTCCGGCCATCAGCGCGAGCATTATTGAATTGAACAGGACGCCTCCGGCACCGGGGCGATTGTCCTCCCCGAGGCGCCTTGCCGTCATGGCCTGGGTTCCAACCGAGATGGCGCCGACAAAGCCACCCACCATCCAGTGCAGGAGCACGCTGTATCCCAGGGCTGCCTGACCGGCTATTGAATATTCCTTGGGCAGGTGCCCGACCAGGATTGTGTCGAACTGGTTGATGAGCGTCTGGGTAAGGTTGGCGGCCATTACCGGCCCCGCCAGCTTCAGGACGGTCTTCGTCCTGGCGGCATCGGGAACGAAAGGTTTGAAGTATGGCAAGCCCATGGCGTGTGGAGCCTAATCTGACCGGGTACTCGAACGCAAGCAAAATCGACCCGTAACGTCCGCCATGGCTTGACCTGTCGGATGCTTTGGATCAAAATATCGCCCGTTCGCCCGGAATTCCGGTCGAAAAGACATCCGAGGTTCCTTGCGGCGTCAATTTTTGTATTGACAGCCGAGGGAGTCTCCCAGATAATAAGTGGCCTTTTTGACGGGCACGTTCTTTTCAGCGCTGGCGTAGCTCAACAGGTAGAGCAGCTGACTTGTAATCAGCAGGTCGCGGGTTCGAGTCCCATCGCCAGCTCCGACCTTTGAGCCGACTTTTTTTAAGGTGGGGTTCCCGAGTGGTCAAAGGGGGCAGACTGTAAATCTGTTGTCAAACGGCTTCGGAGGTTCAAATCCTCCCCCCACCACTGAACTGGTTCGAGTCGTTATTTGAAGCGTGGCAGAGATCATGCTGCCTGGCGATTTGCGGGAATAGCTCAGTTGGTAGAGCAGGAGCCTTCCAAGCTTCAGGTCACGGGTTCGAGTCCCGCTTCCCGCTCCAGCCGGCTCGTGACGGTTGACTTTGAAATTTTGATTTAAGCCATCGTAGCTCAGGGGTAGAGCACCTCCTTGGTAAGGAGGGGGTCGGCAGTTCGATTCTGCTCGATGGCTCTGGTACGCCCCGGTTTGGTTGATGCGACTGGGGTGGCACGGTCGCAGTTTATTGTTTGACGCACCCTGGGAGGGACGGACATGGCAAAAGAAAAATTCGTTCGTAACAAGCCTCACCTGAACGTGGGCACAATCGGCCACATCGACCACGGCAAGACGACTCTGACCGCGGCGATCACGAAGGTTCTGGCGGCAAGGGGTGGCGCGAAGTTCATCCCGTTCGACTCCATCGACAAGGCCCCGGAAGAGAAGGCCCGCGGCATCACCATCGCCACGGCGCACGTTGAGTACGAGACTGCCAACAGGCACTACGCTCACGTCGACTGCCCCGGCCACGCCGACTACATCAAGAACATGATCACCGGCGCGGCGCAGATGGACGGCGCCATCGTCGTTGTCGCGGCCACGGACGGCGTCATGCCGCAGACCCGTGAGCACATCCTCCTGGCCCGCCAGGTCGGCGTGCCCGCGATCGTCATCTTCCTGAATAAGTGCGATCAGCAGCCCGACGAGGAACTGCTTGAAATCACCGAGGAAGAAGTTCGTGACGTTCTGAAGAAGTACGAGTACCCGGGCGACGAGATTCCGATCGTTCGCGGCTCGGCTCTTGAAGCGCTGCATGGCGATCCGATGACGGACGCCGCCAACAGCGTCCTGAACCTGATGAAGGCCGTCGATGAATACATTCCGACCCCGGAACGCATGATCGACAAGCCCCTTCTGATGCCGGTCGAAGACGTCTTCACGATTTCCGGCCGCGGCACCGTTGCGACCGGTCGTATCGAACGCGGTATCTGCAAGGTTGGCCAGGAAGTCGAAATCGTCGGTTTCGGCCCGACCCGCAAGACGGTCTGCACGGGCGTTGAAATGTTCCGCAAGACCATGGATGAAGGCCAGGCCGGTGACAACGTCGGCGTCCTCCTCCGCGGCATCAAGCGCGACGAAGTCGAGCGCGGAATGGTTCTGGCGGCCCCCGGATCGATTAAGCCGCACACGAAGTTCAAGGGCTCCATCTACATCCTTACGAAGGATGAAGGTGGCCGCCACACGCCGTTCTTCAGCGGTTACCGTCCGCAGTTCTACATTCGTACGACTGACGTCACCGGTACACTCAGGCTGAACGAAGGCGTTGAAATGTGCATGCCCGGCGACCGCACCGACATCATGGTTGAACTGCTGGCGCCGGTCGCGATCGAGCCCGGACTCCGCTTCGCAATGCGCGAAGGCGGCCGCACGGTCGGTCAGGGCGTCGTCGGCGAGATCATCGAGTGATGTGAGAATACGCACCGGCTTCCGGGACGGATTTCCGTCCCGGGGGTCGATGTCGATTTGGGACGTGCCCCATGGCAAAGAAAGAAAACCGGATCAATATCCAGCTTGAATGCCAGTCTTGCAGGAAGAGCGGTCTGCCGGGAGTGGCCCGATACGCCACGACCAAGAACAAGAAGACCACGACCGCCCGCCTGGAACTGAGCAAGTACTGCAAGTTCGAGCGGAAGCACACGACGTTCAAAGAGGTCAAGTAAGACCTTTTTCGAACGGATCTTTGAAATGGGCTCCTGCGCGGGAATGCGGGCGTCATCCTTCAGGATTGACGCGGGCAACCGTGCCGGCGCCCGGAAAGGGCAGTAGCTCTAATGGTAGAGCGGCGGTCTCCAAAACCGCATGCTGGGGGTTCGAATCCCTCCTGCCCTGCCGTTTCCGACCTGAGTGGTCGCGCCGGAGGCGCGGCTTGTCGAAGGTCTTGAATGTTAGGAGACCAGGCGTGGAAAAGATCGTCCGCATGTCCTATGTGATTGCCGGCGTCCTGGTGTGGATCGTTCTGGCGAGCTTCTTCGGCTTCATGTTCGAATGGCTGATTCCGAACCTCGACAAGAACATTATCGGGGCCCAGTTCACCGTCAGCGACCTTATGGGGCTGCTGTGCGGTGGCGTCCTGGCCGTCTGGCTCTGGCGCAACGAACTGGTCTTCAAGTACGGGATGGAGATCGTCGCCGAACTCCGCAACGTGACCTGGCCGAAGTGGCCCGAGACCAGGACATCGACCATCGTCGTCATCGTGACGACTGTCGTCGTATCCCTTGTCCTCGGCTTCTTCGACTTCGTTGTCGGCGCCATTACGAAGGCGATCTACGGACTGTAATGAATCTGGCTTGAATCAGGAAAGGGCTTCTGATGAAGTGGTACGTCGTACATACATTTTCGGGCCATGAGCAGAAGGTCAAGGCCGATATCATCGAGACCCTTCGTCACGAAGACGAATCCCTGAGGGAAAAGATCGGTGAGATCATCGTCCCGATGGAACCGCCTCCTCCTCCGGGTGAACCGAAGAAGAAGGGTGGAAGGCGCAAGTTCTTCCCGGGATATATCCTCGTCCAGCTCGAGCTGACCGAGGATACCCACCATTTCATCCGCCACCGGCCGTCGGTGTCGGGTTTTGTGGGTAATGACAAGGGACCACGGCCGCTTTCACAGCGCGAGGTCGATGCCATCGTCCGGCAGATGGACGAAGGTCCAGTCCAGCAGACCGTAGAAGTCCAGTTCGAAGAGGGCGTCTCGGTTCGCATCAAGGAAGGGCCCTTCGTCAACTTCACCGGCATGGTGGAAGAGGTCAAGGCTGAAAAGCGGAAGCTCCGGGTGCTGGTCACGATTTTCGGCAGGGCGACTCCTGTCGAACTCGATTTTGACCAGGTGGAACGGGCATAACTTTTGTGGGAGGCGCCTTCCGGGCGCCGCATCAGGAGAACGGACATGGGCAAGAAGGTTGTCGGCCAGATCAAGCTGCACATCCCGGGGGGCAAAGCCACCCCGCAGCCCCCGGTGGGTCCTGCTCTCGGCCAGGCCGGTGCGAACATCATGGAGTTCTGCAAGGCCTTTAACGCCAGGACCCAGAAGATGGAGGGATCAACGGTCCCCGTGGTAATCACGGTGTTTTCGGACCGTTCGTTCACCTTCGTCACCAAGACCCCCCCGACATCCGAGCAGATCCTCAAGGCTGCCGGACTGAAGAAGGGTTCGGGTCGCGCGAACCGGGACAAAGTTGGGAAGATTACCATGGCGCAGATCGCGGAGATCGCAAAGAACAAGATGCCTGACCTCAACGCAAAGGACGAGGCCGGGGCCATCGCGATCGTTGCCGGTACCGCGCGCAGCATGGGAGTCGATGTCATCGAAAGTTGACGTTAACAAGGCGAGGTCGAGAGATGCCAAAGCATGGAAAACAGTATCGGGCGCTTGCCGCTAACGTTGACAAGACCATCAAGCTGTCGGTTGACATGGCGATGGACACTGTCCTGAAGAGCGGTTTCGCGAAGTTCAACGAGTCCGTTGATATAGCCGTAAGGTTGAATGTCAATCCGCGCCACGCCGACCAGATGGTTCGCGGCGCCGTCGTCCTGCCGGCAGGTTCCGGCAAGGAAACCAGGATCGTCGTTTTCGCCAAGGGCGAGAAGGAAGCCGAGGCCCGCGAAGCCGGTGCCGATTTTGTCGGAGCCGAGGACCTGGCCGAGAAGATTCTTGGTGGCTGGACCGATTTCGACAAGGCGATCGCCACCCCGAACATGATGGGAATCGTCGGTAAGCTCGGTAAGGTGCTCGGTCCCCGCGGCCTGATGCCCAACCCGAAGGTCGGAACCGTCACGATGGATGTTGCGAATGCCGTTCGTGAAGGCAAGGCCGGCAAGGTCGAGTACAAGGTTGACAAGAACGGCGTCGTCCACACGTTCGTGGGTCGTCGCAGTTTCAACGCCGACCAGCTCCGCCAGAACTTCCTGGCGGTCATGGAAAACGTGATCAAGGCGAAGCCTTCGACCGTGAAGGGTGTCTACATCAAGTCGATTACGATTTCGACGACGATGGGACCCGGCCTGAGGATTGATCCCCAGGACGTCGAGGCGACCCTGAAGAAGTGATCTTTCCGGTCTTCGGACCGGTTGGTGTCCGCTGCCCGAGAAGTCGGTTCCGGGGTCACCCGGGTAATTCCGACGGAGGCATGCTCGTTATAAGGACGGTGTCAATCGTTCCTCTAACCTGCCTCGGGTAGCTGCAGAACCGGAGTCAAAAGGGAGTAATCAGATGAACCTTGAGCAGAAGAAAGGAAGTGTTTCGGAACTCAAGGACCTCATGGACTCCGCGAAGGCTACGGTGATGCTCTCCCAGAACGGCCTGACGGTCGGAGAGGTAACTGAGTTCAGGCGCGCCCTCCGGGCGAATGGCGCCCAGCTCAAAGTCTTTAAGAATACCCTGTTGCGGAGGGCCATCGAAGGCTCGTCGTACGAAGGTATTTTTGATGACGTCCTCAAGGGACCGCTGGCGGTGGCATACACGACGGGCGACGCGGCCGGAATGGCCAAGGCGATCGTCGAGTTCACCAAGAACCGGAAGAACATCACCGTGCTCGTCGGAAGTCTTGGCGACAGGAAGATGGAACAGAGCCAGTTGAAGGCCCTGTCCGAACTGCCGCCGGTCGAGGTCCTGCGGGCGTCCCTGCTTGGTGCCCTGGTCGCGGTACCCCAGAAGCTTCTGGGCGTGTTCCAGGCTCCCGGACGGGACATGGTTGGCGTGCTTGCGGCGCGCGAGCGGCAGCTCGGCGGTCAGGCAGACGCGTAGGCTGGTTGAAGGAATTTGTGCCGCGAACGCCTGAATGGCCGCGGCCGGAAGGAACAAGGAGATTTGAAAATGGCGGACATCACGAAGGAACAGGTTGTTGAATTTCTCAGCGGTATGACGGTTCTCGAACTGGCCGAACTGACCAAGGAACTGGAAGCGAAGTGGGGCGTTACCGCCGCCGCTCCGGTTGCCATGGCCGCGATGCCGATGGGCGGCGCTGCCGCTGCCGAGGAAAAGCCCGAGGAGAAGACCGAGTTTGACGTCATCCTCAAGGGTTTCGATGCCGACAAGAAGATCGGCGTCATCAAGGAAATCCGCACCGTCGTCGCCGGTCTGGGCCTGAAGGAAGCGAAGGAATTCGTCGAAGCGGCCCCGAAGACGATCAAGGAAGGCGCCACGAAGGAAGAGGCCGAGGATATCAAGAAGAAGCTTGAAGCGGCCGGCGGTCAGGTCGAGATTAAGTAAGTCGTTTCGTTTTGCACGAGTGAAACGGTCGGCACTCCTTTGGGGGTTACCCAAAGGAGTGTCCGGCCTTTTGCCGTATGACCGTAAGGCTGTGCGGCATGCGGTGCGACACCCGGTCGTGTCCGCGTTGATCGTTAAATCTTCACAAGGTGGAAGGCCAGGATGAGTGTAACCACGAAACCGAAAGGGCTGAAAACCCGCTGCAGCTTCGCCAGGATTCCGGAGGCAACGCAGGTTCCGGATCTGATCAGGGTCCAGAAGGAGTCTTACGAGCGCTTCCTGCAGACGGACACGCCGAACGACAAGCGCGGTGATTTCGGACTGCACGGCATCTTCAAGAGCATTTTTCCGATAACGGACTACAACAAGACGTCTTCCCTTGAATACAAGGGCTACGTCCTGGATGAGCCGAAGTACGATGTCGAGGAATGCCGCCAGCGCGGGATAACGTTCGCCTCTCCGATGCGCGTGACGGTTCAGCTTGTGATGTACGACGTTGACCCGGACACAGGCGTCCGCGACGTTCGTGACATCAAGGAGCAGGAAGTCTATTTCGGCGAAATTCCGCTGATGACTGATCAGGGTACCTTCATCATCAACGGGGCTGAACGTGTCGTGGTCAGCCAGCTCCACCGTTCGCCCGGCGTTTTCTTCGAGAACGACAAGGGCCGCACGCACGCATCCGGCAAGCTGCTGTATTCTGCCCGAATCATCCCGAACCGTGGCTCCTGGGTCGATTTCGAATTCGACCACAAGGACGTCCTCTGGGTCAGGATCGACAGGCGTCGCAAGATTCACGCAACCGTCCTGCTGAAGGCCCTCGGCTTCTCGTCCTGGGAGATCCTCGATCGGTTCTACAGCACGTTCGTCCTCAGGATGACGGCCGACGGCAAGTTCTTCCGGAAGGTCGATCCGGCCCAGATGGAAGGACAGCTTTCGAAGGTCGATATCGTCGATCCCGCCACAGGCAAGGTGATCGTCCGCAAGGGTGAAAAGCTTGGCCGCATGCGCCTGAAGAAGGTCGTGGAAGCCGGCGTGACCGAGCTTCTGTGGTCGGACGACGCCATTGTCGGATCCGTCTTCGGCGACGACATCGTCGATGAGGAAACCGGCGAGATCATTTTCGAGTGCAACGAGGAAGTGACTGAAAAGGCCATTTCCAAGCTTCGCGACTCGGCGATTGAGCGGGAAATCCGGATCCTCCACATTGATGGAGTCACCGCGGGACCGTATCTTCGCAACACGCTGCTGCTGGACAAGGTCGAATCCCCGCTCGAGGCGTGCGTCGAAATCTACCGCCGCCAGCGCCCGGGCGACCCGACAAGCCCGGAACAGGCCCGCGCGTACTTCAACAGCCTGTTCTTCAGCAGCGCCAGGTACGACCTTTCATCGGTCGGCCGCCTCAAGATGAATTTCAAGTTCGGGCAGAACGTGCCCCTGGATCAGACGACGCTTCTGAAGGATGACTTCTTCAACGTTGTCCAGTATCTGCTCGATCTTCGCATGAGCAAGCCCGGCGTCAGGGTTGACGACATCGACCAGCTTTCCAACCGGCGCGTCCGTGCGGTCGGCGAACTGATGGAAAATCAGTTCCGTATCGGAATGGTCCGCATGGAAAGGGCCATCCGCGAAAAGATGACGATGTCTCCCGACCTGGCGACGATGATGCCGCACGACCTGGTCAACGCGAAGCCGGTTTCGGCGGTCCTGAAGGAATACTTCGGCGCCTCCCAGCTTTCGCAGTTCATGGATCAGACGAATCCACTTTCCGAAATCACGAACAAGCGCCGGCTTTCCGCACTTGGACCTGGCGGTCTCACCCGCGACAGGGCCGGCTTCGAGGTTCGCGACGTTCACGCGACCCACTACGGCCGCGTATGCCCGATCGAGACACCGGAAGGTCCGAACATCGGCCTTATCTCGTCGCTTTCGACTTACGCCCGCGTAAACGATTTCGGTTTCATCGAAACCCCTTACCGCAGGGTCGTTGACCGCAAGGTGACCGACGAGGTCATCTACATGACGGCGATGGAAGAGGAAGAGCAGACGATCGCCCAGGCGGACGTTGAGGTCGATGCCGACGGATACCTGATTGGCGACCTGGTTCAGGCCCGCCGCAACGAGGAGTATCCGGCGGTTCCGCCGTCCGAGGTGACGCTGATTGACGTTTCGCCGGCACAGCTGGTGTCGGTCGCGGCCGCCCTGGTTCCGTTCCTTGAGCACGACGACGCCAACCGCGCGTTGATGGGCGCGAACATGATGCGCCAGGGCGTTCCGCTTGTTCGCGCGGAAGCCCCGATTGTCGGCACCGGCCTGGAATGGGTGGTTGCCAGGGATTCCGGCGTCCTTACGTACGCCAGGCATGAAGGCGTGGTCGAGTCTGTTGACGCGAACCGCATAGTTGTCCGCCGCACCGGCGATGACATCGACGGCGAGACGCTGACACCGGATATCTACTCGCTCACCAAGTACCGCCGCAGCAACCAGAACACCTGCATCAACCAGAAGCCGCTGGTCCGCAAGGGCCAGAAGATCGCGAAGGGGCAGGTGCTTGGCGATGGCGCGGCCACCCAGCAGGGCGAACTTGCCCTGGGCCAGAACGTCGTCGTGGCGTTCATGCCGTGGGGCGGATACAACTTTGAAGACTCCATCCTGATGTCCGAAAGGATGGTTCAGCAGGACTTCTTCACGTCGATCCACATCGAGGAATTCGAGTGCGTTTCGCGCGATACCAAGCTTGGTCGCGAGGAAATCACGCAGGATATCCCGAATGTTTCCGAAGAGGCTCTTTCAAACCTGGACGCCAGCGGCATCGTCCGCATCGGCGCCGAGGTCACGACAGGCGACCTCCTTGTCGGAAAGATCACCCCGAAGGGCGAAACCCAGCTCTCCCCTGAAGAGAAGCTGCTTCGCGCAATCTTCGGCGAAAAGGCCGCCGACGTTAAGGATTCTTCCCTCCGCGTTCCGCCGGGAGTCACAGGCATCGTGGTCGGGGCAAAGGTTTTCTCGCGCAAGGGCGCCGAGAAGGACGACCGAACCCGCGAGATGGAAGACCTGGAAGAAGCCGTCATGCTGAAGGATCGGGACGATGAACTTCGCGTGATGACGCGTGCCATGCGCGAACGCCTTGTCGCCATTCTGGAAGGCCGCACGGTCGCGGCTCCGGTGTCGAACTCCGCCGGCGACGTGATCATCAAGAAGAACTCGAAGTTGAAGGCCGCCGACATGGCCAACCTTTCCATCGACGTGCTCGGCCACATCAGGCTCGAGGACGAGGCGACCGAAAGGCGGGTGGCCCAGCTCATCGAAGTGATGAACCGCCAGAAGGAAATCATCAGCGTCAAGTTCGCCGAGAAGATTTCCAGGATGAAGCGCGGCGACGAACTGCCCCCGGGCGTCATCAAGACCATCAAGGTTTATGTCGCCATCAAGCGTAAGCTCCAGCCCGGCGACAAGCTGGCCGGTCGCCATGGTAACAAGGGCGTCCTGTCCCGCATCCTGCCGGCCGAGGATATGCCTTACCTGGCCGACGGCCGTCCGGTCGATGTCGTGCTGAATCCGCTCGGCGTTCCTTCGCGAATGAACGTCGGCCAGATCCTGGAGTCGCATCTGGGATGGGCCGCGCGCGAGATGAGCTCGAAGATTGGCGAACTGGTGGAGAAGGGTGGCGTGAAGGGCCTGCGCGAAAAGTTCGGCAAGCTGTTCACCACATCCACGATGAAGAAGATCCTGGACGAAATCGACGATTCCGAAATGATCGACTTCGCCAGGCAGTTCACCACCACCGGAATCCCGGTCGGTTCGCCGGTATTCGACGGCGCCGAGGAAAGGGAAATCAAGCTCTGGCTCGAAGAGGCCGGGCTTGCAACGCACGGCAAGACGACGCTGTTCGATGGCCGCACCGGCGAGCCCTTCGATTCGGACGTCACGGTCGGCGTCATGTACATGATGAAGCTGCATCACCTGGTTGATGAAAAGATGCACGCCCGTTCCACCGGACCGTACTCGCTGGTCACGCAGCAGCCCCTGGGCGGCAAGGCCCAGTTCGGCGGCCAGCGTATCGGCGAAATGGAAGTGTGGGCGTTTGAGGCGTACGGCGCGGCATACGCGCTTCAGGAAGTGCTTACGGTCAAGTCCGACGACGTGGCCGGCCGCACGGCAACCTACGACTCAATCGTCAAGGGCGAGTACAACGTTCATGCCGGTCTGCCCGAGGTCTTCAACGTCCTGCTGAAGGAATTGAAGTCCCTGGCGATCGATGCCCAGCTTATCGAGGCTGACCAGGCGCAGGCGTGATTCATACGCGCCGGGATTCCGGCGCGAGCAATTTGGGGGTCACCGTGAAGGATATGTTCACCGGTTTCGAAAGGCCAAGGGACCCGCTTTCAATCGAGGGCATGCGTCTAGCCCTCGCATCGCCGAAAACCATCCTTGGATGGTCTTACGGCGAAGTGAAAAAGCCGGAAACCATCAATTACCGTACTTTCAAGCCTGAACGGGACGGGCTCTTCTGCGCGAAGATCTTCGGGCCGGTCAAGGATTACGAGTGCAACTGCGGCCGTTACAAGAGACTCAAGCACCGTGGCGTCGTCTGCGAAAAGTGCGGCGTCGAGGTTATCCAGTCCAAGGTTCGCCGCGAAAGGATGGGGCACATCACGCTGGCTTCGCCGGTCGCCCACATCTGGTTCCTGAAGTCGATTCCCAGCCGCATCGGAAACGTGCTCGACATCACGCTGAAGGATCTCGAGAAGGTTCTTTACTGCGTGGCATATGTCGTTATCGATCCGGGCATCGTCGATGAACTCAGCGTGACCGAGGTCATCTCGGAGGAACGCTACGAGGAACTTCTGGAGAAGTACGGCGAGGGCGCCTTCACCGCCGGCATGGGCGCCGAGGCCATCCGCACCCTGCTTGAAGGAATCGACGTCGAGACCGAGGCCGGAAAAATCCGCGCCGAGATCAAGGAGTCGAACTCCGATGCGAAGCTGAAGAAGCTGTCCAAGCGCCTGAAGGTCGTCGAGGCCCTGCGCGATTCCGGAAACAGGCCCGAGTGGATGATCCTGAAGAATCTGCCGGTGCTGCCCCCGGATCTGCGCCCCCTGGTTCCGCTTGACGGTGGCCGTTTCGCCACCTCCGATCTGAATGACCTGTACCGTCGCGTAATCAACAGGAACAACCGCCTGAAGAAGCTGATGGAGCTGAACGCCCCGGAAATCATCATCCGGAACGAGAAGCGCATGCTTCAGGAGGCGGTTGACGCCCTGTTAGACAACGGTCGTCGCGGCAAGGTCATCACCGGCACCAACCGGCGCCCGCTGAAGTCCCTTTCGGACATGCTGAAGGGAAAGCAGGGTCGCTTCCGTCAGAATCTGCTGGGTAAGCGCGTTGACTATTCCGGTCGTTCGGTTATTACCGTCGGTCCGGAACTGAAGCTGCACCAGTGCGGCCTGCCCAAGAAGATGGCCCTGGAACTGTTCAAGCCGTTCATCTTCAACAAGCTGGAAGAGCGCGGATACGCACAGACGATCAAGACCGCCAAGAAGATGGTCGAGGAAGAAAACCCCGTCGTCTGGGACATCCTCGAGGAAGTCTCCAGGGAACACCCGGTTCTGCTCAACCGCGCCCCGACGCTGCACCGCCTGGGCATGCAGGCGTTCGAGCCGGTTCTGGTCGAAGGCAAGGCAATTCAGCTTCACCCGCTGGTCTGCGCGGCCTACAACGCCGACTTCGACGGCGACCAGATGGCGGTCCACCTCCCGCTTTCGCTGGAATCCCAGATGGAAGCGCGCGTCCTGATGATGTCTTCGAACAACATCCTGAAGCCGGCGGACGGCCGTTCGGTCATCACGCCCTCGCAGGATATCGTCCTTGGCATGTACTACACCACCCGGGAACGTCCCGGCGCCCGCGGCGAGGGTCGGCGCTTCAGCAGTCCCGAGGAAGTGCGCGTGGCCTATGACGCGAACGACATCGACATCCAGGCGAAGATCAAGGTCCGCATCGACGGCAAGCTGCTCGACACGACCGTTGGTCGTACCCTGCTGCGCGAGATCGTCCCGACGTCGATTCCGTTCAACCTTTACAACCGCGTCATGGACAAGAAGGCGCTGTCGAACCTGATCGACGAAACCTACCGCAACTGCGGATCGAAGGACACCGTCATCCTGGCCGACCAGATCAGGACCTGGGGATACACCCAGGCGACCCGCGCCGGCATTTCGATCGGTGCCGACGACATGGTCATCCCGGCTGAAAAGGACGACATCATTAACAAGGCCAGGGCCAAGATTTCCGACATCGAGAACCAGTACCAGGAAGGTTCGATCACCGACGGCGAGAAGACGAACAAGGTCATCGACTGCTGGTCCGGCGCGGCCGACGAAGTCGCGAAGAAGATGATGGACGGTATCGCCAACGACTACGTCGAGATCAACGGCGAAGTGAAGAAGGTTCCGTCGATGAACCCGATCTTCATCATGGCCGATTCCGGCGCCAGAGGTTCGGCAATGCAGATGCGCCAGCTCGCCGGCATGCGCGGCCTGATGGCCAAGCCGTCCGGCGAAATCATGGAAACGCCGATTATCGCGAACTTCCGTGAAGGCCTGTCCGTTCTCGAGTATTTCATTTCCACGCACGGCGCCCGCAAGGGTTTGGCCGACACCGCGCTCAAGACCGCGAACGCCGGTTACCTGACCCGTCGTCTGGTTGACGTCGCCCAGGATCTGGTCGTTTCGGAATACGATTGCGGCACGCTCGACTCGGTCGAGGTCTCCGCGCTGGTTCACGGTGGCGAAATCCGCGAACCGCTGTACGACCGTATCATCGGCCGCGTCGCCATCGACGATATCGTCGATCCGTACAACCCGGATCACGTCCTGGTAAAAGCAAACCAGGAAATCCAGGAAGAGGAAGCCAAGGAAATAATCGACGCAGGTATCGAGAAGGTTAAGGTCCGGTCGGTTCTTACCTGCCGTACCAAGGTCGGTTGCTGCGTTCTGTGCTACGGTCGCGATCTGGCCCGTGGCCGCCTGGTCAACATCGGTGAGGCGGTCGGCATCATGGCCGCCCAGTCGATCGGCGAGCCCGGCACTCAGCTTACGATGCGTACCTTCCATATCGGTGGTACCGCCCGCGTTTCCGAGCAGAGTTCGCTTGAATCGCGCAAGCCGGGTACGGTCAAGTTCAACGACCTTACGGTGGCCGAGCGCAGGAACGGCGAACTGGTGGTCATGAACCGCAACGGCGAAATCGCCATCATGGACGAACAGGGCCGCGAGCGCGAGAAGTACCCGGTTCCTTACGGGTCAGTGCTTCGAGTCAAGGACGCCCAGGCGGTTGACGGCGGCGCCACGCTGGCGTCGTGGGATCCCTGGTCGAACCCGATACTGACCGAAGTTGACGGTATCGTTCGCTTCGAGGACATCATTGATGGCGTCACGGTCAAGGAATTGACCGACGAAGTCACCGGTATGTCCCGCAAGGTCATCATCGAGTCCAAGGAAGGCGACAAGCGCCCCTGCATCATGATCAAGGATCGCAAGGGCAAGACGCGCGTCATTCCGGGAAAGAGCTTCGATGCCAGCTACCTGCTTCCGGTCGGCGCCAACATCACCGTGTCGGAAGGCGACGAGATCTTCCCCGGCGACGTCATCGCCCGTGTCCCGAAGGAAACCACCAAGATGAAGGACATCACCGGTGGTCTGCCCCGCGTCGCCGAACTGTTCGAGGCGCGCAAGCCCAAGGAACACGCGATCATCTCCGAAATCGACGGCGTCGTGTCGTTCGGCAAAGCCACGAAGGGCAAGCGCAAGATCGTCATCACCCCGGAAGTCGGTGAGAAGATCGAGTACCTTATCCCGAAGGGAAAGTACGTCAGCCTTCGCGAAGGCGACGTCGTCAGGGCCGGCGATCCGTTGATGGACGGAGCTTCGAACCCGCACGACATCCTGCGCGTCCTTTCCATCAAGGAACTGGCGCGCTACCTGGTCGACGAAGTCCAGGAAGTCTATCGCCTGCAGTCCGTCCGCATCCACGATAAACACATCGAGGTCATCGTTCGACAGATGCTTCGGTGGGTAAAGATCACGGAAGCCGGCGATTCCCGGTTCCTGGTGGACGAGCATGTTGACCGGTGGGCATTCGAAGAGGAAAACAACCGTCTTTACGTCGAGGACAAGGCCCCGGCGGTCGGCGAGCCGATCCTGCTTGGTATCACCAAGGCTTCGCTGCACGTCGAGTCATTCCTGTCGTCGGCGTCCTTCCAGGAAACCACCCGTGTCCTCACCGAGGCGGCCATCTGTGGGAAGGAAGACAGACTTCGCGGCCTTAAGGAAAACATCATCATGGGTCGTCTCATCCCGGCGGGCACCGGATACCCGGCACTTGTCAACAAGGTCGAAATCCAGATGCTCGACGCTCCGGCCGTCCAGGAATAATCAATCCAACATAACCAGCCCGATGGTGCCCCGATGAACGGGGAACGTCATCGGCTCATCGTCGGCAGGCTTGCCGTCCTCGCCGCCGCATGCGTGCTTGCGGCATTGCTCAGGCTGGCGGGCAGCGGGTTCGATTCGTCCAGCCGAATCACAGGGGACACCGTGATCGAGACGGTCCGCCGGGATGGCGCCAGCAGCTTCATTCTTCTGGAAGGACCGGCGACCGTATGCGGGGTGCTTGACCAGGCCGGCATAAGAACGCGGTGTCGAAGCGATCGGCAGTTGAAATCCGGGGACGCCATATTCGAGGTCGGGCTTGATTCCTGGCGGGTCGGCATCATGGATGGCCGAAGCCTGATTCTCTTTGGACTGCCGATCCCGGTCAACAGGGCCGGTGCCGACGACCTGGTCGCCATCGACGGCATCGGTCCGGCCAGGGCCGCGGCAATCGTAACCGATCGCAATGTCCGGGGTCCCTTTCTGTGTCCGGGCGACCTGTCCAGAATCAAAGGCATCGGGCAGGCCACGGCGGCAAGGATATCGGCATGGATGTCATTTGAAGTCGATTGACGACCGGCGTCTGAGATCCCTCGACCCCATCTGCGCCATGGCGATCGCCGAATCGATCCCGAACAGCTCACACTTGCCGTCACGGACGACGAAGACGCCTTTTGACAGAACGTGCCTGACGTTTTCGCGGCCCATCGAATACACGATTGCCGGCACCGGATCATCGAAGGGTGTCGAATGAGCAAGATGAGGATTAAGAATCAGGATGTCCGCGCGTTTTCCCGGTTCAATCGAACCGGTTTCATGCTGAAGGCCGAGCGCAGCCGCTCCGTTGATGGTCGCCATGCGCAGGATCTGCCAGGCCGGCATGCAGTCCGGCCCATGTTCCGGCTTCTGGATGAGAGACGCAATCCTCATTTCATTGAACATGTCCAGGTTGTTGTTGGCCGGTGCGCCGTCGGCCCCAATCGATACCGGAATTCCGGCTTCAAGCATCCGTGGAATCGGCGCGATCCCTGAACCCAGCTTCAGGTTGGTCGACGGGCAATGCATAACCTTCGTTCCGGTGCGTGCAATCAGCTCGATTTCGTCGTTATCGACCTTGACGCAATGAGCCAGCCGAAGCGCCGGGCCAAGCATCCCGAGCTTTTCATAAAGGCGGATCGGCCTGGCGCCGAATCTGGCGACCGTCAGTTCGTTCTCCTGTTCGTTTTCGGAAGCGTGCGTGTGGATTGCCATTCGCGTCTGTCCGGCCGCCTCCCGCACCATTTCCAGCAGCCGCATCGAACTCGAAACGGCGAAACGCGGGTTGATCGAGCACCCCACGATATCGGGCAGGCCTGTGATTTCACGTTGCGTGGCGATTGCATCCGCAATCGAAGCGGAAGCATCCTGCCGGAGCTGTGGCGGCCCGTCGTGCAGATCCATCAGTATCCGTCCGGTCACCGCCCGCAATCCGGTGCCGGAAACCGCCCGGGCAATGTCGGGCACCAGGCCGGCAAGTCCGAAATCGTTCACCAGCAGCGTCCCGGAAAGCAGGAGTTCCGCGGCGGAAAGAAGAACCGATGAACGGACTGTCGATGCTGTCATGGCCGCTTCAAGAGGGAGCGTCCTTTCCTTAAGCCACTGAATCAGGCTCATGTCGTCCGCCATGTTCCGCCACAGCGTCTGGCAAAGGTGAACATGTGTCTGGACGAATGGGGGCATGGCCAGCATGCCTTCCATGTCAAGGACGGTGTCTTCCGGATCAGCCGGCAGCGACGGGCCGACGGCTTGGATCATTCCGTCCATGATTGCGATGTCGCCGGACAGAACCTGGTTCGTCCCGTTGACGGTGACGATTGTCAGCCCCTTCAGGAGCTGCCGGGCGCGGTCATTGTGCGCCATCATGCTCTCCCTTCCAGCTTGTCGGCACCAAAGGCAAAAGGAAGCAACTCACTCACGGAATATTCGACGCGGTCGTCGCCTCGGCCGACGCAGACGACGCGCACATCAGGGCCGAATTCGGCGATTGCCTGCCTGCACATTCCGCAAGGAGTGACGGGATCCTTGTGATCGGCACATACCATCACGGCGACGATCCGCCTTTCGCCGGCCGAGATCGCGGCCCCGATTGCGTTTCGCTCGGCACACGTGGTGACCGGATAGGACGCGTTTTCGACGTTGCAACCCGGATAAATGCGTCCCGATGCCCCAAGCACGGCGGCACCAACCCGGAAACCCGAGTACGGCGCCCATGCGTTTTCCCTGGCCTGACGGGCAGCTTCAAGCATGGCGTCTTCATCGCGTTGCAGCATGATTCACCTTTTACCGGGGAGCCTGAAGCGACTCGATTACGGCCTTGAAAAGGTCGCCAAGCCTGGCGGCCGATGCCGCCCCGACGGCCTTCACTTCCTCGTGGGAAAGGCGTCCATTGGTCATTCCCGCAGCCATGTTCGTGATGAGCGAGACACCCCCGACATCCATCCCGGCATGCCTGGCGGCAACGGCCTCGGGCACGGTGGACATGCCGACGGCGTCGGCCCCGAGGACGCGGGCCATCCGTACCTCGGCCGGCGTCTCGTATGCCGGCCCGCTGTTGGCAAGATAAATTCCCTGCCTGAGGTCGATCCCAAGCGCCTCGGCCTGGCGCGTGAAAGATTCGCGAATCGATGGTGTCCACGTATCGGTCATGTCCGGGAATCTCGGGCCCAGGTTCCCCGGGTTGGGACCGCGAAGAGGGCTGTCCCCCATCATGTTGATGTGATCCGTAATCAGCATCAGATCCCCGGTTCTGAAATCCGGGTTCACGCCACCGGCCGCATTCGAAAGCAGCAGAGTCCGCGTGCCCAGCAGGGCCATCATCCGCACCGCGCGGCAGACGGCCTCGAAGGAATGGCCTTCATAGTAATGGATGCGTCCTGCCAGGACGGCGACCTTCCGCGTTCCGATTGAACCGATGACCAGCTTCCCGCTGTGACCCTGGATCCCCGGGGCCGGAAGGCCGATGTCGCGGTAAGGAACCTCGAAATCGGCGTCAACGCGTTCCTCGAATCCGCCAAGTCCGGATCCGAGCACCACGGCGATAGACGGAACTTCGTCAATTGACTGCCATTCGGTCAGTCCCAGAAGTCGCTTGACCGCCCAGAGCGTGTCGGCCAGCGGTGCTGCCGACATGGAGAATTCAGATGCCCCGAGACGCTCCAGGGCATTTGCAACAATTGGATTCTTCGTTGTCATCTGTGTCCTTCCCGAGTTGCAGGGGTTACTTTACAAACCCTGGCCATTCTAACCCGGATCGGAACCGCGGGCACAAAATGGCGAAGCAGGTGCTTGAAATCATGGTATCCTTCGCACCGCCCGCCGCAGGGCTTTCCTTGTCACGGGACGCTTTCCGGCGGCGTTCGACAACGACGGTTGACGACATGATTTACAGACACATCCTGCGCCCGATATTGTTCAAGTTCAACGGTGAAACCGCACATCACCTGGCGATGATCGGTCTTGGCATTGCATCCGTCGTTCCCGGCTGCCCGCGCATCATGAGATCCCTGATGGCCCCGCGCAGCGCGGTTCCGGTCAAGGCCTGCGGCGTCACGTTCCCGAACCGGCTGGGCGTGGCGGCCGGCTGGGTGAAGAACGGCGACGCACTTCCGGCGGTCTGGGGGCTCGGCTTCGGCTTTGTCGAGGTCGGGACGGTGACCGCCGGTGCCTGGGGGGGCAATCCCAAGCCACGCGTGCACCGCCTGGTGCGCGACGAAGGAATGATTAACAGGATGGGGCTGCCCTCACAGGGCTGGGAACCTGTCCGACACAGGCTGGAAGGAAGGCGTCCGTCCATGCCGGTAATAGTCAACGTCGGCAAGACGGCATCTCCCGATATTCACGGTGACGCGGCGGTCGCCGACATCGTGACGACGGTTCGCGGCATGGCTCCGGTCGCCGACATGCTCGTGCTGAACCTTTCATGTCCGAACGTAACCGACGGGCGGAATTTCGAAAACGACGCCGACGCGCTGACCGGGCTGCTGACGGCGGTCAGAGCAGCCCTTGCCGGGGCGAAGGTTCCGCTTCTGGTCAAGCTTTCCCCCGACATGGCGGCCCCCGATCTGCAACGTATCGTTGACGTGTCGATGGCCTGCGGTGTTGACGGGTTCGTTGCCTCGAACACTACGAAGTCGCGTGACGGGCTGGTTCAGTCGGAACTTGCGGCCGGGCTCGCCGGCGGACTCTCTGGAAGGCCCCTTCGGGACAGGGCCGTGGCCACGGTCTCGGCGGTTCGGAACCGGGTTGGCCCGGCCCCCCTCATAATCGGGTGCGGCGGCATTTTCGACGGGCGTGACGCGGACATGTTCATGGACGCCGGCGCCAACCTGCTGGAAGGCTTCACCGGATTCATCTTCCAGGGGCCGCTTTACTGCCGACAGGTGATTGACACCATGCGGGCCGGCTGACGGAGATGTCCTTCACCTGATCAATGCTATTGCGCCGAGCCTTCGTTCCAGAGTGAATTGAAGTAAGTGGTCGCCGCGTCGGAAACCTGTCTGACGCCGGTCACTATGGCGCCGGCCTCGTGATTGTTCCTCAGCCCGCTGTTGTTCCAGTTTCCGGAATACACGACGACCGCGTCGTCGATCACCAGCAGCTTCGTGTGCGTGACGACGCGATCGGTTTCGCCCGAAGGCTCGTCGAACCTGACATCGACTCCGGCATCCCGGAGAATGTCGGCCGATTCCAGATTGTCTTCAGTCACGTAGTAGGCCCAGCTTTCGTTGCACCTTTCCAGCACGACGCGGACGTCAACCCCCCGCCGGGCGGCGTCGCCGAGCTTGTCGGTCAAGCGGGAGGCCGCCGCCGAATCCTGGTTGAGATCGTACATGGCAAGAAGGACTCGGGTGCCGGCGGAATCGATCAGCGGGGATACTTCGTCCTCGTACTCGTCGTCCCCGATTGGCAGAACGCCGTTCGACCAGTCCGCGTACATCGAAGCCTGACTGCCGGGATCGTTAAAAAGGCTGTCGAAGTATCGGGCAAATTCCCCGACCGCAGCCGGATCCGAAATCCACAGGTTTGCTTCATTGTTGTGGTAAAGCGCTGACTTCGACAGGTTGGTGGAACCGACGAGCACCTGAGCGTCGTCAACGACAATCAGCTTCACGTGTGTCGTTCCGGACCAGTCGTCAACCTTCGCGTCGATATTCCGGCTGGCGGAGTTCAGATCGTTCACCCTGGCGGCCGAAGAATCCACGTCGTCGTCAAGAAGCACCCTGACTTTGACCCCGCGGGCCGCGGCTGCCTTAATCGAATCCGCGATGCTGATGTCGTCGGGCGAGTACATCAGGAACTGGAGGTGGGCCAGGTCGATGCTGTTCCTGGCCCCGCCGATCAAAGCCTTCGCCCTGGTTTCCCAGTTGTTGAGGCTGCCAGACCCCAGATCGGCCACGAACACTGCCGGAGGATCGTCGGTTCCAGTGTCAACGCCACCCTGGTCGGTCGGCGTGTTCGAATCAGTCCCTTCGCCCTGGTCGCGGGATGCGTCATCCTGGCCCCCGTGTTCGTCCCTGACGGCGTCCCGGGAGGAGCCGCCGTCATCGCCAGGATCCGCATCCCCGTCGCTCACGTTGTCCTGGGTCATTCCGTCGTCAGTCACTCCGGTATCCCGTGACCCGTCGTCCCGGGTTCCGGCATCCGGAGTGCCGCCGAAGTCGTAAAAAGCGTTATGGTCGTGGCCGCCAATGAAAGACGGCCCGCCACCGCAGCCGGCAATTGCAATCGCGAAAAGCGCCGCGACCGCCAGAGTCATCTGACCGGTTCGAATTCGTCCCATCCGAACTCCTGTACGTATGCCTTCCATACACCCCTGCATTGCGGATCATGCCGACACAGGGCGCATTCGGGTCGCTTGGTCTTGACCCAGGATTCCTGGTAGGTTCTCGTGACCCGGTTGATTACGCGGCTCGACCCGTCCATTGCGTTTCGAACGAACAATTCCGGACTTTCGTCGATGGAATCATTTCGGTGGACCCCGGCCAGGGCAGCCTTCCTTTCGAATTCACCGTCCGCCTCGAAGTGGAAGTACCGTTCGACGTATCCTCGAATGGAATCCGGAAGACCGACGGTAGCGCAGTACGGAATATCGACCAGCGCCATCCTGCCGGCCACCCTGGTGTCGATTTCATCAATGATTCCAGCAAAGTACGCGGCGACGTCACGGTACCTCGGCATCAGCCTGGCCATGTGCTTCCGACCCCCGCCGTCCGGCATCATGACGTTCATGGCGTGAGCGTCGATGTCGAAGTCGGCCATCAGGTCACAGAAGGCCCGCATGCTGGAAAGATTCCTCGTGGTGACGACGGTGCTTGTCTGGAGCTTCAGGGGAAAAGCGGCCTTCAGGGTCGAAAGGTTGCGAAGTCCCGCCAGAGTCTGTTCGAAGCTCCCCTTTGTCCTGGTGAGAGCGTCGTGGGTCTTCGCGTCCGGGCCGTGGATTGACACGATGATGTTGTTCAGGCCGGCCTTCAGAAGGCTTACCGCGTAAGGCGCGTACGAGAAGAGCCTGCCGTTGGAGATGACGCCGATTACCCGATAACCGGCCCTGGCCGCGGCTGCAATATATTCAGGAAGGTCTCGGTTGGTTGTCGGCTCACCGCTGGTGAAAAGGATTTCGTTCCTGTCGGCGTTTGCGGCGATGACGTCGAGAACGTCCGCCTTTGACCAGGCCTCGACGGCATCCCTTCGTGCCTGGCGGTCGTCTTCCATGCAGAATATGCAGTTGTTATTGCAGATCGCGCCGATGCAGATGTGCACCCGCTGGCCCACGTCGTCGGCTTCCTGCCGTAATATCCCGACGCCTTCGTGTTCCCGTTCGCGATTCATGGCTTCAACTTCCCGTCCCGCCGGTGTTCCAGCGGTGCCTTCGGCGGGGAAGCCGCCTTCCCGGTCGTCGTTGGCGGAGGCTGGCCAGGTTTATCGCCCCGCGCGTTGCCGGGGCTGTTCCTTTCGAGCCACAGCATGAACTTCGCGCCCTTTCGTCTCATTTCACGGCCCTTGAAAGGCATGTCGTCGATCAGGTTGCGCTCCTCGAAAGGGTCTTCCAGATACTGGTACAGATGTTCCACCGACGTCTCGAATTCCTTGAACCAGTTGTATTCCCTGGTTCTTACCCCGATCATGATATCCGGATTCAGGTCGTGGTAAATGTTCTCGGGCAGGTAGAACATCGAATAGATCGTTCGATCGGGATCGTCTTTTCCTTCCACAAGTTGAGGCACCAGGCTGGTTCCGGCCAGCTTGTGGCGACCTTTGATGCCTTCGATATTCAGCAGGGTCGGCAGGATGTCCAGCGCGGAAACCGGACCGTCAAAAACACCGGGCTTGACGAACGGAGCCCTTATCAGCAGCGGGATGTGGAGGATGGAGGAATGCAGGTCGTGGCCGTGATGCTTTGTCGCGTGATTTGCGTCGAACGATTCCCCGTGATCGGCTGAAATGATGATGACAGTCCTTTCAGGTTCGAACCGGCTGTCGATTTCCTTTATCACCTTTTCGATCTGGGAATCGACGAATGCAAGTTCGGCATCGTACAGGTCAGGCCGGGCCGCGCCGAAATCGGCACCGCCCCTGACCCTGGTGTACGGCGAATGCGGGTCGTAGTAGTGCGCCCACATGAAGACGGGTCGAACCTTGTCCTTCGATGCCTTCTCCATCCCGGCAATGAATGCCTCGGTCACCTTGTCTCCGGTGTGGTTCTGGCGGTCGCGACGATCAAAGGCGACCGCCGACTTGTCCACCGTGTCGAAACCCTGTGTCATCCCCTTCCAGTTCGAAAAGTATGAAGTGGGAAGAAAGGCATACGTCCTGAACCCCGCCCGCTTCAGGAACTCGGCCATCGTCGTGTTGCCCTGGCGGATTTCAAGAGGGACCCTGAAGCCGGTGGCCCGATCTACCTGAGGCCCGTATTTCGACGTCATCATTTCCGGGATGGCCAGCCTGGTGCTTGGGCCGGCGGACCAGGCGCTTCGGAACCATGCGGCGGTCGAGGCAAACTCCTGAAGGAAGGGCGTTGTCGGGCGGTCGTAACCGTAAAGCGACATCCTGGCCGGCGCGGCCGCGTCTATTGTGATAAGGAAAATGTTGTACTTTCGTCCCCTGATTGCCGGCGGCACTTCAAAATCCCACCTGCCCCAGAAGGTGTCCCGCTCCTCGTCGAAGGTCAGGTCTTCGCCGTCGCAGTCTTCGTCCCTTCCGTTGTTCGGCCGTTCCGGAACGCCGGGTCCGATGTTGGGATCCAGCGGGGCACAGTCACCGTCGGCCATCAGCCCCATGAAGCCGTCGCGATCGAAGTCGAGCAGCAGCCGGGCGGCCCTGTAGGAATGTGGCGCGATGACGGCGTCGGACATGATTGAACGCTTCACTTCGTGGTTGATTCCGGTGCCGGTAAGGCATACGCCGATGGCCGAGGTGACGGTGACCGGAATCCCGATGAAAACCGCAATCAGCGCGGCACGCGGAATGCGTTCGAACCTGGCCGCGATCCCCGTCGCGACGGAAACGCCGACGTAAGTCATCCCGATCGCGATCAGTGGAATCGGCAGAGCCTTGAAAATGTCGATCAGCCTGTCCCGGAAAAGAATCGCCGGAACCGTGGCCACGAGACAGAAAAGGACGATCATGCCCGCCGGCGAGACCAGAATTGCAGCCGGGCCGGCCTTTCCGGGGGGTGGAAGCCTGAGGCAGGCCGCCCCGATACGGCCCTGGATGCCGATCAGCACCACGCCGGCCACCAGTGCGGTTCCGGCCGTGGCGACCGCCGCGAAGCCCCCCGTCCGCATGGATTCAAAGAACGAGATGGACGCAAGAGTCACGGCAACCATGAACACGCCGGCAAGAATCGCGGCCGAAAGCATCGACAGCGCCTTGCATTTCCTGGCTCCGGGATCCTCGGGATAAAGCATCCTCCCGATGCGGCGGGGCAGCCCGGGCATATCCCCTGGATCCTGAATCAGCGACATCGAGAGAAGCGCCATGATTGGAGCGGCCAGAACAAGGATGAAGCCCGTCAGCGCATAGACGCTTGAAAGCACGGGCAATCTGGAGCCGGTCGATGTAACGGCGGCCAGCACGCCATCCACGAGCCCGGCCGCCGCCGCGCCCGTCAGCCATTGGAAAAGATAGGCCCTGTATCTGTTGGGGAATCCGTTCATCGCTCGCGATTATAGGCGTTAACCCGTGGATTTGCATCCGTCAAGCTGTCCGCAGGCCGCCCCGATGTCCTGTCCGCGACTGATCCTGACCGTAACGGTGTGATGCTTCCTTTCCAGGATTTCCCTGAAGGCCTCGATCGTTGCGTCATCCGGGCGCTCGAAGTGGCAGCCGGGCCAGGGATTGAACGGGATCAAGTTGATTTTGCTCGGGAATCTGGCGGCCATCGCCGACAGCCTTCTGGCGTCCGCCGGGCTGTCCCCCACACCCTTTATCAACGAGTATTCGATTGTGAAAACATGGCCATGCGCCAGGCGGATACCTGCCAGTCCGGATACGATTTCATCGATGCCGAATCGTCTTCCCTGTGGCACGACCCGGTTCCGGGCCTCGTCCGTTGTCGCGCAAAGCGAAATGGCGATGCTGGCGCCCGTGTTTTCGTTCACGAACGCGGCAACCCGGTCGATCAGCCCAACGGTCGAAATGGTCGTTCGCCTGGGGGCAACCTTCAGTCCTTCCCGGTGCGTGGCCAGCCTGACCGCGCGCAGAACGTTGTCATAGTTGTCCAGTGGCTCGCCCATTCCCATGAAGACGACGTTTGAAACCCGTGAAGGAGGCACAAGCAGTGTCGCCGCGGCATGAATCTGTCCCACGATTTCCGCCGCGGACAGGTTGCGCTTGAATCCGAGCGTGGCCGTCATGCAGAAGGCGCAGTTCATCCGGCATCCCACCTGGCTGGAAATGCACAGGGTGTTCCGCTCCAGGCCAGGCATCAGCACCGCCGAATAGCTGAAGCCTTCATCCGTCAGGAATATCAGCTTCTTCGATCCGTCAACAGATTCCTGTATCTGGACCGGATCGCGTCGGAACACGGAACACGTTTCCTTCAGTCTCGTTCGCATGGCCAGCGAAAGGTTGGTCATGCCATCGAAATCCCTGACCTTTGCGTCGTGTATCCACGAAAACACCTGCCGGGCGCGATAGGGCTGTTCGTCCACGAAAGCAGGCAACCCGCCGATCTCTTCCGGAAGAAGGTCAATAAGTTCGATCCTGGGCGACTCGTTCGAATTCACGGTCAACCTCCCGATCAGGTCGTCGTCTCAGATCCCTGGAACGTGGACCGTGACCCTTGCGCGGCAGTCGCGTCCCTCGAGGACATCGACTTCCACCGCGGTGAATCCGGCCGCGCGCGCGCGCATCGACTCCGCCATCTTGCGGGCAATGTGGGCGGCAATCAGTTCGGTGGTTGAATTTGCCGTGTCGTCAAGCGTGAAACAGTCTTCCTGCGGAAGGACGATTAATCTGCCGTCCCCCTCGATTCTCACGGAGCCTTCCGCCACGGTCATGCATCCGGTTGCAGGCCTCGAGGCCAGCAGGACTCTGTGTTCCATGGGCGCGATTGCCTCGCGGGCCAGCAGGTGCAGCGTTTCCCGGGCGCCGGGCGCTGGGGATGAAGAAATGCCCGTGACGGTGACCAGATAGTCGTGTCCGTGGATCGGCTCCCTTCCGGAGGGCGGAAAGAAAAGCAGGTGCGCGGCGGAAAAAACGATCTCGGTTGCCGTGATCCTGAAGTCGCCGGAATGCTCGGCGGCCGTCCGGCCGGTTGGGCGGTAGGTGCACCTTGAGTAAGGGCTTTCATGAACCGTGATTGCCGACACACCTGGAATGCTGCGGCTGATCAGGTCGTAAAGGTACCTGGAAATGTTTTCGGAAGTCGGGTTCGCAAGTCCCTCGATGTCGTTAAGCACCTTGTGATCAAGGCTCGAAATGATCCGGCCGGCTTCCCGCGCAAGATCGCCGAAGTCCATCACCCATCCGAGTTCGGGATCGACCTCGCCGAAGATTGCCACCTCAATCTTGAACAGGTGTCCGTGAAGCCTGGAGCATTTGTGATCCTGCCCGACTTCCGGAAGCCGATGCGCCGCTTCAAAACTGAATTCCTTAACGATTTCTGCTTTCAAGTCAAATCCCCGGGGTTTCGGTCGGAATCCGGTTTCGCGTTCCCGGAACGGAAAGGGGATTCTCCACATAAACGGTTAAAAGTCAAAGAGATAACGGTTTCCATGTGATACGTCTGGGGAAACATGTCCACAAGCGTGATCTCGTCGATGCCGTATCCCGCCAGAAGGAATGGTCCCAGATCCCTTGCCAGCGCCGAAGGTTCGCATGAACACAGAACAACCCTGTCCGCCTTGAGTCCGGCGACAGCCGCCGCCTGCCTTCCAAGCCCCGATCTCGGCGGATCCGCAAGAATCGCCTGGGGTCGGCCGAACCCAGCCACCATACGGGACAGGACGTCTTCGATATCGCCGGACTCGTGATCGACATGAAGCCCCCGCGATTCGAATCCGTCCGCCGCGGCCCGAACGGCAGCCGCGTTGATGTCCGTCGCCACGACACTGGCGCCACGCATGGCGAGTCCGAGCGTGAAATTTCCGGAACCGGCGAAAAGCTCCAGAACCTTCATTCCCTGGATGCCGTCCCCGAGGGCCCCGATAACGGTTTCGACCAGTGTCGGGTTCATCTCGATGTGGGACTGCGTGAATCCCCGGGGGTCAACATCGATGTACTCGACCTGTCCTGGAAGGCCGGCCGTCGGCCATCGCACCGAACCGGCCCCGATCTTCCGCCAGCCGGGCCGGCCACCCCGGAAAAGTACCCCCGAGACTCCGGGCAGGCCGGCGATTGCCTCGCAAAGGGCGGTCGGATCCCCCGATTCCTGGTTGACCACGACCACGACCTTGCCGTCGGCGCCGCAGACCGGCTCGATGGTCGCATCGCCGGCACCCCCGCCATTCCTGACGAGTTGCCTTATCGGTTCAAGAAGCCGCGCAACCGGTTCGACCGCCACCGGGCATTGCCCTGGCCGGACAATCCGGTGCGAACCGGCCTGGAAGAAGCCGGCATCCCTTGTGCCCCTGCCGCCCCCCGCATGCATCAGGACACGGCATCGGCAGGAGCGATCACTCCCGGCCAGGTACCGTACGGGCCCCGGCTCGATTCGCGCAATCCTTTCAAGTACGTCCCGGAGCACGGTGGTCTTCCACTGCCGTTCGGCCTGTGCGTCGATATGCTGCAGATGACAGCCGCCGCACATGCCGTAGACGGGACAGAACGGCTCCACTCGACCAGGTCCCGGTTGCGCGATTGACACCAGGCGTCCGGCAATCCAGCTTCCATGATCCTTTTCCGGAACGGCCATGACGGTATCGCCAACCGCGGAAAAGGGAATCATCCAGACCTTGCCGTCAAGACGTCCTACGCCCTGTCCCAGGTGGGCCGGGCCGTCGATCCGAAGTACGGTTGCCGCCTGATTCCGAGCGTCTCCGGAGCGTTCGGGTGCGTTGCTTCCGGTCGAATATCGTTTATGGGGCCTGTTGGGCATCACTTTGCCAGGAACTCCGCGCCAAGGCTGTAGGTCGGCTTGATATCCACGGGGACATCGCCCAGCCTGTCGAGCGCCCTTTTCACTTCGGGCCTGACGTTGACGTATTTGTCCATCATGGCGCGTGCCGATAGCAGATCGCCGACGGCTTCGATTTCAAGGACTTCCGCGGCAAGCTCCCTTACCGCTCCGGGGAATCGATCCCTGTCGAGCCCGAACCGGCCGGTCGCCTGGTCGAAGGTGATTGCGCCCTTGTCCATCAGGTAGTTCAACTGCATGACGTTGGCCCCGCCGTGCGCTTCACCTATCCCGAACCGGATAGACCTGAAAATTCCGGCCAGGTAGGACGCCTCGGTTTTATCCATGAAGGGTCGGTCAAAGATCCCTTTGGATGCCATGTAGAGCGTGTTATGGACGCTCAGGATGTCGGCCTTGCACTCCTCGATTATCGAGTAGGTGTCCTTCAACGCCAGGTTGACCGTCGTCTTCGATCCGTCCGGCATGCTGATGACTCCCGGCCCGAGTCCGTGGGATACCTCGTGCATCAGGATGAAATTGAAGTATGCGTCGAAGTCAATCAGGTCGAGCAGCGCCGGATCCAGAACAGCCCTGGAAATCGGAATCAGGGCCTTGTCGAACTTTGCCCTGGTAACGTTCCTGAGCATCACCTTCTTGGAACCCTTCAGGCTTCGAACCCTTTCGTCATTGGGAAGATTGAACGCCGCGGTCTGAACCCCGGCCTTGGTGTCGCCTGCGGTATAGACAACGTTTACCACCTTGATCGGTGACATCTTTCCGCGCGAGAAATTCTTGTGGTGGTCCGCCACCGGCAGGTTTGACTCGAGTTCGTCAAGCATCCCGGCAACCATGGAAAGCTTCCTGCTTTCAGCCTCGTCAACGACCGTGACAAATGCCTCGAACGCGGCCTTCAGCCCCAGAAGCGAGTCCTCGTAAACCTCGTACGGCCCGATGACGACCTCGATTCCAGACGCGCCTTCGCCGCTTGACTGGCCAAGATCCATCCAGTCCATGTCGCTTTGAAGATAGTCGTTCGTTTCGAATGCGTCGGCCCTGCCGTTCAGGTAACGCGCAAGCACCTCGTCACCGGTCGCCTTCGCGGCGGCACGCAGGTGGGTCGCGGCTTCTGCCAGATCCGCGGCGTAGGCGACGCTGTACGGAACGGCCTTCAGCGAGCCGTCCTCCCGCACGATCACGGTCAGCCACGACTGGAACGCCGCGGCTTCGTCCGGATGTTTGGCGATGAAGGATTCGAATTCGGCGGCGGTCATGTCCGCGGGGTAGAATGTGACGCCTTCCGGCCTTGGCCTGTCACCGTGAAACGCTTTGAAATGATCCAGGCGATTCCACGGCCCGAAGTTGATGTCCATGAGCTGGACTGTCAGTCGCGACAGTTCGTCGCCCCTTGAAGCGAGGGCGTCCCTGATCGCCAGTCCGTCGCTGGAAGCCTGGTGCCAGAAAATGCGATCCATGATCGCCGCGGCCTTGACCAGGTGGGGGAGAACCTTCAAATCGCCCGGACGGATCTGTTCCCTGTTTACGGATATCTCGACATTGGCGAACTGGGACCGCATCTGGCGCAGCATATCCATCCTGCTTCCCTCCGAAGCGGGATCGAGCGGACCGCCGCCGGTCTTTTTCTGTGGCCCGGCGCAGGTCATCATCAGCGGAGCCGCACATGCCACGAGAATGATTGCAAAAGTCTTTTTCATCAAGTATCTCCAGGGCCACGGAGTGTCGTCGGAACAATCCTGCGAAGGCGCGCCGGGCCCATAAAACGGCGCAGGGCATATATTTTGCCACCCCGTGGCCAAAAAAAACACACAAACCGGACAACTTGCCCCTAAAATCCCCCTGTCCGCCGGCAGGTGGAAATCATTAAGACCCGGGAACCGGGTGATGCGGGGTACTGAAGGAATGCGTTGCGGCAAAAAGGGGCCTGGACGATTCGGACAGGCGCTGGTTTCATTTGTTCCACGTTTCGGCTGTCCCGAGGCCGTGATGGCAGCCGCCGTCCTTCTGCTGAACGTCATCTTCCTGTCGATCGTGACCGTCAAGAACGAGTTCGATCTGTCCGACCCGTTCGTTCTGTCCTCGTTTTCGGTCAAGGTTGTCTTCGACCTTGCGCTGATGTTCCTGATTGTCAACGCGCTTCGTGGCCTGTTGAAGTCGGCATGGCCATCGGCCGTGTTCATGGCCTTCTACCTGCTTCTTTCCCTGGCCAATATCTTTCTTTATCACTTCGGGAACACGATGCTCGAAAGGCATCACTTCGCGTTGATTACGCCGTACAGCGTGACGGCATACATACCCGGCTGGGGCTTCCTGGTAATCTTTGTCGGCGTCGCGGCTTCAATCCTGCTCTTCGGGCTCCTGTTTCGGCGCTTCAGGTCGGGCAGGGTCCTTCGCGAATCGGCATTTCTGCTTCTGGTGCTCTTCCTTCTTGTCGCTTACAACAGGCAGGGTTTCTTTTCCCGGACGGATGACGAAAAACTGGATCGGGTGATCATGGGCTTTCGCAACGCCCAGGTTCATTATGCATGTCGGAATCAGTTCCTGAGCCTGGTTAAGGACGTGACTTTCCCGGCGCTCGGTTCGCGCCTGAAGGCACTTGCGCCCCGCACCGAAAGCTTTGTTGACGACTATGACCTGACTTCGAGCCGGTTCAAGGTGATTTCGGAGCTTGATCCGCATCGGCGGGCGATTGACGCCTTCAACGTTCCGATCGGCCGCGGGGCCTTAAAATCAGCGGGGCTGAAGCCATTTTCACGCATCATACTGGTCGCGGCCGAGTCGATGTCGCTCGATGCCCTTCAGTGTTTCAACCCGCAAATCAAGGCCGAATACGCGACCCGGTTCTTCTGCCGGCCCGACATCGTCGCCGCCACGTTTTCCAACATATTCACGACGGGATCCCCGACGCTCCAGGGGCTTACCGTCATCTTCAACGGCCACCCGAATTTCATGATCCAGGAGCAGACGGGGCATCCGGGATCCTTCCCCAAGCTGCTTGCGGACAACGGATTCCGGTCCGTCTTCATCCGCAGCGCTTCCAAGTATTTCGCCAATGAAAACCTTGTCTTCAGGAACATGGGCTTCGGGACAATCATCGGGCGCGAGGATTTCTTCGAGGACGAGTCGCTGCGCAAGTACATTTACGGCTGGGGACTTGAAGACAGGATCCTGTACCGCAAGGCGCTGGAGTACATCGAACAGCATCGAGACGAAAAGCTGTTCGTGACGGTCTTCGGCACCGACACGCATCCCCCGTACGGCCAGATGCACTTCAAGCACCTGAAGTATCCCCCGAGGCCCGAACTTCGCGGATCGGTGCCCCCGGACACTTATGAATGGCTGCGTGCGGTTGACGCGATGGATCACGACATCGACCAGTTCATCAGGGATCTGGACGCGAAGGGCCTCTTCGACGAACGGACGCTGATAGTCGTCATGGCGGATCATTCGTGTCCGGTCAACAACGTCACGGCAAAGATTCCCGGTCATCCCAGAACCAACCTGGCGCGCATACCGGTCGTCTTTCTGTCCCGCCAGCCTCTTCCGGAGGCCGATTTCGCGACTCTTGGAAGCCAGGTCGATATCGCCCCGACCATATTTCACCTGGCCGGCCTTAACGGATCCGAAGGATGGTGGGGTGACAGCCTTTTTAATCCCGACCGCCGTTCATGGTCGATCGGTTTTGACAAGGGATTCGTCAGCATTTCGGACAACGGCAAGGAAGTCCTGATGAATGTTGACAAGCCGTCCGACGATTCGCAGAGGTCATTCCTGGATCTGTTCTATTCGGTGATGGCGCCGGATCGCGATTGACCTGCGCGTCAGGCGGCTCTCGCCAGCGTGATGCGAACAGTGGTTCCCTTTCCCTGGCCCGACTCGATTCGCACCTTTCCGCCCGATTCCGTCACGACCTGCTGCACGAAGGCCAGTCCCAGCCCGGTGCCGTTGCGCTTCGTCGTGGCAAACGGCTCGAATAGCCTGGCCATCTGTGAATCCGGAATTCCCTGGCCTGTGTCCGCAATGGTCAGTTCGATCCCATCGGCAACCGCCGACAGCCGGATCGATATGGTTCCGCCCTCCGGCATTGCCTCGACGGAGTTGCGCAGGATGTTGACGAGCGCCTGTCGAAGCTGACCTTCATCCGACAGGACTCTGGCCGTGTTGTCGAAAGCATCGATTGTCACGGCAACATTTCCTTCCCGCATTTCACGGGCCATGAAATCGCAGGTTTCCTTCACGACGGCGGTGACGTTGCATGGTCCGATTACCGCCTTCGGCATCCGGCCGAACTGCAGGTAGTCTTCGGTGATTTCGTTGAGCCTGTCGATTTCGCGCTGAACCGTGGCGATTACTTCCCGCCCGCGTCCTTCCCTGTGTTCCGGCGATTCCATGAAGTCGGCCAGAAGATCGATGTTCAGCGAAATCGAGTTGAGCGGATTCCTGATTTCGTGGGCGACGGCCGAGGCCATGCGACCGACGACGGCCAGCCTTTCCGTCCTGACCTCGCGTTCCCGCTCGACCGCCCCCGCCTCGCGCTGGGCCCTGAACGTTGACGCCAGGTGGTTGATAGCGTCGGCAGTCTCTTCCAGTTCCCGTGAAGCCCGTATCTTAACGTGGGAAAGATCCCCCGCCGCGAGCCTGCGCACCGCCAGCGTGATATCGCCGATGGGCCTTGTGGATCTTATGGCGGCAATCAGAAACACAATCGAAAGTATCAAGGATCCGATCGAGACCGCCAGAATCGAAGTCCAGAGTGTCGATCGCCGCGAAACAAGTTCGTGTCTGGCATCCGTGGTCACCTGGGCCGTATGGCGCGAGGCGTTCCGAACCGATGTTCTTATGGCCTGCAGCCGCGCGGCAAGCTCAAGAGCCACGATTCTGGCCTTCGGGGGATCCTGCATCGCCCCCGTCAACTTGATCCGCAGGCCGTCGATCTCGACCTCGGAATCCATGGCGGCCGCCGTTCCCGGGGCTGGAGCGGTCCTGAAGAAATCGGCTGCCGAAAGGAGGCGGGCCGCCGTTTCGCGGTCAATGTCGGGTGAAGCGGCAAGTGCCGGGAATTCCTGTGTCGCCAGCGTCCTGATGTGGCGGATCGGCCGATTCCTGACCAGCATCCTGTCCGCGCGCCGCAGGTCTTCCTGTCTGGCGCTTTCCAGAAGGGCCGTCGCGGAGGAAAGCTGTTCATCGATCCGGTTCAGCTTTTCGACGGCCGGCTCAAGTCTTTCCGACAGGAACGCGGTCTTGTCGAACAGCCGCGAAGTGCTTCCGAGAATGAATATGATGGCCGCGAAAAAGACGATCATCTGCGCAAGCTGCGCGAACGCGATTCTTGCCGACAGCGAAAGCCGGAACACGACTCCTCCGCATTCCCAGAACAGGTTGCGCCGCCACGCCGGGTCGGCGTCCCCGGGAAAGATGTACGCGACACTTTACCGCGCCCTCCGGCCGCTGTCGATGTTTAGCCAATCCGCGCATTTTGGCGTTATCCTTGCCGGCAGGTCAGTGTTGAACCGAAAAGGGGCCTTTTCATGAGAAACAGCAGTCCAGTCCTTGAGGCCGCCGCGTCAAGGGTCGTCGTGATCGATGGCGCGATGGGCACAGAAATCCAGAAGGTGCCGTTGACGTCCGCTGATTTCGGAGGCACTGACGGCCTGAACGAGATGCTTGTCCTTTCGCGGCCGGATGTCATCACTCGAATTCACGAGTCGTTCCTTGAGGCCGGTGCGGATATCATCGAGACCGATTCTTTTTCGGCAAATCGCATCGTTCTGGCCGAATACGGCATTCCCGAGATGGCGGCGTCGATTTCCCAGGCCGCTGCCTCGCTTGCCCGGGCTGCCGCGGACAGGTGGTCGGTTCCGGGAAGGCCCCGGTTTGTTTCAGGTTCTGTCGGTCCCGGATCCCGCCTCCCGTCCCTTGGCCAGGTCGAGCCGGAGGAGATGCAGGATGCCTATCGCGAACAGGCGGTCGGACTTCTGGACGGCGGGGTTGACCTTTTCCAGGTGGAAACGTGCCAGGATCCGTTGCAGTGCAGGCTGGCGCTGATGGGGCTGGCCCAGGCCATGGAACTTCGCGGCCGCCACGTCCCGATTTTCTGCCAGGTGACGGTTGACCGTGCCGGGCGGATGCTCGGCGGAACAGACGTGACGGCCGCATTTGCAACCGTGTCGGCCATGCCCGGCGTGTCCGTTTTCGGATTGAACTGTTCAACCGGCCCCGACGCGATGCTTCCGGTGCTTTCCAGGCTTTCAAGGACTGCCTGGCTTCCGCTTGCGGCACTCCCTAACGCCGGCCTTCCGGAAAACGATGGAGGAAGGCTTGTATATCGACTGTCTCCGGCGGATTTCGCGGCTCAGGCCAGGGCCTTCGTCATCGATTGCGGGGTCGCGTTCGTTGGCGGATGCTGCGGCACCACGCCGGATCACATCCGCGAGCTTGCCAGCGCGGTCGATGGCCTTGTTCCGCGCATGCCGACCGAATCGGATCTGTCCAATGGGCCGGGGGTCGTATCATCCCTTTTTTCCGCCGTGCCGCTGATCCAGGAACCAGGCCCCCTGATAATCGGCGAGGCGACGAACGCAAACGGCAGCAAGGCCTTCAGGGATTACCTTGTAAGCGGGGATCTGGAGGGAATGCTTGCCGTCGGGCGCGGACAGGTGGAAGAGGGTGCCCACATTCTTGACGTCTGTCTTGCGGTTGCCGGGCGGGATGAGGCCGCGGACGTCAGGGCGTTCGTTCCACTGGCCGGAAGGCTGCTGGATGCCCCCTTGATGATTGACTCGACCGAGCCGGCGGTCATCCAGGCCGCATTGATGCGTTGTCCCGGCCGTGCCGTCGTCAATTCGGTCAATCTCGAGGACGGCGGGGCCAGGCTCGACGAGATTGCCCGGATTGCCAGGCGTCATGGCGCGGCGGTCGTTGGCCTGACGATTGATGAATCGGGCATGGCCATGACCGCGGCGGGGAAGTTCGATGTCGCCTGCCGCATCGTCGAACGATTGCGTTTCCATGGCATCCAGGATCGCGACATCCTCCTGGATCCGTTGACCTTCACGATGGCCTCCGGCGATGCCTCGCTGCGATCGTCCGCGGTCGAGACAATAGAGGCCGTCCGGATGATCAAGTCCGGAATCCCAAAGGTGCTTACAAGCCTTGGCGTCAGCAACTGCTCATACGGTTTGAAGCCCCCGGCGAGACGCGTTCTTAACAGCGTGATGCTTCACCATTGCATGCAGGCCGGGCTGGATGCCGCGATCATCAATTCGCGCAAGATTCTTCCGTTGTCCTCGATTCCGGTCGAGATGCGGCAGGCCGCATCCGACCTGATCCTGGATCGCCGGACATCCGGTCGGGATCCTCTCCAGGCGTTCATCGAGATGTTCGAGGACGGGATATCCATGTTTTCTGCGGAAACGACCGCGGGCGAGGCGTGCCGGGATCCCGTCGAGCGCTGCCGCAGGGCGGTCATCAGGGGCGAGCGCGCCGGGCTGGACGAGGTGATCCTTGAACTTGCCGGCCGGATGGGGCCGCTGGATGTCATCAACGGCGTGCTGCTGGACGCCATGCGCCAGGTCGGGGATCTGTTCGGCCGCGGTGAAATGCAGCTTCCTTTCGTGCTGCGTTCGGCGGCGGTCATGAAGGACGCGGTTCAGATCCTTGAACCACTGCTCGCAACCGATTCGCGTTCCGTCCGGGGAACCCTGGTGCTGGCGACGGTGGCCGGGGACGTCCACGACATAGGCAAGAATCTTGTCGACATAATCATTTCGAACAACGGGTATCGGGTGGTAAACCTGGGAATCCGGCAGACGGCGGACGAGATCATGCAGGCGGCCGTCCGCGAGAAGGCCGACGCGGTCGGCATGAGCGGTCTGCTGGTCCGTTCAACGCTTGCGATGAAGGATAATCTTGTAGCCATGGACAGGGCCGGCTTCAGCATCCCGGTGCTTGTCGGCGGCGCCGCGCTCGATATCGGTTTCGTCCGCGAACAGTTGAAGCCGTCATATCGCGGACATGTCGAGTACTGCCGAGACGCCTTCGAAGGCTTGAAGGCGCTTGACGCCCTGCTCGGTTGACGTTGCCCGGACTGCGGGGAAGTAATGATTCCGACAAGGCTGATTGAAGACATCGAACCGAAACTGATTGCGCGCTTCATCGATCGCAAGGCGCTTTTTCTTCAGCACTGGCGTTTCAGGAAGGGCGGGGCAGGTCAGCCCCAGTGGAACCACCGCATCCGTGTCGAACTGGAGCCGATGCTGGCGGCGAGGATGGAAGCGGGGGCCGGTGCGGGTGTCTGGCGCCCGAGGGCCGTCCTTGCAGTCCTGCCGACATGGCGGGTCGGCGATTCGCTGATTCTGGGCGATGGGGAGGGGGGCCGGGGAAATGAGGTCATGCGAGTCAGGTTTGTCCGAAACGATCGCGGAAGCTGCATCGCCGATGTGGTGCCGACCATGGAAGAGTCAGGCGGCGACGTTCACCGGACGGCATGGTTCGCCTGCACGCTTGGACCGGGGGCCGCGAATCACGAAGCCAGGCTCAGGGCCGCGGGTGAATTCGAGGAATACCATCTTTTTCACGGGCTGTCGGTTGCGCTGGCCGAGGCCCTGGCCGAGGAAGTGCACAGAATGGCCCGGATCGAGCTTGGAATACCGGATCCGCCCGAACTGACCGCCGCGGACGTCGTCGCGGGCAAGTATCGTGGCAGACGCTTTTCGTTCGGTTACCCATGTTGTCCGGATCTTGAGCTTCAGGTCAGGCTGCTGGAAATTCTTGGTGCCGCGCGCATCGGGATAGCCGTCAACGAAACTTTTCAGATGGAGCCCGAACTGTCGGTCACGGCCGGGGTCATTTCCGGTTGCGTCGAGTTTTAGCATTCCTTTACAACTCTGTTATACTGTGCGCGACCGGTTCGGCAGGTGCTTCTGCATTGCGCGGATCGGGACGTTTCTTGTTCCCGCGCCTTCGGATCGGTTCGGGACTGACAGGAGATGCCGTGGACAGGTCGCTTCCAGCCTGGGGAATTTACCGGCTTCTGAAGGCCCTCGGTGACAAGAAGGCCACCGGGCTTTTGAACGTGCAGTTCGAGGGCGGCAGAACCCGGTTCATCTTCAAGCAGGGCTTCGTGACCGATTGTCACACGGACATCGTCACACTCTCGTTCGGCACCTATCTTAACGAATCCGGCCTTGTGCCCGACCGCGACAGGGCCCTTTCCATGACCGGCGTCGAACAGCTCGTGTCGGAAAGGGTCGTCAGGGCCGAAGACAGCGTCAGGCTTCACACCAACTATGTTCGCAGCGTTCTGGGCGTGTTGATGCCGGAGCCCGTCCTGGGATGGTCCTTTGCCCCGTCGCTTTCCCCGGAGTCTGCCGGCACCGAGGAGGCCGTCGATGTCTGTGCCGAGCTTTTTACGGTTGTTCAGACATATCACGACACATCGATGATGCGTCAGGTCGTCGAGAGGTTCGGGCCTGCCGTCAGGGTGACCCAGTCCGTCAGCCCTGCGTGCGTCATGCACGCCAGGGCTCATTTCAAGAGTTCGCTGCTGGTTTCCCAGCTTCTTGCTGGCACGTGCACGGTAATCAATCCCGATATCCTGGACGATGATAGAAGTCTGCGGATATTGTTTGCCTTTGCCGTCGCCGGCTGTCTTGGCGCATGTACTCCCGAGGACGCCGTTTTCGCGCCACCTGCTTCCGGTTCCAGGCCGGGCAGACGGAACACGCGGGAGGCCAGGGCCCATGCCGCCGCCGCTGCCGGTCAGGTGTCCCCGGCCAGGCCGTCGCCTGCCGCCGATGCCAGGCCGGAGTTCGCGTGGCCCGAGTTCCAGGAGGTTTCCAGGCGGCTTTCCGAGGATGCCGGGGGCGGACATCTTTCGCCGCCAGGGGGTGCCAGGGTTCCGCAGCAGGTCTCGCCGGTTGCACCACCACCTCCTTCAGCAGTCTCCCCTGCTGTTGCGTCTTCGGTATCCAATGGCCTTGATTTCGTTACTTCAGGTGATGCCGACGAGCCCCCGGCAGTCGACCCGCAGTCCCCGACCCTTGACGTTGATGGCGATGTCCCCGATGTTGTCGATACCGCTTTTGACGGGTTCGGGGACGCCCCTCGAAAGGCGCCTGTCAAGGTAAGAAAGAAGATCGACGGCAAGCCGAACCCGATTGATCCGTATCTCGAGGACGCCCTGAACGCCGAAACCCAGCGCGCGGCCGGCCTTAATCATTACGAACTGCTTGAAATCAACGCGGATGCCAGGCTGTCCTCGGTTCGGATGGCCGTTCTTCGCGCGCGTCGCCGTTTCTCGGTGTCCAGGTACGAGGGTTCCGTAAGTGCCGATGCGCTCCTGCGTCTTCACGGGCTGCTCGACAGGATCGAGAAGGCGAACGATGTTCTTAACAATCTCGACGCGCGCGTGGCCTATAACCGTTCGCTGGGCATATCCAGCCCGGCGCTGGAATCGGTTCTGGTCGCGATGTTTGATGCGAGGGAGATGTGGCGACAGGGCACCGCGCTTCTTGACGGCCGAAAAATCAACGAGGCGCTCGAGAAGTTCGAAAACGCCGAAAGTTACGATGCCGAGGAGCCGCTTTACCTCTGTTCCCAGGGGATGGCGATGCTGGCCCTGCCGCCGGCCGACGACACCAACGAAACCATCGAGGGGCTGATCGACGTGGCCTTCAGTTTTGACCAGGATCTTGTCGAGGCCCACATCCTGGCAGCCCACTACATGGTCAGGCGAAACGATCACGAGGCGGCCAGAACCCACATCAGGAAGGTTCTGGCGATCGATCCCGACAACAGGGATGCCAGGTCGTTCAAGCAGAAGTCGCGGGTAAGCCAGGTCGGCGCCCAGGTAAGCTTCAAGAAGAAGCAGGAGTCGCTTCTGGACAAGGCGCTGAAGCTGATCAAGCGTTGATGCCCGATTGACACTTCACTGAAAAAAGGCGAAATTCCCGTCTGATTTCCGGTTTCCGGAGGAAGCCATGTTCATGGCCAGGGTTGTTGGTTGCGTCTGGTCTTCGGTCAAGTGGAAGGGGCTGTCAGGGCTGAGGATGCTTCTGGTCAGGCCATACACGTTGACGGACCTGAAGGCGGCCGGCGGCCTTGTCGCCGACCAGGGGGTTGCTCCCTCCGGGCTTTCCGACGGGGTCGTGGTCGCTGATCTGCTGGGCGCGGGACCCGGCGAGGACGTGATTGTCGCGTACGGGCACGCCGGAAGGGTCGGACTTGAGCCGGACCTGCCACCGGGCGTCGCCCCGGGCTTCCCGATCGACGCATCCGTCGTCGCAATAGTTGACCGGTTCCGCGTCGATGAGTCGGCGACGGCCGCCGGGTGATCCCATTTCAAGAGGTTGCCGTGGGAAAAAGAATTGTCACCGAAAAGGATGTCGAGGGCCTTGCCTCCAGGGGCGTCATTGAGGTCGATTCCGGCATGATCGTAACCCCCCTTGCGCGTGAATTCGCGATGAGGCAGGGTATCCGGCTTGTTTATGCCGAAGGCTCCGTTCCGTCGGCCGAGTCGGTTCCGGGGGATCCCGGAAGCGGGAGCCGCGGGCCGAACGACGATCGGCTGCGCAAGGTGATTGCCGAGGAGGTCGTCCGTGCCCTGGGATCCTCCTCCGATGCGGGTCGCAGGTTCATTCCTTCGTATTCACCCCTGGCCGAGGATGACGCGGCACAGAAGATTGCCGCCCATCGCGCCGGTGAGCCGAACCGGGCCATCGTGGTGGCGACCGGCCGCAATCAGCCCGGCGTGGCCGCGGCCCTGACGTCGGCAATATCCGACTGCGGCACCGACATCCAGGACATCAGCCAGACGATCGTCTCGAATTTCTTTTCGATGATTTTTGTCGTCAACCTGGACACCTTGAAGGGCGGAATGAACTTCAAGGAGTTCAAGGCGAGTGTCGAGCAGGCCGGTCGCGGCGTCGGCGCTGAAATCATGGTAATGCACGAAGCTATCCTTAAGGCGATGCACAGGATCTGATGTTCGTGGCGGAGCACGCGTCCGCGGCGGCCGCGATCCGGAGGTTCAGTTGATTTACAGGCCGGAAGAGATATCGGAAACGATAAGGATGGTCGAGGCGGAGCATCTCGACATTCGGACGGTCACGATGGGAATCTGCATGCTGGGCTGTCCCGGCAAGGATCCCGAGACCGTCTATAAGTACATTTACAACATGGTGACCTCGAACGCCGGTCGGCTTGTCGATTGCGCGGCCGAGGTCGAGAACATGTACGGCATCCCCATCGTCAACAAGCGCGTTTCGGTCACGCCGATGGCCCTGGTGCTCGAGGGGGCTCCCCGGGAATCGTTCCTGGCGGCGGCCCAGGCACTTGAGCGGGCTGCCGTGGAGTGCAGGATCGACTACATCGCCGGATTTTCGGCCCTGGTCCAGAAGGGTGCCACGTCCGGTTCGGCGATGTTGATGCGCAGCCTTCCGGAAGTGCTGGCCGCGACCACCAGGGTCTGCTGCAGCGTCAACCTTGCGTCCTCGAGAACCGGCATCAACCTGGAAGCGACGGCCATCATGGGCGAGGTCATGAGCGAGACGGCCCATCGGACGAAGCATGGCGCCGGTTGCGCCAGGCTGGTCGTATTCGCCAACGCGCCCGAGGATAACCCCTTCATCGCCGGTGCCATGCACGGCGTCGGCGAGCCCGACGTCGTCATCAATGTCGGCGTTTCGGGGCCGGGGGTCGTTCTCGCCGCCATTGAACGGCAGAAGCGTCTTGAGTCGTCCCTGATGGACTGCCAGACGCTTTCGGAAATCATCAAGCGTACAGCCTTCAAGATCACCAGGGCCGGCGAACTGATCGGTCGCGAGGTGGTCGCGAGGCTTGGACCGCCAGTCCGATTCGGCGTGCTCGATCTGTCACTTGCGCCGACTCCGGCCGAAGGGGATTCGGTTGCGGCCATCATCGAGGCCATGGGCATCGAAAGGGTTGGAGCCCACGGGACGACCGCCGCGCTTTATCTGCTTACCGAAGCGGTCAAGAAGGGCGGCGTGATGGCGTCGTCCTCGGTCGGCGGCCTTTCAGGCGCCTTTATCCCGATCAGCGAGGACGCCGGGATGGTCGATGCGACCAGGCTCGGAATCATGACACTGGACAAGCTGGAGGCCATGACCGCGATCTGTTCGGTCGGCATGGACATGGTCGCGCTGCCGGGCGACACCCCGCCATCGACCATTGCGGCCATCATCGCGGACGAACTGGCGATTGGCGTGATCAACCACAAGACCACCGCCTGCCGCCTGATTCCGATACCGGGCGCCAAGCCCGGCGACACGGTCGATCTGGGTGGACTGCTTGGCGAACTGATCGTCATGGACACCAAGAAATGTGACGTCAGCACTTTCATCGCGCGCGGCGGTCGAATTCCCGCGCCGATGAATTCCTTGCGCAACTGAACATCGCCGGGGGGTGTATGGATCCTCTGCCGCAGCCGGTTCTCGTCAGGGAAGCGTTCACCGTTCCCGGGTTGTTCGAACCTGGAAGCCACAGGTTTGTCGATGGCGGCATCGAGGTGTTCGGGCGCCTGCAGGTCGATGGAGTCCGGATCCCGATCGGCATCCAGGCCGGCCACCCCGATTCTTCCGGCGGTTGGCCTTTTTCCGGAGAGTCGGCATCCCTGTGCTGGTGGCCCCTGAGGTCGGCGGCCCCGTTGCCATCGGGCGCTGGAGGCGCCGTCGAATCGCTGATGCGGCGGTTGATCCCGGCGCTTCCGCAGAACGGCTGGCTGGAAGGTACGCTGAGTCATCGCAGGCTTCCTTCGCGAACCTGGGCTTTCGAACTGCCCGGTGGCACAAGGACGATCGAGCCGGATCTTCTCGAAGCCGTTCATGGCGGCAACCACATCGATCTTTATGTGCAGCTTCATTCCAACTGCGTTCAGGACTGTGTATTCTGTCCGACGTGCAGCCCGGATTTCACGCCGGATCAGCAGGATGCCGACGTTGATTTCATCCGCGATCTGGCCGAGCGGGTCGTCATCCCGGCTGCCCGGTTCGGCGTCACATCCTCGTTCAGGTTCGACGCGGACGACGTGTCGGCGCATCGGCGTCTTCCCGCCTTGATGAAGATTGTTTCCGAGTCGTGCGGTTGTCCGATGCACCTGGTGATCCCGGCCAACCGGCTGTCGGTGCCCGCGGTGGCGGACGCCGTTTGTGGTCTTCCCGGACTGATGAAGCTTTCAACAACCCTGTTCGGGGCCACGCCGGAAACGCACGACAGGGTGGCCGGCCGCGCGGGGGCTTTTTCCGAAACGATCCGGGCAATCAGGAACCTTTCCGGCAGGCCGCTCTGGGTTCAGGGCCATTTCATCCTTTCGTCCGCCGCCTGTGCGGAGATTGGCGCCGTTGCCGATACCCTGGCCCATTTCGGCGTCGATCTCATGATTCAGTCGCTTATTGCGGACTGCGACGCTCACGAAGTCGTGCTGCGCCCCATCATGCCGGACCTCGCCGAGGTAAGGCGCCAGTTTGCGGCCTCTGCCCCGCGCATTCTTGCCGCGAGCAGCATCATAAACGTCGCCATTACCGATTTTCCGGCGTGCGTCGTGCCCGTGGAACTCGGTCATCTTGCCCAGACCGATCATCGACGGGAAACGCTTTACAGGTACGCGATTCCCCCGGCATGCCAAGGCTGCGCCTGCATCGATCAGTGTATCGGCGTGTCCCCGATGTATCTTGAACTTTTCGGTGACGCGGCATTTTCGCCGCTGACGGAAGATGGCTGCACGCGGGCTACCAGAACCTGACCCCGACGCGTACGGAACCGCCGACCCTTACTGACTGGAAATCAAGCATCATCGTCCCGCCGAACATGAAGTTCTCGACCACGACGTTCATGCCAGCCTCCAGGCGGTGGCGCAGGATGTATTCGGGGCCGACGGCGAATGGCTCGCCATATCCCGAGGGATCCCATCCGGGCACAAGGTGCGTCCCGGCAGACACGAACATCAGGTTGTAGCCGGCGTAAGGCTCGATGGAAAACAGGCCCGCGATCGCAATCGATTTGGAAATGATCAGCGCCGCGTTCAAGTTCACGTTGAGCAGGTCAGCCGCGCCCAGAACCGTGCCGACCGAAACCGCCAGCGAGACGTCGGGCGCCTTGCGGTAACCTTCGACGAAGGCCCAGGAAACGTCCAGGCCGATTCCCCACAGGGAACTCTCGAACATGTGGGTTACAGAACCGCCAAGCTGGATGCTGTAGGGAAGGCCCTTCCGGATCCTCAACTGGTTGGTGAAGTAATGGTTGCCGGGATTGTCCTCGAGGCCGGGCTGCCCGTCCTGCCGGTCGCTCCAGTAAGCCCCGCCGGATCCCACGGGCGTGAAGCCGACGGAATAGGTGATTTCAAATCCGCGGTACCCGAGGGTCTTGGCCGGCCCCATATACGCGGGCGAAAGGGCTTCGTTCAACTGCGTGACATAGTCCCTGAAGCCGGCGACGTCGGTGCATTTCTTGCCTTCGTCGCAGCCGTACTGGAAAACGGAAAGATCCGGGGTGTAGCTTCGGGCAAGGGCAAAGCCCGCCGGGAGAACCGCTATCATGGCGGCAACGGCCGCGGCGGCAATGGGCCCCGTTCTGTTGATGGTCATCTTTCCAATCCCCGCAGATTCGGACGACCGGACGCCGATGCACATTCTAGCCGATATTCGCCGCGAATTCAGAAAAAGTCAGCGGTCGGGGGAGTCGGGGCCAATCATTTCCACGCGTCGGCCGTGAAGCAGAGCTGTCTTGACTGGGGGTCGTCCGCCTGCACCCGGAAAGCCACGGAAGACGTACCATCGCCGGGAAGCTTGAATTCGCGCCTGAACCAGCCATGCCTGTCGTTCTTCAGGGTGTCGGAAAAGACCTGCTTGCCGTCGATCAGCACCGAAAATACCGTCTCCGATCCTTCCCTGGCCTCGGCGGCGCGCTGGGTCAGGCCGTAATGGACGACAAGCGTGGTTCCCCGGGGTACCTCGCGCCAGAGCGCCTCGACCACCGCCCGGTCAACGGCATGGGCCCAGATGATGTCCCGAACCCTTCCGGCGATATCCCTGGATTCCTGGCCGACGTACAGCCATGGGTGTTCCTGGCCGCAGAACCAGCGGTTTTTCTTGAAATTCGAGCAGAACTGGGTTGTCTTTCCCCGGGTGCGGGATACGACGGCCTTGTCGATGCCGCCCCTGAAGTCGAACGCCAGAGTCCTGTCCCGCGGGGGGCTCCATGTGCTGACATCGACTTTGTCCATCAGGCGTGAATCGATCATCGTCCAGCCTTCCGGCGGCAGGTCGCCCCTTCCGTTCATCGAGGAGATCAGCCAGACCCTTGCAGCCTTGGATAATTCGTACCAGTCGTGATTCTCGCCGGTATCGACGCGAAGGCCCCGCAACCAGGGGGAGGCGCCTTGAGCCCACTGGGGCATGAACGCCACCACATCGCCGTCCTGCCAGCCCTGGCGCACGATGGCGGCCGCCGCCTCCCAGTCGGCCGGGGACGGAACCCGCGCGGTCTGCCGCAGCGATACCCCGAAGAAAAGAATCGAAAGCAGGGGGATTGCAAATCCCGCGATCATGGTCTTCCGGGGAGTCTTCATTCGTCACCCCCCGGGTCGCCGACCGGACGCACAACCGGAAGGCTTGTGATCGGCTTCCTTTCCGTCCGCTGATAAACGTTCAGAAGAGGAACGCCGTCCTGTTCCACCACGTGAACCGGAACTTCATCCCCCATGGCCTTCCTTGAGCGATCTTCAAGATCCAGGAATTCCTTGTGCCAGTGGAAAAGGAAATAGTCGGCACGCTCGCTGTCCCACAATGGCTTGATATCACGGCGGAGCAGCCCGTCCCGCCAGTACATCCGAACCGAGTCCCATGCCGTGTCGTGGAAGTCGATCTGCGCGTTCTTCCGAGCATTCTCGTTCAGCCACGGCAGGGCCGAAAAAGCGGTGTTGCCCCAGAATTCGCGTTGCATCCCCAGGCGCCCCATTGCCCCGAATCCGCCGAAAGCCGCATTGTAGTAGGTGCTTCCGTTGGTGTGGCCGTGGAATGTGTCCCGCGCCGCCGGAATCATGATGACGGCCAGGCAGGCGAGCGCCACCGCGAACCGCACCGTCCGGCGATTAAAGGCCGCGAACCTTTCCCCGAGCCCGCGGATTGCGTCGAGTACCGTCTCGAATCCCAGGCCGGCAAAAATCGCCAGGAACGCGACGCCGGGCATCCAGTGCTTGGTTCCCCCGAAAATCGGCGTGTTCGGCGCCGCGATGATCAGGAACGGAAAGAGGAAGTTCAGGAAAACGAAAAGGATGGTGTCGTTGCCCCGAACCGGAAGCGGACGCCTGATGAGTTGGAACCTGTCGGCCCTGCGACGGATCCATTCCCGGAAGGCTCTTGCCAGACCCGTCAGGGAAAGCAGGATGACGGGAACCGGTATCGTCATTGCCGACATGACGAACGGGAACGAAATCGGGAACGGCGGCTTCACGTGAAGGAAGCCGAAGAAATACGCCCAGTAGAATTCGTGCTTCGCGTGCCTGGCTATATAGAATTTCAGGTGTTCGATGGGATCGAACCAGAGCTTGGGCCATGTAAGGAAAAGGACAAGCGGGCCAAGCACGAGCATCGCCCAGAAAGCGGGAGGGATGTTCCCGAAGGCAAGTCTTCTGCGACCGATCCCGTTTCTCGGCAGCACTTCGTCGTACCTGGCGATCATGTACCACGCAAGGAAAACGGCCGGTATGAACCAGGCATTGTGCTTTGTTGACATCGCCAGCCCCCAGGCGACGCCGGCCAGGATCGCCCTGAACCAGGTTTGACGCCGGTTCCTGAGACGTTCTTCAAGGGGCGGCGTTGCCCGAAGGAACAGCCACGCAACCAGGAACCACATCGCCACGACCGGCATGTCGAAGCACGCCAGGTGGGAATGCCAGAAGGCGTGCGGGAGGAACATCCAGGAAAGGGATGCGACAAGGGCCGTGCGACGGCTGAAGTATTCGGCCGCGAAAAGCCAGATGAACATGACGAGCAGGGAGTTGATCAGCAGCGCGGGCAGCCGCATCGCCGTCGATTCCTTCATGATGCCGAGGATCGGCTTCGGCGGGCTTGAATTGTGATACCAGACCCGGGCCCAGGGTTCCGTTTTCGGGTCATGCATCTTTCCGAAAAGGCGCCAGGAGAGGCCGTAGAGCATCTTTGGAAGGGCCGGGTGCTCCGGGTTGTATGCGAAGTGACGATCGATTGACTTCTTCGTGAAGGCACTGGACGGGTCGTCAAGCAGTTCGTCGTACCACCAGGAGTATTCCTCGGCCGCCTTGAAATAGAACCCTTCGTCGCGGGAGAAGCCGATGTCGGTCGTGCCGACAAGCATCGCGAAGTAACAGCCCGCAAGGAAAAGGCCAGCCACGAAGTCGAATGTTCTGAGTCTGTTTGTCACGGTCAGCCCCTGTGCCGGCCGGTTGTCATTCCGCAAACCTGAAGAGGGAAGCCACGAAATCCTTCATAGGAACCTGGATCATGCACAGGTAGGGCTGGCCGTTCGGGGCGCGCTTCTCCCCGCCGTACTGGGCGAAGCCGGCAACGGCCTTCTTGTAAAGATCCTGGAACACCAGGTTCAGCCCGGCGTTGTCGATCCCTTTCAATCCGAGCATCGGCGCGGACAGGGATACGGCCTCCGAAACCATCGCGTGCAACGGGAGGCATGCCCCCTTTCGCAGCGCGGCCGAGAACCCCGGAGAATCCGGGTTGAATTCGGGATCCTCCGCCTTCGAGGGGATCACGAACTGGTTTCGGAAAATGATATTTGACGTCTCGCTGTCGAACCAGCCCTTTTCTGCGAAGGCCGTCGCAAGGGTTTCCTGGAACTTTTTCGTCGCCCTGTTGATGAAGGCAGACTGAAGAGCCAGCGTCGCATCCGTGGCGAAACCGTTCTTCATCTCTGCCGGAAGGGCCAGACCCATGCAGAAGTCGGCGATCTTCCTGACCTCGGCCTCGTCACCCTTCTCGGCGGCGGCCTTCATGTCAGCCAGATACTTATCGACAAGGAACATCGAAGCCCATGGTCTCGCGACCTTCAGCGCCTTTTCGAGCTCGGCCGCCTTCCGGGCGATCGCAAGCTTTTCCGTTGCATCCCCCGCCTTGCCATGGGCGGTTTCGTAAAGTCCAAGGAGCCTTTCCGCAACCGGCTCCGGCCTGGCAGCGGCATCCGGCATCTGCATCGCCCGCTCGTACGAAGTCAGAGCATGGGCTGCGCTACCCATCCTCTCGTACGCCAGTCCGGTGTAAATCAGGCAGTCGAAGCATTCTCCGCGTTCCTTTTCAGCCTCCTGAAAAAGCGCGATCGCCTTCTCGGGTTCCGAATCGATAAGGCGGCGTCCCTTTTCAACCTTGTCACTGCTGCATCCAGCCGCTGTCAGGATCGCCAGGAGAAGCACCGCGAAAAAAGCGCGAGAAGTCATCGAATCCCTCCGGGTTTTCGAAAGGTTCCAGCTTTGGTCGGGGCCGGAATCGACCGTCCGCCCCGCGCTGGAATAACGCCGCAGAAAGATAGCACAAGGCGGTGTCCAGTCAACCCGTTCGGTGAATATCTGCACCGACAGGAAGAAGAAGCAGCGCGCGGGTGTCCCGATCAGCCGGCATTCCTTGCGGCAAGTTCCTCGATATGCTTGCGGTAAGCCGTCAGGTGGCCGGGGTTGTTGCCCAGCGACAACTGGATATCGAACCGGCTTTCCTGGCCCTCGCCCGCCTTCTTGACGTTTCCGACCGTCCCGGCCAGTTCCAGCAGATCCTCGCCGATTTTAATCCCGATTTTGATGCGGTTGTAAGGATCCGGCGGCGTGGCTTTGGTGGCGATCCGCATCGCGTGCGTCATCACCTTGATGGCAAACCCCGTTCCCTTCAACTTGTCGGTCTGGAAGATGGTCGGAAACGTGACCTGGAAGGCACCGGGGGCAGAGTTCTGCTGCGGCTGCTGGCCGGGCGAAACGGGAACTTCCCCGGCAATCGGCAATGCCGATCGGGAAAATACGTATTCGTTCACATCGGGCAATTCGGATGCCTGGATGAATCCGCTTTCGATGCACAGGATGCCGCGCAGGAAGTCCCGGAACGCGGCATGCGGGCCGCGCGCGACGGCGCTGAGCCATGCGATTCCCATCCCGACGGGCGAGTCGCTTTCGGTGTAGATATGGCGAACCACCTCGACGGTGGCGAGCACTTCGAGCTTGCTCCCCGGCCTTTCCAGGAAGGGGGCTGAAAGCTGAACCTCGAGCATCGCCCCTTCCGGAATGATCGTGTCGCCAATCAGGGCTGCCCCGCCGGGGCTGACGTCAATGACCTTCCACGGTTTGGCGCCGGCTATCTTCGGCACCGCCCACATCGGGAAAGGAATCCTCGGCTCGCTTCGCCTGTCGATGATGCTTTCGGCCATTATCACGACCCCGCACGTCCCGGATACTGTATAACTGTTAGTCAAGGTTCACACAAGTTCCGAAATGGGTATCATTGGCCGGACACCGATTTCACGGAAAATTCCTCCGTGGCCGGTTTACTCTGCCCGGAGGCGTTACTTCGATGGATCTGTTCGACCCGGCCGGTTCAATCGAAATCGTCATCGCCGCCGGACTTCGCGTCAGGTGGGCCGGTTCCGACGTCCTTCCGGCGGAACTTGAGGCGTTGCGCGAGGCCTTTCAGGCCAGGTTCGTCAGGGACAACCCGGTCTATGGCGACGCAAGGCGCTATCGCAGGCCTTGTCGCCACATTCCCAGGCAGATTGCGCTTTTTGAGGTCGATCCCGCGACTGGCGACTGGATTCTTCCCCGCGGGGCGATCCGCGATGTCGTTTCAATCATTGAAAAAAATCTTCCCGGCAGGTGCATCGACATCATAGACCGCACCGTTGCGCCCGCGCGACTGGGATTATCGCTGGCCTGCGGGCTTCGGGACTACCAGTCCCGCGCGGTCGAGTCGGCGCTGCGGGCCGGGCAGGGCGTCATCCAGTCGCCGACCGGCAGCGGCAAGACCGTAATGGCATGCGGGTTGATTGCCGAGACCGGCGTCAGCACCCTGATTGTGGTTCACACTTCGGTTCTTCTTGAACAGACCGCCGCCGCAGTAAGGCAGTTTCTCGGTGTCGATCCCGGCATCATCGGCGGCGGCGTCGATGCGCCGGGGTCGGTCACCGTCGCGATGGTGCAGACGCTGGCCAGGCGTGACGCGGCCGCGCTTCACGGCAGGTTCGGGATGGTGATACTGGACGAAGCCCACCACTGTCCTGCGGAATCCTTCAAGACAATCGTCGCGGGGTTTCCGGCCAGGTACCGGTTCGGGCTGACCGCCACGCCGGCCAGGAAGGACAGGCTTCATCCGGTTCTGTACGACGTGCTCGGGCCGATAGTTGCCCGCGTCGATGCAAGGAACCTGATGGCCTCTGGAAATATAACCCCGGTTGAAATGGTCAGGATCGATACCGGATTCAAGACCAGGTACGTCAAGGATTACCCGCGCCTGGTCACCAGAATCGCAAAGAATCCGGCGAGGAACGCCGTCGTCGTGGATGCTGTCCGACGGCACCGGGGCGATCGGACCCTGGTTCTTTCCGAACGCGTCGATCACTGTTCGGTCCTGGCTGCCGGCCTGACCTCGGCGGGGGTCGATTGCAGGGTTATGACCGGGGCGGCCGGGCGTGACGAAAGGTCGGCCCTCCTCCAGGGATTCGCGCGTGGAGACTTCACCGTCCTGGTCTCGACAAGTTCCCTTGTTGGCGAAGGTTTCGACCTGCCGGCCATCGACACCGTGGTGATTACGATACCGAACGGAAACGTCGCCCGAACCACCCAGTTCCTGGGCCGCGCGCTGCGTCCATCGGCCGGAAAGACGGCCGGTCGGATAGTGGACTTCTGCGACATCCAGGTTTCGCTGCTTTTCAACCAGTTCCAGAAGCGGGCGGCCGTCTATCGGAAGTTCGCCATCCGTGAGATCGTCGAGAATCTGCCCGACGGCGTCACCGATTAAATATGTCAAAAGACCGGTACCAAAAAGGATTCGTTCGGATATAATACCGGCGGTTTTTTGTAATCCGATTCTGCCCCGGCGGGGTTGTTTGGTTGCGGAGGCGCGAGATGAAGGTCGTTTGTACGAACTGCAAGAATTCCTGGGAACTCGCAAAGGAAGAAATTCCGGCGGGAACGGCCGATTTCGACGTTGCGTGCGGCAAATGCGGAAGCAAGGTGACCGTGTCCCGTCAGGATTCGCAGTCCGCCGGTTCGAAGGCGCAGTGGTTCGTCGCGTTCGGTCGAGATCGCAAGGGACCCTTTGACGAGGCGACCGTGCGGAAGATGATCGCCGACGGCGAGATCGCCCCGAACGGTTTCGTCTGGAAGCAGGGCTTCGACAACTGGAAGAAGGCTTCGGAAGTTCCCGAATTCGCATCATCTTTCCAGCAGGGTGCTGGTTCCGGCGACGCCGGCATGGTCTGGCAGCGCAGGGAGACTTCGGTTCTTTTCTCGCTTGACGATTACAAGCAGCGCAAGGCCACCAGAAGTCAGGGGGCGATCAAAGAGTCCGATGTGGTCGATGTGCGGCCGCTGGAAGACGATCCGTCAAAGGCCCGAAAGGCGACCCCGGTAACCGGCGCGGGCATGATTTCGTTCGATGAAGCGGAAGTTCAGCGTGTTGCCGACGCGATCGCCAGGAAGAAGAAGACCAAGCGCAGCGTGATGGTGATGGTCATCGTCGGCGGCGTGCTCCTGCTTGCGGTGGCGGCCGGTCTTGTCGTCGTGAAGTACATGCTCGACAAGGATCTTCAGATGAAACTGCAGGTTCCGCCGCCGGTCGTGGTCGTGCAGCAGCAGGCCCCGGCCCCCGCCCCGGCTCCCGAGCCCGGGCAGCCGACCCAGGCGGTTCCTGCCCCGGCGGTCGCCGAAAAGCAGGCCCCGGCTCCCGTGGAACCGGTCGCGACCCAGGCGGTCGAAGACGGCAAGCCTGCCGCTGAAGATGCCGACGCGCGCCGCGAAGACGCAAGGAAGGCCGCGGCCGCCCGCAAGGGTCGTCCGGAAAAGGCGGCAGAGAAGGCCCCAGCCCAGCCGGAAAGGCAGGAGAAGGTGGCCGAGAAGCAGGCCGAGAAACCGGTCGAGAAGGCGAAGCCGGCCCCCGTCAATACCGCCAATGATGCGAACGCCCTGCTTGCCCAGCTTCACAAGGGCAAGTCCGACGACGGCGACAAGAAGAAGGGTTCGGGAACTGCCGAGGGGTCTTCCGGCCTTCCGGATCGTCTGACCGTTTCCCAGGTCAGCCGCGGTTTCGGTGCGAAGAAGGCCGCTCTTGACGCCTGTGTCAGGGATGCCGGCGAACCGCTGCCATACAAGGCGCAGGCCAAGGTTGAAATCGAGGGATCCGGCCGCGTCGTCAGCGCGAAGCTGGTTGGCGGCGGGAACGCTAAGGGCTGCCTCGAGGGAGTGCTTCGTTCAGTGACCTTCGACCGATTCGGCGGCGAAAACATGAAGGTTCCATACACAATCTCGGTCAAGTGACGTGTTCCAGGCGGCGGCGTCCGATTGAATTTCGCCGCGTTACCAGCCCATTTCCATACCTTTGATATTGACGTTGCACATAATGACGGTTAAATTGCATGGCATCGGACCTTGCGGCGTGCCGTGCCCTGCGGATATCGATTGATGCATCCGCGGCAGCGGTTGGGGCTTTGTGTCCATTGGGGGCCCAATGAAGACAAGGGTTATCGCAATCATTGCATGTGCGTTCACCGTCCTGGCTGCGGGCGGCGTTCTGGCTGCCGAGGCTGCGCCGGAAGCCGGTGCCGGCATCCAGGTAATCCAGCAGAAGCCGTTCATCAAGGCGATGAGGTTCGAAATCGAGCCCACCTTCAATCTGCCGATGAACGAGACCGCGACCCAGCACCTTGGCGTCGGGGTTCAGCTTCGCTTCCACATCAAGGACTGGGTTGCCATCGGCGCCGAGTACATCAAGTACTTTGGCTGGACCAGGGAAGATTCGGACGGCGGCCGCGACAATTATATGGTCGAGTCCCGCCTGATGGATTTCTATGTCGGCGCGAACGTTTCGTTCGTCCCGCTTACCGGCAAGTTCCTGTGGCTTGGCCGGTATGGCCGTCCGGTCTATTGGGACCTGTATGTCACCGCGGGCGTCGGGGCCCAGAAGACACTCTATTTCGACTATCATGCTTCGGGGAATATCGGGGTCGGATTCCGACTGGCCGCGACTCAGTGGCTGACGGTAAACTTCGAGGTCAGGGATTACATGTTCATGGAGAACTTCGGCCCGGACCAGGACAAGTTCATGAACAACGCCGTATTTATGGTCGGCCTTGGCTTCTTCCTGCCGTTTACCCATAAGTACGTTCACCCGAAGTGATTGGGGGCCGAGTAATGAAGCGTATTGCAATACTACTGGCAGTCGTTCTTCTCCCGGTCGCGGTGTCCGCCCAGGAGGCCTCTCTTGCCGATGCGCCCTCCGTCAGGCACCAGAAGCTGATTCGTGGCGGTCGCCACGAACTTACACCGGCTTTCGGCGTCACCATCAACCAGAAGTACAACACGGATCTGCTTTTCCAGCTTTCGTACGAATACCATTTCTATGACTTCTTCTCGGCCGGACTCGAGATCGGCTACGCAGGCGTTGGTTTCCGGACGGGCCAGGGAAAGATCATCGGTAAGATGGTCGATGAGTACGCCCAGTCCAGCCAGAATCCGACGGATGCCAAGTTCGGGCGCTCGGGGCTTGGCCTTCTGGCGCTGGCCAAAGTATCGTTCGTGCCGCTTGCGGGAAAGATCGTCCTTGGCGGAAAGCACCTTGGCTATGCCGATATACACCTGACCGCCGGCGTCGGTTTCGGAACGGTTTCCTACTACGATTGGGACAATCCTCCCGGATCGTCTTCGGTGGCGGCCATGGTCGGCGGTGGCGTCCGGTTCTTCCCGATCGAGCTTATCGGGCTGACGTTCGACGTCCGCGACTACATGGTTCTGCGCAAGCTTTCGTCAACGGACAAGAAGGCCGAACTGTCCCAGAACCCCACTTTCATTTTCGGGGTGTCCTTCTTCCTTCCCGAAGTCAAGCGCGGTCGGTGACGGTCGGGATTTTCCGTTTCCCCGTTCAAGAGGTTTGAATTTCATGAGAAGGCATTTAGCCATCCTGGTGCTCGCCTGTGCGGGCCTTGTTCCGGTTTCAGCCTCGGCCGGGCACTACGGGGTCGAGTCGATCGGCCTTTTCGACGATCAGATGATCCAGAAGATGGTCGGCCTGGGGCTTGAAGATACTTCAAGGTTGTGGTCCGCCACCACGACCCCCGCGAAGAGGCGGGAGGTGGCCCGCAAGTTGTCGGTGCGGCCCGCGACGGTTCAGGAGTGGCATCAGTTCTGCGACCTTCTCAGGGTTGACGGGGTTGGCCCGAAGATTGCGCGGCTGATGACGCATGCCGGGGTTCGAGACTTGAAGTCCCTTGCAAAGCAGAATCCGTCTGCCCTTGTACCAAAGCTGAAGGCGGTTCGGTCAAAGGTTCCCGAGCTTGGTAAGTTTCCCGACGAGGGCAATCTCCAGGACTGGGTCGCCCAGGCAGTTGAAATGGTCAGGAAGGACAGGAACCGCAAGCCGGGCCGTTAGTCGGCAGGTGGTGTTCAGTGGGCGCGCCAGATTCAATTCTTGTAAGCGGGATCGGGACGTTGCTGCCGATGGACGGCACCACCGACAGGGTGGAGTCGGCGGCGCTGATCATCAAAGATGGCAGGGTCGCGTGGCGTGGGCCGGCTTCGGAGATCCCTCGGGAGCTCGAGGCCGGGGCCGCCAGGTTCGATGCGGGCGGCGGGCTTGTGACTCCCGGCCTGATTGAGTGTCACACGCATCTTCTGCATTGCGGCTCACGCGCCGCGGAATACGAGGCAAGGGCGCGGGGCATCACCTATGAACAGATTGCCCGCGAGGGCGGCGGGATTGCCCGCACTGTCGAGGCCGTCCTCGGGTGCGATGCGTCTTCGCTTGCCGCCATCGCGGTTCCCCGCCTGATGAACATGCTTTCGATGGGCGTGACGACCATCGAAATCAAGACCGGCTACGCCCTGAATCTTCCGGGCGAGCTGAGGATGCTTCAGGCCATCGACGCGCTTTCCCGGTTGACGCCGGTTTCGGTGGTTTCATCCTTTCTTGGGGCTCATTCCTTTCCGAAGGGAACTCATGATCGGGCTTCGCACGTCGATTCGATCGTATCCGAGTGGATTCCGGAAGTCGCGCGCGGCGGGCTTGCCAGGTTCTGCGACGTGTTCTGCGAGAACGTCGCGTTCGGTGTCGAGGACGCCCGGCGTGTCCTTCGGGCCGCTGCCGATCACGGGCTGTTGCTTAAGGTTCACGCCGAGCAGCTTTCCGCCTCGGGCGCCGCGAGGCTGGCCGCCGACATGAAGGCGGTTTCCGCCGAACATCTCGATTTTGCCGGTGATCAGGACATCGAGGCGCTGGCCGCAGCCGGTGTTGTTGCGGTGCTTCTTCCGGGCTGTCCGATAAGCCTGTGCAACCACAAATGGGTCGATGCCCGCAGGTTCCTGCGCGCCGGGGTCCGCGTTGCCCTTTCAACCGATTTTAATCCCGGGTCGTCGGTAACCATGAACCTTCCGCTGATGGGTACCTTCGCGATGAGCTACATGGGGATGGATGCGATGCAGGCGTGGCGATCGCTGACCGTTGACGCGGCAGCCGCCCTGGCCCTGCCGGCCGGGTCTGGAACGCTCGCCGTCGGCGCCCCGGCCGATCTTGTCGTCTTCCACTGCGGCGACTGGCGGGACCCGTTCTATAATTACGGCATGAACCAGGTTGCGGCGGTCATCAAGGCCGGCGTTCCGGTCGTGCGGCGCACCGCCGCGGGCGAGGTTCAGTACCTGGTTCCGTAATCGGTTGAAGGTGTTTTTACAATGAAAAAGGTTCTGGTGTTCTATGGCGGGATGTCGCGCGAGCACGATATCTCCATGATGACCGGACGGGCGGTTGCGGCCAGCCTGGCCGATGCCGGGTGGACTCCCGTGCCCGTGGTGATATCGCGCGACGGGCTCTTTTCCTTTCCGGGGGACGACGCATGCCAGTCGGCCGGTCCCTGGTACAGGTTCGACCAGGCGGTTCCGATGATTGCCGCCATCAAGCCGGCCTGCGTGTTCATCGGGCTGCACGGTACCTTCGGGGAAGACGGGCGCATCCAGTCCCTTTGCGATCTGCTTGATCTGCCGTACGTCGGCTCCGACTCGATCGGGTCGGCCATCGGGATTGACAAGTGGGCGACCAAGGCGGTGTTTCTTGCCGCGGGAATACCGACATCCCCCGCCCGCATGCTTCAGGGTGCGGATCTTGAAGATCCCGCCATTGTCGAAGCCGCCTGCCTCGAGATTGGCTTCCCGATGGTGCTGAAGGCCACCCGCGAAGGCTCAAGCTTCGGCGTTGCCATTGTCAGGGATTCCCAGGGTTTCCAGTCGGCCCTGGCCGCCGTTCGCACGTGTTCCGACATGATCCTTTTCGAGAAGTTCCAGAAGGGTCGTGAGTTTTCGGTTCCGGTGATTGAAGACCCGTTAACGGGCCTGCCGCGTGCGCTTCCTGTAATCGAGATTGTGGTGCACAAGGCCGAATTTTTTGACTACAGCACCAAGTATGACCCAAAGGCGGCCGATGAGATATGTCCGGCCCCCATCGAGCCCGACCTGGCCGGACGGATGTCGGCCGCGGCCATCAAGGCGCACCGCGCACTGATGCTTTCCGGCTATTCAAGGACGGATTTCATCGCGACGGCCGACGGTTGCGTCTGGGCACTTGAAACGAACACGCTTCCCGGGATGACGGCCTTTTCCCTTCTCCCGAAGTCGGCCGCGGTCGCCGGAATCACATACCCCGAGCTGCTTGACGCGCTTATCCGCCGGGCTCTTGCCCGCCACGCGGCGGACAGCCGCCAATAACAGTCTTTCATTGATATCGGCGTTTGTTCCGATGTGGTCGGGATTCGTCGTTCAAGGTCGGTCGCAGGCGTGAATGTTCGGGGATTTGTCGAGATCAGAGCCCGAGCCCACCGAGTCCGCCGATATCAATCGGAACGGTCGGGATAAGGAAAAGCGCCGAGTCCGAGTCGGCCGGGCTCTGGCTGTCCTTGACTTCCGCGAAGAAGAAGAAGCCCTCGAGCACGTAGTCCAGCCCCAGCATCGAAAGGTCCAGTTTGACCGCGGCGTCAACGTTCGTGACGCGGCCCGAAAGCACGCCCGAGTCGCTGAGCGTGAGGCCTTCGGGAATGCCGGACTTTGGAATCAGCATCTGCAGGAGCGAGGACATCGATGATTCCGCCCACGTATAGGGCTTCACGCCACCCTTTGCCTGCAACTGCTGATTGTAGGGAAGGCCCAGGCCCGTCGTGATCAGGGGCAGGATGATGGCCTTTGCAAGGATCAGGTTGATTTCCTGATCCCCATAGATCACCAGCGGCGCAATCGCGACGTGCAGCTTGAATTCGCGCGTGTCGTAGGACAGCGGCTCGCCAACGTCAATCGCCCTCATGGTGAACGTGAAGTCGCCATGCTCCTCGGGGATGCCGGACAGCATGCCGTCGGAGGTAATCGACAGACCTTTCGGCAGGGCGCCGCTGGTCAGCATCCAGCCGTAGGGCGGCACGCCGCCAAGTGCCTTGAACTGGAAGGAATAATCGGTTCCTTCCTCGGCGTCCGGAAGCGGCGACTTGCTGACGATGCTCAAGCCTTCTTCGTGAATCACGATTTCATAAGGCTTCTGGACGACGGCATCGACCGAGTCGGTGACCGCGATGGTTACCGTGAAGGTGCCGGCCGCCGTCGGCGTTCCGGCGATCGCGCCGTCCCTGCCAAGGGTGATTCCGGCCGGCATGGCGCCGGATGTCACGCTCCATTCGTAGTCCGGCTGGCCGCCCATCGCCTCCATCGAGGCCGTGTAGGCGATGTTGATCTGGCCTTCCGGCAGGTCGGCCGTCAGAATCGAAAGCGGCACCGGCTGGCAGTGGCCGTCAAAGCACTTGCTGCCGCGCGCGCACTGGTCTTCGGTGACGCATTCAACGCAGTCGCCCTTGAAACAGATGGCCTTCGGTCCGCAGACCTCGGACAGCCATGTTCCCGATTCATCGTTGCAGACAAGCAGGGTGTTGCCCTGGCACTGGGTCGCGCCGGGCATGCAACTGCTGGAAATGCAGGCGCCGGCGATACAGGTCTGACCCTCGTCCGGGCAGTCGGTGGCCTCGGACCATTCGGATCCGTCCGGCAGGCAGACCTGCATCTTGCCATCCTGGTTGCATCTGGTCTGAAGCGGCGTGCAGGCGGTGTCGCCAAGGCAGCCCGTCTCGTTGTCGCAGGCGCCGTCGCAGGGAATGACGTCGTAATTCGTGCCTTCGTCATTGCAGACGAGCCAGTTGTTGCCGGAGCAGCGACCGGTCCCGGGTGAGCAGATGGCCCCGTCGGGAAGGTTGGCGTCGATTGGTTCAAGGACGTCTTCTACGTTCGAATCGCCCTGGATGCCTTCGTCGGTGTTCTCGACGATGTCGGAACCGCAGCCGACCCAGGCGAACAACATCATTGCGGCAAGGAACTTTCTGTTGAGCATTGCTGGCCCTCTGAAAATGGGGTTTCGGAAAGTCTCCAACCGGAGTGCCGCGATTATAGGCTTTGAGGTATTCAATTTCCAGCTTTGCCGGTGTAAACGAATCGTAATTCCAGGCCGTTCCGGTGGTGGGGGCTGAATGCACCGCCGGTGGGGCGCGGACACCCCGTTGGCCGGGCGGCCGAACCTGGGACCGATCCGCCCAGACGAAAGCGATCGTCCGGATTTATCCATAAATTACGGTTTGTTATCGGCAATTCGCAGTTGGCCTTCCGCAAGCCTCCGTTCTGGCACGAAGCTTGAAATACCCGGTCATCGACACACGCTTCCCACGGAGGAAATCATGGGCGAAGTCAACTATGCGGAAAAGGAAGTCACCACCGTATCTCAGCTTATCCCGCTGGTGCAGAAGCTGGCATGCAGGTTCAGGCGCGATTCCTGGAGCGCCGCGGATCGCGACGACATCCGCCAGGAAGGTTTTGTCGGCCTTATCGAGGCGGCCCGTCGTTTCGAGAGATCCAGAGGGTGCAGCCTGCGCACGTTCGGCGGACGCCGGGCGGCCGGCGCGATGATGGATTACGTCAGGACCCTTTGCAGGAAGTCCCGTGAACGTTCGACCGAGGATCTTCCGTCCGAGGAATGCCGGCTTCGACGCGCCCAGCCGGATTATGAAACACCGGGCTCCATGGAATCCGGTGTCATGCTCCTGCGGTTCCGGCAGTTCCTGGCGGGCGAGGATGGCGGCCTGGGTCTGCTGCCGGATGACGAAAGGGAAGTAATCAGGCTGCGCTTCTTCGAAGGCCTGTCCTGCCGTGAATCGGCCGAGGCGATGAAGGTTTCGCCGGCGACGATATGCAGGCTTGAGCGCAGGGCCCTGGACAAACTGCGCCAGGGCTTCGTTTCGTCATGCGGGGTATCTGAAAGCGGATGCGATGCCTATGACGCCGATGAAGCCGGTGAAGAAGATGCCGCCCCCAGTTCGGGGTTTTCCGGAATAATCAGGATGCTGACGATTTGACTGAACGCCGGGCCCTGAAGCTAGATCAGGTCGGCGCCGAAAACCACCATTCCGTCGCGGACTGTCGAGAGTCCGTTGCCAAGCTGGATGACCGCCGAACCGCCAAGTCCGGGAATGATTGACGACAGGTCGATCTCCGGAATCGGGAAAACGAATTCCTGGCCTTCAATCCCCTTGATAAGATCCGGAATCATCGGCAGGAACATGCCGACCAGCCCTTCAAGGTCGCCAAGGTCGCCGAATTCGGTCTGGAAGAAGGTGACGTCCCCGAACCTGATACCGACTTCGTTACCCTTCATGACAATCTGAACCTGGATGGCCATCTGCAGCCACAGGTCGATGAACTGCGGATTGCCCAGAAGATCGACCTGGAGCTTGATGTATGCGTCGCCGATTTCCAGGCTCATCATCCCGTCTTCGCCGACGGCAGAGTCATTGATGATCGGTGGAAGATACAGATCCGGCGTAACGAACAGGTTGCCGACGCCCATGCCGACACCCTCGACCAGCGATGAAAGATCGATCTGTCCGCTGATCATGCCGGACTGCCAGATCATGAACAGGAGTGTGTTGATCGTCTGGATATCGATTGCCGCCTGCACCCCCGGGTCGCGGTCGAAGGCGAACGCGTCGCCGGCCGCTTCGGTCAGGCTGCCGATGACCCCGGGGATCTCGTGCTCGACTTCCCGCGCCGTCAGGAATCCAAGTTCCATGCCGATCGTTCCGCCATCGGGCGTGAAGACGATTGTCGAAGGCGCCAGGGACAGATCCATCGGCGTGGTGCCGCTGCCGGCCGCGAGTTCCGGCAGTTCGACGGTCTGGTTAAGGACAAGCTGGTCGAACAGGGTCGTCAGGAGGGTGCCCATCAGTTCGGTGACCAGCGGTTCCAGAAGGTTCGTCAGCAACGGCGTAAGGAAGTTCAGAATCGGCTCGAGTACCCAGTTCATCAGAAGGTCGTCGATGCTGCCGACGATGCGTGTCAGATCGACCACGCCAAGGTCGATCCCGAGCGGGCCGATGGTGCCCAGGTCGATTTCAAGGTGTTCGATCGGGTCAAGCTGGATGTCCTGGATTGTCAGCTCGAAATCCTTGCCTTCAATCGTGACGTCCTGTCCCGGGGTCTTGTTGATGTCGATCGAAAGTCCCAGCCCGAACGTGCCGATTTCCATGCTGGAACCGGACGAGGTGCTTGGATCCAGCAGATCGTACGTGTTGCCGAAAGCCACGGCCCTGGCCTTGATGGTGAACTTCAAGTCCATGCCGACCGTCACCGGCTGCATCGTAACGTTGGTGGAAATTCCGCCTTCGCGCGTAAGGATCTGGACGTAAGGTTCGCCGAAGCTGATGTCTCTCAACTGCACCTCGATGTTCAGGTCGCCCTGCAGCCCGACGCCAAGGATGCTGAAATTCACGATGTTGGGGATCGGAACCGATATCGGCGGGATCTGGTCGAGCAGGCCGCCAAGATTGCTTGCAAGAAGGATTTCCAGGATCGTGGCCAGGTCGTTCGGGTGGCTTCGATCGTGGTCGCCATCGTCAAGGAAGTCCTGGCCAAGGAATATCATGGCGCCGTCGGATCTGATGACGTCCGACATGGCGCTTTCTGCGTCGATGTGGTGCCATTCATCAGAGTAATAGAATCCGCGGGTCGTCCAGTATTCAAACCCGTTCGCATCGCTGACGGTGAATTTCAGTCCGTTCAATCCGTGAATGGATGTCATCGGCATTTCGAATCGGCCGTCTTCGCCGATCGCCACTCCCTTGCCGTTGATTCCAAGCGCCGCCGAACTTCCCGCGGCATCGGTCACGGTGCCTCGGACGACAACGTCGGGCGAACCCTCGACCGTCGCTCCGCGCGGTGGCCATTCGATGAAGAGTTCGGGCGCCGAGCGGTCGCAAACCATCACGTCGCTGGCCGAAAGCCCCAGTTCCCTTGCGTGGACGGAAACGACCCACCGTCCCTCGGCCTTGACGGTCAATTTGTTCTGGAAGACGTCCAGCCCCTGCTCCGGGTCGATTTCCAGCACGGTCTCGACATCGTTGACACGGTTGCCCCACGCGTCGATGACGAACCATTTGACCATGGCCACGTCGTTTATCTTGTAGTTGTCCTTCTTCGGATCGATGGACATCTTCAGTTCGACCGGGCGTCCCGCGGACACCTGGAGAATGGCTGGCGTCTTCGCGAGTTCGCCCGTCCCCTCCGGTGCCGAGCATGT